>ERZ1032387.25-NODE-25-length-45497-cov-13.461357_pt1 | contig 45497 bp, 35 predicted proteins | sample MGYA00516710_ERZ1032387 | MGnify/ENA primary metagenome ERZ1032387 (study PRJEB33718, sample SAMN03160192) | human skin metagenome | collected 2014-02-25 | study: EMG produced TPA metagenomics assembly of the PRJNA266117 data set (Human skin bacterial metagenome...
GATTGAAGGGCGCGCCGCCTTGAGCAGCAAGCCGCCACGAGGATCGGGCGCCAGCAGGCGCAGCGAGTATTCGCTGGCGCCCTGAGCCCGAACCACCAGGTACTGGTCGACCGCCGGAGTGGCCGAGCGGTCGACGATCAACCGGTCACCGGGGTAGATGCCGAACCCCAGCAGGTTGTCATCGTCCACCAGCAGGCCATGGATCTGCGGCGCGCCCAGGCCCAGGGTCCGGTCGAGGGAAAAACCGCTGCCGCTGGGACCATCGGCCAACGCGGCAGGCTCGCTGTCACCCAGCGGCGCAAAGCGGGCTGGCATCGGTTGCGAGCGTTCGGTACCGGTCAGGAAAGTGAGAGACATGGCGAGACTCCTCGATAGCTGTATATGCATACAGTAAACCAATCGAGAGCTCTCGCCAATGAATTCGCACGATGAGCGACGGGCGGAAACCCTGCCCGCCCCCCCCTGGTGCATCAGCGCAGGAAGGCCACCACTTGCTCGGCGTCGAAGGGCCAGCCCAGCTCGGCGCCGGTATCCACCCGGCGCAGTACCGGGATGCGCAGGCCGTAGCTGTCGAACAGTTGCTGGCTGTCGGCGATATCCACCAGTTCGACCATCAGGCCGTGCTCCACCAGGGGCATCAGCTCGGCCTCGGCCAGTTCGCACAGGTGGCATCCAAGGGTGCCGAACAATTGGCATTCAGGGGGCATGACTGGGCAACCAAAAAAGAACAGGTGCCTATTCTAGGCCCGAGAGAAAAAGCCGTCGACCAAGCGCCCTCAGAGAATGAAACGGACCCGGCGACTGGCCATGATCAACAGCGGCGCAACGCCAAAGGCCAGCAGCAGGACCAGCCCGGCCATGCCGTTGCCATAGGCCATGCCCAGGGACAAGGCGCCGAAGATGAACCAGGGATGCACGTAATACACCGCCGAAGACAGCTTGGCCGCGAAGTTGCTGTGGGAGGCCCGGAAGTACACCTGGGGCAACAGGAACAGGGCCGGGGCAATAACCAGCAACGAGGCGAGGAAGTCGAAATTCTGCTCTACATCGGCGCGCAGGGCGAAGTTCAGCGCCGCCTCGGCCAGGATCAGCCCCAACCCCAGCACTAGCCAGCAGCACACCCCGCGCCGGCTGAGCCGCTCTGCCAAGCGATGCCGGGCACAAAGAAAGCCGATGGCCATGAACGGGAAGCCCATGAACAGGAAATTGCGCGCGGTGTAGTCGTTCTGATTGAAGTGCTGGAGAAAGCCGTTGGGCAGTTCGTAGTAGACCCGCGCGTACTGCAGGCCCAGACCGATGAGGAACGCCGTCAGGGCCAGGCCGATCAGCGCACTTGAACGCCAGCGACGCAGCACTAGCAGCATCGCTGCGCCGCCGAGCATGCCCACCAGGTACCAGAGGTGGAAATAGCCGATCAGCAGCTTCTTCACGACCCCCAGCACCCCGCCCAGGCTGGCGATCGTGCTCGGGTCGATGTACTGCGGGCTGTAGACCAGCATCCAGAACAGGTAGAGCAGAAGGCCGCGCTTGAACCACTGGGCGAAGGAGTGGCCGCTCTCCAGGGTCTGGAAGAGGTAGTAGCCGTTGATGATGAAGAACGTCGGCACCGCCACCCGGAACAGGCCGTTGCACAGCAAGTAGCCGACCCAGGTGTAATTGCCCCCCAGCAGCTTGCAGTGCAGCGCCACCACCATCACCGCCAGCAGGACTTTCAGCGCGTCGAGGTTTGCGTTGAGCACTTTCGGCATCGATGGCTACCCGAGTAAGCAGGAAGGACCGGACGACTACACCGGATCGTAGTGTTTGCGACGGGGGGCGGTACTGAACCGGCGCTTGCAGTAGGCCGTGGCACGATCGAGGATCGGCTTTTCATAAAAGTGATAGCCAACCCAGCCATAGCAGACCACCGCCGTCATCATCAGCACGATGAAGGCCAGGTTATCCACATAGCTCTCGGGCCAGGCGCCGATCACCTGCCAGGCCCGGCCGACGACCCCCAGCACCAGTAAGTGGGATAGATAGATGGTGTAGGACATATCACCGGTGGCTGTAAGAAACCCTGGCATACGGATCAGTTGCCGCCGCTCCAGCAAGGCCAGGGACAGGGTCAGGGTACCGAAGGTCAGGCCCACCGCGAGCATCCTCGGCAAGCCCTCGGTGAAGAACAGCTGGTAGGCGTAGATCAGCGGAAACCCCACCAGCAGAGCCGCCGCCAGCGCGACCCAGACCAGCGCCGTCGGCACCCTGGCGCTATGGGGTCCGTAGAAGAACAGCGCCAGGGCACTGCCGGCAATGAACTCCAGGGCGTAGGGATGGAGGATGATCTTCAGCGCCGGGGAATAGTCCTGCCAGTTCTGCAGCAGGTTGAACAGCACCAGCGCCACCGCCCACAGCAGCAGGATCAGCGGCAGGCGCTTTTCCTTGAAGAACAGGAACAGGGTGAACATCAGGTAGAACCACAGCTCGAACAGCAGCGACCAGGCCACCATCACCAGCAGCACCCGGTCATTGGGCAGCAGCAGGAAGGACATCCACAGGTTGGAGCCGCCGTGGGAGCTGTTCACCAGCGCCGGCTGCCACAGATACACCCCCAGGGTGATGAAGAAATACAGCCAGTAGGTGGGGTAAATCCGGGACAGGCGGTTGAACAGGAAGCGCTGGGTCTCGACGGTTTTCTGAAAGCGCCCACGACTGACGATGACCATCACGAAGCCGCTGATGACAAAGAACAGGTCGACCCCGAGCTGGAAGAAATTCAGCATGACCGGCAGCAGGATGTCACCGCCCGAATACTTGATTTCCACCGACATCATGTGGAACAGCACCACGCCCAACACCGCGGCGCCCCGCAACCCTTGCAGTGAATACAGACGCTCCATACACCTCTCCGACACCTCACTGGCAGGGTCCTGTGGATAACCCCGTCACCCGGGCACCGCCTTTATCGACAATTTCTGAGCATAGCGAAGGCTCATGAATATGAGACATTCTCGACAAACAATGACCTGAATCAGCGTCACTCTCTGCGGCCCGGGTAATCCTCGCGCCTTTTTTTGCCTCTAGGCTTTGCCTTGCCCGCCCCCTGTCCGGAGATGCCCGTTGTTTGCCAATCTGCTGATCATTCTTGCCTCCTCGCTGGTGGTGATTGCGTTGTTCCGGCGCCTGAGCCTGCCCCCGGTGCTGGGCTATCTGTCGGTGGGCCTGATGGTCGGCCCCACCGCACTGGACTGGGTCAACGACAGTGAGGACCTGCCCGACCTGGCGGAACTGGGGGTGGTATTCCTGCTGTTCTCCCTGGGCCTGGAGTTCTCCTTGTCGAAGATGCTTGCCCTGCGCCACGTGGTGTTTGGCCTGGGCAGCCTGCAAGTGCTGTGCACCGGCTTGATCCTCGGGGTCCTCCTGGCCCTGTTCGGCATGCCCCTGACCGCAGCGCTGATGCTCGGTACCGGGCTGGCCCTGTCCTCCACCGCCATCGTCAGCAAGGAACTGACCAGCCTTGGCGAGATCTTCAGCAGCCACGGGCAGAACGCCATTGGCGTGCTGCTGTTCCAGGACGTGGTGGCGGTGCTGTTGCTGACCCTGGTGCCGGTCTTCGCCGGCAGCAGCGAGCACGCCTGGTACTGGGCCCTGCCGGCGACCCTGGGCAAGACCGTGGTGCTGTTCGTCGGCCTGCTGCTGGCCAGCCGCTGGCTGTTGCCGCGGCTGTTCCATGAAGTGGCCGCTTCGCACTCCGCCGAACTCTTTGTGCTGCTGGCCCTGGTGATCGTCCTGCTCACCGCCTGGCTCACCCACCTGCTGGGCCTGTCACCGGCCCTGGGGGCCTTCCTCGCCGGCATGCTGCTGGGGGAAAGCCATTACCGGCATCAGATCGAGGCCGACATCCGCCCGTTCCGCGACATTCTGCTGGGGCTGTTCTTCGTCAGCATCGGCATGCTCATCGACCTGCAACTGTTCATCGACCATGCCCTGCTGATCACCGGCCTGACCCTGGCCCTGCTGCTGATCAAGGGTTCGGTGGTGGCGACCCTGCTCAAGCTGCGCGGCAGCGATGGCGAAACCGCCTGGCGCAGCGGCCTGGCCCTGGCCCAGGGCGGTGAATTCTGCTTCGCTCTGATGGCGCAGATGCAGCTCAGCCAGATGATCCCGCCCGACATCAGCAGCCTGCTGCTGGCCGCCACCTTCTGCTCGATGCTGGTAACCCCGCTGCTGCTGCGAGCGGCACCGGTCATCACCGCCCGCCTGCACCGCAAGCCCAACCAGGCCGCGCAACTGGAGGAAATCAGCGCGCAGAACGCCGAGCTGCAAGGCCATGTACTGATTTGCGGGTATGGCCGGGTCGGCCAATCCATTGGCCGCTTCCTGCGCCACGAGCAACTGCGCTACATCGCCCTGGACGACGATCCGGTGCGGGTCCAGGAAGCGTCTGCGGGAGAAAGCTGCGTGCACTACGGCGACTGCCGGCGCGGCGACCTCCTGGCCGCAGTCGGCCTGGAACGGGCGCGGCTGCTGGTGATCGCAGTGGACAAGAGCGATATCGCGCTGACGGTGCTCAAGGCGGCGCGCCGCCTGGACCGCACGGTGCCGATCCTGGTGCGCACCCGCGATGACAGCCAGTTGGCGGAACTCAAGGCCGCCGGCGCCAACGAAGTGGTGCCCGAACTGCTGGAGTCGAGCCTGATGCTCGCCTCCCATGCCCTGATCATGCTCGGCCTGCCGGAGCAGCGAGTGCAGCGCACCGTGGATGAAGTGCGCCACAGCCGCTACCAACTGTTGCACGGCTTCTATCACGGCACCCAGAACAGCGCCCAGGACAACCGCGAACCGCCGGCGGTGCAGATGCACGCGGTCAGCCTCGACGCCGATGCCTACGCCTGCAACCGGCCATTGCAGGAGTTGGGCCTGGAGGCACTGGGCGTGGATATACGCGGGGTGCAACGCGATGGCAACGACCTGCCGCTGAACCCCAGCCCGCGCCTGCAAGCCGGCGACCGGGTGCTGGTGTCCGGCCCGCAGGCGGCCATCGAGGCTTGCGAAGCACGCCTGCAAGCCGGTTGAAGCCACCCAGACCAAACCCCGGGCGGCGAGCGCCCAGGGTCATCAATACCAGGGGCGTCGTCTCAGTCCTGGCTCACCGCGCCGATCTTGTGCAGCGACAGGTCGGCGCCGTAGTACTCCTGTTCCTGGGTCAGGCGCAGCCCGCAGACCGCCTTGATCACCCCATACACGGCCAGGCCGCCCAGCAGCGCCACCGCCACCCCGAGGCCGGTGCCGATCAACTGGCTGACCAGGCTGACCCCACCCAGACCGCCCAGGGCACTCTGGCCAAAGATCCCGCAGGCAATGCCGCCCCATACACCGCACAGGCCATGCAACGGCCAGACCCCGAGCACGTCGTCGATCTTCCATTGACTCTGCGCGGCGATGAAGCACCAGACGAACAGCGCTCCGGCAATGGCGCCGGTGATCAAGGCGCCCACCGGGTGCATCAGGTCCGAGCCGGCGCAGATCGCCACCAGCCCGGCCAGCGGGCCGTTATGCAGGAAGCCCGGGTCGTTGCGGCCGACGATCAGCGCCGCCACCGTACCGCCCACCATGGCCATCAGCGAGTTCACCGCCACCAGCCCGCTGACGCCCTGCAAGGTCTGGGCGCTCATGACGTTGAAGCCGAACCAGCCGACAATCAGGATCCACGACCCCAGGGCCAGGAACGGAATGCTCGACGGCGCGAACGCCACCAGCTTGCCGTCGCGGTAGCGGCCATTGCGCGGCCCCAGCAACAGCACCGCGGCCAGGGCCAGCCAGCCTCCCATGGCGTGCACCACCACCGAGCCGGCAAAGTCATGGAAGCCGGCACCAAAGCGCTGCTGCAACCAGGCCTGCACCCCGAAGTTGCCGTTCCACACCAGCCCTTCGAAAAACGGGTAGACAAAGGCCACGATCAGCACCGTGGCGCACAATTGCGGCACAAAACGCGCGCGCTCGGCGATGCCACCGGAGATAATCGCCGGGATCGCCGCGGCGAAGGTCAGCAGGAAGAAGAACTTCACCAGGCCGTAGCCGTGATCGGCACTGATCACCGCCGCCGGTTGCAGGAAGCTCACGCCGTAGGAGATCCAATAGCCTATAAAGAAATAGGCCAGGGTCGAGACGGCGAAGTCACTGAGGATCTTCGACAGCGCATTGACCTGGTTCTTCTGCCGGACGGTGCCGACTTCGAGGAAGGCAAAGCCGGCGTGCATGGCCAGGACCATGACCGCCCCGATCAGGATGAACAGGGTGTTGGAACCGTGGACCAGGGTGTCCACAGCGCTTTGCAGATTTTCCATGGAGTAGGCAGATCCGAAATCGGCCAGCCGTTCCCTGGCAGGGCGCCCCGCTCCTTGCACCAAGTTGGCTCCCGGGCGCGCCATTGCACGCATTCGGTGAACCGTTTTGGCGCGCCGGGGGCGGCACGACAAACCACGGGGTGAGGACTGACCTGAGGTTATGGTTTTCTTGGCCAGGGTTTACGCGGGCTACAGCGCGACCCTCGCTCGTTTTCGGCGCAGGCCCGGGGCCTGGCGCACCAGGACAAAGCAAAAGCTGTACCAGACAATTGCAGTGAACCTTCGCCCAGGGCTCACACTCATAGCTCACACAAGCAACTAACGGAGATGGAACCATGGCCAGCAAAACGGCAAAGACGGCTCAAGAAGTACTGATGGCGGATTTTCAGGCACTGGTCAGTGACACGGAGCGTCTGCTGGAACACACCGCGACCCTGGCCGGCGACCAGGCCGACGAGTTGCGCGAGCAGATCCACGACAGCCTGCTCAAGGCCCGGGAGACCCTGCAACTGACCGAAGACTCCCTGCGCCAGCGGGGCCAGGCAGCGGTCACCGCCGCCGAGGACTATGTGCAGAGCAACCCTTGGCAATCGGTGGGCATCGCCGCCGGCGTGGGCTTCCTGATCGGCCTCCTGGCGACGCGGCGCTGATATGGCTATCGGCGAATCCACTTCGTCCGGCAGCGGCCCGAGCGCGTCTTCGCGGCGCCTGGGGGCGGCAGTCCTGGGGCTGCTGCACAGCCATGTCGAGCTGTTCGGCATCGAGTTGCAGGAGCAGAAAGCACGCACCGTGAGCCTGCTGCTGTTCGCCGGGCTGGCCCTGGTGTTCGCCCTGCTGTTGCTGGTGGGGCTGTCGGCACTGGTGCTGATCCTGTTGTGGGACAGCTATCGCCTGGCTGGAATCATCGGCCTGTGCGTGTTCTACACCCTGGCGGCGATCTTCTGCGGATTGCGCCTCAAGGCAGCGATCTTCGATGAATCCTCACCTTTCCACGCCACCCTCGAAGAGTTGGCCAATGATCGGGAGCGCCTCCTGCCATGAAACTGCCTGAAGTCCCGCAGAACACTTCACGCCGGGAAATGCGCAAGGTACTGATCCGCCTGCGCATGGAAATGCACCGCCAGGAAATCCGCCACGAGTCCCAGCAACTGCTGCAACCCCTGCAACGGGTCCGCAGCCTGGGGCAGAGCTGGCAGGAAGGCTTGGGCATCAAGCACGCCCCGCTCTGGGGCGTGGCAGTGGTGACGCTCCTGGGCTTCATCACCGGCAAGGGTGCCAAGAGCGGCGGTGCCGGCGGCCTCACACGCCTGGTTCGCCTGGGCACCACGCTGGTGCCGCTGATCAAGCTGGTGATGCAAGGCTCCTCGCGCAAATCCTGAGCGGCGCTATCTGGCTGCATTCTTGCTAAGCAACCCGGATCGGCCCCTTTACCCAGGGGCCGGTTCGTGGCCGCCTCCCCGTCAGCCACGGCCCTACTCCACCCAGACTCTTGTAAGGAGGCCCTGTGATCGACGGGCAACCGCTCGCCTGCTTCCAGCCCTTCATCGACACCGCCACCGGGCGTATCGCCGGGGTCGAAGCCCTGGGCCGCCTGCGCCAGGACAATGGCCAACTGGCGTCCGTGGGGCCGCTGTTCGCCGATCCTCGAACCCCCTCCAGCGCCCTGCGCCGCCTTGACCGGCTGATCCGCGACGACGCCCTGCGGCGCCTGCACGAGGCACCCGCGGACTGGTTCCTGAGCCTGAACATTTCCCCCCGATGGATCAGCCGCCTGCGCCCCGGGCAGCCCTTGCCCAGCCTCAAGCAATTGCAGCAGAACCGCGTAGACCCGCGGCGCATCGTGTTCGAGATCACTGAACTGGGGGGCAACAGCCAACGCCTCAGCGAAGTGGTGGCGCGCTATCGCCAGGCCGGGGCACGGATCGCCATCGACGACTTCGGCGCCGGCTACTCGCAACTGGACCGGGTGCTGGCCCTGCAACCGGACATCCTCAAGCTCGACATGCGCCTGTTCCAGGCCGCGGCCCGGGGTGGCCCCAGCAGCGACGTGGTCAAGGCCCTGGCGCAGATGGCGGAGAAGACCGGCTGCTGGATCATCGCCGAAGGTGTGGAAACCGAAGCCGAACTGGATTTCGCCCTGGAGTGCGGCTCGCGCTATGTACAGGGCTTCCTGTTTGCCCAGGCCGAGCAACAGTTTTACCCCAGCGATGCCTTCGTCCAGCCCTTCGCCCGCCTGCGCGAGCGCTACGTGCGGCACAAGCTGGCCGAACGCAACCGGCTGATGCGCATGCGCCTGCAACTGGCCGAACTGATGAACCTGCTGCAGGCCTGGGCCCAGGCCCAGGCGCCCATCAGCCAACTGCCCCGGGTCGAGGCCTTTCCCTGGCTGCTGCGTTTCTATCAGTGCGACCGCCATGGCACCCAACTGACCCCGAACCTGGAATGGCGCCACAACAGCTGGCAGGCCGACAGCAGCTACGTTGGCCACAACTGGTCCTGGCGCCCGTACTTCTATCACCTGCTGGCCGAAGGCTGGGAGGAGCGACGCCTGACCCTGTCCAACACCTACCGCGACGCCACCAGCAACCAGTATTGCCTGACCGCCGGGCAGTTTTTCGACAACGGCCAGCGCCTGCTGCTGATCGACATCGACGCGGCCGGCCTGTAACCCCGTCCCGTTTGCCGGCGAACGCAGCGACACGATGGATGCACGAACTGCGGGCCCTTTCACCGGCAAGCCGGCTCCTACAGGTGCGCCGCAGGCCATGCCATTTCCGTGCAGGAGCTGGCTTGCCAGCGAAAGCGTCGACACAAGCGCAGACCATGCGCCTCTTGCGGCCACGCCCGAGAAACCGGAAGCTCTGCCCTTCAGTTTTTTTCGGAGAGACCCGCCTTGGATTGGCAGACCCTGCTCAACCGCGAACGCCTCGGAAAGCCAGTGCACAGCCCGGAAGAACTCGGCCGTAGCCCTTTCCACAAAGACCACGACCGCATCATCTTCTCCGGTGCCTTCCGCCGCCTGGGGCGCAAGACCCAGGTGCACCCGGTGTCCAGCAACGACCATATCCACACCCGCCTGACCCACTCCCTGGAAGTCAGCTGTGTCGGTCGTTCCCTGGGCATGCGCGTCGGCGAGACCCTGCGCAGCGCCCTGCCCGACTGGTGTGAACCCAGCGACCTGGGGATGGTGGTGCAATCGGCCTGCCTGGCCCACGACATCGGCAACCCGCCCTTCGGCCACTCCGGGGAAGACGCCATCCGCCACTGGTTCCAGCAAGCCGCCGGGCGGGGCTGGCTGGATGCGATGAGCGAGGCCGAACGCCAGGACTTCCTCAACTTCGAAGGCAACGCCCAGGGCTTCCGGGTGCTCACCCAGCTCGAATACCACCAGTTCGATGGCGGCACCCGGCTCACCTACGCCACCCTCGGCACCTACCTCAAGTACCCCTGGACCGCGCGCCATGCCGACTCCCTGGGCTACAAGAAGCACAAGTTCGGCTGCTACCAGAGCGAGCTGCCGCTGCTGGAACAGATCGCCCACAAGCTGGGCCTGCCACAGCTGGAAGACCAGCGCTGGGCCCGGCACCCGCTGGTGTACCTGATGGAAGCGGCGGACGACATCTGCTATGCCCTGATCGACCTTGAGGACGGCCTGGAGATGGACCTGCTGGAGTACGCCGAAGTCGAGGCGCTGCTACTCGGCCTGGTGGGCGACGACCTGCCGGAAACCTATCGCCAGCTGGGCCCCAGCGATTCGCGCCGGCGACGCCTGGCGATCCTGCGGGGCAAGGCCATCGAGCACCTGACCAACGCCGCCGCCCGGGCCTTTGTCGAACAGCAGGACGCCCTGCTGGCCGGCACCCTGCACGGCGACCTGGTGGAGCACATGCATGGTCCGGCCAAGCGTTGCGTACTCAATGCCAAGGATGTGGCGCGACGCAAGATCTTCCAGGACAAGCGCAAGACCCTGCACGAGATCGGCGCCTACACCACCCTGGAGATCCTGCTGAACTCCTTCTGCGGCGCGGCGCTGGAACAGCACGGCGGCAAGACCCCCTCGTTCAAGAACCGGCGGATCCTCGATCTGCTGGGCAATAACGCGCCGGACCCGAACTGGCCGTTGCATACCTCGTTCCTGCGCATGATCGATTTCATCGCCGGCATGACCGACAGCTATGCCAGTGAGATGGCCCGGGAAATGACCGGGCGCTCCAGCCCGCAATAACCGTCATTCATCAAGTGCCCGGCCACTGTGCCAGGCACTTGATATGACCTGCGACATCCAATCCGCAACTAAGGGAATCCCCTAGCCAGAGTATCGCTATATAGTTTTCTATACGTCGATAATTTCACCGGCGACACCACCAGAAACTATGGGTGCAGTGCAGAATTCTTACCACCAAGACATCTAAGGAGATCCCCTAGCAACAACAGCCCGATTAAACAAGAACAACAATAGAGCAACTACTCAAACAGAAAGAGCAAGTAGCCGAAAACACTTGGCGCTCGCAAGTTGATATACGAACTGACGATTACAGAATTAAACATCCAGTTAGCCATTCAACCAAACATCCTACCTTTGAATAATTCACCCGAGCGCCACACCCCTTGCCAATCAGGGCTGACAAGCAAATTTCGTTAGCCTTCTATGCATTTACAATTTACGTACAAATAGCCTTTTGGGTTTCGGATAGTCTCGATTTCACAGGCTATTCCCCCCGCTGACCGCCCCCGGAAAAATTAATTTTGCACTGCGCTGTAACGTTTCCACTGCAACTCACTCAACCCTTTTGTCATACCTGAATTTGCACTAACCCATCCGGCACTTACTCAGGAACTGTCACTTCCGAGCACTTGAGCACTGAACCTCAGATATAGATATCGAAGGTATTTAGCGTTCACAGGGCAGAACTAAAAGCGACGCCACTAGTTGAGCCTCATACCCGGCTTTCCGAGTGTCTGTCACTTCGTCTTATTACAGTAAGGATGCCAAGTGCCCTATTCATTACGCACTGACCGCTCCCTTCTCCCCCACACCAGCACTTGGTGCCTGGGACTGCTGCTGGGCCTGACGTACCTGACGCCGGCCCTGGCCGATAACCTGCAACCGGGCCAGGAAGCCCTGCGCCTGCAGCAACAACAGCAACGGGACCTGCAACAACTGCAACTGGAACAGCGCCAGCGGCAGATGCAGCGCGGCAGTTTCAGCAGCACCCCGGCGGCCCCCAGCCAACCTGCGCAGACTGCCAGCGACGAGCGCTGCTGGCCCCTGAGCGGCACCCGCATCGGCGGCGTCAGCCTGTTCGACAAGGCCCGGCTCAATGACTACATCAAGCCGTATGTCGCGCCGTGCATGGGGGCCAACCAGATCAACCAGCTGCTGGCGGCCATCACTCGCCTCTATGTAGAGGCCGGCTACATCGCCAGCCGCCCTTACCTGGCCAGCACTCCGGCGGCCGGGCACAGCCTGGATATCCTGGTAGAGGAAGGCTACGTCGAAGCCATCGAACTGGCCGACCAGAGCCTGCCGGTGTCCCTGCGCGGTGCTTTCCCGGGCATGCTCGGCAAGCCCCTGTACCTGCGGGACCTGGAGCAGGGCCTGGATCAACTGAACCGCCTGCGCTCCCTGGACCTGACCGCCGACATCGCCCCCGGCAGCCAGCCCGGGGCCTCGCGGATCATCCTGCGCTCGCGCAGCAGCGCCGCACGCTGGGGCCTGGGCCTGGGGGTGGACAACCTGGGCAGCGCCGGCACCGGGCGTGACCGGCAGTCGATCAACCTCAACCTCGACAGCCCGTTGCAGATCAACGATGCGCTGAACCTGAACTACAGCGACACCCTCAACCACGGCCCGCGCTACAGCCGCAGCAGCAGCCTGTTCTACTCGGTGCCCTACGGCTACTGGACCTACAGCCTGTTCGCCAGCCATGCCGAATACCGCGCGCCGCTCAAGCTGCCCCGCACCACCTTGTACAACAGCGGGCGTACCGACATGGTCAGCGGCCGCGCCGACCGGGTGCTGTGGCGCGACCAGAGCCACCAGCTCAGCGCCAACCTGCAACTGGCCTACAAGGATGTGGACAGCTACCTGCAGAAGGCCCACCTGCAGATCCAGAGCCCGACCCTGACCGTGGCCGAAGCCGGGCTCAACCTGTTCTGGCTCGACAGCGCAGTGTGGAACCTGGATGTCAATTACGCCCAGGGCCTGACCTGGTTCGGCGCCGACCGCGACTCGCAGCAGGTACAGCGCAACCTGCCCCAGGCGCAGTTCCGCAAGTACCGCGCCGGCCTCAGCCAGTGGCGCAACGGCCAGCTGGGCACCCAGCGCTGGCAGTGGCAGAGCCAGCTCTCGGCGCAGTACAGCCCGGACCCCCTGCCGGCCATCGAACAACTGCTGGGCACCGACGATTCGGCGGTGCGCGGCTATCGCATCAACAGTGCTTCCGGCGCCATTGGCGCGGTATGGCGCAACACCCTGCGCCTGCCGCTCGACAACGACCTGCCGGTCAAGATCACCCCGCGCCTGGGCCTGGACAACGGCTGGATCAAGGCCGAGCACGGCGCCCGGAGCCGGCAGCTGAGCGGTGCCAGCTTGGGGCTCAACCTGAGCTGGAAAAAACTCCAGGTCGACCTGGACTACCAACGCAGCCTCAACACCCCAGAAGGTTTCCGAACGGAGCCGGAAGTCTGGCTGGCCAGGTTCAGCCTGCAGATTTGACCCGACCGCCGATTAGCCTGAATCAACCGACGAACCTGAGCATCACGCGCCGTTGCCCCCTTAGAAAGCAACGCCCGGCTCACCCCACTCAGAACGAGGTTCTCATGCCTGACAACACTCACAGGTTCCACCTTTCGCCCCAGGGCACATTGCGCTGGACCATCGCCGGCCTGCTGCTGGTCTCCCATCTGCCCCTGGCCCTGGCCGGCGGGATCACCGTGGCCGAGGGGCCCGGCGGCATCCCCCAGCTGCAAAACCAGGGTGGCGTACCCATCGTCAACATCGTCGCGCCCAATGCCGGCGGCCTGTCCCACAACCAGTTCCTGGACTACAACGTCGGGCAACAGGGCGTGGTACTGAACAACGCCTTGCAGGCCGGGCAGTCGCAACTGGCCGGGCAACTGGCGGCCAACCAGCAGTTCCACGGCCAGGCGGCCAGCGTGATCCTCAACGAAGTGATCAGCCGCAATGCCTCGCAACTCAATGGTGCCCAGGAGATCTTCGGCCGCGCCGCCGACTTCGTGCTGGCCAACCCCAATGGCATCTCGGTCAATGGCGGCAGCTTCATCAACACCCCCAATGCCAGCCTGGTGGTGGGCCGCCCGGAACTCCAGGACGGCAAGCTGCAAGGGCTCAACACCCAGGATGCCCACGGCCAGTTGGCTATCCAGGGCGGTGGCCTGCGCAACGCCGAGGGCTCGATCAATCTGATCGCCCCGCGCATCGACAGCCAGGGCGCCCTCAAGGCCCGGGACCAGTTGAATGTCACCGTCGGTCGCAACCAGCTGGACTACCCCAGCGGCCAGGTGCGTAACGTCGACCCGGCAAGCCGCACCCAGGAGCAGCGCATCGACGCCAGCCTGTTCGGTGCCATGCAGGCCGGGCGGATCAATATCGTCAGCACCGCCGAAGGTGCCGGAGTGCGTGTCGGCGCCGTCCAGGTGGACGGCCGCGACGGGGTCAAGCTGAGTTCCGCCGGTGACCTGGACATCCGTGGCCAGGCCGTGGACAACAGCCTCAACGCGATCCGTGCCGGGGTCAGCAGCCAGGGCGACATCGAGCTGCACGGAGCCAAGGACCTGACCCTGGCCGCCACCGATGTCAGTGGCCGCAACGTCAAGCTCGACGCCGGGCGCAACCTGACCCTGAGCAGCATCGAAAGCCGCAAGCTCCAGGAAAAACGCCAGCAATGGGAAAACAGCACCATCGGCATCACCTGGGAAACCTACGACAGTACCCACACCGACAGCGACAGCCGCCAGCACGGTAACAAGGTCGTCGCCCGGCAGGATGCCGAGCTGAATTCCGGCGCCACCACCCAGATCCAGGGCAGCAGCGTCGAGGCCGGCAATCGCCTGAGCGCCCAAAGCGGCGGCGACCTGCGCCTGACCGCTGCCACCGAGACCCACACCCAGCGTGACCAGGGCCAGCATCGCAAGCACCTGTGGAAGGAAAACTGGGACAACGCCAGCAGCGAGCAGCGCACCGTCACCAGCCAGCTCAAGAGCGGCAAGCAGCTGGAACTGACCAGCCAGCAGACACTGCAACTGCAGGGCGCCGAACTGCACAGCCAGGGCGACATCCTGCTGAGCGCCAAGGACGTCGACATCACCAGCGCCAGCCGCCAGCAGAGCCAGAGCAACCAGCGCTACTCCGGCGACCTGGTGGGCGGTGGCTTCTTCGGCAAGAACGCCGACGGCGACCAGGGCAAGACCCAGAACCAGGGCAGCAAGGTCAACGCCGACGGCAAGCTGATCGTGCGCGCCGACAGCGTACGCATCAGCGGCAGCCAGGCCCGCGGCGGCACCGAGGCCAGCGTCATCAGTGACAAGGGCGCGCTGACCATCGACGGCGTGCGGGACACGTCCCACAGCAATAACCACAGCAAGGACAGCAAGTTCTTCGGCATTGCCAAGGACGAGAGCCGCCAGCAGAACAAGGGCAGCACCACGGTCGGCAGCCAGTTGCGCTCGGACAGCAACCTCAAGTTGCAGAGCGCCGAGGACCTGACCGTCAGCGGCTCCCAGGTCGCCGCAGCAGGGGCACTGGACGCCAGCGCCAAGGGCACGATCAAGGTCGCGGCCGCCGAAGACACCCAGCACGACAGCAGCAGCACCCAGAAGCGCGGCTTCGACGCCTACGCCAAGGAAAATGCACCGGGCACCGGCCAATATCGGGCCGGGGTGCGCTACCAGGATCAGCAGCGCAACGACAGCAGCGACAGCACCCGGCAACAGGCCTCCAGCCTCACCGGCGGCACCCTGGCGGTCACTGCCGGCGAAGATCTCAAGGTGCAAGGCAGCGACCTTGCGGCCACGGCCGGCGATGCCAGCCTGAGCGGCAAGCATGTGCAGTTGCTGGCCGCGGACACCACAACCGAGAAGCACAGCGACAGCACCACCACCGGCGGCGGCTTCTATTACACCGGCGGCCTGGACCGGGCCGGCAACGGCGTGGAAGTGGCGCACAACAGCAGCCAGGACAGCAGCAGCAAGAGCACCGCGCAAACCAGCAACATCGGCGCCAGCGGCAACCTGACCATCAACGCCGGCAACCGCCTGACCACCGAAGGGGCCCAGGTCAAGGCTGGCGGTACCTTGCAGGTCAACGCCGGCGAGGTGGTGAACAAGGCCGCCCGCAACAGCGAAACCAGCCACCACCAGGACAACAACTGGGCAGTGGATGTCGGCGCCAACGTTGAATACAAGGGCGTCACCCGGCCGATCGAGAAGGCCATCCAGGGCGTGGCCCAACGCAAGTTCCATCAACCGGGAGTACTCGATGCCCTGGAACAGCCCAACGTCGGGCTGGACGTGGACGTCAGCCACCAGAACCGCCAGCTGGACAGCAGCAGCGGCACCGCGGTGGTCAGCCAGTTGAGCGGTGGCCAGGTCGAGGTCAAGGTCAAAGGCCAACTGCAGGACCAGGGCACCCAGTACCGTGCCACTGATGGCGCGGTGAAAATCAGCGCCGACAGCCTGCTGGCCAGCGCCGCCAGCAACAGCACCAGCAGCAGCGAACAGGCCCTGGATGCCAAGGCCGGCGTGCGGGTCTACACCAATACCGGCGAGGACCTGAACATTCGCGGCAGCGGCGCCGGTGGCAGCAGTACCGTCACCAGCAGCAAGGACCAGGCCCAGGTCGGCAGCTACAACGCCAGCCAGGGCGTGGACATCCAGCTGGCCGGCGACGGGCGCTTCGAAGGCAGCCAGTTCAACGGCGGCCAGGGTGGCGTGACGCTCAAGAGCGGCGGTGAACTGGCGCTGAACCAGGCCCATGACCGCCAGAGCAGCAGCAACTCCAGCCTGCGTGGCGACGCCTCGCTGACCCTGGGCACCACCCCGGGCAGCAACGGCAGCAACCTCAACCTGGGTGCCGGTGTCCAGCTGGACCACAAGAGCCTGGAGCAGCAGGACAGCCAGGCGCGGGTTGCCAGCATCCAGGGCCAGGGCCCGGTGCAGCTCGACAGCGGCGCCAACCTGACGCTGCAAGGCACGCAGATCGGCAACGCGGCACGGCCTACCGGCGATATCCGCCTGGACGCTGGCGGCAAGCTGGACCTGCAAGCCGCCGTGGACACCCACACCAGCCAGGGCAGCAACCTGGGTGGCGGGCTCACCGCCGGTGCCAGTAAAACCAGCAGCGAGCAAAGCAGCGGCAAGAGCGCCAACCTCAGCGCCAACTTCAACATTGGCCGGGTCTCTGAAAACGACCAGAGCCAGCGCGGCGCACAACTCTACAGCCAGGGCCAGGTCCTGCTGGGCAGCGCCGCCACCGGCGACGACGCGATTCACTTGCAGGGCACCCGGATCGATGCCGGCAAGGTCGTCCTGGATGCGGCCCAGGGCGGCATCTTCCAGGAGTCGGCGCACTCTACCCAGGCCCATGACAACTGGGGCCTGACCCTGGGCGCCGGTGGCAGCATGGGCAAGACCACCCTGGCCGATGCCAGCGAGCACGACTCGCCGAAAATCGACCGCGGGATCAACGCCCGGGCCAAGATCGACGTCGACCAGCGCCAGAGCACCACCCAGCACAACAGCCTGATCAAGGCCGACCAGGTGGTCCTCAACAGCGCCGGCAACGTGCATCTGGCCGGGGCCAACATCGACGCGCAACGGGTCGACGGAGCCATCGGTGGCCGCCTCGACATCGAAAGCCGCCAGGACCGCCTGCGCAGCACCCAGGTCAATATCGACGCCAAGCTGGAGGTGGCGAAGAACCAGCCCGGGCTGGTGGACAAGCTGGCCAAGCCGGCCGGCCCGCTCAAGGACGACCTGAAGGCCAAGGCCGAGAAAGGCTTCGACAAGCACCGCGAGAAACTGGAGAACGCCGTGGACAAGGGCGTCGACAAACTCGGCTCGGCCAAGGACAGCGTGGTCGCCCAGGCCAGCAACGCCAAGGAGCGCCTGGGCGAGAAGCTCAGCCGCAGCGGCAGCTACGACGTCAACCCCGAGCCCCGTGGCGCCTTTGGCAACGGTGTGGACAAGGCCAAGAGCTACCTGGCCGACAAGGCCGACGCCGTGGGCAATGGCTTCTCCAGCCTCAAGGAACGCTTCTGGCCGAAAACCAGCGACAGCTACTCGGTCAGCGAGAAGAACACCACCGGCAGCAAGGTGGCCAACACCGCTGAAGGCGTACTGTTCGGCGACAAGAGCGGCAACACCTCCTACACCCCGACCTTGAACCTGGGCTTCAGCCATGCTGGCAAGGACAGTGTGGAGCAGGCCTCGGGCATCCTTGGCCAGCAAGGGGTGAACCTGCGGGTCAGCGGTGAAACCACGCTCACCGGTGCACGCATCGGTGCCAGCGAGGGCCGGGTCGACCTGGGGGGCTCCAAGGTCACCAGCAACGCCCTGGCCGGCTCGGACTACCGTGTCGACGCCGGGCTCAACCTGTCCAAGTCACCGGTCAACCTGGCCCTGGGCGCCGGTAGCGAGCTGACCCGCAAACAGGACGAGGCCACCAGCAAGGACCAGGTGTTCAACCTCGGCCCGCTGCGTGTCGGCGGCCACAGCAACAGCCAGCTGCTGCAAGCCGGTATCGATCAGAAAACGCCATGAGGTCATGGCCGCCCTCCTTCCTGGGAGGGCGGCCTGGGTGCCCCACCCTGTTGAACTTCCATTAGATGCCACCCGCCTGTAATCCCTCCCCTTATTCTGTGTAAGGCGCTTCCTAGATTGCGTCTAACCGCACTTTCGCCACTTTTCCCCTCCACCAGCTGGGCTAACGTTCGGGCTTTCCATTGGTCGGCTGGAGGCCTGTATGGGCTCGGTACTAATCATTGATGATCATCCCGTGGTGCGCATGGCCATTCGCATCCTGCTGGAGCACGAGGGGTATTCGATCGTTGGTGAAACCGATAACGGCGTCGATGCACTGCAAATGGTCCGTGATTGCGAACCGGACCTGGTCATCCTCGATATCTGCATTCCCAAGCTGGACGGGCTGGAGCTGCTGGAGCGCCTCGGCAACATGCCGAAGCCCTCGCGGATCCTGGTCCTGACCGCCCAGTCCGCCGCCCTGTTCGCCAACCGCTGCATGCGCGCCGGGGCTTGCGGCTACGTCTGCAAACAGGAGGACATGAGCGAGCTGCTCAGCGCCATCAAGGCAATCTGCAGCGGCTACAACTACTTCCCCAGCCAGGCCCTGCAGGTTGACCGCATCACTTTTGGCTCGCCACTGGAGTTGGCGCAGTTCAACTCACTCAATGACCGGGAATTGATGGTCCTGCAGCTGTTCGCCATGGGCCAGACCAACAAGGAAATTGCCGCCGGCATGTTTCTCAGCAACAAGACCGTCAGCACCTACAAGAAACGCATCATGCAGAAACTGGCGACCACCTCGATGAGTGAACTGGTGGACATGGCCAAGCGTAACGCATTGATATGAACCGCCAGCCAGCCCCTTCCCCGATGTGCCGGGTACCCTGGCCATGACCCCTGCCCTGCTGCCGATGGGCGTTGCTGCCCTGCTGTTGCTGTCGATGGCGGCCGGGCTGGGCCTGGCCTGCCTGTACCGGCAACTGCGCCAACACCGGCAACAGGTCCAGGCGCTGCAACAGACGGTGGCAACCCTGGGCACCAGCCTGCAGCAGGCCGAGCGGGCCAACCGCCTGAAAGGCCAGTTCCTCGGCCACCTTGGCCATGAGATCCGCACACCACTGAACGCCTTCATCGGCCTCCTGGAACTGGTGCTGCAACGCACCGAGGACGGCTCAGCCAACCGTGGTTCCCTGGAGCTGGCCCTGGGTGCCGCCAGTGACCTGCGGGAGCTGCTCGGCGACCTGCTGGACATCAGCCGGATCGAGTCCGGGCAACTGCAACTGAACCCGGCCTGGACCTGCCTGAGCCACAGCGCCGAGGCAGTGCTGGGGGTGTTCCAGGCCCTGGCCCGGCAGAAGAACCTGGACCTGAGCCTGGAGTTCCAGGCCCCATCCCCCGAACCCCAGGTACTGGTAGATGGCCTGCGTTTCAAGCAGATCCTGACCAACCTGTTGAGCAATGCCCTCAAGTTCACCCGACAGGGCAAGGTGCAGGTCAAGCTGCAATTGCTGCCGGCGGCGCGCCCCGGGCACTTCGACCTGCTGCTGCGGGTGCTGGACACCGGCATCGGCATTCCCCCACAGGAGCGCCAGCGCCTGTTGCAGCCCTTCGCCCAGGTGGAACCGACCAGCCAGTCGCCACGGGACAGCAGTGGCCTCGGCCTGCCCATCAGCCATCAGCTGTGCCTGCAGATGGGGGGCAGCCTGAGCCTGCACGGCCGCACGGGCCCCGGATGCGAAGTGCAGGTCAGGCTGACCTTGCCCGGCCGCACGGCCGTCGCCCCCAGGCCCGTCGCCGCCACGCCGGCTGCTGCCCAACTGCCGCTGGATGTGCTGCTGGCAGACGATCACCCTGCCAGCCTGACCTTGCTGCAAGGGCAACTGGAGCACCTCGGGCACCGGGTCACCTGCGCCGGGAACGGGTTGCAGGCCTATCAGCTATGGCACGAGGGCGACTTCGACCTGCTGATCGTCGACTGCAACATGCCCTTGATGAATGGCTACCAACTGGCCGAGGCCATACGCCGCAACGAAGGCTCCGGGCCGGCGGTCAACCTGATCGGCTGCAGCGCCAGCAACGACCCGCAGACGCATCAGCGTGGCCTGGATGCCGGCATGCACGATTGCCTGTGCAAGCCCTTGGGGCTGGAGTTGCTGGGCTCACGCCTGGCGACGCTGCACCCCCGGCCAAGGCCGGACAGTTTCAGCATCGAGGCCTTGTTCACCCTGACCCATGGCAAGCCGCAGCTTGTCCGGAGCATGCTGGAAAAACTGTCGCAGTGTTGCCGTGAGGATCGCCACCTGCTGGGGAGGATCCCGCCCGACGATTTCACCGCCCTGCTGGAGCTGGCCCACAAGATCAGGGGCTCGGCGCTGATGGTCCGGGCCACCCCCTTGCAGAACTGCTGTGAAAACCTGGAGCGGGCTTGCCTGGAACGGGCCGGGGCTACCGTCATCAGCACCGCTGTGCGCGCCCTGGACCTGGCCCTGATACGCCTTGCCCAATCCCTGCACCGACACCTCGAAGGCCAGGCTCAATCGCAACCTGCGCTGCCCCGCGAAGCAACCCGGCCTGCCTCTTGCCAGGAAAATAGCAAAAGGCCAGTATTGCCTCGCCGTCAGCCACACCCATGAAACCCGTAGCGACGGTTTCCTCGACACCCTCGGCCCCCGGTAAAGCCAAGGCAGGCAATGCCAGCCTTAACTATGCTTGGGTCCTGAGCCATGCCTCGTGTGCCTTTGGAGTGAATTGGAATGCTGAGCACCCCTGCCTTAGCACAACGCCGCTTTCCTCTGCATATCCATATCAGTGCAATGTTCACCTTGCTGTTGCTCCTGACGGGTGTGGTGCTGGGCCTCTACAACTACCAGCAGACCACGCGGCTGATCCTCGACAGCAGTGAAAAGCTTTTCCAGCGCATCGAGCTGGATGTACGCAGCGACGTCAAGGCCACCTACGATCCCATGCGCCATCTGCTCAGCCTGCTGGCGGGTTCGCCGGCGGCCCAGGCGGCGAACCTGGAAGACCGGCTGACCCTGCTGCGGCCTTTCAGCCAGGCCCTGCTGGACAACCCGGACCTGGCTTCGCTGTACCTGGGCTACGCCAATGGCGATTTCTTCATGGTGCGGCCACTGCGCAATCCGCAGATCCGCGAAAGGCGCCAGGCCCCGCAGAACAGCGCCTACGAGGTGTGGAGCATCGAACGCGACTCCCGCACCGGCCAAGTCCATTCCCAATCGCTGTTCTATGACCCCGCGCTGGTATTGATCGACCGCCTGGAGCACCCCGACGAGCGCTACGACCCACGTAACCGCGACTGGTTCTCCAGCGCCCGGGGCGACGCCGACCAGATCACCACCCGCCCCTATGTGTTCTTTTCCACCCAGAACGTCGGCACCACCCTGGCCCGGCACAGCGGCAAGATGGCCGTGATCGCCGCCGACCTGACCCTGGAACAGCTGTCCTCGACCCTGGCCAAGCACCGCGTCACACCCTCCACCGAGGTTGCCCTGCTGGATGACCAGGGCAACGTCGTGGCCTACCCGGACAGCCAGAAGCTGCTGCCGGAACAACGCAGTGCGCGGCTGGTCAAGGCGAACGACCTGAGCCCGGCGCTCGCTGCCCTGATGCGTGGCCAGACCGAAGGCGGCCATCTGCAGGCCCAGGGGCGCAGCTGGATTGTCGCCAGCGGCCATATCGCCGAGGGTGGCCCCGGCGGCTTGCAGCTGGCGCTGCTGGTGCCCGAGGACGAACTTCTGGCCGACGCCTATCGCCTGCGCTGGCAAGGCGCGCTGATTACCCTCACCACCCTGCTGCTGTGCCTGCCCCTTGGTTGGCTGATCTCCCGGGTCCTGGTACGGCCGCTACACGCCCTGGTGCAGGAGGCCGACGCGATCCGCAGTTTCGATTTCGACTATCCGGTTTCCCGGCGTTCACCGGTGCTGGAAGTTGATCAACTGAGCATCTCGATGGCGCGGATGAAAGACACCCTGGCGAGCTTTTTCGAGATCAACGCCAGCCTGTCCGCCGAAACCCGTTTCGACCCGCTGCTGCAACGGGTGCTGTTCGAGACCGTGAAGATCGCCCAGGCCCAGGCCGGCCTGATCTACCTCTGTGAAAGCAAGGGCACGCGCCTGGAGCCCCATGGGCTGATCATCGATGGCCAGCCCCAGGACATGACGCAGTTCCCCATCGGCTCCCAGGAACTGGCGGACAGCCGGACTCCCGAGTGGCTGAGCCAGCTGACCCACAACGACAGCGTGGTCACCACCCTGGGATTCGATCAGGCCGCGGACCTGCAGAGCGTGTTGCTGGCCCTCGACAGCCCCAGTGCGCACCTGGTGGGCATCCGCCTGCGCAACCGGCACAACGAAACCATAGGCATGCTCCTGCTGTTCCTGGTGGACAGCGGCGCCGAGGCCGACCTGGACAAACTCAGCCCGGACCGCATCGCCTTTATCCAGGCCGTGTCCGCCACCGCCGCCCTGTGCATCGAGAGCCAGCGCCTGCAGAACAAGCAGAAACAGTTGCTGGATGCCTTTATCCAGTTGCTGGCCGGGGCCATCGATGCCAAGAGCCCCTACACCGGCGGCCACTGCCAGCGGGTACCGGCCTTGACCCTGATGCTGGCCGAGGCGGCCGCCGCCAGCCAGGACCCGCGATTCGCTGCCTACCAGCCCGGCGAGGACGAGTGGGAAGCCTTGCACATCGCCGCCTGGCTGCACGACTGCGGCAAGGTCACCACCCCGGAATACGTGGTGGACAAAGCCACCAAGCTGGAAACCCTGAACAACCGCATCCACGAAATCCGCACCCGCTTCGAGGTGCTCAAGCGCGACGCCTGGATCGACTACTGGCGCGCTCTGGCCCTGGGCGGCGACGAACAGCCTCTTGCCGCCGAGCGCGAGGCCCGGCTGCTGGCCCTGGACGATGACTTCGCCTTTGTCGCCCGCTGCAACATGGGCACCGAATTCATGGCCGAGGCCGATCAGCAACGCCTGCAGCGCATCGCCCAACGCACCTGGAGCCGGACCCTGGACGATCGCCTGGGGGTTTCCTGGGAGGAGAACCAGCGCCAGGAACGCACCCCGGCGCCGAGCCTGCCGGTGCTGGAACCGCTACTGGCGGACAAGCCCGAACACCTGCTGGAGCGCAGTGCCACGGAAGTCATGGCGGCGGACAACCCCTGGGGCTTCAAACTGCAGGTGCCCAGCCACAAGTACAACCGTGGTGAGCTGTACAACCTGAGCATTGCCCGGGGCACGCTGACGGCCGAAGAACGCTATGTGATCAATCACCACATCGTGCAGACCATCATCATGCTCGAGCACCTGCCCTTCCCCAGCCACTTGCAGAACGTGGCGGAGATCGCCGGCGGCCACCACGAGAAGATGGACGGCACCGGCTACCCCAAGCAGCTCAAGCGCGAACAGATGAGCCTGCCCGCGCGGATGATGGCCATCGCCGACATCTTCGAGGCCCTGACGGCGGCAGACCGCCCCTACAAAAAGGGCAAGACCCTGAGCGAGGCGCTGAACATCATGGCCATGATGTGCCGCGATGCCCATATCGATCCCGAGCTGTTCGAGCTGTTCATCCAGCAGCGGATCTACCAGCGCTACGCGGAGCGTTTCCTGACGCCGCAACAGGTCGACCCGGTGGACCAGGATTCACTGCTCAAGAAGGCGGGCTTGAGCACCTGAGGGCTTCAGCAGTCGCTCAAGCGCAGAAAGATCGCCGCCAGTTGCTCGATTCCCGCCTGGTCGGCAACACCGAAGCGCGCCAGCTTCGGGCTGTCCAGGTCGAGCACACCGATCAACCGGCCGTCCTTGACCAGCGGCACCACCAGCTCGCTGTTGGAGGCGCTGTCACAGGCAATGTGCCCGGCAAAGGCGTGCACATCTTCCACCCGCTGGGTCTGCAGAGTCGCCGCCGCGGTACCGCAGACGCCGCGGCCAAACGGAATCCGCACGCAGGCGATCTGCCCCTGGAACGGCCCGAGCACCAGCTCCTGGTTGCGGTTGAGGTAGAACCCCGCCCAGTTCAGGTCCTCCAGCTGGCTATAGAGGAAGGCTGAGAACTGCGCAGCGTTGGCGATGAAATCACGCTCATCGGCCAGCAGCGACTCCAACTGCGCGCACAGCAGCCCGTAACCGTCCAGGCCTTGGCCGGCGCTTTGCAAATCGATCATGCTTTTTGCTCCAACAACTGCAGGCCCACCCAATAGCGGGCAAATTGATAGGCACAACGGCCATTGCGGTTGCCCCGGCCGGTGGCCCAGCGTACCGCGAGGATGTCCAGTTCTTCGTCACGCTGCCAGTCGAGGCCGGCCTTGCGCGCCAGTTCGCCGATCCAGTGCTCTACCACGTTGAGGAAGTGCTCCTGGGTGAAGGGATAGAACGACAGCCACAGGCCGAAACGGTCCGACAGGGCGATCTTGTCTTCCACGGCTTCACTGGGATGCAGCTCGCCGTCGACGCGCTTCCAGTTCTCGTTGTCGCTTTCCTTTTCCGGCACCAGGTGCCGGCGGTTCGAGGTGGCGTACAGCAGCACGTTCTCTGGGGCCTGCTCCAGGGAGCCGTCGAGCACGCTCTTGAGCACCCGGTAATCGCCCTCGCCGGCCTCGAACGAGAGGTCGTCGCAGAACAGCACGAAACGCTGGGGCAGCTTGACCAGCTGTTCCACCACCCGCGGCAGGTCCGCCAGGTGGTCACGCTCGATCTCGATCAGCCGCAGGCCGCCCTTGGCGTGCTCGGCCAGCAGGGCCCGTACCAGGGAAGACTTGCCAGTGCCACGCGAGCCCCAGAGCAGGGCATGGTTGGCTGGCAGGCCGTCAAGGAACTGCTGGGTGTTGCGCGCCAGTTGCTCACGCTGCTTGTCGACCCCGATCAGGTCGCTCAGGCGCATGTCCAGGCTGACTTCCAGCGGCAGCAGGAAACCGCTGCGCCCTTCACGCTGCCAGCGGGCCGCCAGGCACTGATTCCAGTCGATGGGCTGGCGCAGGGTGGGCAACAAGGGTTCAATCCGCGCCAGAACCGCATCGGCACGTTCAAGAAATGCATTCAATCGAGCATCCACGACTTTTCCTCAGGCACGTTCAAGGTAATGATGCGGCACACAGAGCAAACGCAATCCCGATCAAGGGGTCTATCGCTTTATCAGCTGCTGCCCGGCCAGCCCGGCAACCAAAAATGATCAGCTATGCTTGCGCAGCGAAGGGAAACGAAAGTGGTTCAACCCCCCATGGATATCAAGTTCACCAACCGCCTGTCCTATAAACAGGCCCGGCTCACCGTGCTGGTGGGTTTCATTCTGGGGACCGCGCTCAGTCTGCTGCAAATCGGCATCGATTATGCCAGCGAAGACGCCTCCATCAATCGTGAAATCCAATCGCTGCTGGAAATCAGCCACAATCCGGCCTCGCGCATCGCCTACAACATCGACGCCGAGCTGGCCCAGGAATTGACCCTGGGCCTGCTGCGCTCCCCGGCGATCATTCGCGCGCAATTGATCGACAACAACAATACCCTGCTGGCCAACGTCGAACGGCCACCGCAACAGAGCCGCTATCGGGCCATCAGCGACTTCCTGTTCGGCGCCGATCGCCAGTTCGAGGATCGCCTGTATCTGAGCCACCTGCCGGAGGAGTCCCTCGGCACCCTGCACCTGGATGTGGATACCTACGCCTTCGGCAGCCGTTTCCTGCGGCGTGCCGAAGTCACCCTGATCAACGGGTTCGCCCGCAGCCTGATCCTCACCGGGATTCTCCTGGCGCTGTTCTACGTGATGCTGACCAAGCCTTTGGTGCGGGTGATCCGCGAGCTCAGCAGTCGCGACCCGCGCAGCCCGAAACAGGCCAAGCTGGACTTTCCCCATGGCCACGAGAACGACGAGGTCGGGGTGCTGGTCAAGGTGGCCAACCAGCAGTTCGACATCATGGCCACCGAGATCCAGCAGCGACGCAACGCCGAAAACCGCCTGACCGAATACCTCGGGCAGCTGGAGAACATTGTCTCGGCCCGCACCACCGAGCTCAAGGCCAGCAATGCCCGGCTCAGCCAGTCCAACGAGGAACTGGAGATCGCCCGGCGCACTGCCCTGGACATGGCCCAGGCGCGGGCGGCGTTTCTGGCCAACATGAGTCACGAGATTCGCACCCCGCTCAATGGCCTGCTGGGGATGATCGCGCTGTCCCTGGACAGCCCGCTGAACCCCGAGCAGCGCCAGCAGCTGTCGATTGCCCACGACTCCGGCAAGGTGCTGGTGGAATTGCTCAACGATATTCTCGACATGTCCAAGTTCGACGCCGGGCAACTGGAGCTGGAGCGCATTCCCTTCGATCTCGGGGTACTGGTGGAGGACACCGCCAACCTGCTGTCGCAAAACGCCGCGGCCAGCGTGGAGCTGGCCTGCCTGATCGCCCCGGACTTCCCCGCCCTGGTACTGGGGGACCCGACCCGAGTGCGGCAGATCGTCAGCAACCTGCTGTCCAACGCCCTCAAGTTCACCCGTTTCGGCCGCGTCGATGTGCGCCTGAGCACCCTGGGCGACGGGGTGCGCATCGAGATCTGCGACACCGGCATCGGCATCGCCCAGGAAGCCCAGGTGCGCATCTTCCAGCCCTATACCCAGGCCGGCGCCGGCATCACTCGCCAATACGGCGGCACCGGCCTGGGCCTGGCCCTGACCTACAACCTCTGCGAAGCCATGGACGGCCGCCTGAGCATCAGTTCGGAAGTCGGCTTCGGCAGCCAGTTCTGCGCCGACCTGCCTCTGCCCTGCCACACTCCGGCCGCCCCGCCGCCGGCGCTGGCCGGGAAGATCATCGCCATCACCGAGGCCGGCAGCGGCCTCGCCGAGCTGCTGGCCAGCCTGCTGCCCAGTTGGGGCCTGAGCTATCAGCGCTGTGATATCGAGGATTCCCTGGCCGGCCTCGACCCCGACCTGCTGATCACCGACTGCCCGGAATGCCTGTTCGGCCTGCGCCCGGCGATCCGCGCGCCAATCCTGCTGGTGACCGCCTATGGCAGCTTCCTGCCCAGCGAAGAGGCCAACGCCCTGGCGCCGCTGCAACAGCAGGCCCGGCCCCTGGCGCGCAATGCGTTGTATCAGACCCTGCGACGCTCGTTGCTGGGGGAAACCATCACCCTCAACGACGCCCAGCTGGAAATGCCGGTGCAACGGCGCCGGGCGGACATTCTGCTGGTGGAGGACAACCCGGTGAACCAACTGGTGGCCAAGGGCATGCTGAGCAAGCTCGGCTGCGCGGTGACCGTGGCCGCCCATGGCGCCGAAGCCCTCAACCAGTTGGAGCTGCATCGTTTCGATCTGGTGCTGATGGACTGCAACATGCCGGTCATGGATGGCTACGAAGCCAGCCGGCAGATCCGGCGCAGCGGGCGCTGGCCGGATCTGCCGATCATCGCCCTGACTGCCAACGCCATGCCCGAGGAGCGTGAACGCTGCCGCGCCGCCGGCATGAGCGACTACCTGGCCAAACCGTTTCGTCGCGAAGAATTGATCGCCCTGCTCGACCTCTGGGTGCCGACTACGACAAAGCTTTGATCTGCTGCAGCAACTGATCCAGGCCGTCGCGCAACTGATCGAGGTTATCCAGATCGATCCCGCTGTCGCACAGCAGCGCCGCCTTCAGCGGCGGCACCTGCTCACGCAGCGCCAGGCCGCGCTCGCTCAAGCTCAAGTGCACCTCGCGCTCGTCGCGCCCGGACCGCTGGCGCTGCACCAGTTGCAACTGCTCCAGACGCTTGAGCAACGGGGTCAGGGTCCCGGAATCCAGGGCCAGGCGCTCGCCCAGGGCCTTGACCGTCGGCAGGGACGGAGGCGTTGCCTGCCATTCCCACAGCACCAGCATCACCAGGTACTGCGGGTAGGTCAGGCCCAGGCGGTCGAGCATCGGCTTGTAGCCACGGACCACCGCCCGCGAGGCGGCGTACAGCTTGAAGCACAGCTGGGAATCGAGTTTCAGTGAATCCACGGACAGGTCGTTCATTTGAGCAGGGCTTCGATCTCGCGGCTCAGGTCCTGGGGTTTGGTTGCCGGAGCGAAACGCTTGACCAGCTTGCCGTCCTGGCCGATCAGGAACTTGGTGAAGTTCCACTTGATGCCTTGGGAGCCGAGCACGCCGGGTGCGCGCTTTTTCAACTGAGCGAACAGTGGATGGGCCCCGGCGCCATTGACCTCGATCTTCTTGAACAGCGGGAAACTCACACCGTAGTTGAGCTCGCAGAACTCGGAGATCGCCCCTTCGTTGCCTGGTTCCTGCTTGCCGAACTGGTTGCAGGGAAAGCCCAATACCACCAGCCCCTGGTCCTTGTAGGTCTGCCACAGCTCTTCGAGCCCCTTGTATTGCGGGGTGAAGCCGCACTTGCTGGCAGTGTTGACCACCAGCACGGCCTTGCCGGCGAAGTCCGCCAGGGTCTTTTGTTCACCCTTGATGGTGGTGCAGGGAATGGTCAGCAGTGAGTCGGTCATGACGGCAACTCCATGTGTGGAAGTAAGAGGCAGCAAAATAGCGCTCAATTAAATTGCATGCAATTTAATTGAACAAAAGGCGATTCCGAAGAATCGCCAACCGGTCAGCGCGGTACCAGGTCCAGGCACACCGAGTTGATGCAGTAACGCAGGCCGGTGGGCGGCGGGCCGTCCGGGAACACGTGGCCCAAGTGCGCGTCGCACTTGGCGCAGACCACTTCGGTACGAATCATGCCGTGGCTCATGTCACGGATCTCCACCATGGCGCTGTCGGCAATGGGCTCGTAGAAACTCGGCCAGCCACACCCGGAATCGAACTTGGCCTTGGAATCGAACAGCGGCTCATTGCAGCAGATGCAGTGATAGACCCCATCGGTCTTGGTGCCGTTGTACTTGCCCGAGAAGGGCCGTTCGGTGCCCTTGAGCCGGCAGACGTTGTACTGCTCCGGGTCGAGCATCGACCGCCATTCTTCCAGGGTTTTTTCCAGCTTTTCCATGGTCCTTCCTCTGCAACGGAAAAAGCCCGATCTGTGTCTTTTCCACGGATCGGGCGGCACGTATGATTGCGCCTCGTCAGACGCCAGTCTGGCAGCCGCGTTACACCCATTCAAACGGATTTTGCCGCAGCCGGTGCGGGTTACAGGCCGGTGTGACACGGCAGGATTCCCAGTACGGTAGTTCATCCTCCGCCTGGATCGTTCATTTTCGGGAACACATCGCCATGCAGGTCAGCAAATCGAACAAGCTCGCCAACGTCTGTTATGACATTCGCGGCCCAGTGCTCAAGCACGCCAAACGTCTGGAAGAGGAAGGCCACCGCATCCTCAAGCTGAATATCGGCAACCCGGCGCCCTTTGGTTTCGAAGCGCCGGACGAAATCCTCCAGGACGTGATCCGCAACCTGCCCACTGCCCAGGGCTACAGCGACTCCAAGGGCCTGTTCAGTGCGCGCAAGGCGGTGATGCAGTACTACCAGCAGAAGCAGGTGGAAGGCATCGGTATCGAAGACATCTACCTGGGCAACGGTGTTTCCGAGCTGATCGTGATGGCCATGCAGGCCCTGCTCAACAACGGCGACGAAGTGCTGGTGCCGGCCCCCGACTACCCGCTGTGGACCGCCGCGGTGAGCCTGGCCGGCGGCAACCCGGTGCACTACCTGTGCGACGAGCAGGCCAACTGGTGGCCGGACCTGGCCGACATCAAGGCCAAGATCACCCCGAACACCAAGGCCCTGGTGATCATCAACCCGAACAACCCCACCGGCGCCGTCTACCCCAGGGAAGTACTGCTGGGCATGCTGGAGCTGGCCCGCCAGCACAACCTGGTGGTGTTCTCGGACGAGATCTACGACAAGATCCTCTACGATGACGCCGTGCACATCTGCACCGCCTCGCTGGCCCCGGACCTGCTGTGCCTGACCTTCAACGGCCTGTCCAAGTCCTATCGGGTAGCCGGTTTCCGTTCCGGTTGGGTGGCCATTTCCGGTCCCAAGCAGCACGCCCAGAGCTACATCGAAGGCATCGACATGCTGGCCAACATGCGCCTGTGCGCCAACGTGCCCAGCCAGCACGCCATCCAGACCGCACTGGGCGGCTACCAGAGCATCAACGACCTGGTGCTGCCCCCGGGCCGCCTGCTGGAACAGCGCAACCGCACCTGGGAACTGCTCAACGACATTCCCGGAGTCAGTTGCGTCAAGCCCATGGGCGCGCTGTATGCCTTCCCGCGGATCGACCCGAAGATCTGCCCGATCCACAACGACGAGAAGTTCGTCCTCGACCTGCTGCTCTCGGAAAAGCTCCTGGTGGTGCAAGGCACGGCCTTCAACTGGCCATGGCCGGATCACTTCCGCGTCGTGACCCTGCCGCGGGTGGATGACCTGGAGCAGGCCATTGGTCGGATCGGCAGCTTCCTCAAGTCCTACCGCCAGTAACGGAAAAATCGCAGTGCGATCCTTCTCTGGTCGCACTGCGATTAATTCAGCAACACATCTTCACTGCCCTGCTCCACTCCCCTTCTATAAGCTTGCACTTTCCGTCCTGCCCACTGTCACACGTCTGCACCGCAGCCGGGTGGCGGCCGCCCTGGCGTTGGCTCATGGCGTTGAACTACAAGCGTCTAGACCCGGCCTGTGCGACACAGTTTGAAATAGAAGCCGTATTGAATAGGCGGTTGTCGCACCTTATATACCCCGCAGTACGCTACATCTTTAGCTTGAGGAGATTTCTACAACCATGATGCGAATCCTGCTGTTTTTGGCCACTAACCTTGCGGTCGTGCTGATTGCCAGCATCACCCTGAGCCTTTTCGGCTTCAACGGGTTCATGGCGGCCAATGGGGTTGATCTGAACCTCAATCAGCTGCTGATTTTCTGTGCGGTCTTCGGTTTTGCCGGTTCGCTGTTCTCGCTGTTCATCTCCAAGTGGATGGCGAAGATGAGCACCAGCACGCAGATCATCACCCAACCGCGCACCCGCCATGAGCAATGGTTGCTGCAGACCGTCGAGCAACTGTCCCGCGAAGCGGGCATCAAGATGCCCGAAGTGGGTATTTTCCCAGCCTATGAGGCCAACGCCTTTGCCACCGGCTGGAACAAGAATGATGCGCTGGTAGCCGTCAGCCAGGGCCTTCTGGAACGTTTTTCGCCCGATGAAGTGAAAGCCGTGCTGGCCCACGAGATCGGCCACGTCGCCAACGGTGACATGGTGACCCTGGCCCTGATCCAGGGTGTGGTGAACACTTTCGTGATGTTCTTCGCACGGATCATCGGCAACTTCGTCGACAAGGTGATCTTCAAGAACGAAGAAGGCCAGGGCATCGCCTACTACGTGGCGACCATCTTCGCCGAACTGGTTCTGGGTATCCTGGCCAGCGCCATCGTCATGTGGTTCTCGCGCAAACGCGAATACCGCGCCGACGAAGCCGGCGCCCGTCTGGCCGGCACCAACGCGATGATCGGCGCGCTGCAGCGCCTGCGTTCGGAACAGGGCCTGCCGGTGCACATGCCCGACACCCTGAATGCCTTCGGCATCAACGGTGGCATCAAGCAGGGCCTGGCTCGCATGTTCATGAGCCACCCTCCGCTGGAAGAGCGTATCGAGGCCCTGCGTCGTCGCGGCTGATCCACTGCAAGGCAATACCCAAAAGGGCGACGCAAGTCGCCCTTTTGCTTGGCCGCCAAAAACCTATCTCGCGGCACCCTGCTTGCTCAGGCGATAGACCCTCTCCACCAGCCGGGTCACGCCACCCTGGAGAAACTTCCAGCTCTCGCCAAGAATGTCGCGCTCCGTTTCTACCTGCAGTTGCCAGACGCCCCCCAGACGTTGCCGGACCTCATCGTCGAGCACCGCAAATGGCGGGCCGTCCAACTGCTCCTGGGCGTAATCCATGGTGATCAGCAGCCCCTTGCTGCCATTCGGCAACAGGCCATTGAGGTGAGCGGCATAGCGCTGTCGCATGGGCGAGGGCAAGGCAATCATGGCTGCACGGTCATACAGGGCCGTGCAATCAGCGGTGTCCTCGGCGGTCAGGGCAAAGAAATCACCGCACCAGAGCTCAATGGGCCCGTGGGCGTAGACCTTGAACACCCCGTGCTGGCTGATCTGCGGCTGCAACTGGTGCTCACGAAAGAAATCCTCCACCGCCTTTTCCGCCAGTTCGATGCCCAGCACCTCGAACCCTTGGTCGGCAAGCCAGATCAGGTCCAGGCTCTTGCCGCACAAGGGCACCAGCACGCGGCTTTGCGCCGCCAGGCCCAAGGCCGGCCAGTACTGCTGCAGGTAAGGGTTGACCTCTGCCAGGTGAAAGCCGATCTGATCGCGCTCCCAGCGCTTTTGCCAAAAGTCCGCTTGCATGAGAAGTCCTTAAAATTCGATCAAAAAGCGCTAAAACTTATATTAGATTTAGATCATTGATCTGATTGAAGATGGCGCATCTTAACCTTCAGGAGCCTCTTCATGCTTCCCAGCCTGTTCATCTCCCACGGCTCTCCCATGCTGGCGCTGGAACCCGGCGCCAGCGGCCCGGCCCTGGCTCGCCTGGCAGCCGAGCTGCCACGGCCCAGGGCGATCCTGGTGGTCTCGGCCCACTGGGAAAGCTCCGATCTGCGGGTCAGTTGCAACCCGCACCCGGAAACCTGGCACGACTTTGGCGGCTTCCCCGCCGCGCTGTTTGCCGTGCAATACCCGGCCCCGGGCGATCCGGAACTGGCAGCCCAGGTGGTGGAGCTGCTCCAGGCCGAAGGCCTGCCCGCCCAACTGGACAGCCAGCGCCCCTTCGACCACGGCACCTGGGTACCGCTGTCGCTGATGTACCCGCAGGCGGACATCCCGGTGGTCCAGCTGTCGCTGCCCAGCCGCCTGGGCCCGGCCCTGCAGACCCGTATCGGCCATGCCCTCGCGGGCCTGCGGGAACAAGGCGTGTTGCTGATCGGCTCCGGCAGCATCACCCACAACCTGCGGGACCTGGACTGGCACGCTGGCCCGGAAAGCGTCGAACCCTGGGCCAAGGCCTTTCGCGACTGGATGATCGACAAGCTGGCGGCCGATGACCAGGCGGCCCTGCATGACTACCGCCAGCAGGCACCGAATGCCGTGCGCAGCCACCCCAGTGATGAACACCTGCTGCCGCTGTATTTCGCCCGGGGCGCCGGTGGCAAATTCAGCGTGGCCCACCAGGGCTTCACCCTGGGCGCCCTGGGCATGGACATCTACCGATTTGGCTGATGGCCGCCAGCGCCAAGGCAAATGACAGGCAAAAAAAATCCCCGAACCAGTCGGGGATTTTTTATGCCTGATCAATCAGCCCAGGGGCCGATCAATCTTCGCGATAGCGACGCAGCTTCAGCTGCTTGCCGGCAACGCGAGTGTCCTTGAGCTTGGTCAGCAGACGGTCCAGACCGTCCTCCGGCAGCTCGACCAGGCTGAAGCTGTCACGCACCTGGATGCGGCCGATAGCTTCACGGGCCAGGCCGCCTTCATTGAGGATCGCGCCCAGAAGGTTCTTGGCAGCGATGCCGTCACGGGCACCCAGCGCGGTGCGGCAGCGTGCACGACCTTCGCCCAGAGGCATTGGCGCGCGACGCTCACGGTCACCACGATCAGGACGGTCACCGGAACGCTCAGGACGATCGCCACGTGGAGCGCTGTTGGGCACCAGTGGACGCTCTTTCTCGATCGCGGCCAGGTTCAGCGCTTGACCGTTGGTAGCCTTGCGCAGCAGGGCTGCGGCCAGGGCACGCGGGCTGCAACCGATGTCGGCGGTCAGGCGATCAAGCAGATCACCGTGGGTCGCTTCAGCATCAGCCACCAGCGGCGACAGGCTGTTGGTCAGCTTCTTGATGCGGGCATCGAGAACGGCTTGGGCGTCCGGCAGGCGAACTTCGGCAACCTTCTGACCGGTTACACGCTCGATCACTTGCAGCATGCGGCGCTCACGTGGAGTCACCAGCAGCAGCGCGCGGCCTTCGCGACCGGCACGGCCGGTACGGCCGATACGGTGCACGTAGGATTCCGGGTCGTACGGCATGTCCACGTTGAATACGTGGGTGATGCGCGGTACGTCCAGACCACGGGCGGCTACGTCGGTCGCCACAACGATGTCCAGGCGGCCATCCTTGAGGGAGTCGATCACGCGCTCACGCTGGTTCTGGGCGATGTCGCCGTTCAGCGCAGCAGCTTTGTAGCCTTTGGCTTCCAGGGCACTGGCCAGGTCCAGGGTCGCTTGCTTGGTGCGCACGAACATGATCAGGGCGTCGAAATCTTCAACTTCCAGCAGGCTCAGAACGGCAGAGGTCTTCTGGTCGGCGTGAACCAGCAGGTGAGCCTGCTCGATCGCGGTGACGGTCTGGGTCTTGCTCTGGATCTTGACGTGTTTCGGGTCCTTCAGGTGACGCTCGGCGATGGCCCGGATCGACTGCGGCAGGGTGGCCGAGAACAGTACGGTCTGGCGGGTCTCCGGCATGGCCTTGAAGATCACTTCCAGGTCATCCATGAAGCCCAGCTTGAGCATCTCGTCGGCTTCGTCGAGAACCAGGTGGTTCACGGTGGCCAGGACTTTTTCGTCGCGACGCAGGTGGTCGCACAGACGGCCCGGAGTGGCGACAACGATCTGTGCGCCATTACGGATTGCTTTCAGTTGTGGGCCCATCGGCGCACCGCCGTAGACGGCCACAACAGTCACGCCCGGCATTTGCTTGGCGTAGGTTTCGAAAGCGGTTGCTACTTGCAGCGCCAACTCACGGGTTGGGGCCAGGATCAGAGCTTGCGGCTCGCGCTTGGACGGATCAATGCGGTGCAGGATAGGCAGGGCAAAGGCAGCGGTCTTACCGGTACCGGTTTGCGCCTGACCAATCATATCGTGACCGGCAAGGATGATCGGGATCGACTGCTGCTGAATAGCCGAAGGCTCTTCATAGCCGGTAGCGACTACTGCAGCGACAATATTGGGATGAAGTTCAAGAGCGGCGAAGCCGCCGATTTCCTGGGTCATGGGTCTGCCTCTAAGTGCATCCGCAAAGACCCATGCTCCAAAGCTGCGCATGCCGTGTAAGACTCAAGAGTCACCCTGGCAGCTTTGTCGGCGGGGATTTGCGAAAACGATTGGATGAATGGATCGTCAAGGATAGTCCGCGCAGCGGACAAGCAGCCGAAGCTGACTTCGGGGAATTGCATTACCTAAACGTGGCCCGGCTAAAGGCCGGCGCGCACTATACCGGAATTACTCAAAAAAGGGAGTTTTTTTTATCGGAAAAATCCGCTGAACACCCGATTGTCATGGGCTTTGCGCAGACTTCGGCGGCGCGCTATTTTGCTCAGGCCCGGCGCTGTTGGTCATCGCGCTTAAACGGTTCACCTTTGTGCACGAAACCGCCCGCGCCAACCTCCCCTCTTTCTTCCCAGGACAGCGCTCATGAATCAGCCCAGTGCCAGCCGTGTCAGCCGTGAACTACGTGGTCACCTGTTCCTTATCGGCCTGGACCGGGTGGCCAAGCGCAATGCCTTCGACCTCGAGCTGCTCAACCAGTTGAGCCTGGCCTACGGCGAGTTCGAAGCCAGCAGCGAGGCGCGAGTGGCGGTGGTGTTCGGCCACGGCGAGCACTTCACCGCAGGCCTGGACCTGGCCAATGTCGGCGCCGCCCTAGCCCAGGGCTGGCAAGCACCAGCCGGTGGCTGCGACCCCTGGGGCGTGTTCAGCGGCCCACGGGTGAACAAGCCGGTGATCGTCGCCGTACAAGGCTACTGCCTGACCATCGGCATCGAGCTGATGCTGGCCTCCGACATCAATCTCTGCGCCAGCAATACCCGCTTCGCGCAAATGGAGGTGCAACGCGGAATCTTCCCTTTCGGCGGCGCGACCCTGCGCCTGCATCAACTGGCCGGCTGGGGCAATGCCATGCGCTGGTTGCTGACCGGGGACGAATTCGATGCCCATGAAGCCCTGCGCCTGGGCCTGGTGCAGGAGGTCATGGCCAGCGAAGACCTGCTGCCCCGGGCCATCGAACTGGCCGAACGGATTGCCCGCCAGGCACCGCTGGGGGTGCAGGCGACCCTGATGTCGGCACGCCAGGCCAGGCTCGAAGGGGAAACGGCGGCCGCCCAGGGGCTGGCGCCGCTGGTGCACAAACTGATGAACAGTGAGGACGCCAAAGAGGGCGTGCGGGCGATGATCGAAAAACGGCCCGGGGTGTTCAAGGGCTGCTGAACAGGGGCCGGCAGATCGGCTTCGCCGGCCAGCCGGCGCCAGCAAGGGCTTATGTGGCCGGGCGGATCGCCTTGATCAAGGGTTGCAGGGAGTAGCCCAAGCGTGGGGCCAGGGCTTGGGCCCGGGCATTCAGGCCTGGCAGGTCCAGCTCCTGGTCGAGGTCGGACGGCACGATCAGAATCACGTTGCCCTCCTTCACCGGCAACTCCCAGTAATGGCGGTGATAGAGCCCGCGCAACAGGGCGGCGCCCAGGGGCTTGCCATCATCGGTGGCCCACTGGTTGATCACCAGCCAGCCGCCGGGGTTGAGGCGCTTCTGGCAGTTCTCCAGAAACCCCCAGGCCAGATGCCCGACGCCGGGGCCGACGTCGGTGTACAGGTCGACGAAGATCAGGTCGGCGGATTCAGCACTGTCCAGCAGCTCCAGGGCATCGCCGACTCTTATATATAGACGCGGATCGTCGTCCAGCCCCAGGTACTCGATAGCCAGGCGCGGCACGTCCGGTCGCAGTTCGATGGCTTCCACATCTTCCAGGGGCAGGAACTTCAGGCAGGCCTGGGTCAGGGTGCCGGCGCCCAGCCCGAGAAACAACGCGCTCTCCGGCGCCTCATGGCACAGGGCACCGATCAGCATGGCCCGGGTGTAGTCGTACTCCAGCCAACTGGGGTCCGCCGTGAACACACAGCTTTGCTCGATGGCATCGCCAAATTCGAGAAAACGATAGTCCGCCACTTCCAGGACCCGGATCATGCCGAATTCGTCATGCACTTCGGCGAGCAGGCGCTCGACGCGCTCCTCAGTCATTTCATCTCCTAGCCGCGCGGGCACAGAACCTTGCCGGCGCGATAAACCAACCGCTCGGCAGCGAGCGGGAAAGGCGCGATTGTCGGCCAAGCGAGAGGAGCAGGTCACGCACTAATTTGCTGCTAACATGCCCCTCCCACCGTTAAAGCACTCGAGTCCGCGATGAGCCAACCCTGGAGCCCCGACAGCTGGCGCGCCCTGCCGATCCAGCAACAACCCCACTACCCCGATGCCGCGCACCTGCTGCAGGTCGAGCAAAGCCTGGCCAGTTATCCACCGCTGGTGTTTGCCGGTGAAGCCCGGGAGTTGCGTCGCCAGTTTGCCGAAGTCACCCAGGGCCGGGCATTCCTGTTGCAGGGTGGCGATTGTGCCGAGAGCTTCGCCGAATTCTCCGCGGCGAAGATTCGCGACACCTTCAAGGTGCTGCTGCAGATGGCCATCGTCATGACCTTTGCCGCCGGCTGCCCGGTGGTCAAGGTCGGGCGCATGGCCGGCCAGTTCGCCAAGCCGCGCTCGGCCAACGACGAAAACATCAATGGCGTGACCTTGCCGGCCTATCGCGGCGACATCGTCAACGGCATCGGTTTCGATGAAAAAAGCCGGGTGCCGGACCCCGACCGCCTGCTGCAGTCCTACCACCAGGCCACCGCCACCCTCAACCTGCTGCGAGCCTTCGCCCAGGGCGGTTTCGCCGACCTGCACCAGGTGCACAAGTGGAACCTGGACTTCATCGCCAACTCGGCCCTGGCCGAGAAGTACAGCCAACTGGCAGACCGCATCGACGAAACCCTGGCCTTCATGCGTGCCTGCGGCCTGGACAGCGCGCCGCAACTGCGCGAAACCAGCTTCTTCACCGCCCACGAAGCGTTGCTGCTCAACTATGAAGAAGCCTTCGTGCGCCGCGACAGCCTGACCAACGACTACTACGACTGCTCGGCGCACATGCTGTGGATCGGCGATCGCACCCGGCAACTGGACGGCGCCCACGTGGAGTTCCTGCGCGGGGTGAACAACCCGATCGGGGTCAAGGTCGGCCCGAGCATGAACACCGACGAACTGATCCGCCTGATCGATATCCTCAACCCGGAAAACGATCCCGGCCGCCTCAACCTGATCGTGCGCATGGGCGCCAACAAGGTCGGCGATCACCTGCCACAGCTGATTCGCGCGGTGGAAAGCGAAGGCAAGCAGGTGCTGTGGAGCTCGGACCCGATGCACGGCAACACCATCAAGGCCAGCAGCGGCTACAAGACCCGGGATTTCGCGCAGATCCTCACCGAGGTCAAGCAGTTCTTCCAGGTCCACCAGGCCGAAGGCAGCTATGCCGGTGGCATCCATATCGAGATGACCGGGCAGAACGTCACCGAATGCATCGGCGGTGCCCGGCCGATTACCGAGGATGGTTTGTCGGACCGTTACCACACCCATTGCGACCCGCGGATGAATGCCGACCAGTCTCTGGAACTGGCCTTCCTGATTGCCGAGACCTTGAAGCAGGTCAAGCGCTAAGAGCGCTTTCGCCGGCTAGCCCGCTCCTGCAAGGGCTGTGTAGGAGCGGGCTGGCCCGCGAAGCTCTTCACCCCAGCACCTCACGCAGGCGTCGCGCGCCATCACGCTGGCAATTGAGCTGAATCTGTTCCAACCCCAGCCAGTCGGCCATCTTTCGCAATTGCAGGGCCAATGCCCGGACACCCTCGTCGTCCAGACCGAATGGCTCCTCATGCACCGCGTGCACCGCCAGACGCCCCTGGGCCCGCTCCGCCCGCAGGTCGACCCGGGCGGCAATCCGCTCGTTGTGCAGGAACGGCAGCACGTAATAGCCATAGACCCGCTTGTGCTCAGGCGTGTAGATCTCCAGGCGGTAGCGGAAATCGAACAGCCGCTCGGTACGGCTACGCTCCCAGATCAGGGAATCGAAAGGTGACAACAGCGCGCTGGCTTCGACCTTGCGCGGCACCCGCGCCTCGGGCAGGCAATAGGCACTTTGCTTCCAGCCCTGGACCTCACAGCCCAGCAGTTCGCCGGACTCGCACAACTCGGCAAGCCGCGCGCGACTATCGCCGGGATCGAGGCGAAAGTAGTCCCGCAGGTCCTTTTCCGTGGCTACCCCCAGTGCCCCGGCCGCCTGCAGCAGCAACCGGCGCTGGGCCTGGGCTTCCTCCAACGGCATCTGCTGGAGGATCGCCGCCGGGATCACTCGTTCCGGCAAGTCATACAGACGCTCGAAACCGCGGCGGCCGGACACTGTCACCTCACCGGCAGCGAACAGCCATTCCAGGGCATGCTTTTCTTCGCTCCAGTCCCACCAGGGGCCGGCCCGTTCTTCGCGGGTGGAGAGGCTGCCGGCCCCCAGCGCGCCCTGCTGCTCCACGGCCGCCAGCACCCGGCGCAGAGTGGCCTGGCGTTCCTGGCCGAAACGCGCCAGTTGCGAGTAGATACCCTGACCCTGGCGTGCGCGCTGCATGCGCCAGCGCATCAAGGGGTACATGGACATCGGCAGCAGCGAGGCCTCATGCCCCCAGTACTCGAACAAGGTGCGCTGGCGCCCCTGGCTCCAGGCGGCCTGATCGAGCAGCTGCTGTGGATAACTGCCAAGACGGGAAAACAGCGGCAAGTAATGGGCGCGCACCAGGGCGTTGACCGAATCGATCTGCAACAGGCCCAGGCGCTCGATCTGCTGATTGAGTCGGGAGGCCTTGATCGATGCCGGCGGCTGGCGCCCGCCGAAGCCTTGGGCGGCCAGCGCCAGCCGGCGGGCCTGCTTGAGCGAGAAAGAAGGTAGTGCGGGCATGAGCGTCTCCTGGTCTGCCCGCACGCTAGCGCACCCTGGACCGGCTTGTGTAGTGGCCACCGGGTTATTTGTGCATCGGGTCGTCCCAGAACGGGCGGACCGCTTCATGCTCCACATCCGCCCGGCTCAGCCCCAGGTCATGCAGGGCCGAATCACTCAGGCCGGCAAGCATCCGGCGCTCCTGCGCCAACTCGTGCCAGCGGACGACCTGGCGCCATAGTGCACGTAACGACAACGCCTGAATTGGCAGTTTGTGAACCAGCAGATAACCCTTTTGCGCTTTCATGATCCTGTCCTCCAGTGGGGATGAGCACAGTCTCTTCCCCGAACAAGGATCAATCCAACGAATGTTTCTTATGCAATACATCTCAGGGTTTGATGTCTTGGTTCCCCGCCGGTGTTTCCAGGGACCGCTTTCAGATCCGGTAATCCCCCGGCCAGCCGCCCAGTGGGTCGCGACCGAAACCATCGAGGCTGGCCGCCGCCGACTCTTCACAGGCCAGCAGGCTGTAGCCGCCAAGATCATCGGGCAACGGCAGAGCCGAAGGGGGAGTCAGGACAATGGACGGGTGCAGTTGCCCGAGCAACTCTTGCACCGTGCTGCTGACCGCGGGCCGGGCGCCGTTGATGGCCAGCACCGCCGCCTGCGGGGTCAGGGCTTCGGCAAGGACGGTGTAGCCATGGTTGCTGCAACTGACCGGCAACCGGTGTTCCTGGCGCTGTTCCTCGATGACGCGGGCCGGCTGCTCCTCCACCGACAGGACCACCCCGCAACAGCCGGTTGCAGCAATGATCCGCGCGTCCGGGTAACGGTTTCGCAGGCTGGTGTAGGTGGACTGCTTGCCGGTGAGCACGATCAGGCCATCGCGCCCATGAAACTGCCGCACCAGCTCTGCCGAGGATTCCTCACTGACCCGCAGCCAATCCTTTACGCCAAGCACGGCCGCCAACTCGCCAATCACTGCACTGGCCTCCTGATAACGGTCGTGACGCACCGACACCGTGGTGGGTATGCCCATCAAGGCAAAGGGCGCGGCGCGGCGGATTGCGTGCAGACAAAAGCCGTAATAGGGCAGCAGGCACAGGACTTCCTGGCCATAGCCCTGGCCCGCCCCCTGGTCATCCAGGCTCTCCCTGGCGCGAATCAGCCCCCAGCGAAACAGCGACAGGAGCTCGCCATGCAACACATCGCGCCACTTTTCCAGAGCCATCCTGGGTTCCGGCAAGCGCCTGGCCAGGGCCTCGAAGTCATCACGCTCGAATAACAATTCCTGCAACTGCGCCAGGGGCTCCAGGTTCTGGAAATAGGGCTGGTTCATGTTGCGCTCCAGGCCTGGCGCTGCAGCACCGCGTCCTTGCCGGTGCAATAGTGCTGGCGGATGCCATCCAGAAAGCTCCAGGCCAGTGACGGGAGCATGGCCGCACGCGCCACCGAGTCACGGCCCACGTCGCCCCGCGCCAGCAGGTACTCGATGTTGAGCGACGGCCGCTGATCGTGGCCCAGCTCGTCATCCAGTTCGTCATGGGCTGCCATGGCCCCCAGCAACGCTGCACAGCGCGGGTTGTTGGCGGACACCTGCGAGTAGAAACGCAGGTGACGATCATCGCCACGGCATTCGCTCAGGCTTTTTTGCAGATAGGTCGAACCGATCAGGTAGCCCTTCCAGTCATGCCGTGCCAGGTCGCTGAGATAACCGACAAAGGCAGTGGTGGTCGGCAAGGGTCGCATCGCTTCCGGGCGCCGGACTCCCAGTTCGCGCAGCCTGGGCTTGAGGATGTCGCAGTGGGTCAGCTCATCCTGCAGGTGCTGCAACAGGTTTTCGCGGATCCGCGCATCCGCACAGGCGGCAATGGCCGGGCTGACATGTCGGGTCGCCGAGGCCAGGTAATGATAGTTCTCCAGCATGTAGCCGATGATCAGCTCATCCGCGCAGCCCTCGGTCATCTGTTGCCACAGGCCGTGGCCGTCCACCGATACCAGCCAGTCGGTGGTCATCTGTTCGATGGCCGCCACACTCTCGGCGCTGGAGCTCTGGCCATTGAGCAACTGCTCATGCACCTGGCTGATCAGTGCGCCAAAAGGCGCCGGGCTCATGACCAGTTGCGTCATTCGCGGCCCCAGGGCATAGCAGGATGCAACGACGGTATCGGCAGGGTTGTCATCGCCGGAACGCTCACCGTTGACCAGGCTCATCACACTGGACGGCCAGACCGGCAGGCCCTGGAAAATTTCCACGTCCAGGGGTGAATCAGCGGCGTGCAACAGTTGGTCCAGCCCCTCCTCGGCCACCAGTTGGGCCGCGGTGACAATGGAGCTGGCACATCCCTGCTCCAGCGCAGTCAGCCAGCGGTAGATCATTTCGCTGAGGCTGCAGACTGCATTGAGCACCGTGGCCACCACCGGCGCGGGGTAGCAGTCCTGAGTGCGCACGGCCTTCTTCCAGTTATCCGAATGCCCATACTGGATGTCGGTGGAAAAATGCCCCAGCACCTTGTCTGTCGCCTTGCGGCTCAACAGGTTGTGGCCCACCAGCAACTCATGCCAACCCAGCACCGCCTCCTGCTCCACCGAGGAGTGCTCCATGAAACCGGAGCAGGCCGCCGACACCAGCTCGCCCATGGCCGCGATCTGCCGGGACAGGTGAATCCACTCCAGGGTTGCGGGCAAAGGCCGGGCCAGCCTGACCATGTCACCGGAACAGCCGATCAGCTCCAGGGCCTCATTGAAGAACTGCGCATGATCCCACTCCTCCAGCGCATGCCTGGACAGCATCAGGGAGATCGGCGACAACCCTATGCCCGGGCTGACCGAGGGGCACATCCTCGAGGCCGCAGCAGCCAGGTAGTGCCGGGTTTCCAGGATATAAGCGTAGAGCGCAGCTTGATCACCCTCTCTTATCTTTCGCCAGATGGGGTGACCATAAACAAACTCTTCTGCAGCGGTATATTGCTCGTTCAGCAGAAAAATAACTTCTTCCGCATTGAACTGGGCGCCCAGCGCCGACAAGTTGAGACTCTGGGCAATGCGTTCGACAATAAAAGCATTATCACTAAGTGTAGAGATAGGCGCTTCCAGACTTCCCAGCAGCAGTACCGAGTGACTGCCGATAGTGCTGCGCGCTAAAAATGGAGGGCTACGCAACGGTTCAGATATATCGATATGAGTAGTTCGAGTAGTGAGGTCCATTTCTGATCCTGCCCTCCAAAGCGTTAGCGTCATTTACTCGACGATGGCTGCCCTAAGTTGCTTCGCCGCCTTCTCCGTACGTTCCACCAGGCCCACCAGCGCCTTGAGGTCTTCCGGCGCCAGCTTGCCGGCTTTGAGCTTGGTCTTGAGCTGTGTCAGCTCGGCAGTGGTTGGCTCAGTGTGTTCCGCTTTCACGTTCATGAAAGGACCCTCCAAAGTTGGTCGCAATCCCAGTACAGACCATCTGTACATGGCAAGCGCAACACTAGTAGCGGATGTTTCTTTAGGCAAACCCAAACAACGACAAAGTTGACCATTAATCGGCCCAGGGCATATTCATTGATTTTTATCGCGCAGCGAAATTAGCAAACGACAACTTATAGCCAACACTCCAGACCTTTTTTGAAAACTTATAGCCAGCACCGATAAGGCTTATCGCCAATAACACAGCACAACTAAAGCCAAAGACAAAACCAATAAAAGCCACGAGCATTAATTGCTGGATCGAACATCATTTATCCGCAGTACTACTTGAACTGAAGGAGCACTATCGACACTCTGTTATCCAGCTATCCCTATTGCGATTGCCCAGCACTACTGATCAGGAGGAAGCGTCATGAGAGACATGCTGAGCGTGGACTGGTCGCGTATCCCGCCCCCCCAGGACGATGGCGCAGCCCGTCACTTGCAAGGCCTGCACTTGCCCGGGCTACGACTGCCCTCCACCTCGGGCGAAGGGGTCGACCTGTCGACGTTGCCCGGCATAACGGTGCTCTATGTCTACCCGCGCATGGGACGACCGGATTTGCCGCTGCTGGAGGGCTGGGACATGACCCCCGGCGCCCGCGGCTGTACCCCGCAGTCCTGCGGCTTTCGCGACCTGGCCGAGGAACTCGCGGCCGCCGGGGCGGCGAACCTGTTCGGCCTCTCGAGCCAGGACAGCGACTATCAACGTGAAGCCGTCGAGCGGCTGCACCTGCCCTTTGCCCTGCTCTCCGATGCACAGGGGCAATTGACCGAAGCCCTGGGGCTGCCGATGTTCGAATTGAACGCCACCCGCTTCCTGAAACGCCTGACTCTGATTCTCAAGGCCGGGCAGATCGAAAAGGTGTTCTACCCGGTGTTTCCACCGGACCAGAACGCCCGGCAGGTGCTGGCCTGGCTGCAAGCGCAACGCCAGGGATGACGCCGTGGCCTTTCGAGGAATAAGATCAGGCCCAGGAATGCTTCCTGCCCCATGCATCTCAGGATTTGATCAATGTCCCAGTTCCCCAGCATCGACACCGAAGTGCTGCGCACCTTCGTCGCCATCGCCGATGAAGGCGGTTTTACCCGGGCTGGAGAACGGGTCAACCGCACCCAATCGGCGGTGAGCATGCAGATGAAGCGCCTGGAAGAGGACGTGCTGCAACGCCAGCTGTTCCAGCGCGACGGACGCCAGGTCAAGCTGACCGCCGAGGGCCAGGTACTGCTGGGCTATGCCCGGCGCATCCTGAAACTGCATAGCGAAGTGTTCAATACCCTGCGCGAACCGCACATGGTGGGGCTGGTGCGCATCGGCACGCCGGATGACTATGTGATGCGTTTTCTACCGGGGATTCTGTCGCGCTTCGCCCAGAGCTACCCGCTGATCCAGATCGAAGTGCATTGCGAATCGTCCAAGCAACTGCTGCAACGCCAGGACCTGGACCTGACCATCGTCACCCGAGAGCCGGGCAGCGAGATCGGCCAACTCCTGCGCAAGGAGCGCTTCGTCTGGGCCGTGGCCCAGTGCTTCACGCCCCATGAACAGACGCCACTGCCGCTGGCGATGTTCAACAGCGACTGCTTTTGCCGGCTGTGGGCCTGCAACGCCCTGGATGCCATCGGCCTCGACTATCGCATTGCCTACAACAGCTCCAGCCTGTCGGCAATCATGGCGGTGGTCAGCGCCGGGCTGGCGATCACCGCGCAGCTGGAAAGCCTGATCACGCCGGACCTGCGCATCCTCGGCGAGAACGAAGGGCTGCCGGAGCTGCCCGAGGCCAGCATCATGCTACTGCGCAACCTCAACCAGCCCTCGCCCATCACCGAATGCCTGGCCGAACACATCGTCGAAGGCTTCAAACTTTAAACGCCAGCATCACCGCACACACCACCAGGAAGCCGCAGAACAGGCCGCGCAACAGCCGCTCGGGCAAGGCGTGGGCGACCTTTACCCCCCAACTGATGCTCAGCAAGCCACCGGCTGCCAGCGGCAGACCGATCGCCCAGTCCACCTGATGGTGAAAGCCATAGGTCACCAGGGTGACCCCCGTGCTGGGTAGCGCCAGCGCCAGGGACAAACCCTGTGCTACCACCTGGGTGGTGCCGAAGACACTGGTCAGTACCGGCGTGGCAACCACCTGTCTCTTATACACATCTGACGCTGCCGACGAATAGAGAGGTGTAGAT
>ERZ1032387.27-NODE-27-length-42845-cov-13.346903_pt1 | contig 42845 bp, 42 predicted proteins | sample MGYA00516710_ERZ1032387 | MGnify/ENA primary metagenome ERZ1032387 (study PRJEB33718, sample SAMN03160192) | human skin metagenome | collected 2014-02-25 | study: EMG produced TPA metagenomics assembly of the PRJNA266117 data set (Human skin bacterial metagenome...
CACCTCTCTATTCGTCGGCAGCGTCAGATGTGTATAAGAGACAGGTCCGGCACCGTGCGCTGGGAGGTCAGGGCAAAACCGCTGGAAATCGGTACATAGGCTCGGTTATCGCGCGAGACCATGCAGTTGGCGGTGACGAAATCCTCCTCGCAACGTTGCAGGTCTAGGTAACGCGGGGCCACACGCTCCCCACGCTCGCGGGCGTCATCGCGGGCGGCCTGGCAAATGGCGGACGGAATCTGTGCCCGTTCGCATTCGCTGACGCTGCTGAAATTCTGGGTCTGGCGCACTTCCCGGGTCGCCTGGGGCTGGCCGTCACAGGCGGCCAGGGCAAACGGCACGCTGCCCAGCAACACCAGGCGCACGCTCTTGCTGCGTTTCATGGCCGCGCCCTCAGACCGAAGGAGTCATGCAGGCCGCGTTCAGCAGGCCGACACCGACAGAAACCGATGCCACCAGGATCGCCGCCGCGTACTCCTGGCTGGCAATGCGCTGGGACAGGCCCTTGAGGATCAGGCTGACCACAAAGAACGCCAGCAGCTGCACCACCGCGGCGATGCCGGCCCAGAGCAGGAAGTCGATGATCGAGATTGAATGGGAAATAGCGCTGGCCACCGGAATGGCAAAACCCAGCAAGGCACCGGACAGGGCGATGGAAGCCGCGCTGTTGCCCTCGCGGATCAGGGCGAATTCGTTATAGGGGGTCAGGCGCGTATAGATGAACGCATAGAGGGCAAAGACCAGGGCCGCGCCCAGCATGTAGAGCATGAAACCGAGCACCGCATCGGCGGGCAGAGACATCTTCAGTGCATCCATGAACATCGCGTTCAAGCTTCCTTGGAAAACGGGGCGCGAGATATAGCACAGGCCCGATTCGACGAAAACTCCGGGAGAGGTCAAGACGAGTGTTTCAACATTCAGGAAAAGCCCCGACGCGCCCGGCGTCGGGGCTGCAGGGCATTACTTGGCCACGCCCCAGATGCCGCTCAGGCTTTGCAGCAGAGAACCGCCGACGCCCTGCTGGCCCAGGTACTGCAGGATCAGCGGGGCAAACTGGCCGATCATGCCGCTGTCCATGCCCAGGGCGCCAAAGGCGTTGTTCAGGTCATTGGTGTCCTTGACGTTGCCCAGGGCGCTGTCCAGGCCGGCGGTTTTACCGGAAGACTGACCGAGCAGCCCGCCCAAGGCGCCCAGGCTACCCAGGGCGTTGCTGCCCGAGAGCTGGTCCAGGCCCGGTACGCTTTTGCTCAGTTGCGAATAGTCCGAACTGCTCAGTTGATTCTTCGCCAGGCCGAGCATGGCGCCGGTGCCGCCGACGGCTTGCTCGGGGGTGACATTGAGTTGCGACAGGGTGCCCAGCAGACCGGCGGTCTGGGAGGTCGGTGCGGCGGATGTGGCCTTGTCGCCGCCCTGCATGCCGGCAATGGCATTGGCCGCATCGTTCAGGCTGAAACCGCCGGCCAAAGCCGAACCGGCTGCCAGGGTCATCAGGGTAGCCAGGGCGAAACCGCGTGGAATATTCATCGAAACAACCTCATGGGGCGAGAAACCACCCGGATTCGGGCGGCGGGAAAACAGTGTTTTGACTGAGGCCAACGGCGAATGTTCCGACACCCGCCCTGCCGTCCGGCGGCTGCATCCAGGCCCGTTGCTGCTGCGTATATCGTCCATAAGTGCCAACCCCAGCCCCCCGGCGCGAGGCAGCAAGACGTGAATGGAACAACCGACCCTCCTGGACTAATCTTTGGCTGCGTCAATCAGCGCCTGTCGTTGCCCCTTGCCCCAGTTTCTGCCAGGAGAACCGCCATCTCGAGCCTCGACACCGATCAGCTGCGACACCTGCTGGCCCAGTGTTCACTGGGAGATCGCCGGGCCTTCGAAACCCTCTATCGCAGTGTTGCGCCCCGCCTGCACGGCGTTGCCCTGCGCTTCATGGGCCGTCGCGATCTGGCCGAAGAGGTGCTGCAGGAAAGCTTCGTGCGCATCTGGAACAACGCCGTGCGCTACCAGCCGCACCTGTCCGCCCCCCTGACCTGGATGATCAACATCACCCGCAACCAGGCCATCGACCAGTTGCGCAAACACCGCGAACGGCCCCTGGGCGAACTCGAAGAGCAACAGCTGGAGGATCAAAGCCCTTCGGCCCACGAACAACTGGACAGCGCCCGCTCCGCCGTGGCCCTGAACCGCTGCCTGGAAAGCCTTGACGGCATGCAACGCCAATCCATCACCGTGGCCTACTTCCAGGGCCTGTCCTGCTCGGAGCTGGCCGAACACCTGGCGGCGCCCCTGGGCTCGGTGAAATCCTGGATTCGCCGGGGCATGGAACGCCTGCGCCGGTGCCTTGAATCATGAACTATCAAACCCCTGAACGCCGCCGCGCCTTGGCCGCCGACTACGCCATCGGCCTGATGCAGGGCGCCGCGCGCCGCCGCTTCGAAATGCTCCTGCTGGACGACGCGGCCCTGCGCGAAGAACTGGCGCAGTGGCAGGAAAGCCTCGCCCCCCTGACCGACGCCTTGCCGGAAGAGGTGGTGCCCGAACGAGTCTGGGAGGGTATCCAGGCGCGCATCGAACCTCAGGTCCTGCATGTACCGAAAAAGAATCCACTGTGGATGCGCCTGCGCTTGGCGATTGCCGCCTGCGCGGTCGTGGCGACTCTGTACATCGGCTTTATCCAGCAAAGCGATCAGGTGCGCTACAGCGCCACCCTGCTCAGCGCCGACCAGCAACCGGCGCTGCGGATCAAGGCCCACGCCCAGTACCTGCAAGTCGAACCCTTGACCCTGGCCACCGTCGGCCTGGATCGCAGCCTGGAACTCTGGGCGATCCCTGCCGACGGCAAACCGATTTCCCTCGGCGTGGTGCCGGTGGGCGGCCAAGGCAAGATCAACCTGAGCCCGGCCCAACGCGAACTGCTGGGCACCCCGATAGACCTGGCCGTGAGCCTGGAACCCCACGGCGGCTCACCCACCGGCCAACCCACCGGGCCGGTGCTGTACCAGGGACAACTTACAGTGCTGTAACCGGCACCCGCTGGCGTAGGAGCGGGCTTGCCCGCGAACGCCCTCAAGGTAAACTCCGCGCCCAGGCCCCCACCCACGCCTTTGCAGACAGCCCCCCTGCCTGCCATGGAAGACCCCGCGCCACCTGGCGCCATCAACCGAACGGACTCTTATGAGAGCTGCGCTATACAGCTGCATCCTGCTGGCCCTGGCAACGGCCCTGTTCCTCTGGCGAATCGGCACCCCGGTCGATAGCAGCCAATGCGCCGACACGCCCCCGGGCCCCCTGACCGGCTTCATCCGCCAGCACTTCAGCGATCGCCAGGGAGCCGACTGGCGCGACGACGGCAGTGCCTTGGGCATTCTTGGCGTTGCCGAGGCCCAGGCGTTCGCCCGCCAACCCGAGCGTTACTACTGCGAAGCCCTGAACCTGCTGCAGGACCCACAGCGAACCCAGACGGAAAAGGTGCATACCACGGCCCTGATGCTGTCCCTGCCCCTCGACTACTACCTGGACCTCATGGACCGCAGCCACCAGCTGTATCAGCGCGGGGCCATGGACCGAGCCGTCCTGACCCTGGTGCTGATACCAAGAGGCACGGCGCTGAACTACTGGTGGCTGCCCCAGTGGCGCTCGCGCTTCCAGCGGGATGCGCCAGGCATCCTGGCCGAGACCGACATAAAGGAAATCCTGAGTGGCGAACACTGGTTCGACTACCCGGGTAGAGGCTATTGATCAGGCTTGATTGGCGGGCAACACAAACCCGCCAATAGGCGGGTTTGTGCAATCTGCATGAGGTTATCTGAACAATTCGGCATGGCTGCCCAGATCGACAAAGGTCACAAGACCGGCTCGGGCCACGTCATAAATCAGCAGAAAATCGCCACCGATATGACACTCTCTGAAACCGTCCCACTCCCCTTTCAACGCATGATCGAGGTACTGGGCCGGTAGTGGCTCCCCCAGGAACAGCAGCACCATGACCTTGCGCACTTCGTGCATGTCACGACGCCCTGCACGCCGATAGCGCTCCCAGGACTTTTTAAACTCCGGCGTTTGTGCGCATTGCCTGGGCAGGTCAGCGCGCTTGGGGTTCCTCTCCGGCTTCGCCATCAGCATCCCTCAACATGTCGTCAATCGAGTCGTACTGACGACGAATCTCACGCGCCTGCGCCATGGCACGAGCGGTTTTCTCTGATGGGACACGCACTTCGAAAGGCAGTCCCTGCACGGCCACAACCTGACGCAGGAACAGGCGCATGGCCTCACTGAGGCTCAGCCCGCAGGCTTCCAGCACAGCAGTAGCACTCACCTTCAAGTCCTCGTCTATGCGGCAACGCACATCAGTGGTTTTCAGTAATGCAGCCAAGGTATCACCTCTATTGGTTATTTGTAGCTACATTGTCGCTACGTTTTTCCATTCTGCGAGGTCGACTCTTTGCGGTCAACCGATTTCAGTGGACCGGCCTCGTGGACAGCGCCTCGTGCACGTTCAGCGACGCCACAGCGGACGAAACCTTCTGCAAGACATCCACCACCCGACGCCTTGCCGCTCCTGCGCCAGCGGCTTATAGTCCGCCGGTCGCCGAGATGGCGACCGGGTTTGGCGACCCGTCAGATACAAGGCGTACACGGTTTCCGCGCTCAGTGGAAAACGTGAGCGCAAGCGCATCCGTTGCTTTATGGCAGCTGTGCGCGGGAGACCTTCGGGTCTGCCGGGTTCTTGTGTCTCCGGTTCGCCAACCTGCGTACAGCTGCCACCCAATGCTTGGCGACAGATGAGTGGCGGCATTCAGGAAGACGACACAGGAGTGTTATCGAATGAACCGTTACATGCCGATCACCGGCCACGACTGCAATATCCCCTCCCTACTGATCGACACTCAGGCGCCGCTGGATGTGCTCCATGAAGCCGCCGCCTTCCGTATCCGCGCCGTGACCCAGGTGCTGGAGCAACTGGCCTTGAGCGATGCCCTGGGCAAGGACCCGGTACTGGCCCAGGAGCTGGCCCAGCTCTGCGCCATTCCCCTGCGCGATGGCTGCGACCTGATGGATGTGCTGGGACGGCGCCTGCGCGCCACGCTGATCGCCTGATTGAAAGCGGCCGCTGTGGCGAGGGAGCTTGCTCCCGCTCGGCCGCGCAGCGGTCGTAAAACCTGAATCCGCGACTCGACTGGCACAACCGTGTCGCAACCATCGGGAGCAAGCTCCCTCGCTACAGAAGAAAAAAACGCCGCCTTCTCGGCTAGAGAAGGCGGCGTTTTTCGTTACTGACGGTCCTCAGGCAGCGCTGAACAGCTTGTGCGGGTCGATGACGAATTTCTTCGGCACGCCGGCATCGAACTCGCCATAGCCGCGCGGGGCGTCGTCGAGGCTGATGACTTCAACCCCCACCACGTCGGCGATGTTGATGCGGTCCCACATGATGGCCTGCATCAGTTGGCGGTTGTATTTCATCACCGGGGTCTGGCCGGTGTGGAAGCTGTGGGACTTGGCCCAGCCCAGGCCGAAGCGGATGCTCAGGCTGCCCATCTTCGCCGCGGCGTCCACCGCGCCCGGGTCTTCGGTGACGTACAGGCCGGGAATGCCGATCTTGCCCGCCACCCGCACCACGCCCATCAGCGAGTTGAGCACGGTGGCCGGGGCTTCGTGCTGGGCACCGGCATGGCCGTGGCCACGGGCTTCGAAGCCCACGGCGTCCACTGCGCAGTCGACTTCCGGCTCACCAAGCAAATCGGCGATCTGTTCGTGCAGCGGGGTGTCCTTGGACAGGTCGGCAATTTCAAAACCCTGGGCCTTGGCGTGGGCCAGGCGTACCGGGTTGACGTCACCGACGATCACCACCGCCGCCCCCAGCAGGCGCGCGGAAGCGGCAGCCGCCAGGCCGACCGGGCCGGCACCGGCCACATAAACGGTGCTGCCCGGGCCAACGCCAGCGGTGACGGCGCCGTGATAACCGGTGGGCAGGATGTCGGAGAGGCAAGTCAGGTCGCGGATCTTCTCCATGGCCTTGTCGCGGTTCGGCAGTTTCAGCAGGTTGAAGTCGGCGTAAGGCACCAGCACATACTCGGCCTGGCCGCCGGTCCAGTCGCCCATGTCGACGTAGCCATAGGCACCGCCGGCGCGAGCCGGGTTGACGGTCAGGCAGACCCCGGTGTGCTGTTCCTTGCAGGAGCGGCAGCGCCCGCACGCCACGTTGAAGGGCACCGAGACCAGGTCGCCGATCTTCAGGTTCTCGACGTCGCTGCCCTTCTCGATCACCTCGCCGGTGATTTCATGGCCCAGCACCAGGCCGACCTGGGCGGTGGTACGACCACGGACCATGTGCTGGTCCGAACCGCAGATGTTGGTGGAGACCACGCGCAGGATGACGCCGTGCTCAATCTTCCTGCCGCGCGGGTCCTGCATTTTTGGATAGTCGATTTTCTGTACCTCGACCTTGCCGCTGCCCAGATACACGACACCACGATTACCAGACATGCTTTCACCTCGCTGTTGTTGTTATGGAACCGCGTAACCCAAAGGGGAAACACGTGGATTGCTCGGGTACAGATGCTGTTTCGTTTTCAAAATCGCTTTCGCGCGAACAGGCGCAACGCCTGTAGGAGCGAGCTTGCTCGCGAAGGGCTGCGCAGCAGCCCCGGGAATCATCAGAGCACCACCGTCCGGTTGCCGTTCAGGAACACCCGCCGCTCGATGTGATAACCCACCGCCCGGGCCAGGGTCAGGCCCTCGATATCCCGGCCCTTGGCGATCAGGTCCTCGGGGTAATAGCTGTGGTCCACCACCTCCACGCCCTGGGCGATGATCGGGCCTTCGTCCAGGTCGTTGTTGATGTAGTGCGCCGTGGCTCCCACCAGTTTCACCCCCTTGTTGTAGGCCTGGTGATAAGGCTTGGCGCCCTTGAAGCCCGGCAGCAGCGAGTGGTGGATGTTGATGGCCTTGCCATCGAGCTTGCGGCACAGCTCCGGCGACAGCACTTGCATGTAGCGGGCAAGGATCACCAGTTCGGCGCCGGAGTCCTCGATCACCTGCCACACCTGACGCTCCTGGGACGGCTTGTCGTTGGGGTCTAGGGGGAAGTGGTGGTAGGGAATCTGGTGCCAGTCGGCCAGGGGCTTGAGGTCCGGGTGGTTGGACACCACCGCCACCACGTCCATGGGCAACTGGCCGATGCGCTGGCGGTAGAGCAGGTCGTTGAGGCAGTGGTCGGCCTTGGAGACCATGATCACCACCTTCGGCCGGTAGTGCGGCGCGGTCAGTTCGAAGTTCATCTCGAAGGCCTTGGCCCGCTGCGCCAGACCATCGCGAAAGCCCTGTTCGTCGAGGCCGTCGGGCTGGCGAAACTCCACGCGAATGAAGAAGCGGCCCGAGAGCCGGTCATCGAAGGAGTGGTGCTCGGTGACGTAGCAGCCCTGCTCGAACAGAAAGCGGGTCACCGCGTCCACCGTGCCGAGCACGCTGGGGCAGTCGGCGGTGAGAATCCATGTATCGGGGGCGCGGCTCATGCGGGATAACTCCTGTTCGTTGGGGCAACCGCAGCGCGGTCGATTCTCTGTAGGAGCGAGCTTGCTCGCGAAAAATCCAAGGGCGCTGTGGTCTTCCGGAAAATCCATCCTTCGCGAGCCAGCTCGCTCCTACCAAGCCAAGCTGGGTTCAGGCCTGGACACTCAGGCCATATTCGGCCGCGGCATCCTGCAGCCACATCCACCAGTAATCGGAGAAGCTACGGCGCACCAGCAACTCCCAGGTGTCTTCGCCGGTACGGCGGATCACCAGTTGCGACTTGGCGAACACCGTGCCCACTGCCTTGCCCACCGGGAAGTTGTTGGGGTGCACGTCGTAGCTGGTGGACTTCATCAGCACCTGACGCACGTTGGGGCCGGACAGTTCGAGGATCTGCTGGCCGCCGCTGACGTTGACGATCTGGATATGCAGGTCGCCCAGGGCGGCGCGCAGGTTCTGCTCGGCGGCGAACTCTTCGCCGCTGGGCACAATCAGCAGCCACTCATCCGGACCCAGCCATTGCAGGCTGGATTCACCCTTGACCACCACGCTCAGGGCACCCGGCAACTCGATGCCCAGGGCCTTGTGCACGCCGGCGGCGAAGGCCGGATCGTGGCCGTCGCCACGGATCGTCAGGTGGCCGAGGAGTTTTTTCTCGCGCAGGGTCACCCCGGCGTTCTTGCGGCCCTTGCCCACCAGGCTCGGCAGGTCGGCGTGGTGCAACGACGACTCGGCCTTGGCCCCGGTGGTGGGGCGCTGTTGGTAAACGTTGACTGCGGTCATAGAGCACCTGTCCTGAATTCTGTTGATAACACCCTGTAGGAGCCGGCTTGCCGGCGAAGAGGCCCTTGGGCCTTGTGGCAGCCTTGAGGCCGCCTTCGCTGGCAAGCCAGCTCCTACATGAGCGTGTTGTGCCTTAGATGTTCTGGCGGTCGCCTTTGGGGTCGAAGAACACCGAGGAAACGATTTCCGCCTCGATCACCCGGCCATCGGCCAGCGGTGCGAAGACCCGCTCGCCCAGGCGCTTGAGCCCCCCCTTGACCACACCCAGGGCGAAGGAATAACCCAGGGAGTTGTGGGCATAGCTGGAGGTCACGTGGCCCACCATGCTCATCGGGATCGCCTGCTTGGGGTTGAACACCAGTTGCGCACCTTCCGGCAGCCACTGGGTCGGGTCGATCGGCTTGAGGCCCACCAGTTGCTTGCGCTGCTCGCGCACACAGTCTTCACGGTTCATGCCGCGCCAGCCGATCCAGGAGAATGGCTTGGTCCGGCCCACGCACCAGCCCATGTTCAGGTCGTCCGGGGTCATGGAACCGTCGGTGTCCTGGCCGACGATGATGAAGCCCTTCTCGGCCCGCAGCACGTGCATGGTCTCGGTGCCATAGGGGGTCAGGTTGTACTTCTTGCCGGCCTCGACGATCTGCTCCAGCACGCCCATGGCGTAGTCGGCCTGGACGTTGACCTCGTAGGACAGCTCGCCGGTGAACGAGATACGGAACACCCGCGCCGGTACGCCACCCACCAGGCCTTCCTTCCAGGTCATGAACGGGAAGCCGTCCTTGTCCAGGTCGATGTCGGTGACTTCGCTCAGCAGCTTGCGGCTGTTGGGCCCAGACAGGGTCATGGTGGCCCAGTGGTCGGTGACCGAGGTGAAGTACACCTTGAGGTCCGGCCATTCGGTCTGCTGGTAGATCTCCAGCCACTGCAGCACGCGGGCCGCGCCGCCGGTGGTGGTGGTCATCAGGAAGTGGTTGTCGGCCAGACAGGCAGTGACGCCGTCGTCGAAGACCATGCCGTCTTCCTTGCACATCAGGCCGTAGCGGGCCTTGCCCACGTCGAGCTTGGTCCAGGCGTTGGTGTAGATGCGGTTGAGGAACTCCCGGGCGTCCGGGCCCTGGATGTCGATCTTGCCCAGGGTCGAGGCGTCCAGCAGGCCGACGCTGTCGCGCACGGCCTGGCATTCGCGCTTGACCGCGGCATGCAGGTCTTCGCCGTTTTTCGGGAAGTACCAGGGGCGTTTCCACTGGCCGACGTCTTCGAACTCGGCGCCATTCTTCACATGCCAGGCATGCAGCGCGGTGAAGCGCACCGGCTCGAAGATGTGCCCGCAGTGCCGGCCAGCCACGGCGCCGAAGGTGATCGGCGTGTAGTTCGGACGGAACATGGTGGTGCCCATCTGCGGAATGCTGACGTTCAGCGAGCGAGCTGCAATGGCCAGGCCGTTGACGTTGCCCAGCTTGCCCTGGTCGGTGCCGAAGCCCAGGGCGGTGTAGCGCTTGACGTGTTCCACCGACTCGAAGCCCTCGCGGGTCGCCAGTTCGATGGCGGCGGCGGTGACGTCGTTCTGCAGGTCGACGAATTGCTTCGGCGCACGCGCCGTGCCTTTTTCGTGGGGCACCTGGAACAGCGCCAGGGTCGGTTCCTCAAGACGGGCCAGGGCCTTGGGCAGAACGCCCTCCACGGCCTGGAAACCGGCTTCGCTGGCGGCGCGCACACCGCCTTCGAAACCGTCGGCCAGGGTATCGCCGAGGCTGTAGACGCCGTTGATGCCACCGACGCACACACGTTTCTGCGGCGCTTCACCGGGCACGAAACCGAGGATGTCTTCGCGCCACACCGGCTTGCCGCCCAGGTGCGAGGCCAGGTGCACCACCGGGCTGTAGCCGCCGGAGCTGGCGATCAGGTCGCAGTCGAGCCATTCGCCGGGGCTGGTGACCTTGTGTGCCTTGACGTCGATGGCCGCTACACGCGCGCCGGTCACATGCTTGCTGCCACGGGCCTCGATCACCGCGCTGGAGGTGAGGATGCGAATGCCCTTGGCCCGGGCTTCTTCCACCAGGGCGCCGCGCGGGTTGTGCCGCGCATCGGCGATGGCCACCACTTGCAGGCTGGCGTCGAGCCAGTCCAGGGCCACACGGTAGGCGTGGTCGTTATTGGTGGACAGCACCAGTTTCTTGCCCGGGGCCACGCCGTAGCGGCGCACATAGGTGGAGACCGCGCCAGCCAGCATGTTGCCCGGCACGTCGTTGTTGCCGTAGACCAGCGGCCGCTCATGGGCGCCGGTGGCCAGCACCACGCGCTTGGCGCGTACCCGGTGGATGCGCTGGCGTACCTGGCCGATGGGCGCGCGGTCGCCGAGGTGATCGGTGAGGCGCTCGTGAATGGTCAGGAAGTTGTGGTCGTGGTAGCCGTTGACCGTGGCCCGCGGCAGCAGCAACACATCCGGCAGCGACTGGAGTTCGGCAACCACACTGGCCACCCACTCCGCCGCCGGCTTGCCGTCCAGGCTCTCGCGGCTGTCCAGCAGGGTACCGCCGAACTCTTCCTGCTCGTCGGCCAGGATCACCCGGGCGCCACTGCGGGCCGCTGCCAGGGCGGCGGCAAGGCCCGCGGGGCCGGCGCCGACGATCAGCACGTCGCAGTGCTGGTTCATGTTGTCGTAGGTGTCCGGATCGTTCTCGGTGGGCGAACGGCCCAGGCCCGCGGCCTTGCGGATGTACTTCTCGTAGGTCATCCAGAACGATTGCGGGTACATGAAGGTCTTGTAGTAGAAGCCCGGTGGCATCAGCTTGCCGCCGACCTTGCCGAGAATCCCCATCATGTCGTTGTTGACGCTGGGCCAGCCGTTGGTGCTGGTGGCGACCAGGCCCTGGTACAGCGCCTGCTGGGTGGCGCGCACGTTGGGGATCTGGGTGGCTTCGGTGGCGCCGATCTGCAGCACCGCGTTGGGCTCCTCGCAGCCTGCGGCGAAGATGCCCCGGGGCCGGGAGTACTTGAAGCTGCGGCCGATGATGTCCACGCCGTTGGCCAGTAGCGCCGAGGCCAGGGTGTCGCCCTCAAAACCCTTGTAGCTCTGGCCGTTGAAGGTGAAGGTCAGGACCTTGTTGCGGTCGATGCGTCCGCCGTTGGACAGGCGATTGGTCTGGCTCATACCTTCTCTCCAGCAGCCTTGGCGGTGAATTGCGGCTTGGTGCCGATCTTGTAGGTCTCAAGAATTTCGTAGGTGACGGTGTCGCGGGTAGCGTTGAAGTACTGGCGGCAACCGGCGGCGTGGATCCACAACTCGTGGTGCAGGCCGCGAGGGTTGTCGCGGAAGAACATGTAGTCGCCCCACTCCTCGTCGGTGCAGGCGTTGGGGTCCAGGGGCCGTGGAATATGCGCCTGGCCGGACGAATGGAATTCCTCTTCGGAGCGCAGCTCGCCGCAGTGAGGACAGAAGATATGCAACATAGGGAGTTGTCCTTTTAGTGGGCGACCGCAGCAGCGCCGTGTTCGTCGATCAGCGCGCCGTTGTGGAAACGGTCGATGGAGAAAGGGGCGGCCAATGGATGCATCTCGCCCTTGGCGAGGCTTGCGGCAAACACGTTGCCCGAACCCGGGGTGGCCTTGAAGCCACCAGTGCCCCACCCGCAGTTGAAGAACATGTTCGGCACCGGAGTCTTGGAAATGATCGGGCAGGCGTCCGGGCTGGTGTCGACGATGCCGCCCCACTGGCGGTTCATGCGCACACGGGAGAGGACCGGGAACATCTCGACGATGGCCTGGATGGTGTGCTCGATCACCGGGTAGGAACCGCGCTGGCCGTAGCCGACCCAGCCGTCGATACCGGCGCCGATCACCAGGTCGCCCTTGTCCGACTGGCTGATGTAGCCGTGCACCGCGTTGGACATGATCACGCTGTCGATGATCGGTTTGATCGGCTCCGACACCAGCGCCTGCAGCGGGTGGGATTCGATCGGCAGGCGAAAACCCGCGAGCTTGGCCATGTGCCCGGAGTTGCCGGCGGTGACCACCCCGACGCGCTTGGCACCGATAAAGCCCTTGTTGGTCTCGACGCCGATGCACACGCCGTTTTCCTTGCGAAAACCAATGACTTCGGTCTGCTGGATCAGGTCCACGCCCAGGGCGTCGGCGGCGCGGGCAAAGCCCCAGGCCACGGCGTCGTGACGGGCCACGCCGCCACGGCGCTGGACCGTGGCGCCGAGCACCGGGTAGCGAGTGTTCTTCGAGCAGTCCAGGTAGGGGATCTCGTCCGCCACCTGCTGGGTGTTGAGCAGTTCGCCGTCGATGCCGTTGAGCCGGTTGGCGCTGACCCGGCGCTCGGAATCACGGATGTCCTGCAGGGTATGGCACAGGTTGTAGACCCCGCGCTGGGAGAACATCACGTTGTAGTTGAGGTCCTGGGACAGGCCTTCCCACAACTTCATCGCATGCTCGTAGAGCTGCGCCGACTCGTCCCACAGGTAGTTGGAACGCACGATGGTGGTGTTGCGCGCGGTGTTGCCGCCGCCCAGCCAGCCCTTCTCCACCACCGCGACATTGGTGATGCCGTGTTCCTTGGCCAGGTAGTAGGCGGTGGCCAGGCCATGCCCGCCACCGCCGACTATGACCACGTCGTAGACCTTCTTCGGGGTCGGGGTGCGCCACATGCGCTGCCAGTTTTCATGGTGGCTGAGAGAGTGCTTGAAGAGGCCGAAGCCCGAATAGCGTTGCATAGTCATTGCTCCAGTTGCGGCTCTCAGCGGTAAACCGGGAAATCAGCACACAGGGCCGCCACCTGACGGGCGACATTGGCCTCGACGTCGGCATCGCCGAGGTGGTCGAGAATGTCGCAGATCCAGCCCGCCAGTTCGGTGCACTGGGTGACCTTGAAACCGCGGGTGGTGACCGCCGGGGTGCCGATGCGCAGGCCGGACGTGACAAACGGCGACTGCGGGTCGTTGGGCACGGCGTTCTTGTTCACGGTGATGTGGGCGCGGCCCAGGGCGGCATCGGCATCCTTGCCGGTCAAGCCCTGGCGAATCAGGCTGACCAGGAACAGGTGGTTGTCGGTGCCGCCGGACACTACATCGTAGCCGCGTTTGATAAACACGCCGGCCATGGCCTGGGCGTTGTCGATCACTTGCTGCTGATAAGCCTTGAAGCCAGGTTCCAGCGCTTCCTTGAAGCACACCGCCTTGGCCGCAATCACATGCATCAGCGGACCGCCCTGGGCACCCGGGAACACGGCAGCGTTGAGTTTCTTCTCGATCTCTTCGTTGGCCTTGGCCAGGATCAGCCCGCCACGGGGACCGCGCAGGGTCTTGTGGGTGGTGGTAGTGACCACGTCGGCATAGGGCAGCGGGTTGGGATACAGACCGGCGGCCACCAGCCCGGCGACGTGGGCCATGTCGACGAACAGCAGCGCCCCGACCTTGTCGGCGATCTGCCGGAAGCGCGGGAAGTCCAGGGTCTTGGAGTAGGCCGAGAAGCCGGCGACGATCATCTTCGGCTTGTGTTCCACGGCCAGGCGCTCGACTTCGTCGTAGTCGATCAACCCGGTGCGGGTGTCGATGCCGTACTGCACCGCGTTGTACAGCTTGCCCGAGGACGACACCTTGGCCCCGTGGGTCAGGTGGCCGCCATGGGCCAGGCTCATGCCGAGGATGGTATCGCCGGCCTGCAGCAGGGCCAGGTACACCTCGCTGTTGGCCGAAGAACCGGAGTGCGGCTGGACGTTGGCGTAGTCGGCACCGAACAGTTGCTTGGCGCGCTCGATGGCCAGGGCCTCGACCTTGTCCACGTGCTCGCAGCCACCGTAGTAGCGCTTGCCCGGATAGCCTTCGGCGTACTTGTTGGTCAGCCCGCTGCCTTGCGCCTGCATCACCCGCTTGCTGGTGTAGTTTTCCGACGCGATCAGCTCGATGTGATCTTCCTGGCGTTGTTCCTCGGCATTGATGGCCGCCAGCAGTGCATCGTCGTAACCCTGGATCTGGTCTTGCTTGCTGAACATCACGTCTCTCCCAGCGGCGGCGGTGCGCCTTTCGTCTCGGTGAGGCGAGCCTTACAGCTACGCCCTTTGGATGCGATGGTATGACCGGGAAGGGGAACTCAAATGCCTATGGACGCCACGCAAAGGTGCGTTTACGACATGCCCTGGCGTGCGGAGATAAATGCCTGCCCGCACCACCCGCCAACGGCTCTGGATCGGGCCTGTCCTTCCCCCGCAACGCAACGCCCTCTGCCGTAGGAGCTGGCTTGCCAGCGAAGAGGCCCGCAAGCCGGGCGCAAATCCTCACGGGCGCCTTCGCCGGCAAGCCGGCTCCTACAGGGCTGCGCGCAGGGCCAGCAGCAGGAGAAAGTGCGCCGGGTACAGCAGGTAGGCCCAGCGGCGCATGGCCGGCACCGACCTGCCACGCAGCCCCCGCAGCAGCATCAGCCCCAGCCACGGCGCCAGCAGACAAGCGGCAATACCGCAGGTCGCCACCTGATTGCCCAGGCGCGCCGCCGGGAACAAGGTTTCCCATTGATTGGCCGCCAGGCACAGCGCCCCAGGCAGCAGGCTGAAATACCAGGGCCGGCGCAACACCAGTACCAGGGCCAGCGGCAGCAACACCCCGAAGGCGCCGAACATCAGCCGCTCGCTGAAAACCACCGCCAGCAGCAAGGCCAGCAGGCCAAGCCCCAGGTCCAGGTCTCTGCGCCGCTGCCAGCCGCGAGCCACCAGCAGGCCCAGGGCCAGGGTGGGCAACACATTCAAGGTATCGGGGTCGGGAATGAACAGACGATAGGGAATCTCGCTCAGCAGGCTGAACAGCAGCAACCAGCCCAGGTAGCGCCATGGGCCGGGCCGGCGGTCGATTTCATCCCTGGCCCGGGTCAGGTTCACCGCCATGGCCAGGCAGAACCAGGGAAACGCCAGGCGCCCGGGTACGTAAAGCCAGTCCAGGCTCAGGCCCACATAACGCAGGTGATCGAGGACCATGCTCAGCAGCGCCAGCCATTTCAGCGCATCCAGCGCCCCGTCGCGCCGAGCAGTGTCGGGTTTCAGCATCGCGTCACGCATAAATCCTTATGGGCCATGCATTATTCCGGCATAAACAGAGCGTGTGCTGGGCCATTATTCTTGGTTAAAGTGCGCACCATCATCGACCACGGAGCCGGCCATGACCGACAAGAGCCAACAATTCGCCAGCGACAACTACTCCGGCATCTGCCCCGAAGCCTGGGCCGCCATGGAGCAGGCCAACCACGGCCACGAGCGCGCTTACGGCGACGACCAGTGGACCGCTCGCGCCTCGGATCATTTCCGCAAACTGTTCGAAACCGATTGCGAAGTGTTCTTCGCCTTCAACGGCACCGCCGCCAACTCCCTGGCCCTGTCGTCGCTGTGCCAGAGTTACCACAGCGTGATCTGCTCGGAAACCGCCCACGTCGAAACCGACGAGTGCGGCGCCCCGGAGTTCTTCTCCAACGGCTCCAAGCTGCTGATCGCCGGCACCCAGAACGGCAAGCTGACCCCGGAATCGATCCGCGAGATCGCCCTCAAGCGCCAGGACATCCACTATCCCAAGCCGCGGGTGGTAACCCTGACCCAGGCCACCGAGGTGGGCAGTGTCTACACCCCGGAAGAAGTTCGCGCCATCAGTGCCACCTGCAAGGAACTGGGGCTGAACCTGCACATGGACGGCGCGCGCTTCTCCAACGCCTGCGCCTTCCTCGGCTGTACCCCGGCGGAGCTGACCTGGAAGGCCGGCGTGGACGTGCTGTGCTTTGGCGGCACGAAAAACGGCATGGCGGTGGGTGAAGCGATCCTGTTCTTCAACCACAAGCTGGCGGAAGACTTCGACTACCGCTGCAAGCAGGCTGGCCAGCTGGCCTCGAAAATGCGCTTTCTCTCCGCGCCCTGGGTCGGCCTCCTGGAAAACGACGCCTGGCTCAAGCACGCCCGCCACGCCAACCACTGCGCGCAGCTGCTGGCCCAGCTGGTGGCCGACATCCCTGGCGTGGAACTGATGTTCCCGGTGCAGGCCAACGGCGTGTTCCTGCAACTCTCGGAACCGGCCATTGCCGCACTGACGGCCAAGGGCTGGCGCTTCTACACCTTCATCGGCAAGGGTGGCGCGCGCTTCATGTGCTCCTGGGACACCGAGGAAGACCGCGTGCGCGAACTGGCAGCCGACATCCGCACCGTCATGAGCGCCTGACCCACCCCCCGCCTGTAGGAGCTGGCTTGCCAGCGAAGAGGCCCGCAACCCAAGCGCCGCGCTCACCGACGCCTTCGCCGGCAAGCCGGCTCCTACAATGGCCAGCGCACCTCCCACCCCGTAGGAGCTGGCTTGCCAGCGAACAGGCCCGCAACCCAAGCGCCGCGCTCATGGACGCCTTCGCCGGCAAGCCGGCTCCTGCAACGGCCAGCGCACCTCCCACCCCGTAGGAGCTGGCCTGCCAGCGAAGAGGCCCGTCAAGCACGCCCCCTTCATCAGTTCACAAATTCCTGAACTGATTATTTGCCCCCACTGATTCAACAACCGCAGCGTTTGTCCGAGACTCCGGGGTCGACCTATAAAAATAAGGCTGTACCCCATGACGACTTCTTCTTGCGTCACCGAGAAAGCCCAGCCTCCCGGCCTTGCGATCGAAACCCGTTCCATCGACTACGTGCCGCGCAACGAGCGCCACGGCAAGGTCTGGCACCAGGGCCCCTTCTGGTTCACCGGCAACTTCGTGCTCACCACCATGGTCACCGGTTTCACCGGCGCAGCCCTGGGCCTCGCCCTGCAATACGCCATCCTGGCGATCGTCATCGGCGTCTGCCTGGGCACCTTCTGCATGGCCTTCCACGCCAACCAGGGCCCGCGCATGGGGCTGCCGCAGATGATCCAGTCCCGCGCCCAGTTCGGCCTGCGTGGCGCCATCGTGCCGTTCACCGCCGTGGTGTTCGTCTACATCGGCTTCAACGTGTTCAACGTGATTCTCGCCACCGATGCCATCAACACCGTGATTCCCGGCGCCCGGGCGCCCTGGTACACCCTGATGATCGCCGTGGCGGTGCTGATCGCGGTGATCGGCCATGACCTGCTGCACACCGTGCAGCGCTGGCTGACCTACGTGATGATCAGCGTGTTCGCGGTGCTCACCGTCAGTGCCCTGCTGACCCTGCAGGCCGACTCGGCCCTGGCCGACCCGCAGTTCTCCTGGTCGGCGTTCCTGATCCAGCTGTCGGCCGCCGCCGGCTACCAGATCAGCTATTCGGTGTACGTCTCCGACTACTCACGCTACCTGCCGCACCAGACGCCGTCGCGCCAGGTGATCTTCTGGACCTACCTGGGCGCCGCCGGTTCGGCCCTGTGGCTGATGTCCCTGGGGGCGTTCCTGGCTTCGGCCCTGCCCTCCCCCGATGCCATCGCCAGCGTGCGCGAAGTGGGCAACCGGGTGATCCCCGGCTTCGGCACCTTCACCGTGCTGATCGCAGTGCCGGCGCTGGTGGGCATCATGGCGGTCAACTGCTACGGCGCCATGCTCACCGGCATCAGCGCCATCGACGGCTTCAAGTCGATCAAGCCCAACCTCAAGAGCCGGGTCTGCGGAATCGTGCTGGTGGCGGTGGTGATCTTTCTCATCGCCATGAACATTCCCGAGAGCTACCTGGGCAGCTTCAACACTTTCGTGCTGCTGATGCTGTATTTCCTGGTGCCCTGGACCGCAGTCAACCTGGCGGACTTCTACCTGGTGCGCAAAGGTCGCTATGCCATCAGCGACATCTTCAATCACACCGGGATCTATGGCCGCTGGTCCAGCGCCGGGCTGCTGGCGTATTTCCTCGGCCTGCTGGCGATGGTGCCGTTCATGTCCCTGAGCTTCTTCCAGGGCCCGCTGTCCCAGGCCCTGGGCGGCGCCGACATTGCCTTCGTGGTTGGCCTTGCCGTGGCCGCGCTGGTCTACTGGGCGCTGACCCGCAACCTGGACCTGGACGCGGAGCGCCTGGCCATCCAGGCCAGCGAGCAGCAACTGGAAGGAGGCGCGCAATGATTCCTCAGGCATCCCTCAAGGTGGCCTGCCAGCAAGTGGCCCCGCGCATCGGCGACCTTAAGTACAACCGCGCCCTGGGCGCCGAGGCGATACGCCAGGCCGCCGCCCGCGGCGCCCAGGTGGTGGTGCTGCCGGAACTGGTGCAGAGCGGCTATGTGTTCAGCGACCGCAATGAAGCCCTGGCACTCTCGGAAAGCCTCGACGGGCCGACCCTGAGCCTGTGGAAAACCCTGGCCGAAGAGCTGCAGGTGGTGATCGTCGGCGGCTTCTGCGAGCGCCTGGACCAGGAGCGCGTGGCCAACAGCGCGGCGCTGGTCGAACCCGAAGGCAGGCTGACGCTGTACCGCAAGGCCCACCTGTGGGATCGGGAAAACCTGATCTTCACCCCGGGCGACGAACCGCCGCCGGTGGTGGCGACCCGCTTCGGGCCGATCGCCATGATGATCTGCTACGACCTGGAGTTTCCCGAGTGGGTGCGCCTGCCAGCCCTGGCCGGCGCGGCCCTGCTGTGCGCCCCGGTGAACTGGCCGGATGGCCCGCGCCCGCTGGGCGAGCGGCCGGCGGAGATGGTCCGGGTGCAGGCCAATGCGGCGGTCAACCGGATGTTCATCGCCGCCTGCGACCGCTGCGGCGAGGAACGTGGAGTGAACTGGGTGGGCGGCTCGACCCTTGTCGATGCCGACGGTTATCCACTGGCGGGCAGGGATCGGGAAAGCGCCGAGCAGTTGCTGTTGGCGGAGCTGGACCTGACCCAGGCCTGGCACAAGTCCATCAGTGAACATAACCATGTGCACCTGGATCGGCGCCCGGCGTTGTATCAGTAACCGAAGGATCAGCTTGCACCTGTTCGCTGGCAAGCCGGCTCCTACAGCAAACGGATGCAGGGGCCGGTTTGCCGGCGATCAGAACTCCACGCGCACGTCGCCCTTGGGCACGCTGCAGCAGGACAGGATGTAGCCTTCGGCTTCGTCTTCCTCGGTGATCCCGCCGTTGTGCTCCATCTCCACCTCGCCCCCCAGCTTGAGCACCTTGCAGGTGCCGCAGATGCCCATGCCGCAGGCCTTGGGAATCATCAGGCCAAGCTTGGCCGCCGCCGCGTGCACGGTTTCCCCGGGGGCCACGCGGATGCTCTTGCCCGAAGCGGTGAACTCCACCTGATGCAGGTCCGCCAGGTCCGGCTCCGGCGCCTCGGCCGCCTGTTCGGCGTGTTCCACCGCATCGGCCCGGGCTTCGGCCGGGGTCGCGCCGAAGGATTCCTCGTGGTAGCGGGCCATGTCGAAACCGGCGGCTTCCAGCAGCCGCTTGACCGCGCTCATATAGGGCGTGGGGCCGCAGCAGAACACTTCCCGCTCCAGGAAATCCGGGGCCATCAACTCCAGCATCTTGTGGTTCAGGTAACCGCGATAACCGGCCCAGGGCTCGCCCAGGCCGTGCTTTTCGCAGATCAGGTGCAGGCTGAAGTTGTCGATCCGCGAGGCCATGTGCTCCAGCTCGCGGTGGTAAATGATGTCCTTGGGGGAACGGGCGCTGTGGATGAACACCATGTCGACGTTGGCGTTGGTGTCGTAGAACCAGCGCGCCATGGACATCACCGGGGTAATGCCGACGCCGCCGCTGAGGTAGAGGATCTTCGGCGCCGGAAAGTCGATGGCGTTGAACAGCCCCACCGGCCCGTGCACCGCCAGTTCCTGGCCTTCGTGCAGGGTGTCGTGCAGCCAGTTGGAGACCTTGCCGCCGGGCACGCGCTTGATGGTCACCGAGAAGCTGTAGGGCACCGAGGGCGAGCTGGAGATGGTGTAGGAACGCATCACCGGCTGGCCCTCGATCTCCAGCTCCAGGGTGACGAACTGCCCAGGCTTGAAGAAGAACATGATCGGCTGGTCGGCCATGAAGCAGAAGGTCCGCACGTCCCAGGTTTCCTGGATGACTTTGACGCAACGGACGATGTGACGGCCATTGGCCCAGGTCTGGGTGGTTACCGGGTTGAGGAAGGTGTTGGACATGCTGTTCTCCACGGCCGACGGTCGGCGTCTTGTCAGCGATTCTGCGTAAGGCTTCTCGCGCCCATTTACCTATCTGCGACATTCACATGCTTATCGCGACCAGCCCCCAGCTGCCGGGGCTGGCGCGTCGGGAACAGATTGGGCCATGTCGCCCATGGATAAGGTTCTTGGCGCCTGCGGACCCACACTCGCCTCAACGACAACAGCCGTTTTTTTCGTGACTTGCGTAGCACCCACCGTAGCCACTAATTAATTCGCCGGCCGCACTGAACGGCCATGAGGACTTGAACGATGGACGTCACCGCAACCCTGAGCTTGGGCGATCCGCTGGAACCTGCACGCAAGGCCACTGCACAGATGCTGCAGGAACGTGAGCGGACCTTTTCCCTGCCGCAGCCGTTCTACTGCGATGAAAGGCTGTTCGATATCGACATGCAGGAGATCTTCCAGAAGGAATGGCTGATCGCCGGCATGACCTGCGAGATCCCTACCAAGGGCAACTACATCACCCTGCAGATCGGCAAGAACCCGATCATCGTCATCCGCGGCGCCGACGGCGTGGTCCACGCCTTCCACAACGTCTGCCGCCACCGCGGCTCACGGCTGTGCACCAGCGACAAGGGCAAGGTCGCCAAGCTGGTCTGCCACTACCACCAGTGGACCTACGAACTGGACGGCCGCCTGCTGTTCGCCGGCACCGAGATGGGCGCCGACTTCGACATGAAGCAATACGGCCTGAAACCGGTGAACGTGAAGACCGCCGGCGGCTACATCTTCATCTCCCTGGCCGAGAACCCGCCGGCCATCGACGACTTCCTGGCGACCCTGGCCCATTACATGGAGCCCTACGACATGGAGAACACCAAGGTGGCGGTGCAGACCACCTTGCACGAAAAGGCCAACTGGAAACTGGTGCTGGAGAACAACCGCGAGTGCTACCACTGCGGCGGCTCGCACCCCGAATTGCTGAAAACCCTGCTGGAATGGGACGACGTCACCGACCCGCGGGCCGACCAGGCGTTCAAGGACCACGTGGCCGCCTCCGCTGCCGCCTGGGAAGCCGAGAAGATCCCTTACGCCCACGCCAGCTTCGGCCTGCGCAACCGCATCGTGCGCATGCCGCTGCTCAAGGGCACCGTGTCCATGACCCTGGACGGCAAACAGGGCTGCGCCAAACTCATGGGCCGGATCAAGAACCCGGACCTGGGCTCGATGCGCATCCTTCACCTGCCCCACTCGTGGAACCACTGCATGGGCGACCACATCATCGTGTTCACCGTGTGGCCCATCAGCGCGCAGGAAACCATCGTCACCACCAAGTGGATCGTGCACAAGGACGCCGTGGAAGGCGTGGACTACGACGTCGAACGCATGCGCCAGGTGTGGGACGCCACCAACGCCCAGGACCGGCGCCTGGCGGAAGAGAACCAGCGCGGCATCAACTCCACCGCCTACCAGCCCGGCCCGTACTCCAAGACCTACGAGTTCGGCGTGGTCAACTTCGTCGACTGGTACAGCGAGCGCATGCTGAGCAACCTGGGGGCGGAACCGGCGCCTTACCTCAAGGGTGTTCCGGTCACCGGCTGACACTGCAAGCACCGCAGCGGCTACAAGGCTTGTGTAGCCGCTACCGCAGGCTGCGAACGGCTTGGGCGGCATTCCGACGCAGCAGGCGCAGCGATCTTGAGAGCGCCTGAGGTCCGGCGGAAAACCGTCAAGCAAGGTCCTGCGGACCTTGTCGCAGCCTCGCGGGCTCGGCAGCGGCTACAGGGCCTTCGGGGCCGCGACCAGCTGACCGCGCCGGTCTCGCCGATGAAGGTCTCGCTGATCTGCGGGCCGTCCAGCCTCACCTTCACATAGCCATTGCGCACCCGTAGCGGGTAGTTCGGGTCGTCTGCCGAAAGGGTTTCCGACCATTGCACCTGGGTGTTGCCCTTCAGTTCGCTGGTAACGCCATAGGGAATCGCCCCATGGCCGATGCAGCGCCCATACATGCCGTCCCTGGGCGCTGTCCAGGTACTGGAAGCGCACGATCCAGCCGTCGCCGTCACGCTCCAGATGGCGCACCTGGGCCTGGCAGAAAATCTGCGCACCGTGATTGCGGTGGTGTTCTTGGCCTTGTTGTTACAGCCCCAGACGCAGTCGCCACAGTGGTTGCACGGCAGTTGCTCGACCCCGACGTGGTTGAGGTTGTTGGGTAACTTGGCGAAGGTCACGTTGATCGGCGGCTTGTAGAAATGCGCCTCCTGCTTGAGAAAGTCCGCGGACTTCTGGTTGGCCTGGAGCTTGGCCAGGGAAACACAAACTGTGGAAAAAGTGCCAACCGGCGGCAGCCCGGGGGTGCAGCTATAGGCGGGCACGCTGGTTGGTGGCGCGGCGGCGGGTGCGTCGAGGGAGAAAGGCGCGGATCGCGGAAGCCTGTGATGAACGACAGTCCATTGCCTGAGCTCCCGGGAACCGGATGTGGATAAGTAACTGCCAGGTCCTTGTGGCATCAGTGAAGACAGGCCACTTGCCAGTGTCAAGGCAGCCATTAGAACTGTATGAAATTTGATCTATTGCCGTGCAAGCCATGGATTACAAGGGGTGCAGCCTTCGACGAACACCTTATCCACACCTTGGCCCACAGCAACTGTGGGCAAGTTCCTCTGGCTTGGGGATATTTCGCCGGGCAATGGCAATAAAATCCGTAACTTATGTAGAAAGTGCTGTTTTACAAGACATTGATCATTTTTTGAACACATCCATCAAAGCCATGTATTCAGAAGGCTACAGAGGAAGGCGAACACCTTATCCACAGAACGGCCAACAGACTTTGGGGGCAACTCGGGTGCACGAGTCATGCACTGTGGAAAACCGCCAAACGCCGCGCATTATCAGGGCCACGCCAGGATATTCTGCGGAAAAACCAGCATTTGGTCGTTTTTTGAACAAAATCTTGAAAGCCCCGTTCTGCAAGGGATACAGCGCTAAGCGAACATCTTATCCACAGAAGCGCCAACAGACTTTGGGGGCAACTGCTGTGCAAAAGTCTACCCGAGGGTTTTCCCATCATGGAAAAAACGCCATAAAAAACGCCGACTTAGCCTGATCAAAAATCGTACAGGCGGCGCCAGGGCCCGCTGCACAAGGGCTGGAGCGAGGCGCGAACACCTTATCCACAGGTCCGCACACAGGGATTGTGAGTAACCCTACCCCCCTGTCGCGAAAGACGGCCGGGAATTGTGCAAAACCGCGCCGGCCTCTTCGCCGGCAAGCCGGCTCCTACAAGGCATCGGTGCATTTCCCCTTGTGGGAACTGGCTTGCCAGCGCACGGCTGCGCCCGGGAATTGTGCAAAACCGCGCTGGCCTCTTCGCCGGCAAGCCGGCTCCTACAGGGCATGGGTACATTTCCCTCCCGTAGGAGCTGGCTTGCCAGCGAACAGCGGTGCCAGGGGTTGTGCATAACCCTGAGGTCAGCGCACTACGCCTTCTTCGATGAGCAATTTGAGAATGGCTTCGGCACCCGCCTCAGGGCTGACGCCCTTGAGTACCTGGCCGGTGCCGCCGCTGGCCTTGGCGGTAGCGGCTTTCATGCGGTCGGCGCCGCTCTTGGCCTTGATCACTTTCAGGCGCTTGGGCCGCGGCTTGGCCGGTTGCAGGCTGGAGCCTGTGAACAACTCGTCCTCCACCACCAGCACCTGGTCGGTTTCGAGCACGCCCCGGCGCGCCGGGCCGTAGGCGCTCTGGCGCGGCTTGGGTGCGGCGTTATCCACAGTGGCGAGGAATGGCAGGCGCACCTTGAGCCGGCGTCGCTGGCCGCGAGGCAAGGCTTGCAGGACATGGGCCACGCCATCGCCCAGGGACTCGACCTGGGCCAGCCCCACCACCAGCGGCCAGCCGAGGTTTTCCGCCAGCAGGAATGGCAGCATCCCCGAGCCCTCGCCGGTTTCCGCCTGGCTGCCGGTGAGCACCACCTGGGCGCCGGCATGACGCAGGTACTGGGTCAGTGCCGGCAGGGCATCGGCGCCCGCCGGCTGCTCCAGCACATGCAGCTGTTCCAGGCCCATGCCCAGGTAGGCGCGCAGGGCCGGTTCGGCTACATCGCCGGCATGCAGCACCTGCAACTGCGCACCGGCCAGTTGCAGGCCCAGTTCCACTGCCCGGGCATCCTGTTCGGCACGCCGCGGGCGGCCGGAGGTGGGGTGGGCGCCAATCGAAATCAGGCTGATTACATTGCTGTGCATAACATCCCCTTAAGCCGCATCGCGCTTGGCGTCGTTGCGGTAGGCCGCTACCGCCGCGATCAAGGCCTTGAGAATCTCCGCGCTGTCGCCAATCACCGACAGGTCGGCACGCTTGATCATGTCGCAACCCGGGTCGAGGTTGATCGCCACCACCTTATCGCAGGCACCAATGCCTTGCAGGTGCTGGATCGCTCCGGAAATCCCCACCGCCACATAGACCCGCGCGGTGACCCAGATACCACTGGCCCCCACTTGCCGGTCGCGGGCCATGAAGCCGTCGTCCACCGCCACCCGCGAAGCGCCTTCGGTGGCCCCCAGGGCGGCGGCGGTCTGGTGAAACAGCGGCCAGTCCTTGACCCCGTTGCCCCCGGAAAAGATGAATTCGGCCTCGGCCATGGGAATCGCCGCCGGGTCCACCGCCACTGCGCCCAGGTCTTCGATCCGCGCCAGGCTGCGGGCCACGCTTGTGGATAACTCCACCGGCAAGGCTTCGTGGCGGGTTTCGCTGACCGGCTCCGCGCATTCGGCGGCGGCCAGGATCAAGCGCGCCACCGGCCGCGCCAGGTCCTGCAGGCCGGCGCCGGCACGGCCGATGCACTGCCCGTCCTTGACCTGCCAGACCCGGGTCGCCGGGCGTTCGCCCAGGGCCGCGGCAAAGCGCCGGCCCAGTTCGCCGCCGCCGGTGCGGCTGTCGGGCAGCAGCCAGTGACGCGGGCTGAACTGGTTATCCACAGCCCGCAGGCCCTGCACCCGTTGCTCCGGTGCATAACCTTCGAACTCGCTGCCTTGCAGCACCAGCAGGCGGTCGACACCCGCGGTGGCGAAGGCCGATTCCTTGTGCTCGCCGAACACCACCGCCAGCACCGCGCCGTCCTGGCCCGCCAGCTGATGGGCCAGGCCCAGAAGGTCGCGGTCGTGGCTGCTCAGGCGGCCACCGACCATGTCCGGCACCACGCTGATGTAGAACGCCGGCTGCGCCACTTGATGCAGCGGCAACTGCACCTCGGCCGCTGCCGTGCGCTTGGCGCTGCCGCCCTGCTGGGCGCCACTGCGGTCGATGCGCTTGAGGCCGTTGGGGCCGATGAAACCGATGCCGTGGGGGTTCTTGCGGATCAGGCCATTGGGCCCCATCCAGCTGTGTTGCGCCGGCTGCATGGCCGCGTGCAGCGGGTGCAGGCGGTTGCGGGCGATCCACTCGGCCCGGGGATCGCGGCGGATAATGTCGCTCATCAGTGCACCTCCGCAGGTTCAGGTTTCACCGACGCCGGCGCTTTGCTCGGGGCGGCGTCTTCGAGCAAGGCATCGGCTACCAGTTCGGCGATGTCCTTGATCATCGGCCGCGGCTCCACCACCCCTTCGAGCATCGCCGTGCACTGTGGACAACCCACGGCCACCAGCTCGGCGCCGGTTTCGCGGATGTCCTGCATGCGCATGTCGGGAATCCGTTGCTTGCCCGGAATGTCGGTGATCGGCGCGCCGCCGCCACCGCCGCAGCAACGGGAACGGAAGCCCGAGCGCTGCATTTCCTTGATCTCGATGCCCAGGGCCCGCAGTACCTCGCGCGGCGCTTCGTATTCACCGTTGTAACGGCCCAGGTAGCAGGGGTCGTGGTAGGTCACGCTATTGCCTTTGTGCTGGCCCAGATTGAGGGCACCGGCACCAATCAACTCGGCCAGGTAGGTGCTGTGGTGCTGCACCAGGTAGTTGCCATCGAAGGCGCCGTACTCGTTCTTCAGCACATGGAAACTGTGGGGATCGCAGGTGACGATGCGCTTGAAGCGGTACTTGGCCAGGGTCTGGATGTTGCGCTTGGCCAGCAGCTGGAAAGTCGCTTCGTCGCCCAGGCGCCGGGCCACGTCACCGCTGTCGCGCTCTTCCAGGCCGAGCACGGCGAAGTCCACCTTGGCCGCCTTGAGCACTTTGACGAAGGCCCGCAGGGTGCGCTGGTTGCGCATGTCGAAGGCGCCGTCGCCGACCCAGAACAGCACGTCGGTGCTTTGTTTGTCGCTGAGCAGGGACAGGTTCAGGTCCGCCGCCCAGTTCATCCGCCCGCCGGGGTTGAAGCCGCCGGGGTTGTCGGTGGCAATGAGGTTTTCCAGGACCTCGGCGCCCTTGTTCGGCGTGGCGCCCTTCTCCAGGGTCAGGTGGCGACGCATGTCGACGATGGCATCGACGTGTTCGATCATCATCGGGCATTCCTCGACACAGGCCCGGCAGGTGGTGCAGGACCACAGGGTCTCGGCGTCCACCAGGCCGTTGACGATGGGCTGGTGCGGGTTGCCGCCGTGTTCGCCGATGGCCTTGCCAGGGTACGGGCTGCCAGCGAACTGCGCGTCGGTACCGCCGGCCAGGCCGACCACCATGTCCTGGATCAGTTTCTTCGGGTTCAGCGGCTGGCCGGCGGCGAAGGCCGGGCACGCCGCCTCGCACTTGCCGCACTGCACGCAGGCGTCGAAGCCCAGCAACTGGTTCCAGGTGAAGTCCTTGGGCTTTTCCACCCCCAAAGGCGCGTTCGGGTCTTCCAGGTCCAACGGTTTGAGGCCGGTGGAGCGTCCGCCACCAAAGCGCTCGGCGCGCCGGTGCCAGGCCAGGTGCAGGGCACCAGCGAAGGCGTGCTTCATCGGCCCGCCCCAGGTCATGCCGAAGAACAGCTCGGACACGCCCCAGAGCACACCCAGCGCAAGCAGCGCCGCCAGCAGCCAGCCACCGAAGTTTTCCGGAAGGATCCCGGCCACCGGCAGGGTCGCCACGAAGAAGCTCACGGAGAATGCCAGCAGGCTTTTGGGCAGGCGCATCCACGGCCCTTTGGACAGCCGCGCCGGCGGGTTGCGCCGACGCTTGGCGACGAACAGCGCGCCGACGAACATCAGCGTGGCGGCCAGCAGCAAGGCATAACCCAGGATGCGGTTGTGCAGGCCGAAACCGTGCACCAGGATCGCCAGCACGGCGGCCAGGACAAAGCCCCCCGCCGTGGCCACGTGGGTGTTGGCCATGTATTTGTCCCGGGCCACCACGTGGTGCAGATCCACCATGTAGCGCTTGGGCATGGCCAGCAGGCCGCCAATCAGATCGACCTTGGAGGCTCGCCCCCGGCGCCACATGGCCACGCGTCGCAGCGCGCCAAGGACCGCAAGGCCGATGGCGGCGAACAACAGAATGGGAAGAAGGGTGTTCAACATGGTGGAGCTCCCAAAGACCTGGGGCCTTGTAGGAGCTGGCTTGCCAGCGATCAGGCAGCACGCGGCATCTCGCCAGTGCCGATCGCCGGCAAGCCGGCTCCTACAGGAAGTGGCTTAGAAATCCTTGCACAGGCGCAGTGCGTCGTAGATCGCGGCATGGGTGTTGCGCTGGGACACGCAGTCGCCGATGCGGAACAACAGGTAGCCCTCCCCCGTCTCGCTCAGGCACGGCTGCGGCTTGATCGCGAACAGCGCCTCGACGTCCATCTGGCCCTTGTTGCGCGAACCTTCCTTGAGCCCGTAGTAGAGCTCTTCGTCAGGACGCACGCCGTTCTCCACCACCACCTGGTCCACCACCCGTTCTTCCCGGGCGCCGGTGTATTCGTTCTCCAGCACCGCCACCAGCTTGTCGCCCTCGCGGTAGACCTTCTCCAGGGTCAGGTCCCCGGTCATGATCACTTCCTTGGGGTACAGGCTGCGGTAGTAGGTAGGGAACGAGGTGCCTCCCACGGCGATGCCCGGCTTGATGTCGTCGGTGACGATTTCCACTTGCGAACCCTTGTCGGCGATGAAGTCGGTGACCGACATGCCGGTGAACTCACAGATGGTGTCGTACACCAGCACGTTCTTGCCCGGTGCCACCTTGCCGTCGAGGATGTCCCAGCTGCTGACCACCAACCCTTCGTCGGCGCCCCAGTGCTCGTTCTGCTCGATGAACGGATGGCCGCCCACGGCCAGCACCACCACGTCGGGGCGCAGGTCGAGGATGGTCGCGCTGTCCGCCGCGGTGCCCAAGCGCAGGTCGACTTTCAAGCGCGCCAGTTCCAGCTGATACCAGCGGGTAATGCCGGCGATCTGGTCCCGTTGCGGCGCCTTGGAGGCGGTGGTGATCTGCCCGCCAATGGCGTCTTTTTTCTCGAACAGGGTCACGTCATGGCCACGTTCGGCGGCGACACGGGCAGCCTCCATGCCTGCAGGGCCGGCGCCGACCACCACCACCTTGCGCTTGATGCCGGTGGTTTTCTCGATGATGTGCGGCACGCCCATGTACTCACGGGAGGTGGCGGCGTTCTGGATGCACAGCACGTCCAGGCCCTGGTACTGGCGGTCGATGCAGTAGTTGGCGCCGACGCACTGTTTGATCTGGTCGATCTGGCCCATCTTGATCTTGGCGATCAGGTGCGGGTCGGCCATGTGGGCGCGGGTCATGCCCACCATGTCGACGTAGCCGCCTTCGAGAATCCGCGTGGCCTGGTTCGGGTCCTTGATGTTCTGTGCGTGCAGCACCGGCACCTTGACCACTTCCTTGATGCCCGCCGCCAGGTGTAGGAACGGCTCCGGCGGGAAGCTCATGTTGGGGATCACGTTGGCCAGGGTGTTGTGGGTGTCGCAGCCCGAACCCACCACGCCGATGAAGTCCAGCATGCCGGTGTCGTCGTAATACTTGGCGATCTGCTTCATGTCCTCATGGGACAGGCCGTCCGGGTGGAACTCGTCGCCGCACAGGCGCATGCCCACGCAGAAATCGTCGCCCACTTCAGCGCGTACCGCCTTGAGCACTTCCAGGCCGAAACGCATGCGTTTCTCGAAGGTGCCGCCCCATTCGTCGGTGCGTTTGTTGACCCGTGGGCTCCAGAACTGGTCGATCATGTGCTGGTGCACCGCCGACAGCTCGACACCGTCCAGGCCACCGGCCTTGGCCCGGCGCGCGGCCTGGGCGTAGTTGCCGATCACCCGCCAGATCTCCTCCGGCTCGATGGTCTTGCAGGTGGCGCGGTGCACTGGCTCGCGCACCCCGGACGGCGACATCAGGGTCGGCCAGTTGAAACCGTCCCAGCGCGAGCGCCGGCCCATGTGGGTAATCTGGATCATGATCTTGGCGCCATGCTTGTGCATGGCGTCGGCCAGGTTCTGGAAATGCGGGATGATCCGGTCGGTGGACAGGTTCACCGAGCTCCACCACTCCTGTGGGCTGTCGATGGCCACCACCGAGGAACCGCCACAGATCGCCAGGCCGATGCCGCCCTTGGCCTTTTCCTCGTAGTACTTCACATACCGTTCGGTCGTCATGCCACCGTCGGTAGCGTAGACCTCGGCGTGCGCAGTGCTCAGCACACGGTTGCGGATGGTCAGTTTGCCGATCTGGATCGGCTGGAACATCGCTTCGAAAGCCATTTTTCTTAACTCCGCTTACAACGGTTTGACGACGAACAGGCCATCGTCGTGGCCTTCTTCGGAACCACCGTAAACCTGCTCTGCCACGGTGCGGATCTTGCTGCCACGGGCCGCCAGGATCTGGTCCATGGCACCGGCGAACCAGCCGGTGAACATGTAGTCCACCTTGCGCCCGACCTTGCCGTACACGTAGACGAAGGCCGAGTGTTCGAGCTTGACGCTGGCGGTGCCTTTATCCAGGTCGATGTCCTGGATCTTGAACAGGCCCCAGCCGCGCTGGGACAGGCGCTTCATGTAGTGCTCGAACACCGCGACGCCTTCCAGGCCGTGGCATTCGGCTTCTTTTTCACACCAGTGCCAGGCGGACTTGTAGCCCGCCTTGTAGAGGATCTCGGCGTAGGCATCGGCGCCCAACACCTCCTCGATGCCCATGTGGTTGTTGACGAAGAAATGCCGTGGCACGTAGAGCATCGGCAGGGCGTCGGAGGTCCAGACACCGGTTTCGCTGTCGACTTCGATAGGCAATTGCGGGGCGATCTTGGCCATGTTTCAAAACTCCGGAATTCTGTGGATAAGTACGTCTGTAGCCGCTGCCGCAGGCTGCGAAAAGGCTCGAAGAGCCTTCCGAGGGCCGCAAGAGCGCGTCTCCTTCGGAGCCGATCGCAGCCTGCGGCAGCGGCTACAGGAATGTGCTGTGGGGGGTGGCCTTATTCGCCCCAGACGTCCTTCAGGACGCTGACCCAGTTCTCGCCCATGATCTTGCGCACCACGCGCTCGCTGTGGCCGCGCTTGAGTAGGGTCTCGGTGAGGTTGGGGAACTCGCCCACGGTGCGGATGCCCAGGGGATTGATGATCTTGCCGAAGTTGGTCAGGCGCCGGGCGTAGCCCTTGTCGTGGGTCAGGTATTCGAAGAAGTCCTGGCCATGGCCCTGGGTGAAGTCGGTGCCGATGCCAATCGAATCTTCACCGACGATGTTCATGGTGTATTCGATGGCTTCGGCGTAGTCGTCGATGGTCGAATCGATGCCCTTGGCCAGGAACGGCGCGAACATGGTCACGCCGACGAAACCGCCGTGGTCGGCGATGAATTTCAGTTCGGCATCGGACTTGTTGCGCGGGTGCTCCTTGAGCCCCGACGGCAGGCAGTGGGAGTAGCAGACCGGCTTCTTGGATTCGAGGATCACTTCCTCGCTGGTCTTGGAACCAACGTGAGACAGGTCGCACATGACCCCGACGCGGTTCATCTCGGCGACGATCTCGCGGCCGAACCCGGAGAGCCCGCCATCACGCTCGTAGCAGCCGGTGCCCACCAGGTTCTGGGTGTTGTAGCACATCTGCACGATGCCCACGCCCAGCTGTTTGAACACCTCGACGTAGCCGATCTGGTCTTCGAAGGCATGGGCATTCTGGAAGCCGAAGAGGATGCCGGTCTTGCCCAGCTCCTTGGCCTTGCGAATGTCCGCGGTGGTGCGCACGGGCATCACCAGGTCGCTGTTTTCGCGTATCAGCTTCTGGCTGGAGGCAATGTTGTTGATCGTGGCCTGGAAACCTTCCCAAACCGACACGGTGCAGTTGGCTGCGGTCAGGCCGCCCTTGCGCATGTCCTCGAACAGCTCGCGGTTCCACTTGGCAATGATCAGCCCGTCGATAACGATGCTGTCGGCGTGTAGTTCGGCTGGGCTCATCAGGCTGTCCCCTTATTGGCGATTCTTGCGCCGAATCGTCTGCCGGCGCTTTGGGGTCAGCATATGCTTGAGGGCCGGGGCGCCTGGGTGCAAAAACGACAGGGGAATTGCCGAAAGCGTCAAGCGCCGACAAAGGGCCGGACGGAGGGCATGGGTGGCCTCTGTTCTTTGCCCGGGGCTTGCGCCAGAATTCGCCGCTTCAACGAAAGCGTCACTGGATGAGGGCAGCGCTGCAATGAAACCGATCTTCCTGGCCTTGTTACTGATAACGACAGGCGTACAGGCGGCCGAAGAGGCCGACAACACGCCCTGCGACGGCGTGGAAAACGACGTGCAGACCCTGGAATGCGCGACCTACAACAGGACCACCGCCGAACAGTTGCTGGGCGACAACGTGCAGAGCCTGCTGGAACGCCTGGGCACCCTCTATGGCAGCGACAAAGGGCAACTGGCCGACATCAGCGCCAAGGTCAAAAATGCCCAGCAACTGTGGCAGAAGCAGCGCGACGCCGACTGCGCGATGGAGTCCTTTCCGGCCAAGCCCGGCACCAAGGCCTACACCATCGCCACCAATGACTGCCTGGCGCGCATGAGCGACGAACGCTCGGAGTTCATCGAATCCATCGCCCAGGAATGACCCGCCACGCTAGGAGCGGGCCGGCCCGCGAAAAGCGCTCTGGCGAACCGGTTGTGGTGGCTGCGAGCGTTTCGCGAGCAAGCTCGCTCCTACAGGTCAGCGCCGGGTCAGGCGCCACCGCGAAAGCACGAGACGCCCCAGGCGGTGAGCTTGAACGGCAGGTGGTAGTGCTGGCGCGGATCATCCAGGCCGAAGCGGTACACCAGCACCTCGAGGAAGGGCACCGGCGGCAGCGCCTGGCCTTGCTCGCGATAGAACGCCGCCACCTCCAGTTCCACTTCGTAGACGCCCTGGCCGAAACTCGCCGAGCGCTCGGCAAGCTCGCTCAGCAAGCCATTGCCGGCAATTCGCCCTGCGCAGAGCAGCTCGCCGCCTAGGCGTCGCACCCGCACCGCCATGCCTTCGGCCACCTTGCCGCTGGCGACGTCCACTACATGGATGGATAGGCCGCCGTTCATTTCCAGAAGCCCTTGTGCGCCAGCGCGGCCTCGCTCTCAAGCATCGGCCCGAACACCGGGATCTGCCGCTGCCCACGGGCGAACACTTCGCGGCACGGCAGGGAAAAGGTCGGGTTTTCCGGGTGGTCGCCGGTCAACTCCAGCAGCTCATGTTCGGACAAGGCGTAGACCACCCGACCAATGCCGGTCCAGTAGATGGCCCCGGCGCACATGCAGCAGGGCTCGGCGCTGGTGTACAGGGTGCACTCGGCCAGGGCCTGGGGGCTGAGGCGCTTGGCCGCCAGCGCCGCTGCCGCCAGTTCGGCGTGCTGGGTCGGGTCGCCTTCGGGGGGCATCGAGTTGTTGCCGGCGCTGGCGATGACCTTGCCGTCGCGATCGGCCACCAGGGCGGCGAACGGATGACGGCCGCGGGCCTTGGCCTCTTCGGCGAGCTGGATGCTCTGGCGCAGCAGGTGCAGGTCCAGTTCGGTGACGCCGGCAGGGATGGAAGAAAGAATCTGGGTCATCTTGACCTCCTTTTCATGGGCAGGAGCCGCCACAGCAATGGCGGCGAGAAAAACGTCAGTCATTGAGCTCGACATGGGCTGCCAGCACCTGGGCGGCGGCCTCACGGGGGTTGAGCAGCAGGTTGAGAACGATGGCGGTGATGGCGCCAAGGAAGATGCCGCTTTCCAGCACCAGCCTGAGGGGACCGTGCAGATGGGCGAACAGCGCCGGGAAGGACATCGGCAGCACCCCGACGCTGACCGACACCGCCACCACGATGGCGTTGCGCGTACCTTCGAACGGCACCCGCGACAGTTCCTGGATGCCGGCCACTGTAGTCATGCCGAACATCACGATGGCGCAACCGCCAAGCACCGGGGTCGGCACCGCGGCCACCAGGGCACCCAGCTTGGGAAACAGCCCCATGAGCACCATGATTGCCCCGGCCGCGGCCACCACGAAGCGGCTCTTGACCCTGGACAGCGCGATCAGCCCGGTGTTCTGGGTAAAGGCGTTGTAGGGAAAGCTGTTGAACAGCCCGCCGAGCAGGGTCGACAGGCCATCGGCGCGGAACGCATCGCCCAGGGTGCGCTGGGTGGTCGGTTTGCCGGTGAGCTTGCCGATGGCCAGGCAGTTGCCGGTGGTCTCGGCCATGATCACCAGCATCGCCAGAGTCATGATCAGGATCGGCACCAGGGAAAACTGTGGAGCCCCAAACGCCATGGGCCGGCTCAGTTCGAACCAGGCCGCCTGGCTCACCTGGGCAAAGTCGGTCATGCCGAACGCCGCGGCGATCAGGCTGCCCACCAGCAAGCCGATGAGCACGCTGAGGTTGCCGATAAAGCCCGAGAACTTGCCGTAGATCACCAGCGTCACCGCTACCGTGGCCAGCCCCAGCAGCAGGTTGGCCGGCGCGCCGAAATCGTCCGCCGCGGGGTTGCCGCCGCCGAGCCAGATCGCCGCTGCCGGCATCAGGGAAATGCCGATGATGGTGATCAGGCTGCCGATCACTACGGGCGGGAAAAACCGCAGCAAACGGCTGAACAGCGGCGCCAGGGCAATGGTGATGACGCCTGCGGCGATCACCGCGCCGAACACCTCGGTCAGGCCGAACTGCTTGCCGATCATGATCATCGGTGCCAGGGCGATGAACGAACAGCCCTGGATCAACGGCAGCCGCGCGCCAAAACGCCAGAACCCCAGGGTCTGGACCAGGGTGGCGATGCCCGAGGTCAGCAGGTTGGCGTTGATCAATAGCACCACCTGCGCCGGGGTCAGGCCCAGGGCATTGCCTAGAATCAACGGCACCGCCACCGCACCGGCATACATCACCAGCACATGCTGCAGGCCGAAGGTGAACAGCTGGCGGACAGGCAGGACCTCGTCCACGGGATGCACGCGGGAAATTGTCATGTCGCAGGTCTCCTGAAGGTGCAGCTTTTGCTTTTGTTTTGGCAGGCATCCGGGGCAAGCGCCGCCGGCAGGAAGTACGGACGTCGGGGCCATGATCTGTGCTTGAATACGATGAAACAAATGAGCAGCCATCGTTTTTAACGATGGATCAGACAGCCCTCTTCCAGGGCCGGGAGCCGCGATGCGCTTTTCGCTGGATCAACTGCAGATGTTCGTACAGGCCGCGCAAAGCGGCTCGTTCTCGGCCGCCGCACGCAAGCTGGGCAAGACCCAGTCCACGGTCAGCGTGGCCATCGGCAACCTGGAGGCGGACCTGGGGGTCGAGCTGTTCGACCGCAGCGCTCGCAGCCCGGTGCTGACGGCCACCGGGCAGAAGATGCTGCTGCAGGCCGAGGCGGTGCTGGAGCGCTGCCTGACCCTGCAGGCCAACGCCGACTGCCTGTCGCAGGTGGTGGAGCCACACCTGTCGATCGTCATCGAAACCCCCTATGGCCCGCTGATGCCGGCCCTGCGGGAGTTCGAACAGGCCTTTCCCTATGTCGACCTGCTGATCCGCCACCCGCTGTCCGGGGACGCCAGCGAGCTGGTGGCCCGGGGTGAGGCGGTGCTGGGCATCGCCTTCTCGCAACCGGGCTACCCCCAGGAGCTGGAGTTCCAGCAATTGGGCAAGCTGATCATGTTGCACGTCTGCCACCCGGACCACCCGCTGGCGCAGCTCGACAGCGTGACCTTCGACGACCTGCATGTGCACCGGCGCCTGGCCTTCAGCGCCCACGCCAACAAGCTGCCCAGCAGCGAATACCTGCGCTCCACCCAGCTGTGGCAGGCGGAAAACTACCTGGCGCTGCTGGAAATGGTCCGCGCCGGCCTGGGCTGGGCCACCCTGCCGCGGCAACTGATCCAGCGTGAACTGGCCAAGGGCGAGCTGGTGGAACTGCAACTGGGGGCCTACCCCCATACCGACTGGCTGATCGGCGTCGACCTGCTCTGGGCCCGACAACGGGTGATGGGCAAGGCCGAGCGCTGGCTCAAGGAGCGGCTGCTGCGCCAGAAGGTGTACGAGGTGGACCGGCGCGGGCAGTCCACGACCTGGTAACGTTGGCGCGGGCAACAAAGGGACAAGGTTCTGCACTTGGCCGGGCAGGAAATATAAGCAAGGTTTCGCATTACTTATAAAAGACTTATATAGTCCGCCATGAACGAGATCCTCTGGAGTAGAAAAGCGGTCAAGCAGTTGATGCGACTGCACCACGAGCATCAGGTCCAGGTTCGCGATGCGATTGCCCTGCTGGCCGACATGCCCGCCAGTGGCAACGTCAAAGCCCTGTCCGGCCACACTTATGCCTATCGTCTTCGGGTCGGGCAGTACCGGGTCCTGTTCGACTGGGACGGAGCCATACACATCGTCAGTGTTCAAGAGGTCAAGAAACGTGATGAACGTACCTACTGACATCCAGATCATCCACGGCCCGGACGGCAGCCCGGCATTCGTGGTGATTCCCTACGCGCAGTACATGGCGCAGTACAAGGAAGCCGATCTGATACCCCATGACGTGGTCAGCCGCATGGTCGACGGCGCCACGCCGATCCGCGCCTGGCGCGAGCACCTGCACCTCACCCAGGACGAAGTAGCCAGGCGCCTGGGGATCTCCCAGCCGGCCTTTGCCCAGCAGGAAAGCGTCGCCCGGCCGCGCCGGGCCACCCGGGAAAAGATCGCCGCCGCCTTCGGCATACGCGCCGACCAGCTGGAGCTGTAAGCTGCGCCTCACTCACTGATTGAAAGGGTTCCCCATGAGCATCTGCGGTATCGAGATCAAAGGCAGCGAAGCCATCTTCGCCCTCGCCACCCTGCAAGACGGCGCGGTGCAACACCAGCCGCTGGCCACCAAGAAAATCGCCCTGGAAGACGATGACGAGGCCGCCAACGTCAGGGCCTTCGCCAGCCAGGTCGGGGCCTTCGTGCGCGAACACGGGATCACCCGCATCGCCATCAAGAAGCGCAGCAAGAAAGGCGAGTTCGCCGGCGGCCCCACCACCTTCAAGATCGAAGGCGTGTTTCAGTTGCTGGAGAATTGCGAGGTGACCCTGCTGTCGCCCCAGACCATCAACGCCCAGTACAAGAAGCACGGCTTCGCTCTGGCCGCGAGCCTCAACAAATACCAGCACGAAGCCTACAAAGCCGCCTGCGCCGCCCTGCTGAAAAAGTAACCGTAGGAGCCGGCTGGCCGGCGCTACCGAGCCCGAGTCAAGCCAGCTCGCGGCCGCCGCCCGACGGGCGCCGGTCTTCCCGCGGGCACCGCACGAAACGCGCGCGGTAACTGCGGGTGAAGTAGGACGGCGATTCAAACCCGCAGGCAATGCTCACCTCCAGCACGCTCATGTCGGTCTGGCGCAGCAGTTTGCGGGCTTTCTCCAGGCGCAGGCCCAGGTAGAAATTGCTCGGGGTGTCGTTGAGGTGCAGGCGGAACAGGCGCTCCAGCTGGCGCCGGGTGACCTTGATCGACTCGGCCAGGGCCAGGGTGCTCAGGGGCGGTTCGCTGTGCTGTTCCATTTCGCCGATCACCTGCACCAGCTTCTTGTTGCTGATGCCGTAGCGGCTGGCGACTTCCATGCGCTGGTGATCCTTGCGCGGGCGGATGCGCCCCAGCACGAACTGCTCGCTGACCTGGACCGCCAGTTGCGGGCCGTGGGCCTGGGCGATCAGGTCGAGCATCATGTCGATGGACGCCGTGCCGCCGGCACAGGTGATGCGCCGTCGATCGATCTCGAACAGCTCCTGGGTCACGCTCAGTTGCGGGTAGGACTCCTTGAAGGCCTCGATGGCCTCCCAGTGCAAGGTCACCCGGTGCCCCTCCAGCAAACCGCTCTCGGCAAGGATCACGCTACCGGTGTCGATCCCGCCCAGGGTCACGCCCTCCACCTCCAGCCGCCGCAACCAGTGCTCCAGGGCCGGGGTGAGAAACTTCAGCGGCTCGAAACCGGCCACCACCCACAAGGTCGCGCCTTTCTTCAGCGGCTCCAGGGCCGCATCGACATTCACCGACATGCCATTGCTGGCCAGCACCGCGCCGCCGTCGGCGCTCAGCACATGCCAGCGGTACAGCTCGCCACGAAAGCGGTTGGCCACCCGTAGCGGCTCGATGGCCGAGATGAAACCGATGGCGGAAAACCCCGGCATCAGCAGGAAATAGAAGTCCTGGGACATGCAACGCACTCCGGTGACGGCCAGCGTGGGCCTTGTGATACGCCAAATGCCCCCGTGCCACAAGGGGGCAGGTCGCTGCAGTGCAAGAGTCGGTCGCCGCTGTGCGCTTGCCACCGGCGGCGCCTGCGTACCTTGGCAACACCTGCGCACAAAGACGCCGGGACCGACAATAACGACCTGCCGAGGAAAGCATCATGAAACGACTGATCAGCAGCTGTGTGCTTGCGCTTAGTGGTAGCGTTTTTCTGAGCAGCGGGGCCCTGGCCGCCGATGCCGCCAGTTGCCAGAACGTGCGCCTGGGCGTGGTCAACTGGACCGACGTGATCGCCACCAGCGCCCTGACCCAGGTCCTGCTCGACGGCCTCGGCTACAAGACCAAGCAGACCAGTGCTTCCCAGCAGATCATCTTCGCCGGCATCCGTGACCAACGCCTGGACCTGTTCCTGGGCTACTGGAACCCGCTGATGAACCAGACCATCACCCCCTTCGTCGACGCCAACCAGGTCAAGGTCCTGGCCGAACCGAGCCTCAAGGACGCCCGCGCCACCCTGGCCGTGCCGGCCTACCTGGCGGACAAGGGGCTGAAGACCTTTGCCGACATCGCCAGGTTCCAGAAGGAACTGGGGGGCAAGATCTACGGCATCGAACCGGGTTCGGGAGCCAATACGCAGATCAAGGAAATGATCGCCAAGAACCAGTTCGGCCTGGGCAAGTTCCAGTTGGTGGAGTCCAGTGAGGCGGGCATGTTGTCGGCGGTAGCCCGGGCGGTGAAACGCAACGAGGCCATCGTGTTCTTCGGCTGGGCGCCACACCCGATGAACGTCAACTTCAAGATGAGCTACCTCAGCGGCAGCGAAAACGCCCTGGGGCCCAACGAAGGCCAGGCCACGGTGTGGACCGTCACCGCGCCTAACTACGCCGAGCAGTGCCCGAACGTGCACCGGCTGTTGACCAACCTGACCTTCAGCGCCGAAGACGAGAGCCGCATGATGCAGCCGCTGCTGGATCACAAGGATGCCCTGGAATCCGCGCGGCAATGGCTCAAGGACCACCCGCAGGACCAGCAGCGCTGGCTGGAAGGGGTCACCACCTTCGATGGCAAGCCGGCCGCCGAACACCTGCAACTGACCAGCAAATAAGCCACCGCCACTGCCGCCCCGCAGCCCGCCCTGGGCTGCGCACGGCCACCTCACGCCCTCAGCAAACATGCCTGTAAGGAACCGCACCATGAACCACGACGTCATCATCACCTGCGCACTCACCGGTGCTGGCGACACGACCGCCAAGAGCCCGCACGTGCCGGTCACCCCGAAACAGATCGCCGCGGCCGCCGTAGAAGCCGCCAAGGCCGGCGCCACCGTGGTGCACTGCCATGTGCGCGACCCCGCCACCGGCAAGTTCAGTCGCGATGTGGCGCTGTACCGCGAAGTGATGGAGCGGATCCGCGAGGCCGACATCGACATCATCGTCAACCTCACCGCCGGCATGGGCGGCGACCTGGAGATCGGCGGCGGCGAGAACCCCATGGAGTTCGGCCCCAACACCGACCTGGTCGGCCCCTTGACCCGCCTGGCCCACGTCGAGGAACTGCTGCCGGAGATCTGCACCCTGGACTGCGGCACCCTGAACTTCGGCGACGGCGACACCATCTACGTCTCCACCCCGGCTCAACTGCGGGCCGGCGCCAAGCGTATCCAGGAGCTGGGAGTGAAGGCCGAGCTGGAAATCTTCGACACCGGGCACCTGTGGTTCGCCAAGCAGATGATCAAGGAAGGCCTGCTGGACAACCCGCTGTTCCAGCTGTGCCTGGGCATTCCCTGGGGCGCCCCGGCGGACACCACCACCATGAAGGCCATGGTCGACAACCTGCCGGCGGACGCGGTCTGGGCCGGCTTCGGGATTGGCCGCATGCAGATGCCCATGGCTGCGCAAGCGGTGCTGCTGGGGGGCAACGTGCGGGTCGGCCTGGAAGACAACCTGTGGCTGGATCGCGGCGTGCTCGCCACCAACGGCCAACTGGTGGAACGGGCCACGGAAATCCTCAGCCGCCTCGGCGCCCGGGTCCTGACCCCGGCCGAAGGCCGCCAGAAGATGGGCCTGAAGCAACGCGGCTAACCCCAATCCACCTCTCCCCCCGTAGGAGCGAGCTTGCTCGCGAAGAGGCCGTCACATCCGAGCTCATAGCAGCCGGCGTGCCGGCGAAGGGGCCCGCAAGGCCGCCAATAGCTTCGCTGGCAAGCCAGCTCCTACGAACTCTTTATCCAGGAAGACGCGATGACTTTTATCACCAACATCAAAACTTTCGCCGCCCTGGGCAGTGGCGTGATCGGCAGCGGCTGGGTGGCCCGTGCCCTGGCCCACGGCCTCGACGTAGTGGCCTGGGACCCGGCGCCCGGCGCCGAAGCGGCCCTGCGCAAGCGCGTCGCCAATGCCTGGGGCGCGCTGGAAAAACAAGGGCTGGCCCCCGGAGCATCACAACAGCGCCTGCACTTCGTCGACACCATCGAGGAATGCGTGAAGGATGCCGACTTCATCCAGGAAAGCGCTCCCGAACGCCTGGAGCTCAAGCTGGAACTGCACAGCAGAATCAGCGCCGCGGCCAAGCCTGAGGCGCTGATCGGCTCCAGCACCTCGGGCCTTTTGCCCAGCGAATTCTACGAGGGCTCGACCCACCCGGAACGCTGCGTGGTGGGCCACCCGTTCAACCCGGTGTACCTGCTGCCACTGGTGGAGGTGGTGGGCGGCAAGCGCACCGCGCCCGAAGCGGTCCAGGCCGCGATCAAGGTCTATGAATCCCTGGGGATGCGCGCCCTTCACGTGCGCAAGGAAGTACCCGGGTTCATCGCCGACCGTCTTCTCGAAGCGCTGTGGCGCGAGGCCCTGCACCTGGTCAACGACGGCGTGGCGACCACCGGGGAGATCGACGATGCGATCCGCTTTGGCGCCGGCCTGCGCTGGTCGTTCATGGGCACCTTCCTCACCTACACCCTGGCGGGCGGCGACGCCGGCATGCGCCACTTCATGGCCCAGTTCGGCCCGGCGCTGCAACTGCCCTGGACCTACCTGCCGGCCCCGGAGCTGACCGACAAGCTGATCGACGACGTGGTCGAAGGCACCGCCGAGCAACTGGGCACCCACAGCATTGCGGCCCTGGAGCGCTATCGTGATGACTGCCTGCTGGCGGTGCTGGAGGCGGTGAAAACCACCAAGGCCAAACACGGCATGCACTTTCACAACTAACCCACCCCCGTAGGAACTGGCTTGCCGGCGAATGGGCCGCCAAGCCAGGCGCAAACCCAACGGACGCCTTCGCCGGCAAGCCGGCTCCTACCGTTATCCGGTGACCTTATGCCTGCCCTGACCACCTACAGCACCCGCATCATCAGCGACTGGGTCGATTACAACGGCCATCTGCGCGATGCCTTCTACCTGCTGATCTTCAGCTATGCCACTGACGCCCTGATGGATCGCCTGGGGCTCGACAGCGATAACCGCGAAGCCAGCGGCCACTCGCTGTTCACCCTGGAACTGCACCTGAACTACCTGCACGAGGTGAAGCTCGACACCGAGGTCGAAGTGCGTACCCAGATCATCGGCCACGACCGCAAGCGCCTGCACCTGTATCACAGCCTGCACAAGGTCGGTGATCCCCAGGAGCTGGCCGGCAACGAACAGATGCTGCTCCACGTCGACCTGGCCGGGCCGCGTTCGGCGCCGTTCAGCGAGCCGGTGCTGCAACGCCTGCAAACCCTGGCCGCCGAGCAGGCGGACCTGCCGCGCCCGGCCTGCCTCGGCCGGGTGATCGCCCTGCCCGCGGAAAAATAGCCCTCAGAAGAAAAGGAGATCGCCGTGAACACCGCCGCCCTTGCCGACTACCGCAGTTACCCGTTGATCAGCGCACTGGCCACTGTCCAGGTCCTGCCGGACCGGCTCCAGGTGCACTGGGCCGACGGCCGTCTCAGCCCTTTTCATCATCAATGGCTGCGGGACAACTGCCCTTGCCCGCAATGCGTCTACAGCGTGACCCGCGAACAGGTGCTGGAAATCGTCGATGTTGCCGAAGACCTCGAGTGCAACGCCGCACGCATTGATGCCGACGGCTGCCTGAACCTCGACTGGGCGGACGGCCACCGCAGCCGCTTCGACCCCGGCTGGCTGCGGGCCCATGCCTATGATCGACAGTCGCGCGAAGAACGGCAGGCCGCCAAGGCCCGGCACTCGCTGTGGGACGCCAGCCTGCAACTGCCCGAGTTCCAGTACCAGGCGCTGATGGAGGACCCCCAGGTGCTGCTGCAATGGCTGCTGGCCCTGCGCGATACCGGCCTGACCCAGGTCCGTGGCGCGCCCACCGAACCCGGCTCGCTGGCCCTGATTGCGCGGCGTATTTCGTTTATCCGCGAAAGCAATTTCGGCGTGCTGTTCAACGTGCAGTCCAAGGCCGATGCCGACAGCAACGCCTACACCGCCTTCAATCTGCCGCTGCACAGCGACCTGCCGACCCGCGAGCTGCAACCGGGGCTGCAATTCCTGCATTGCCTGGTGAATGACGCGGTAGGCGGCGAAAGCATTTTCGTCGACGGCTTCGCCATTGCCGACGCCCTGCGCCGGGAAGACCCCGAGGCGTTCCGCGCCCTGTGCGAAATTCCCGTGGAGTTTCGCAACAAGGACCGCCACAGCGACTACCGCTGCCTGGCGCCGGTCATCGCCCTGGATGCCCGGGGCCAGGTCGCGGAAATCCGCATGGCCAATTTCCTGCGTGGCCCCTTCGACACCACGGAAGAACAGATGCCCCGGCTGTACCGCGCCTACCGGCGCTTTATCGCCCTGACCCGCGAAGCCCGGTTCCGGGTCATTCGCCGCCTGGACCCGGGCCAGCTCTGGTGCTTCGACAACCGCCGCACCCTGCACGCGCGCAACGCCTTCGACCCGGCCAGCGGCGCCCGGCACTTCCAGGGCTGCTACATCGACCGCGACGAACTGCTCTCCAGAATCCTGGTGCTGCGGCGCTGATCCTCACCCCACCTGTCTCTTATACACATCTGACGCTGCCGACGAATAGAGAGGTGTAGAT
>ERZ1032387.29-NODE-29-length-42062-cov-13.525055_pt1 | contig 42062 bp, 46 predicted proteins | sample MGYA00516710_ERZ1032387 | MGnify/ENA primary metagenome ERZ1032387 (study PRJEB33718, sample SAMN03160192) | human skin metagenome | collected 2014-02-25 | study: EMG produced TPA metagenomics assembly of the PRJNA266117 data set (Human skin bacterial metagenome...
TCTACACCTCTCTATTCGTCGGCAGCGTCAGATGTGTATAAGAGACAGGTCTGGATCTTCTGGGTGAACAGCCGCTCGCGGGTCTGGGCATCGGGGTAGATCGCCGGGTTGTCCCGCACCTCGGCGCTCAACAGTGGTGTGGACTTGAGATTGGCGTTGGCGTAGCGGATGTAGTCGCTGACTTCGGCCATGACCTTAGGTTGCAGCAGGTACTGGATAAAGGCATGGGCGCTGGCCACGTTCGGCGCGTCGGCGGGGATATAGAAATCGTCGAACCAGATCAGCGAGCCTTCCCTGGGAATGAAATAGTCGAGCTTGACCGGTGCCCCGGCCTCGTTGGCCCTGGCCTGGGCCGTGGCGTAGTCGCCGGACCAGGTGGCGCTGACGCACAGGTCGCCATTGGCCAGGCCATTGAGGTAGCTGGTGGAGTCGAACTTGCGGATATAGGGGCGCACCGCCATCAAGGCATCCTGCGCCGCTTTCAAATCCTCGGGGGCGGCGCTGTTGGGATTGCGCCCCAGGTAAGCCAGCACCAGCGGCAGAATGTCGGTGGGCGAATCCTGCAGCGTCACCCCGCAATCGGCGAAGCGCGACACCACCTTGGGATCGAAGAGCATGGCCAGAGAACCGATGGGCGCGTCCGGCATGCGCTCGCGGACCTTGTCGACGTTATAGGTCACGCCATTGCTGCCCCAGGTATAGGGCGCCGAGTACTGCACACCCGGGTCGTAGCTTTCCAGGCTCTTGAGCACCTGCGGGTCGAGATTCTGCCAACTGGGCAGCAAGGCCTTGTTCAGCGGCTGGAACACCCGCGCCTTGATCAAGGGCGGTACCAGGGCCGCGTTGAGCACCACCAGGTCGTAGCCGGAGCGCCCCGGCAGCAGCTTGCCCTGGACGGTTTCATAGGAATCGAAGGTGTCGTAGATCACCTTGATCCCGGTGGCCTTTTCGAACCCGGCGAGGGTGTTCTCGCCGATATAGTCCGACCAGTTGTACAAACGCAGGGTCTTGTCTCCAGGCTCACCGGCCTGGGCCCAAGCCGCCGTCAGTGCCAGAACCACGCCAAACATCGCAGGGAAAGCTGTACGCATACTTCAATTCCGCCTTGAACGTGATGGAAGGAGCCCGGGTCGAGCCGTTGGCGTAACTGTCCGCGAGCGCCCCGGCCCACGCCATAACCCGATCGGGTAGGTGGGCAAACACAGAAGGGGGCAGCTATCTGGATGGGTTTGTGCAATCATCCCGCCTCGTTGGCGAACACCAGGCTGTTCGCCCGACGGATTGGCTCAGCCCGGAAACCTGTAGAAACAGCCCGGCAGAAAAAATCTCGAATAGGAGTTGCCAGGAATGGAAAACACGTCCATAATTGCGACCATTCCTCAGCGAGGAAACGGAAAAACTCTTTAGAAATCAAAGAGTTACGAGATGAAGTTGATCTCGTTAGCCGTTCCAGTTTGTACGTGTCCAGTGTTGTGTTTCAGGCATTGGACATTTGGGGCCGAGTAGCAAAATGGTTATGCAGCGGATTGCAAATCCGCCTACGCCGGTTCGATTCCGACCTCGGCCTCCACCCTTGAAAACCCCGTAGATTAACGTCTACGGGGTTTTTTATTGCCTGGGATTTGGGCGATCACTTCCGCAAGGTTTTGGATCGCTTCCGCAACCAGCTTGTTTCTAGCGGCACATTGAAAAAGCTCTCGGCGTTGCTCTGAGATGCCGCTGGGTGTTGATTGGGAGGTTTGTTTTTGTTGCTATGAGCTAACCTAGATTGCCCTGACTACGTTCAGATCTGGTTCTTGGGATGCACACTCAATAGAAATCATTCTGTTTGGCCATCGGAGGCAAGAGCTATTCACCCTGCCAAGGTCATAAACGTATGAAGATCCGCACTTGTGTGAGAACTGAGGAGAAAATGCTTCAATTCTGGCTTGCATTGTAGATAGCCTCAGGCCACTATCCAGATGATGCAGGAAGGAATCCTCTCACGGGCGAGAGACGGCAATGGAATGTGGCATGGATAGCATTACTCGAGACAATCAAGGCGCGTCATTCAGATCGTGCCCTCTCCCATATACAACTATTTCAAACCCTCTGCGTTATGTGGCGGAGTGCGTGGCCGTGTTTCCCGAAGGGAAGTCTCCGATGGGCATGCATTCAATCTACAATCAGGAATATGCATTCGTATCATTCCGAATATATCGATCAACAATCCGCCACCAGGCGATCACAACGATTGCTTCAATATCACACTTAAAAGCCCTGCGTACTCTAGGGCGCTAATATTTCAGAATATAAAAAATAATTCATATGAAACTTCATGAAGTTAGCCCTAGGGAACAAAGCGGAAGAGATACTATTGATCGTTTCCGAGCACAGTTCAAAGCTGCCAGCTTGGAAAGCTTAGCGCTATTAGAAAACGGGGAAATGGAGAGGGTGTATTGTGATGTACACGAGGATTATGTCGTCAAGCACGTAGTCAACTCAAAGGCCCAGTATCGATTTGTTCAAGTAAAGACTAAAAGTAAGCTTAATCATCAATACACCATACTTGAAATTTTCGGACTAAAGAAGAAACCAAAGAACAGTCCGGTTCATGATTTGGCGGGCAGCTACGCAGGAAAGTTGCTGCTCCATGTTGAGGAGTTTGGCGAATCCTGTAGTTCGATTGAAATTTGTACAAATGTAAACTTCGATGATGAGGTTGAGCAGATTTGTCAAGAGGTTAAAGAAAGATCAAGTCCGACAAAAAATACTGAAAGTTTGATTGCTGAGGCTAAGAAACTAATTCCTTCTCTCGCCACGAAAAGCGATGTCGATGTAATGGAGTTTTTGTCGCGCTTGGCGTTGGTACCTCGAAAACAGATTCTCAATGAAGAGGAGGATGTTTTTGTTTCTCAGGCTTCTAGTCAAATATTCAAATACAGCGAGATCAACCTTAACCCCCTTGAGGTTAAGAAAATAATCATCCAGTTATTATCTTTAATTGAGGATAGATCCGCCGTTCCGCTTTCTAGTTGTATAACTGAGAAAGAACTGGATGCTAAGGCGAGTGTCAATCTAGATGACATATTAGATGTTCTCTGTATTTCCAGATCCGCCTATTATGTTCTCAAAGAAGGCGGAGATGATAGCGCTATAAAATCGGTTTCTATCCTGCAGAGAATGCTCAAGCGCTCTGGTTTCTCGGACGACACAGTGGACGCATTTGCAGGTTTCAAATGCAGCTGGGAAACTTGGTTTCGGATCAATAGACATGCGCTCTTGGAGTTCCGCTTGTCGATAGCAAAGAGCAAGATAATACAAGTGGCGAGAAAGATAGCTATTGGTCAGATTGATATGAATTCAATCACCGAAGAAATTTCAAACTTGTCGATCCAAATTAGTAAAGACCTTGGGCGTTCAGACATCACCGAAGAACTGACCTTCGGCGCAGTGCTCTCCGAGTTAGTGAAAGGAGAGGCGCAATGAACTTCCGCGAAGCCGTCTCGACTGCCAGGACTGAGTCCATGGCATTGTTGACCGAAAGCAGCCCGAGGGGGCGTCAAGACGTACTGGGAAATGAGAGTCTATTCCATACCCCGCTGATTGCGCTGACAATCATTCTACTCGCGCGCTCCCGAGCTAAGCCTAAGCAAGAAGAAATCGGAATGTTAGTAGGCATTTGTTTTGAGAAAAGCCTTGTAGGTTTCAAGGGGTCGAGCCAAGAACTGGGTTGGTCTGCAAACCTGAGAATCCGCACCGTGAAGGCTTTTACATTTTTGGAAAATACCGGGTTCATTGTCATCGATAAAAGTACGTCCAGGATTGAGGCGACGGAGTCTGGGAAAAAGCTGATTGATAGTATTCTGAAAGATGAAAGCAGGCTCTGTATTGCATTGCTGATGATAAAACGGGCTTACCGTAACATCTGTAAAGAACGAGCCGTTGAGGTTAAGTTGAATGAAATTTGAATCACTTGAAATTATCCAGAATAATCCAGATGGGTGGCGGTCGGGAGTGCTTGAGTTTGGAGATGCCGTAACTCAACTGTACGCCAAAAATGGTAGTGGTAAGACTCCGTTGATCCAGGCCATGATGTTCTGCCTTGGGTTACATGTTCAGTTTAGAGATGACATCGTTCGAAACTGCAAAATGGCGCGATTGAAGCTGTTTCTCATGGGGAGACGATTTACCCTAGATCGAATGATGGGAGACTCTTTCGATTTGACCGTGAGGGTCGATGATAAAGCCGAGAATCGTTTTTATAATGAAGATGATTTCTCGAGGTTTATGTTGAAGTCGCTCAAGCTCAGGAGTGACAGGCTTGTAACAAACGGCAATACTCCTACCACCCCATATTTTTCCGCGCTGCTGCCTCTCTTTTATCTGGATCAGGATCAAGGTTATTCCGAATATTATGCTCCTCCTCGGCCGGGATTCATAAAGAACCAATTTTCAGAGATGGTTAGACTGGCTGCTAATTTTCCTCCGCAGAATTCATACGATAAAAAGAAAAAAGCGATTGAGGTGAAAAACGATCTGGCGTATTTGGATAGCGTAATCGTTGATAGTCGTAAACTAATGGAACGCATTGCTCAGGAACTTCCCTCTCCCCCTCGTAAGATCGAAGACGTTGATAGGCTTATTGCGGAATTGAAGTCTCGTCTCGAAGATCTTAAAAAATCGAAAGACATAAAAAGTGATTCACTTTCAAGTTTAGACTATGTTATTGGTAGCTTGAGAAGAAGACATCGTGAACTTCAGTCGGAAGAGTCAGTTCTTGACTCAAAAATCTCCAGCGCAACACAAATACGTGAAGAAATACAAAGTGAGATTGAGACGCTCAATCTGAACGAGGAGGCTAAGCGAGCCTTTATTTCGTTCTCTGACATATGCACCTCGCCATCGTGTGGCATATTCATGGTGAGCGCAGACTCGTACGGAAAAAGTTTGCTTTACCTAAAAGATCAGATCAAGGATCTTGAGATTTCCACTGCTTCGAATATACAGAAGACGGAAGCGATATCCACCGAGAAAAAATTTATTGAATCGCAAATCGCGCAGCTGGCCCAGCAAAGAGGCCTGGCAGAACGGGAAGCGGGGATTGAAGCATTTATTGAGGCTATCAGCAGAATATCTTCTGAGATCTTTGAGCTCGGATTAGAAAAGAATAAGCTGGAAAAGTCAGAGCAGCAAAAAAGCACGCACCTTGATCTATTAAAAAGAAGAGACGCCGCTCTTACGCTTGAGGATTCGCTACAGACATCACGTGAGCAGTCTCCAGACATTCTTCAGTTCAGGATCGAACTGGCACAAAAAATGGCAGAATGGCTCGACGTCCTTAACTCTAAGAATATCTCAAGGGACATCCGAATCGATTCGGACCTCAAACCCATATTGGGCACCGAAAAACTTGGAATCATCAAAGGCAGCTCAAAAGCTCGAACTGTGCTGGCATTTCATGCTGCGCTATTTGAACTGTGCACCAATGATCCGCGCTCTCCTTTCAGAGTGTTGGTGTTCGACACTCCTAGGCAGCAGGAAATTCACTGGGAAGATTTGGATGCCTACATCAAAGCACTAAAAGCTGTTGCTCTACGTAACAATGCTCAGATCATTTTCTCAACCACCAGTTATCAGTATGCGATTGATGACAAAACGGACAAGGAATGGTTGCCGAAATTTGCCGGCTCCGAGCAGCCCATGTACCTCGGCGGGGTTGATCAACCTTCCATTGATGCGTCGTTGACATAAGGAGCGAAGCCGTATGCAGTCAATAAGGATTTTGACTGCGTACGGTTATTTAGTTGGTTTTACGATCTCTCCAACCCGCCGATAGACCTTCTTAGTCATCTCCTCAGTTGAGTGCCCCAGCAACCGGCTTGCATGCGTGAGCTCAATTTCACTAGCCGCCTTCGGCCGGATGTCCTTGAACTGAAACTGACGAATGCTAACCGCCAATGTCGGGTCACCATCGGCCGAAGCCTTGATGGCGGCTTTCTCCCGCGCATCGTCCCACCGATTACGCAGCATTTGCTGGCTCATTCTTAGCCCTGACGCGTTGGTGATCAGCGTCGATGTCCTGATGCCATTGATGGCCCTGCGCTCCTGGAGATCCTCGATAAAGGCACTCAAGCCTGACTGGACGCCTTCCTCCTCCAGCCGCAGGCGCAGTCGCTTTTCGGTCTTGCCCTGGCCTATCAGTAAGAATCCGTTGTTCAGGTCGGTGGCGGCGATCTTGAGCACGTCTGCGGGGCGTTGTCCGGTCAGGTAGGCCAGGTCCATCGCGTCCTTGAGTTCCTGCGCCGCCTCGGCGTAGACCGCATTCCATACGGTCTCGCCGGCGTAGTAGTCCCTGGGTTTTTCCTTGTTGCGGCGAACGCCGAAGCACGGGTTGGCTTTGTCGGTCAGGCCCCATTCTCGGGCAATGGTGAATGCGTGAGAGAGTAGGGCGATTTCTCGATTGGCCCTGACCTTGGCGGTTCTGGCGTCGCGGTACTGGGCGATCACCTGGGGGGTGATCGATTCGATAGGAGCGCTTTCAAAGGCCCTCCTCAGTTGCTTGAGTTCCTTATGATTGTCCGATTGGGTGCGGATCGATTTGCCGGGGATGATCTCCTTTTCGTACCGATCGAATACGTAGCTCATCAGGTGGCTGGGCTTGGGTGGCGCTCTGCGCTCCAGCCTGGCCCATTCCACCTTGGCCTGATCGGGTCGGTGCCCAGTGGGATTTCCTTGCGTTTGCCGGCGGCGTCCCTGCCGTCCTAGTAATACGCCGTCCATATCTGGCCGTTCTTGCCCTTTCTGATACGGCGCACCATGCGCGGCGGCAGGTCGCGATTGGCTGTGGTTCTCTTGCGCACGGGTCAGCTCACATTCGCAAGGTTGAGTGACCAGGCTTCAGTCACGGCACTAACTGCAGAGGGTTTAACGCCGGCTAACTTCATCCTGGCGTAAACCCGGCCAACGATGGGGCGTCGGGCACCGGTCAGAACAAACTCCCAATGGTTGTTGGTCAGCCATTGGATTTGTTTGGATGGGAGCTGATACCCGGTAATGGTGTGCAGTTCGTCCTGGTCAAGTGTTTCACTCTGCAGTGCGTTAGCTGTATTTAGGGCGTTGTTAGTGGTCATGCGGCCACCTCACTTGGAAAGTGCATAAAATGCTGTTGCTGCCACTCGCGGAACTTGGCCATTTCCAATGGCGCGATGTCTGTCCATTGCAATGGCCAGCCCATCAACCACTCGCTGAACTCGGGGTTGTGCCGCCCTCCAGGCAGCAAGCCCAGAAGGGTTAAGTGCTCGGGCAGGCGTACACCTCGCGAGGACTTTTCGGCTCGCTTCCTGGCGGTCTCTGGTAGAACGCTGCCTTTTCCGTCCGAAGCCGTTGGCGTCGGCCACAATCCAGATACGGTTCCTTCTGTGATCCAGGCCGGCGTCGTATGCGCTGAGCACTCCCCATCGTGCATCGAACCCCAGTTCGGCCAGGTCTCCGAGAATGCGTCCAAGCCCCCTAGAAGTGAGCATTGGCGAGTTCTCCATGTACGCGAGGCGGGGTCGTACTTCATCGATGATTCGGCGCTGCTCCACCCACAATCCGCTTGCTTCACCGTCCAGGCCGGAGGCGTCCCCGCAGATGGATATGTTGGTGCAGGGAAATCCCCCCGAAACCACATCAACAAGGCCTCTCCATGGTCTTCCGTCAAAACTGCACACGTCAGACCAAATAGGGAAAGTTGGGAGGGCTTCATCGTTTTGCCGTTGCGCCAGAATCTGTGCGGCGTAGGCATCACGCTCAACGGCGCAGATGGTGCGCCATCCGAGGAGGTGGCCGCCGAGTATTCCGCCACCAGCGCCTGCGAAAAGAGCCAGCTCATTCACGCGGCCTCCTTCATAGACGAGGTATTTAAAAGTTGGCATGCTCCGTTTTTTTTGATGGCAGGGTGCCACGCGTTATGAAGCGGCTGACTATTACGCCGATGATGAAGCTTGCAAGTATCTGGGTAGCTTGGGCGTTTTTGGCTACAGGTGCTCTGGGGTGGGCACTCTTTGTCGTGCTCGAGCACTTCGATGCGAAGAAAGATGCTGCGGCCTGGGTTCAGGCGATTGGGTCTATAGGTGCCATCTTGGCCGCTGGTGCCGTTCCAGCCTGGCAAAGGCGACTTGAAGCAAGACGCAAAGAAACAGATCAGATGCAGCAAAAAATTGCGGACTGCTTCCACCCGCCTGCGCATGGCCGCGTTCCTGGCGCAGATCGGCCACGAGTCCGGCCAGCTCCTGTACGTGCGCGAACTGGGCAGCAATCAGTACTTGAGCAAGTACGACACCGGCTCCCTGGCCAAGCGCCTTGGTAATACCCCCGAAGCGGACGGTGACGGCCAGAAGTATCGGGGCAGGGGGCTGATTCAGGTCACCGGCCGGGCGAATTATGAAGCCTGTAGCGAAGCGCTGTTCAGCGATGCTCGACTGCTCAACACCCCGGAGCTGCTGGAAATCCCGGTCTATGCCGCGCTGTCGGCGGGTTGGTTCTGGCATCGGGCGGGCTTGAACACCCTGGCCGATCAGGGCGACTTCCTCACCATCACCAAGCGCATCAACGGCGGAACCAACGGCTTGGCGGACCGCGAGGCGCTGTATGAGCGTGCATTGAAGGTGCTGCCTTGAAGGCTCCGGGGTGGCTGTTGCCGGTCCTGGCCTTGGCGCTGGGGTTTGCCCTGGGTGGTTGGCTGGCCTGGACGTGGCAGGCCAACGCCTACGGCAAGGATTTCGCTGATCAGGCCGAGGCGTACAGCACTGATCGCGAGCAGGCCGCCACGGCGGTGATCAACTGGCAGGAAACCCAGCAGGATGCCCGCCGGGCCTTGGAGGATCGCCTGCAGGCGAATGACGAAACCCACTACAAGGAATTGCGCGATGTTCAAACGAACCAGGCTCGCCTGCGTGATCGGCTTGCTACTGCTGACCTGCGGCTGTCAGTCCTACTCAACACCGCCGCCTCGGGTGGTAGCGGTGGGGTGTCAGCGACCGCCAGTGCCTGCGGCGTGGGTCATGGAGCGGCGCGAGCCGAACTTGACCCAGCGGCTGCTCAACGAATTGTCACCATCGCCGGAGACGGTGACCAAGGATTGATCGCTTTGGCGGCCTGCCAGAGCTACATCAAAGAAATCGTTTCAACGAAGTGAAAAGGAGCGGTCGGGCCAGATGCGTCAACATCTAACCCGGCCGCTGTCCTCGCAGAATGCTTCTGCAAGTCCCGCAAAGGCTCTTGCTCTGTACACAAAGCGCGGCGAGATGAGGTGCTTCGGTCCATCGGAAGCATCCCGCCTGCGCAGGCCGAAGCAAACCACTGCACCGCTCTGGAAACTCCAGCCATAGCCCCCCTTCACAAAGAGCAATCAGCCCCCGGCAAAACCGGCGCGGTTCATCACCCGTTGGTGAACAGAATCTGCTGCACGCGGGTCGTATACTTGCCAATATCGATCACCGTCTGCCGGTTTCTGACCGTATCATAGGTATGATATTCATCCATCAATTTCAGGCAACGTCGCGCCACCCGCATATCCCTGAGAAGCGCCAGGGTCGGGTAGAGTTCCATGTGATCGATCACGTCCCAATTGATGGCGGGTTTCAATGATTCCGTCCAAGCATCATAGGTGTTCGCGGTGACGGATCCGCCAATCTTGGTCAGGGACGTATTCTCGTACTTGCTGATATTCGATTCCGATTCCTCATGGCCTTCGCTATGGGTGTAGTCCGAGCCACCACCGAAGCCCTTGATGGCCAACTTGAAGCCGACCGAGAACTCCTTTTCCTCCGACCGGGATTCCGTGTATTCCGATACCTCGGCGTTTTCCTCGCTGACCAGCATGCCGCCCAGGGTGAAGGTCCGAGCGACATAGTAGCCGCGGCTGTTCAAGGTTTCGATCAAGTTGACATAGGCGTCAATTTCGTAGCTTGGCGAGATGGCCGTGGCGATGGCGCTTTCGAAATCGGAAACCAGGACGAGGTTCGCGCGCTCTTGGGAGAGGGCGACCTTATTCACCATGTACTTGCCAAGCAGGTACTGTTTTACTTTTTTCGATGTCGTCGTATGGGATTGGGCATAGGAGAAGTCGGTCTGGCCTCCGCCGATGGGGGTTGTCACCGATACCGAGCTTTTGTCGGAAGTGGTCAGGGCCAAGGTGTTCCCCACCTCGGAAAAGGTGGAGATGACGCGGTTCTCGCTCATGTAGGTGGGCTTGGTCGACGCGGGGAGCTGGTTGGCGTTCCATGAGGCGATACAGGGCTTGAAGGTCCGATAAAACCCCTTGTCTTCCGCCGCCGTGATGCCCCGATAGATTTCAATCTCGTTGAACAGGGCCAGCTTTTGGCTGGTGGTGAGATGATTGTAACGGTCCACCGTCTTGTCCGGATCCTCCAGGCCCGTCGACGCCACGCCAATCATGAGCGTGCCGGAGCCATCGGCGCCGACCAAGGCCGACAAGTGCACGTCGTCTTCGTCATCCCGATCGACCGGGGCGCCGCGGAGAAGAAAATCATCGGCGGAGGTCATAAGCTCTTTGCTGGTCAGAACCTCGCGGGTTGCCGTTAATGAGGCGTTCAGATCCAGGGCCACGTTGCGACGTTGACCATCGGTGCGTTCGACTAAAACAAGTGTAGTTGCCATATGTCTTATTCCTTTTTTATGTGTATCTTTAAAGGGGATAATCCAATTACCCTAGAGGTGGTAAGTATCGTGGTGGGCGGTAGGGCGCGTTCATCTCATTTGATATGAGGTGCAGTGATCGCTTTCAATCCACGGCCCAAGGACCGGGCGTGTTCAGGACATTAATGACCTTGTCAGCGGATTCCTTGTCCTTGAAGACGAAGAAGTAAAAGATAACCGCGCCAATGACTTTCTGGTTGGGGTCATCTTCTTTGAGAACCTGGATCGAGCCGAATTTTTGGTCTGATTCGGGGCCGCGCGAGGGGGCGCCCGTCTCGATGGAATCGCCCGGTACGTAGATATCGCCGGACGGGTCTCCTGGAGTGAATCGCTCGTTCGCCGCCACGCTCTTGAGATTTAGGCTCGCGCCCTGAAAAGCCATCGATTGGGGGGCGGTGGGCGCGGGCGCTTCCATGTTACTGGTGTAGGTTTTGCCATTTTTTTTATAACTAGTAAGACGCCATGTTTTCACCGTAATTTTTTGGTAATACACAACTTCCTGTGTTGGTATGTTGAGTGATGCCGTACTTTCAATTTGGATAGAATTATTAGAGCTTTGATAGCGTCTCAGGGTACTGAAGGATTGATGGTTGGGGTTGTCCCCATATGTATTGTAGAGGGAACTGCAGATAGTGTCCTTTTCGCTGCTCACCGAATAACCAAAGCCAGCCGCGCCCCAGGAACTGATTTCGAAGTTCACCACTGAGCCTTTCTCGCAGATGACAACCCGATCGTAGAAGGCGCTGCTCTGCTCGTTGGTCGGTTGAACATCCCTCAGCATGATGGGATCGAATTTTCCCTGGTTGGCGGTTATGGCCTTGCTGTCACTCTTATTCAGAGTGATCCGAACCCCGGCGTTCCGGTTGTAGAGCCAATCCGTCTGGGTGCCAAAAAGGTCGGTCTTGTTTCCGGCCACCAAAGCCATTTGCACGATGGTGTTGGTGTTTGTCGTGGGGTCGGGAAAGGCAATGCTTGAAATGGGCTTGCGGGCCTCTACGGAGCGATCGTTCAGGATGGTTTTTTGTTCAGTGAACCCATTGTAATATATGAAGTTGTAATCATCCGCCGCCGCCCCGATCTTGTTTCGAAGCACGGAAAGGTAGTCTGTGGGGAGGGCATCAACAATACGTTTGTTACCGCTCAAATAGACGGAGTACTGTGACATGGGATATTGCTTCCTAGTTTGATGGATTCCCTAGGATAGTACATATACAAATTGGACTTGCCCCTACAAAACCGGACACCAACTCCCCGTTAAACTGATGCAGCTGCCAAGCGCCTGAACTCCCTCGGCGAGCGATAGTTCAATGCGCTGTGCGGATGCTGCTCATTGTGATGCTCAAATTCAATTGCCAGGTTACGCAGCGCCGTTTCTCGATCCGGCTTGGGCATGTGCGCGACGTAATCCCGCTTGATCGTCTTCACGAAGCTCTCGGCCATGCCATTGCTCTGCGGGCTGCGCACCGGCGTGGTCACTGGCTGCAAACCGATCTGTCGAGCAAACAGGCGCGTCTGTTCGGCGGTGTAGGCCACCTCGGCGCGGACGTTGGAATCAACCCGAATGCCGCCTGCCTCGTCCAGGTAGTCGCTCACCCGCAGGCGGCAAATCTCTGTAACCGTCATGCCGGTGCCGAAACACGTCAACAGCAAGGCCGCGTCTCGGGTGCCATTCTCGGGACTACTGACCCTGGCGACCTTCAACGCATGCTCCAGCTGCTGATCCTCGATCACTATCGCCTTGGGCATTGTTCACTCTACGACGTGATTTTCGATTAATCCCGACATAGTATGGCGACAAAAAAGCCGGGGATAGCCACGACCCTTTTGATTTCGCGGTGTTCACGGAAAATGAGAGGGGGCCTATAGGGATATAGGTGTAAGCAATAAGCCAGAATGACTTTAGATATGCAGTCGTATGCTATGAGCCTTGACTATCGGGCTGAACCAGAACCGCGTCGGCGGTCCGCTTTTGGCCGATACCGGCCTTTAAATACGGTAGTAAGGAGGGGGTGGATGCCTATCCTCTCTGGAGTTTCTTTGATCGGACAGACTCTGATCGGAATGGCGTTCTTTGCTGCTTCCCTGCTTAAGTTTTGCTACAGCAAGGATTATTTTTATTATAAATATATGAAATATAAGTAATTTTAAATTTGGTATGCCTGATCCATCATCGGAAAGCGGAAGCGTCTAAATCAGTGCCGATAGGTTGCTAAAATCGGCACTGATTTAGAGATGCTCTTATGCCTCGGATGGAAGCTTGACCTGGCGATACTCAATTGGAAGATTCAATTTTACCTTTAGGTATATGAGGTATCTCTCGTCCTCAGGGCTCAACGCAGTCCGACCAACCGCAACTAGCCTAACTGCTTTTTCTGGCAAGTTGTCCCAGTAGTATGCGTATTCGAGTAGCTGACCAATCGCCAAGCGCAGAACCCTACGGGTACAGAAATCTGACTTAATCTCGAAGAGGATTTTCTCCATTTCCGTTGTTACGGTGACATCTACAAAATTTTCCTCAAAGAGGATATTCGCCTCTGGATATTCGATCTTCAGTTCCTCATGCAGAGCAGCCTGCATTACTCCATGCTCCGGTGAGCATTCCCGTCCCGAGCCGCCACTCCTGAAATAGCTGTCTTGTATGGGAGGAAGATTCTGTCCTTTTCGAGCTGGGCGGTGTGTATTCACCGTTTCTGGCAGGGAGGCCTCGTGATCAAGCTCAATGAGCTGATAGCGGTTGTAGTGCTGTACGGGGTCACCAGCCTCAGCAAACGTGTTTGGCGGGTACCACTCAACGTCTTCTGGGCGAAAACGAACATTCAACACGTAAGGCGCCCACTCACCGTTCCCTAAGCCACTTCTATCGCCATTTACAGCATCTATTTCCTCCAGCATGCGGTCATACCATCCAAGCCGCTTGTAATGATCCAAGGCCGCGATACTTTGAGTGTCATCTAGGAATTCGATATGGCGAATACGGGCCACATAACGGCGCCCATCAGAAGTAAGGGTGAAGAGCACAACATCACCGGCACGCTCACCACGTGCGAGCCGTGATTCCCAGCCCCTGTTTACTCCTTGAAGAAAGCCATATTGCCAGCCGCCAATTTGCCATTCGAATCGAAAGAGCCATTCCTCATGGCCATAGCCGTGCTGGGAAGAAAAGGTATTTGATGCTTCAGCTGCAGTCCTTGTGGGGTACTGCCAATTGGAGTCGTTTTGACAGATGCGGGTGATATAGCTCATTGCGGTCCTTGTCGATGGCTTGCGGCAAATTGCCATCATGTAGGATGACAAAAACCAAACGTCATTCCAAGCACTCTCCGAAAGCAGCTCAATGTCTTGTACGGCATGGTGCCAGTTGAGGAGAGAGGGGCTGAGAATGAGGCAAAAACCGTTCCGCAATTCAAAACTGGACCCTTGAAGGATGTGGTCTGCAGGTCGTTAAAAATCAGTAGTTTGCGGAACGAGAACCATGTTAACCAGTTGATCTACTAAGCCTTTTTTTGCGGATTGCAAATCCGCCTACGCCGGTTCGATTCCGACCTCGGCCTCCACCCTTGAAAACCCCGTAGATTAACGTCTACGGGTTTTTTTACTGCCTGTATGAAAGTGCTGGCGTACCAAAACTTTAAGGCTGGCGTACCAAAACTTTCCTATTTCGTCGGGTTTGCGATGGCGCCAACTCGAACGTAAATCTTCTTTGTGGTCTCCTGTTTTGAGTGTCCGAGAAGCCGGCTCGCGTCGTCCAGGTCGAGAATTTCAGATGCCACCTTCGGTCGGATATCACGGAACTGAAACCCTGCGATTTTCTTAGCCAGGCCCTGGTCGCCTTGTTCGATAGCCTCAGCCACGGCTTTTGACCTGGCGTCGTCCCATCTCTGGCATAGCATGCGCTCGGAGACCTTCTTCCCCGACTTGCTCACGATCAAATAGCCAGAGTTTATTTTTTTCGGTCTGGCAATAATTCTCTCGATGAGCAGGCCCAAGCTATTTTTCTGGCCATCGACCTCCATGAGGATTCGGATCTTCTTGGAAGTCTTGCCTTGGCCAACGCGCAGATACACTCCCTCCACATCATCGACACGCATTAGTCGGACATCGGCTGGGCGCTGGCCGGTCAGGTAGGCCAGATCCATTGCCTCCTGCAGTTCAATTTCGCCTTTCTGGTAGACCGCCTTCCATACCGCGTCGTTTGCGTAATAGTCGCGCGGCGTTTCCTTGTTCTTACGAACGCCCTGGCAGGGGTTCTCTCTGTTGGTCAAACCCCATTCGCGCGCAATATTGAAGACGTGAGACAGTAAGGCGATTTCTCTGTTGGCTCTGGTTTTCGCGGATCGCTTATCGCGATAGGCAGCAATCATCGATGGCGTAATCGCATCCACCGGTATCTCGTCAAAAACTGGCCTTAGCTGCCTCAATTCGGCCTTGTTGTCCTTCTGAGTGCGCTCCGACTTTTTCGGGATGATGTCGCGCATGTACCTATGGGTCTTCCTTGGGCGCATTTCATCTCACTCGCGACAAATCAAAGTTCCAGGTGGGGACTTCAGCGGGCGGATTGCTTTGCCCGCCATCGCCGGCAGGCTTTCCGATTGTTGAGTGGGGTGTTTAGAGTTGTTGCAGGATTCGCTGGCCGATCCAGCGGACGACGGTGACTGCCTTGCTGTTACCGATCGCCTTGTAGCGTGGGCCGTCTGGGCATTCGCTGGCAGGCTTGCCGCGCCAGGGGATTAGGGTGTAGTCCTCGGGCATGCCTTGGAGGCGTTCGCACTCGCGTGGGGTGGAGCGCCGAATACTGGAATTCGCGAGGATATGTGGTGTGCCGCCTGGGTCTGGTGCGTGATCGCCTGCTTGTAGGGTATGAGTATTCGCACCGCCCAGGGCCTGGTATCGGAGAGGGCTCCAGTCATGTCTGTGAACGCCCTGATTCACGTATGCGACACTGTGCTATCTCACTAGGGAATGGAATGTTTACAAATGGTCCAATTGTTAGCGGTGTCCGGAAGCATTCGCGCAGCATCTTCTAACTCTGCACTGCTACGTGCGGCTGAGGTGTTGAGCCCTGAGGGGGTGTCGATCAAGCACTATCTGGCGGTTGGTCAATTGCCGCACTTCGATCCGGACCTGGCTGATGATCCGCCGCAGAGCGTCAGAGAGTTACGGGCTTTGGTGGGTAAGGTAGATGGCATCCTTATTTCGTGCCCTGAGTATGCTCGTGGAATACCTGGTTCTTTCAAGAATGCCTTAGATTGGCTTGTGGCCAGCCATGAATTTCCTGGTAAGCCGGTTGCACTGTTTAACGCTTCACCTCGTGCGAGTCATGCCCAAGCGGCACTTCGTTTGGTGCTGAACACCATGTCCGCAATAGTTGTCGAGCCTGCGTCGATAACTGTGAATCTGCTCGCAAAGGGAATGAATGAGGCGGACATCGCAGGGAGCCCTGAGATCAGTAAGCAGATCGTCTCGGCATTGGTTGCATTCAAGAGCCACATTGAGGTCATGTAGGAATCGCGAAGGTGAGCGAATGAACAGGCCTGTGCCTCCCCTCTCACTGCTTGAGCTAACCGATTTGTCCGACTTCGGTACCCTACGCATCAATCTGCCGGCAGCTACCAGCGGCTGGCTGCTCAGGGTGACCCGCATCACCCCGAACCAGAACAACAACAAAATTGCCGACATCATGCAGATCGCGGGTTTCACCGAGGTCATCGATGCAAAGCTGCGCTACCCGAACACCGGGCTGCTCTACATCGAGTTCTCGGCCGAGCAGTTCCGTAGCATCCCAGCCGTCACAGTGGAGACCAAGCTGAAGAGGGTCCTTGTGCCGGCCAACTACAACCCTGTGGCTAGGACCTACTCCGGTATCTGGGACGGTAGCTTCAAGTTGGCCTGGACTGACAACCCAACCTGGATGACCTACGACATCACTGTCAGTGACCGCTTCGGTCTAGGCCGCCGCATCAAGCCGTGGATGGTGGACAAGTGGGAGCTCTACCGGATCTCCCAGTATTGCGACCAACTGGTACCGGACGGAATCCGCCTACGCCGGTTCGATTCCGACCTCGGCCTCCACCCTTGAAAACCCCGTAGATTAACGTCTACGGGGTTTTTTATTGCCTGGGATTTGGGCAATCACTTCCGCAATTCGTTTGTTTTTAGCATCGAACTGACAGAGTCCTTTCGCTTCATTGGGTACGAGTTGATGGTGGAGATTGGCTAATACACTTGCTGTTTTGCGATGAGCTGCTTTGAGCCCTAGTCAAAGCGGAATTCAAGCTAGGTTCTTAGGAACGACCGCTTTCGGCTAAAAGCAGCCGATCATAACGTATCGCTTTGCGTGGACTTATTACTGTTCTGTAGTCCTCCACTTAAGTGGAGGAAATAATCATGAGCGGATGAAAGGCTCTGTATGCGACAGCCATTTGCCTAGGGCATGGAAAAGTGCTTTCGACGGACGGGTTTGTTTGTCATTTTTCAAACTTGCGTGCTCGACTTCAATGTCACCGAGTGCTTTGCGGCCTGCAACGCTTGCATCAGCTTGGCCAGTGACTCTGTCGGGACTTGCCCTTGTCGGGTGATGCTGTGAAATGCTGCGTTATACCTCAGCCGCTGCGGTGCAATTACACGCAACATGCCACGTGCTACCCAGATATCGGCGTAGTGGGTCGGTAGGTAGCCGATGCAGGTGCCGGAAGCAATCAGTGTGGCAATGGCTTCCATGGAGAAAGCGCTTACCGAGTTGCCGAAGCGCAATTTGTGCGGCCGGCGGCTTTCGAGCATGTAGCCACGGTCTACGTAATCTGCGGCACCGATCTCCTCGTCCGTAAAATGCTCGTCGGGACGTGCAAAGAAAGGATGACCCCGCCCGCAATACAGGTTTTGTTCTTCCTCGAATAGAGCTTGGTAATGCAGGCCTGAAAGCTGGTGGTTAAAACAACCGATGGCGAGGTGCAGACGCCCTTCGAGCACGGCTTGCTCAAGCTCGTCGGCGCGCATTACCTGCAGGTCGATGCGGGTACTGGGCGAAACCAGGCGAAAGGAAGCGAGGGCCTGCGGCAGCGGTGCCTGGTCAAGCGAAAGCAGGTTATCGACGCTGCCAATCTGCAAGAACTCTGGATACTTTTCGTTAAGCATGACTACCCGCCGATGAAAGCGGTCGATATCAGCATACAGTTCCTGCGCCGCCGCATAAGTTTGGGCGCCTTGTTCGGAAAGTTGAAAGCCGCTCTTGCCACGACGGCAGAGGGAGTAGCCGAGGCGAATTTCCAGATCTCGCACCAATGTGCTCAAGCGAGGCAGGCTGGTATTTAAGCGTACCTGCGCGGCAGTGAAGCCTCCAGCCTCGACGATGGTGCAAAAGATGCGCAGTTTGCGCAGATCCACGTCTGAGAGATTAGTGAGCATCAAAACCTCCGATGTAGAAACACAAACGCTATAGGGACAGCCCTTATACCAGCAAATTTACCTTGCGAATCAATGCGACTGAACTGCACCGAAAGAGGCCGTTTTTTAGTTGCGATTTCGAGTAAGTCAGGTTCCGTACTGCAGGATTTACCAGCCATTTTTTTCTTCCGATACTCGCGGTGCTGCTGGTCGGCAGTGTTGCGGGGAGGGGAGCCACTGCCGCGGCCCACACAAGCAAAACTTCACCCAGAACAAAAATAACGATTACGGAGTGCGGTATGGCAACTCAACGAAGTAGCGGATCGAGCAGGCCCGCCATTGAAGCTCGCTCAATCGATTATGTGCCTCGTGCAGAGCGGCACGGGAAGGTCTGGCACCAAGGCCCGTTCTGGTTTACCGGCAACTTTGTGTTTCTCACCATGATGGTCGGCTTTGTTGGGCCAAGCATGGGGCTCAGCATAATGTGGAGTGTACTGGCGATTGCAATAGGTGCTGGCTTCGGCACTGTGTTCATGGCCTTGCACGCCAACCAGGGCCCCAAGATGGGCTTGCCGCAGATGATTCAGTCTCGTGCGCAATTCGGTAGCCGCGGTGCCATTGTGCCGTTTGCGGCGACCATCTTTGTTTACATCGGTTTTATAGTATTCGGCGTCATTTTGGTCACTCAGGCCATACAACTGGTTCTGCCGGGCTCGACGTGGTTCTGGTACCCCATGTTGATTGCGATCAGCATCGTGATTGCACTGGTGGGATATGACCTGTTGCACTTTGTGCAACGTTGGCTCACGTATCTGCTAATTGCCGTGTTTGGCATCGTGACGTTGATGGCTGTTACTGCACTGCCCGCGGCAGCTCCAATACCGGTGAACTCGGGTTGGAACACCACTGCGTTTCTCGTGCAGTTGTCACTTGCTGCTGGGTATAACATCAGCTATTCGGTGTATGTCTCCGATTATTCGCGCTACCTGCCTCAAGACTCGTCCAGCCCCAGGCTGATCTTCTGGACGTACTTGGGCGCGACTGCGTCGGCGATATGGCTGATGTCGCTGGGGGCGGTGTTGTCCAGCTATATACCGGGCGCCGATGGCATCGTTTCGCTGGTGCAAACCGGTAATTATTTCTTCCCTGGCTTTGGCATATTCGTCGCGTTAGTGGGGGCCGTCGCGCAGTTGTCGGTCACCGGCATAAATAGCTATGGCGCCATGCTCACTGGAATCAGCGCGGTGGACGGCTTCCGTCCAGTACGCCCCGGTGTCCGCGTGAGAGTGATCGGCCTGAGCGTAGTGGGCCTGCTGTCACTGGTGATCGCTTTGGCGTTACCGGATGCCTATATGGCCAGCTTCAATGGCTTTGTACTGCTTATGCTGTACTTCCTCATCCCATGGACGGCGGTCAACCTCGTCGACTTTTATGCGATTCGCAAAGGCCAATACGCCATCGCCGAAATATTCAATCCGCACGGCGTATATGGCCGTTGGGCCTGGCGAGGTGTACTGGCCTATCTGGTTGGTTTTGTCGCAATGGTGCCGTTCTTCTCGCTTCCGTTTTTCGTTGGCCCAGTAGCTGCGGCACTGGGCGGTGCGGATATCGCATTCATCCCCGGCTTGTTGATTTCCGGCGGCCTGTATCTCGGGTTGGCGCGCAACCTCGAACGCTCATCGGAGATCGCAGCGCAACGCCAAAGTCAGCTCGTGCTTGAAGGTATTGCCGGCTGAACGCTCACCGATAAACGACCATCAGAAAAAGGTTTTTAGATGATCAGCAAATGCGAAAAAACAGTCGCTATTGTGCAAATGCCTGCGGCTCTTCTTGATCGAGCCGAATCGATGCGCCTGGCAGCCGAACATATCAAGAGTGCTGCGCTCAAGGAGGCGCAACTCGTGGTATTCCCGGAAACGTGGTTGAGCTGTTACCCCGCATGGATATTTGGAATGGCGGGCTGGGACGATGCGCAAGCCAAGTTCTGGTACGCCAAGCTACTGGCGGACAGCCCGGTTATTGGCCAGCCTGACGACATGGACGATGACCTTGCGGTGCTTCGCGAGGCTGCGCGTGTTAACGCAGTCACCGTGGTGATGGGTATGAACGAGCGCTCCCGGCGCCACGGCGGCTCGCTCTACAACTCTCTAGTCACTATTGGCCCGGAGGGGACCATTTTGAATGTGCACCGCAAACTGACGCCGACCCACACCGAACGCACGGTATGGGCCAACGGTGATGCCGCAGGTCTACGGGTGGTCGATACCGCGGTTGGTCGCGTGGGAGGGCTGGTGTGCTGGGAACACTGGCACCCGCTGGCGCGCCAGGCCCTGCATGCACAAGACGAACAGATTCATGTGGCGGCATGGCCGGACATGACGGAAATGCACCATGTTGCTGCCCGTTCCTATGCCTTCGAAGGGCGCTGTTTTGTGCTTTGCGCTGGCCAGTACCTGAACGTTGCTGATGTGCCAGCCGAGTTACTGACGGCTTACCGCCTTGGGGTTGGCGGCAACGGACTGGAGGAGCGTTTACTGTTCAATGGTGGATCTGGTGTGATCGCTCCAGATGGTTCCTGGGTGACGGCACCGCTCTTTGGGGAACCTGGAATTGTCCTGGCAACCATCGACCTTGCGCAGATCGATGCCCAGCACCATGACCTCGATGTGGCAGGTCATTACTTGCGCCCGGATGTCTTCGAGCTCTCGATTGATCGACGCGTACGTACCGGTTTAACGCTGCGCGACGACTGAATATCTCCTCAACCCTATATTCCGGGTGGCCGTGCATAGGCCGGCCCGGAATCATCAAGGCTAACTCATGGTTCATGTACTTTTGGCTACAGCGCTCTTATCCATCATGTTGGGTGCACTCTCCGGCTTTGCCGTTCTGGCTTCCGTCGACTACCCAGCCAAGCTCCGTGCCCTAGGTGTGGTCAACCCGATGCGCGTGCGGCAGGCGCATCTGGACTGGATCATCATGGGGACGGTGATGGCGGTCACCGCGCTTGCCAATCCTCAGCTTCCCGACTGGGTCGTTGCGTTGGTGATGTTTGGTGGCGTGGTCAATCCGCTGACGTTTGTGCCCATGGCGTTCTCCACTACGGTGGAGACCACCAAGGCATTTCAATGGGTGTCTTTTGTGTCGTTTGTTTCGTTGAGTGTGGGACTGATCGCGGCGGCGGCTTATTTTATCTTTGGTTGAGTCATCAACACCGATAGCCGGCTAGACCTGTTTTACCGCCTCCTGCTTTTGATCAAACCAACGGGCCGCTCAAGCACGAAAAGCGCGGCACTCTCCTTTGGGGAATCCTCGCGCTAGATGGTCGAACACTAAGCAAAGGGCGCACTTACAGGTGGAAATCCCCCGCAGCCTCCGGCTGGTAAAGCACTTTCCTGATTTCAATCCGGCGGGTGCGATCAGAGATTCGCCAGTCGATGGTGTCCCCCTCCTGATAGCCAAGGATGGCGGCGCCTATATCGGAATACACCGAATGCTTCCCTGCGGTGCTGTCCGCGTCTTCAGGGTAGACCAAGGCCACTTCGATCTCTTCGTCGTCCAGTTGCAGCAAGGCCCTGGAGTTCATCGTGATGACGTTGCGCGCCACCTGCTGGGGCTTGACGACAATGGCTCGCTCAAGCTCATGTTCGAGTTCAACAATCGTCGGGCCTTGCTCGAACACGATCAGGCTCTCGAGCCTGGCCTTGTCGATTTCAGTGATGTAGATCTCAGTGGAGTCGACAACGGTACCTTTGCGCAAGAACTGGAGATAGCGCTCGGCCGTCATGGAAAATGATTTCAATGTCGGCGTTTCGCTTTCAAGCACAAAGCCGCTGCGCTGAAAGGCTTTCAGCGAGCGCGTATTGTCCGGGTGGATCTTGGCGATGAGTTTCTCGGCCCGCATGTCGAGGAAGGCCAGTTTCATGCCTTCGCGGATGGTGCGGGCGCCCAGGTTCCGGCCCCATTTGTCGCTGTCTCCGATGACCAGGACTATCTCGCAATTGGAGCCGGTCTTGACCAGACGGACAAAGCCCACCGGGGCGTCATGCCGGTCATAGGCCATGAAGAACCGGCCGTCCCGGTTGAATAGATGGGTCAGGATCGGCAATTGAGTCCGATCGATGACTTGTTCGATGGAGCGGGAGACGTGACGCGAATCGCTCAGAAAGCAGGTAACGCGCTCATCCTCCAACCAATCCATCAATGTCAGCGCGTGCGCCCGAGTAATTTCAGGGCACAGTGTAATGAAAGGCTTGTTCATCTTGACCACACTTATCTGTTAAAGAATGGAAGCCTTTCATGGCTATGGTCATGACGGTTCTTCGGAAACCGCGCATTTTAAGATATACCGCGAGGAATGGCGAACATCCCGGCGTGTTCGAGGAAACCATCGTTCTGCCCCAGGATCCGGTCCAGAGGTTCGCCGCAGGCTGCTCCATCAAATGTATGTGGATGTCCGGGCATGACCGGGCGTAACAGTTTCAGTGCTTTGGATCATGTGGCCGAACTCGCTTTTGGGGCGGTTTCGAGAGTTTCGGCCCGCCAAGGCCCGTCTGGCGGCGTTTCAGCGCAGTGAACCTAAAGATGCCCGGCCGGGCCAATCTATTCGTGAAACGTTTATTTTCCGTTGGCTGCAATAAAATCTTGAAAGCTTTTGATAAAGGCTTTTCTTGTGCCAGGTAGTATTTTTTTTAGAGCCAGAAAATAAAGATAGATAGGCGTCGCGTCCCCAGTGCCTTCCTCTATCCAGCACTCTTCTGTTGCAAAGCAAAAAAGTACACAGCGTATGAGGTTCGCAAAGTCTTCATCTGATTTACGGTGCTGTTGCTCTACCGTCCAGAGTTCTAGCGCAAGCCTTTTCCGGAGATCCCCATCGCTTTCTATAGGTTCTCGCTGGATGCTTTTTTCGATATATGGAATCAGCACTTTCAACTTAGGGGTGGAAACGCTAGCAAGTACACCGCCGTCGATCAGACTGAGCAAATAGCGTGCGTACTGACGTGTTATTTCACCGAAAGGCACGTTTGCTTCAAGTAACGCCTGTTCAAGGTAATCGAACTCTTGAACCTCCAGGCTATCAATCATCATACAGCTCCATCTTTTACTCTTATCCTGCAGCAGCAATCGGCCGAAAGCGGTCAGTGCAGATTCAGGTAGGGGTTCGAGTTCCTATTCTCCCTACCCTGGTTGCATTTGGCGAGCTGGTTGTTGGGGGGGGGGCGAGGCCCTGGGCTGGTAAGCTGATAGCTAAGAACAACTACTCATCACAGAGGGCAATGACCCGCAGATGGCCGCCCCTGCGCATCGTGCAGCTCGTGCGCCGTCGATGTTGGTTAGAATGGCGTGTTGAAGTCTACTGCTCGCAAGGAAACCCAATGAGCACTGAAAAGCCAGAGCCTTTGCTCATCCTTCAAAGGTTTCTAGATAATGTTTATGTGAAGGCTTCGAAAAGCCAGAATGTTTTACTCAAAAGAAACCATGGCCACTACACATACGCGAATGGAATACTCTTCGTCTACGTGACGATCTTCCCTAAAGAGGTTGAGCTTGTTTTTGAAAGCAAGCAGGTAGGTAACGGGGTTTTTAGTATTGTTTTGGATATGTGCATGTCCAGTGGAGAAGTACTGGCTGGCAACCTGCTGTCTCTGAATGGGAGATGCGAGGAGATCAGCACGGCATTGGCCTCGCAAGAAGACTGGGTGTTGGCCCTGTTGTTAAAGTGCTTGGGCAACTGAGTCTTTTTCCAGAGCGTGGACACCGCAGGCGTTCCGGTTTGCCGGTTCGCGTGCGCCGAGTTTATGCAGTGACCGCTTCTGGCTGTGGATTCAACCGGTCGATGCAACAGATTGGCTAAATCGTTCGGCGGGTGTTTCGTAGTCTAGTGTTTTCCGAGGGCGGCTATTTAGCTGCCTTGCAACTTCATTGAGCGTGGCTCGCGGGCGAGGGCGGCGACTCGGTCTTTGCCCCGGCGATTTACTGGTTTTAAGCCAGCAAGGGCGGGTCTTTACCCGCCCCAGTGGTTTAGTTACGCACGAACGCCAGTAGATCAGCGTTAATCGTATCGGCGTTAGTTGTCGGCATTCCGTGGGGGAAGCCGGGGTAGATTTTCAGGGTGCTGTTTTGCAGAAGTCTGGCGGACAGAACTCCGGCATTTTCATAGGGCACGATCTGGTCATCGTCCCCGTGCATCACCAGTACGGGGATCTTTATGCTCTTCAAATCCTCGGTGAAGTCGGTCTGAGAAAACGCCACGATCCCGTCATAGTGTGCCTTTGCATAGGCGGCAGCTACTCGGCGCCCGCCATGCAGGGCGAAGTCCGTGACGGTAGTACCCTGGCGCGCGAGGCCTATTTCGTTGAGTTCACGCGTGACATCCGCACCGTCGCCAGGATGCCGGTCATGGTCAACGGGGGAGTGCGCCGACGGCCGATCGCTGAAATGGCCGCCCAAAGTGGCATGGATATGGTGGGGATCGGCGCGGCGTTGACCTCCGATCCGAGCGTGTCGCCGTTGCGTGCGCTGGTGCTGCAACAACTCGCCATGGCCTTTCGCACCCGCCAATATCGACGTTGGGTAGAGAAGCGTTCGATGTAAGTCGATACCTCGCAACCCCACGGCTCATTATTTGGGCGAGAAGATCACCTTGACCGGATTGTCGTGTTTGTAGGTTGCCGATGATGGCCCGTAGTCGAGGTTGAAGCCTGGCAGCCAGGCCCTGAGTTCAGTATCTGAAATCCATTCGAGCTGGAGCTGGCTTGCGGCCTCATTGGCGTCGAACTGAGCCAAGGCTTGCACCGCAGATTGGCAGGCTGCCGATACGCCGGATTCCAGTACCGAGACCTGGAGCTTCTCGCTCCAAGTGATGGATCCGCTTTGCGGGCACTGGCGTACTTGCACATGATATTTCCCGCTGGGTGAAGGCAGGTCGTAGACAATTTTGTTGGGGCCGCATGCGGCCAGCAAGGCGGATGAGAAAATCAGGGCGGGGACACGTTTATTCATCGCAGTATTCCAATTGCCAGGAGGGGCAAGTGGGCAGTCGGCCCCATCGGGGTGGCAGGGCCTGCACCGGGGGCGTGCCGAATTCAGGCAAACAGGCCCCCGAGCGCATGCTCGACACGGTATTCGATGAGACGCCCATACCCCCGGACTTGTCTTACTTGGCCAATGACAACGGCACGCCCCAGATGGGATCTTCCATGCCTTGCTTGCCCAGCGGCGTGATTTGCATGGGCTGGAGCCTGGACAGCAACTGCCGGTGCTTCTCGCTCAGGTTGCGCTGCTCGATGAGATTCTGCGTAAAGCTCATGGGCGCCGGCCAGGTATAGACGGTCAGGTTGTCGAGAGGGCACTCGATTTTCTTCGGGTCGATCGCCCGGCACTTCGACTGCTGGTACTTGTAGCCAGGGGTCTTCAGGTGCATGCGTGGGGCCAGCAGCAATTGGCCGCCCTGGATGGTGAAACTGGCAAGCGCCTTGTCGACCGGCAGGCGTGCCTGGACCTTGATCGCGGGAACGTCGCGAGAATCGGTCTGTTGGTAATAGCCGCCCGGGGAGAGCGCCGTCGTCTGGGTATATTGCTGTTCACCCCAGCTCACGCAGGCACCCGAAGCCCTGAGCACGGCGGTACAGACACCTTCGGTCTTGGTCTCGCTGCCATAGGTCGCGTCCTTCCAGACCTCTTCCCTGTAGTACTCGCGATACAGCTCGGGGGACAGGTAGGCAGTCCCGTTGGCGCCATGGCCCGAACCGGGTGGGCCGCTGCGGGCGCCGACCTGGTCGAGCAAGCCGTGGATCTGGTAGTCGTCGCCGCCGGTCAGCAAGTATTTGCCTGGTGGCAGGATGTGCACCTCGAAGGCCTTGAACAGATAGGTTTCACCAGGCGGCCTCTGCAGCGCGTTGGTCTGGAACTTGCGGCCGAAGGTCACCTTCGGATCCTTCTCGTATTCCCAGATCACCGTCGGCGTCCATTGAGTCATGGTCAGCGCATCGCTCAGCGACTTGTGCGGCATCACGTCCGCCACCAGCACCACCGCCATGTTCGCCTTGAGTGCTGCGTCCACCTGGTCCAACAGCTGCGCGTAGCGCGGATCGTCCATGCTGCCGTAGGCACCCGAATCGAGATCGGAGACGCAACCGGAGAGGGAAAGAGCGAGGAGCAACGCGGCGGGTAGGGCAGAGCGCTGCCGGAACAGTTTCATGTATCAATCCTTGATGGGCGTTGGCGGGAGGTGTTGAACATCAATATTAATGGTTTGAGGGTAGAGCGCAATATTTAGGAAGGCCGGTCCGATGGCATGCGCAAAGAGCAAGAATACGCTGTGATTCACCTCACATATCGAACTCTGAACGCTGTGCGAATTCGACTTCGCAGGCCCATAACGACCTGCGCAGGTAGAGGCAGGGAGGGGCCGAATTGCTGTCCGTTTCTCTGGCAGAACCCGGATCCTCTGCTAGTTTTTTTCAACGATCAATCTTGCCGCAAAAGATTCGCTCGCCAAAAAAACACTCAAGCAAGGAAGCAGCCGCATGAAGAAAGCCCCCGTATTCATCAGTGGCTTGATTGCTACGTCAGTGATGCTCGCCGCGATGCTTGTGCAGGCGCAAACCTCGCCGATGGCGCAGGTCTCCGGGCCTGAAGCCGATGTGAAGGTAACGCAATCTTACGTACGGATGATGGCGCGGGAAGCGTATTTCTGGGGTTGGCCGATGGCCAATATCTTCAACCGTCGGCAGAAGTTCAAGGACCTGCCGGAGCCGGGACTGATGGGCGGTATCGTGCCCGTAGCACCGATCAACCATCTGTCGATGCTCACCGATTACATTTCCCCTGGCGAGCGGCTGGTGGCCTGCCCGAACCAGGATGTGGTCTACGGTGCGGGCAGCATTGCCCTGGATATCGAGCCTGTGGTGATTCAGGTGCCGGACTTCGGCGACCGTTTCTGGGTGTATCAACTGGTGGACCTGCGCTCCGACAGCTTCGCCGAACTGGGCAAGATGTACGGTACCAAGCCGGGCTTCTATCTACTGGTGGGGCCGGACTGGAACGGCAAGGTACCGGAAGGCATTGCCCAGGTGTTTCGCGCCAAGACCAACACCGGTTTCGTGATCCCGCGGGTATTCCAGGACGATACCGCCGAAGATCGCAAGGCCATTCAGCCCTATCTGTCAGGCATCGATATGTACCCGCTGTCCAAGTACGACGGCAAACTCAAGCAGCGTGACTGGAGCAAGTCGCCGAAATTCCCTGCCGAGGCATCGGGAGACGAGGAGACCCGCTGGGTGCTCCCGGAAAAGTTCTTTGATGAACTGCCGGCGATTCTCAAGGACGCCAGGCCGCTACCGGGTGAAGAGGCGCGCTATGCGCAATTGGCGGTGCTGGCGCAAATCGCCCAGCGCGACCCCGAGCTGAAAAAAGCCATGATCGACGAAGCGCAAAAGGCTGACAGCGAGGTGGTCAAGCCGCTGTTGCAGTTTCGCAACTACGGCCAGCAGTTGCCGCATCACTGGAGCACCATCAGCAACGGCGCGGCGTTTGGTACCGATTACTTCCTGCGCACGGCAGTCGCCCGGTCGAATATCTTCGTCAACAAGCAGATCGAGACCAAGTATTTCTACCAGGACCTGGACGAGACCGGTGCTCGGCTCAATGGCGCCCAGCGCTATAGCGTGACCTTCCCCAAAGGTGCGCTGCCGCCGGTCAAGGGCTTCTGGTCGTTGACGCTGTACAACCAACAGCATTTCTTCGCCGAAAACCCGTTGGGACGCTATTCCCTCGGCACCAAGAACAAAGCGCTCAAGAGCAATGCCGATGGCTCGCTGACACTCTATGTGCAAAGCGACTCGCCGGGCGCGGACAAGGAAAGCAACTGGCTCCCCGCGCCCCAGGGCGCCGACTTCTCGCTATACGTTCGCGCCTACTGGCCGGAAGCCGCTGCGATGAACGGCCAGTGGACACCACCGGCGGTGGTCAAGGTCAACTGAACCGATTTTCCAACTGCGTTTCATAAGGACAGCCCATGAACCGTTTGCGCACTTCCCTGACGGCCCTGGCCGCAGCCATTACCCTGAGCGGCCTGGCCAATGCTGCGACGCGTTATGAGGAACTGGCCAACCAGCCCTTTGAAAAGGGCTTCCCGACTGAGACAGCTGCACGCACCCTGATCGATGAGCTGGTGTTCCAGCGCGCTGTGCAGTCGTACCTGTGGGCCTTGCCGGCGATCAACATCTGGTCGATGAAGGAGGCTTCGGAGAAGGAGTTCGGCGCCGGCTACAACATCCTGCCCACCTGGAAAAAGCGCATCAATGCCAAGACGCTGGTGACCACGCCGAACTCCGATCTGGTCTACGCCATGAGTTATCTGGACCTGCAGAAGTACGGCCCCCTGGTGGTCGAAGCACCGCCCGGTGTACAGGGCATGTTCGACGATTTTTTCCAGCGCCCGATCGTTGGCCCGACCATCGACGGCAAGACCTGGCGCGGCGACGTCGGCCTGGCCGGCCCTGACAAGGGCAAGGGCGGCACCTACGTGCTGTTGCCGCCGGACTACAAGGGGCCGGAGCCGACCGAGGGATACGTCTATCGTTCGCGCACCAACAACGTGTTCCTGTTCTGGCGCACCTTTTTCAAGGATCCGAAAGACCTCAGCGTGCCGGTGGCTGAAGTCGAGCGCACCAAGATCTATCCGCTGGGCAAAAAGGATGAGGCGCTGCCGATGCAATTCCCCGATGCCACCGGCGCACCGATCAACATGCTGTTTCCCGAGGATGGTCGCTATTTCGACATGCTGTCGCGCTTCATTGACGCCGAAGCGGTGGACCCGGCAGACATGGACATGCGTGGCTTCCTGCACACCTTGGGCATCGAGAAGGGCAAGCCCTTCGCTCCGGATGCGCAAAGGCGCAAATTGCTCGATGAAGCGGCGCGCACCGCGTTCAAGATGAGCAAGGTGGTGACCAGCCATTTGCTGCTCAAGGAACCGGGCGGCTTGTACTACAAAGATCGGCAATACGTGAATACCTTCGCCGGGGAGAACACCGAGTTTCAGTCCAGTGGCAGCTTCACCAATCTTGAGCAGCGGGTGGCGTTCTTCACTTCGGCCTACTCGGACAGCCCCGGCATGGTCATGAACATGGTCGGTGCCGGTGCCAAGTATCCCGCGACCACCCGTGATGCCGACGGCAAGTTCCTCGACGGTGCCCAGACCTACAAGCTCAACCTGCCGGCAAATGTACCTGCGGCGTTGTTCTGGTCGGTGACCGCCTACGACAACCTGACCGCCTCGGGCCTGGACAACGGCCAGCCGTTCCCGTCTCTCAATCAGATGGATAAGCCGGTGCAGAACAGCGACGGCTCCACCGATATCTACTTTGGCCCGAAATCTCCGGGCGAGGGCAAGAACTGGATCAAGACCGTACCGGACAAGGGCTTCCTGGTGATCGTGCGGCTTTACGGGCCCAAGCAGGCATTCTTTGACCAGAGCTGGAAACCGAGTGATTTGCTCAAGCAGTGATGAGTGTGCTCGTGTCGTGCCCCATAAGACGGCCAATGCGAACAACGCTTTTCGAAGGGTAGCCGGTGTGCGGTACGTTGAACCCTCTGCGCGATAGCGTTGAGCATTCATTAATAGCCGTCAGGTATGTCTGAATCAGGCTAAATGGTGCCCACTTCATTAGGTGGACACCATTTCCCTGAACGTTGGGATCAGGCCGGACGATTACAGCCATAGTGACTGTCGACCCGTGGGTGAGATTTGCACAGAGCGGGGGGTTCGCTCACTGCCCCTTTATATTGATTGTCACCTGTAATCCCAGTGGGCCAGGCCTGTCGCAGATCAATGTCATGCTGCCGATGGGATGACGCTCCAGCAATTGAAGCAGTTGCGTCGGTCGCAGACCTACTCGCACATGTGCCAGCAACTCGCGAGTGTGCTGAGACAGCGCTTGTAGCAGGGTGGCGGGATCATCAACCTGCAGATGCAGCCATTTGCGCGGCGCCGCGATATCCGGCAAATCGAAGCCGTCGACGCCTGTCTGGAACAGCTCCCCACCCTCGCTGTGAACGGAGGACGCAGCAGGTGAAATACCCAGGCCCTGCAGTAGCAATTTAAGCCTGGCAGCCTCGCCGGCAATGCCTGCGGCATTCATGGCAGAGAATGCGTAATTGACGCGCTTGCTCGGGGACTGCAATACGGCTTGCTCAAGAAAGGCCGTACGCTTGGGTGCTATCTCCCAAACCAGGGTGTTTTCAGTTTCGCAAGGCTGCATGGACTGCCTTTGAGCGGCAGCCTGATAAAACGGATGCTCACTCAGGGGCTGCATGACCTCGGACAGCCGAGTGGCCAACCCGGTATCAAGAAAGCTCAGATACGCCTCGAAGGTCTGGTTGGACTTCGCGTCAGGCCAGCACCCGCAAAAAGCCCTGAGTGCGTCACGGGCTGCCGAGTCGAATGCCTGCGGCAGGATCATCGTCCCCAGATCCCGGGATCGCCCGCTGTCGCTCAACAGCGCGGCGTAGTCCATCAGCAACTCGCCCTGGTCGACCCATTGAATACCGTGGTCACGACCACGGCGTTGCCACAGACTGCGTTGCTGCTCATCGTGAGAGAACAGCAGGGCTGTCGTCTGTCCCGGAATGCATTGCGCCAGGAAGTCTTCAGTGGTCATCAGTTGAATGCCATCAACGGCATCAATCAGTACCTTGTCGTGCACCAACGCCACCGGTTCCCAAGGGAAGTCCCGATCCTGCAACGCGCGCTTGAAGGGCACTGATCGCGGCGTACTGTAATCCCAACCGATAAAGTAGAGTTTCTTGCGAACAGTCATGCCGGGCTCACTGTGGTTTCTGGAAGTAAAAAGTTTGCGTATCGCCGATACGGCCTGCGGTCAAAGCACCGCTATGGGGGCTGTAGTAATTGCCCGAGACCACCTTTCCGCTACTTGGATTGACCAACGTGCAGTCGGCCCCCAGCCAGGTCATCAGGGTCAAACCATGCCTTTCGCCCAAGCTCAGGAACTCTTCCACGGTGTAGTGCTTGTAGTGCCACGCGTAGGGGTTTTTGCTCAGGTCCACAACCTGTGAGTTGGGTGCGGAGATAATCAATCGGCCGCCGGGCTTCAATGCATGGACCATCAGCCCAAAGAACGCTTCGCCCTGCTCGACGTGCTCGATGGACTCGATCGACACAATGAAATCAAAGTGGTTGGCTGGCAGTGAAAACGGAAAAAATTTCTGGCTGAACAGTACGTTCAAATCGACATAATTGCGGTTAGCCAGGTCAATGGACTCGGCCGAGCCGTCGATGCCGTGCATGAAGCAGGGCAGGGATTGCGCCAGCAGATGAGTGCCATAGCCATTGCCGCAAAAGATATCGGCGCCCAGCAGCGGCCCCGGCAGGTCGGCGAGGACCTCGCGTGCGAATTCATAGCGAGCGATGGCATCGGGCGGGAGTGCATCCGGGTGCAATGCGGTGAGTCGTTCACCACTGTCCAACCTAAAATCTCTATCTAGCAATCCCATAAATACCTCGGCACTAAATGCCCGGACTCCAGGCACCGTAAATAAATGATTAGTACGTGAACACCCTGGGGCCTAGGGGGCTCAACTTGTCATAAAAACTGTTGCCAGGTAACTGTCGCCCACGTACAGCTCCCAACAATCATTTGCAGTGTTCGCCCGCTACCGTGCCGGGCAAGGCGACACTGGCCAAGCCAACCTTGGGTCTTGCGAGCCACCCCTGCGCTGTCCGGGGTGACTGCAGATTGATCAGCCGGTAGCCCGCCATTTGAACCTGCGGGAGTAGCTCGTGGCAGCGTAATTCGCCGCCCTGCCATCGAGCACGACCCCTACACGGTTTTCGGCAGGCGGATAGTGCTGTAGCAGTGGCGACAGGTCAAATTTGGAATGGTTGTTCGATGTCACGCGAGCTATACCGCCCAGTAGATCATCTGGTGCCGCCGCTATGGAGGTTGGCCATGGGCCAGGAGCAGACCCCTGGCCCGGCGTGGCTCTGGCCACCCGGGGCGGGTCAAGGAGGGTCAGGCTTCTGGCTTGAGCTTTATGCCGGCGCATCGGCCTCGAGTCAGCAGGTAGTCCACTTGCCTGGCGCGGTTGATGGCGACGCGGATTTCGCAGCTGGCTGAGTTGGTCACGTCGCCCCAGTATTCAGCGTGTACCAGTTGGCCATTCTGTGGGCCGGTGTAGGTGCCGAGCGCTTCGCGTGAGGTGTACGAGGTGTCGCGTTTATAGATCAGTACCACCCAGTCCTTTTCGGGGGCGGTGGCGACTTGGTTGGGGACGCCAAAGTGCTCGATCGCCTCGCCAACCGGGCGGTTCTTCCAGTAGTTGCGAGCCTGGGCTTCGGGCAGGGTCGGAATGGCCGAGCATCCGCTGAGCAGGATGGCGGCTATTCCCAGTGCGAGCAGTCTTTTCATCGCACGTTCTCCATAAATAGTGCGTTCATTTGGCGGGCATCTGATCGAATGCCTGGTCGACGATCTTCAGGATGGCCGTCTTGGTGTGCTCGTGATTCATTAACTGGAACAGCCCCGGAGCGGCCGAAATCATCTGCGAGGTAGGCATCTTGCCGAGCGGATACATCTGCTTCGCCTGGCGCTGCTCCGGATGACAGAGGAAGTCCCGGGTCTGGGCTATCCAGGGCTCGGGCTGCTTTTGCCATTGAGTGGAAACCTTCTTCGGGCGCAAGTCGTTGAAGAACTTGCTGTAGTTCTGCGCGCCGTTCAGGCGCACCCGGTTCTTCGCGCAGTCGACTTCGACGTCATACGCGGTCATCGTTGGCTTGCCGCCTTCTTCGTAGAGCTGATAGACGCCCAGCGAACGGACACCGCCCTTGCGCAGGAAGATGTTGGAAGGTTCACCGTCGACGATGAAGGCTTCGTTCTTGTTGAGGCTGCCCTGGTGATGAATCATCCAGAAGTCGCCGGCCGGGGCACTTTCCGCTTGTGCAGCCAGCGGGCTGCACAGCAGCAAGGCGGGCAGCCAGGGTCTGAGGGAGGTGAGCATAGGGCAACAATCCTTTGCTGTGGTGGGCACCTGGAGGCGGTGCTTGCGGGTGAAGAAAAATCAACTCAGTCCGTTGGCAAGACAGTGAGTGGCCAAGCTCAGGGGCTGTATCGGGCGATGGGCAGGGCGGACTCTGGTGAGTGGCTGCCATGACCAGAGGGCGCTCCTCGAGTTTTTTGTTCGTGGCAGCAGGTGGGCCGCTCAAGGGTAGAAATATAGGTGCGCCGGGCGTCGTGGGTCGATTAGGGCAAATGTGCTAATGGCGTATTGCCGCTATCGAGCAGAGCCGCGGAAACTGCGGCGGGCAGCTTCCCAGGGCAGGCCGCAGGAGGTCGATGGAGCGCTCAGGCCCGAGGGGGCCGGGTGAATTCAGGTAAAGGCCAGGGCCGCTCAGGGAGGGGGGCAGTGTGCTACGGCGGCCAAGGCTGTTGGGGGGGGCTGGATCAGTTTTCGGGTGCGATGATCGGGTCTTGAGCGGCTTCAGCCGCCAGCTTCAAGCGATCGGCCTTGCTGATGTAGGTGCACTTCTTCTTCGGTGCCAGTTTGGCACTGGCCTTCTTGGCGTTGGCCTTCAGCAGTTGGTTGATTTTCTTGCGGCGATTCATGTGTGCGACTCGGCGGGTAAGTTGCCGAATGATATCAGCTAAGGGGGGCAGGCCGGCCACCCGGGGTGAACCCTGGTGGCACAAGAGTGGGTGGCGGCCCTGTTTAGCTGGATCACCCGATCACTTCTTGCTGTTGCAGTCGATTACGCTGGCATCGGTGATGATGTTCTGGCTATCGGTGTACAGGGTGATGCTGCAGAAGTAATCGAGCACTGTCCGGTTTTCCTCATACCCGGTCTTGCGATAGACCGCTTCGCTCCCCACCGGCATCATGCCGCCGACTCCGCCACCGCCAATGCCTACCCAGGTCTCCTTCTGGCCGACGTACTCGACGCCGGTCTGCACGAAGACCTTCTCTGGCGTGGTATGGGTCTGCACCCGGTTCCACAGGTAGAAACCTCCACTGCCGTAGGAAGAAGGCCCCATGCCCTGGTCGGGCCTGCCGAACAGTTGAAACGCATTCTTGGCCGGCTGCCCCACCAGTTTCTGGGCGGCGATCTCGACGTCGTTGGGTTCGGTCTTGGCTGTTGGGATGGCACAGGCGCTGATGGTCAGAACCGTGAGGGCAAGGCATACGAGCTTGAGTGAAGGCATGACACAGATTCCTTGTGTTCCTGGATTTTCGGCAAAAGATAATCTGAAAAATATCGGCATGGCCAGTGCAAGATTGTGCTGAAGAGTCGCCGTGCGCTGATTTGCGCCGGCCATACAGGCGCGACAACACGCCACACTGGCGCAATCGCCGGCAGTGGTCTTTGCTGTCTCGGGCCCGGCGGCAGGGCGCGCGGACTGAGCCTGCGTCATGCCATACAGGGGGCCTGTGTCCGACTCTGGTGACAGAGCAGGGCACAGAACACTATCGAGGTCTCGACCAAGGAGGTCAGGTTGAAAAGGAAAATGCTGGCGGCTTCGCTGCTGCTGTGGATGTTTTCGCTGACGGCGCAAGCCGACTGCGCGGTGCTGGGGCCGGGAGAGGATCCGTGCGCTGGCCCGGTGCTCGGGCCTACGGTCTGCGAATGCCCTTGATGAATGTCCGTGCCCTCGTCAGGGGGCATGGGTGACTGGATGACTGACCAGGAGGTCGCAAATGAAAAAAGTGATGTTGGCGGTATTGCTGCTGTGGGGCTTCACCCTGACGGCCCAGGCTTCTTGCCCGGTGTTCGGCCCGTCCGAAGATCCGTGCAGCGGCCCGGTATTCGGTCCGTCCACCTGCGAATGCCCTTGAGCTAGTTGCCAATGGCAGGCCCGGCCCAGGTCGGGCCTGCTTCTGCCTTGGGCTTGATCGGCAGGTGCCGAAGGGCCTGTGGCCGGTTCTTCAAAGATGGGCAATCAGCTGCTGCCGATAGCCGTTTTCATCGGCTGGGGCGGGGTATCGGGTTTCATCGATCAGCGCGCGCAACTGCTGTGAATGGCTGGACTGCCTGAAGGCGACCTGGCACTCGGCAGCATCAAAAAAACCTCGTAGATGAGGCAGGACCAAGGGCAGCAACAGAGGTTCTATCTTCAACGAAATACTGACGATATCCAGTTGGTCGGTGGGGTCTCGGTAGAGATCGATGACCAGTAGGCTTGCACTTTCGGTACCCGGATAAATGTGGACGTCGCCAGCGCCAACCGGGGTTTCGTCGAAGTAGCTGGTGTACAGCTTGCGAATGTCGAGAGCGATTCCCAGGGTGTTCAATGCCGCCGCCAGATCGGCGTTGGGAACAGGCTCGTCCTGCGCCCAGGTGACGAAGTCAGGCATGGAAACACAGATGTCGAACTCGTTGGCGCAGATGATGGGCGTCACTGGGAAGGCTTCCTGGTGGTGGAGGGCCGCTAGCCTACCACTGGGCGACGCTGTTTTTGCAGCGATGATCCATGAGCTACTCCAGGTTGCTCACCGGCTGTCCATAACTCTTGAATAGGTGGCGCATTCCCCGGTTTGTCCTGTAGCGTTCATCGCGGCTGGCGAAGCTGGCCAGGCACGGACGTTGGGAGTCCTGCACACATTCAGACCAAGGATATTGGCCCCAGATGACTCAGCTGATTGATTTCAAATCCATCGTTGCAGCAGCGCAGCGGATAGATGGATCGGTAGTTCGTACGCCGACGGTGGAAAGTTCAATGCTGGCAGGCATGGTTGAACGACCTGTCTTTCTCAAGCTTGAAAACCTGCAGACCGGTGGTTCATTCAAGGCCCGCGGGGTACTCAACAAGTTCTCGGCGTTACAGGAGGGCCTGAGCGATAGCCACTTCGTCGCCGTCAGTGGGGGTAACTTCGGCATTGCCATCGGCGAGGCGGCCAAGCGCTTCGGCGCCAGGGTGACGGTGATCATGCCCGAGAGCGCGCCGTCTTCGTCGGTCGAGCGCATTCGCGCCTCCGGCAGTACGGTCATTGTCGAAGCGGATGTGCATGCTGCCTTTGCCCGGGCCAAGACCCTGGAGGCAGAGGGCTATGTGGTGATCGACGATTGCGCCGACACGCTGATTGCCGAGGGGCATGGAACACTGGCCCTTGAGTTCATTGCCGACTGCCCGTCCCTGACCGACGTGTTTGTCGCGATCGGCGGCGGGGCGATGCTGGCGGGGGTGGCCACGGCCTTGAAGGCAATCAAGCCCGGGATCCGGGTCTGGGGCGTAGAGACCGCCGGCGCACACTCCATGAGCCAGGCCTTGCAGGCGGGCAGGCCGGTGGATATCGACGTCAGTTCGATCGTCTCCACCCTTGGCGTTCCGATTATCGACGAGCTGATGTTTGCCCACGCTCGCCACTATGTCGAAGACATGGTTGTGGTCCCTGACGAAGAGGCGATCAAGGGCATGCTGTCCTTTGCGCAAGGGGCAAGGCAATGGGTTGAGCTGGCTTCTGGCGCGCTTGTGCCCGCGGTCATTGCCACCGCGCCCAGGCTGCCTGCCGACGCGGTTATTGGTCTTGTCGTCTGTGGTGGGAACATATCCCTTCAAGACATGACGAAATGGGCTGCCCATGCGGGAATTTCCTGAACATTCCCAGGGTGATGTCTGTAACAGGTCGCTCGCTATCGAAAGCGAGTGCTGGCTGACGTACGCGCTCCGGCGCTGAGAGGGGGCGAGCAGCCCTCTCAGCGCACCAGGTTGGCCAGCCAGCCGTGCAGGTCCTACTTCACATCGCCATTGTAGAAAACGTGCTGTACGTCTTCTTTCTTGACGATCAGCTTGTTGCCATCGGCCAGGCTTTCGACCAGCTCCGAGCAGTTGTTGATTTCCATCTTGCCGGTCACCGATTCCGAGGCACTGTCAAAGGTGAAGGCGTAGGTGGTGGCGGGGCAGCTGGCGCCACCTTCTCCGGTGGAGACCACCAGCAGATACTTGCCACCGAAGGCATAGGCTTTCTCGACGGCGACGTATCCTGTGAGGTCCGGGTCTTCAACCACATAGTCCATCACGTTGACGACACCGGCGCGGGATACATAGTTGATGGCCGAACCGCCCATTTCGCGGGTGCTGGTGGTGAATACGCCACCGATGTCGTCGCCGCTGATGATCAGCGGTACGTAGCTGACCCGGGGCGCTTCTGGGGCCGGTTGGGTGGCGACTGTCGGGGCGGGGCGCTCGCCGAGGGCAGGAGCCGCCTGTGGCGATACACACTTGCCGGTCTCGCAGATCCGATCACCCTTGCAATCGGTGTCCTTGAAGCACTGGGCGGCAGCGCCTGCCTGGCCGGTTGCCACCGGCTCGGGTTTCTTGTCGCATCCAACCAGGGCCAGCGCTGCAAGTGAGAGGGCGTAAACAAGCTTCATGTTGATCTGTCCTTAATCAAGAGGAGGGGCCGGCGGGCAATGTAAAGGGTTTGCTCAGGCGTTGCCAGGAAACCTCAGCCCGGCCATCCCCTGTTGGCGGCTTGTCAGCAAAGGCTGTCGGCAGCACTGAGCATGGGGAGGACCGGGAGGCTCATATCGCGGATGGCCGCTTCAAGCTTGTCCTGGTAGATGCTCAGGATGGAGTAATCCAGTTTCTGGGTGATGTTCGCGCCGCTTGCGCAATTTTGCAGCAGTTCTTCCAGTGCGCCGGCAACCAGGTCCGCGGTGACCTGCAAGACGTTCAAGCCGAAGCGGCTATCGACAATGACCAGATTCGTTAAGTCGTACATACAGCCCCTGCGGTCACTGTGATGAAGGGTAATGGCTATGAGCCACTAGCAGTTTAACTAAACCGTCGGTGGGCTGTCACGGGGAGAAAAGGGGGGATTTGCGCCGGTGAGCGGGTTTTTTGTACGGCGATTTTCCAGCGCTCAGGGGCCGCTCTGTGTACCATTCTGGTCCGCCTGGAAACCAGATTTGATCTGCATGCTGATTTTGAAAAAGGGTGATCACCAAGGCTTGAGGATAGGGCCACGCTGGCCGTCTTCAGAGGTCTCGATAGATGCCCGGGTCTTTGCCCAACTGCTTGAGGTCCAGTCGAGATTGCCTCGCTCCGTGCAACTGCTGGTAACCCGGGGTTACGAACCCAACAGCAGTTGCCTGGGGTTTTTCAGAACCCTGTCGCGCTGGCTGGGCATCCGGCTTTTCTGCCTGTGTTACCCGCGGCGAAAGCAGGAGCTGGAGGATATTTTCGGCTCCAATGGCCATGACGTGGACGGCACTCATGTCGACCTGTCCATCGTCCTCGATGGCAAGCGCCTGCGCTTTCTGCCCTTGGGTGTGTTTACCTCGCCGGCCCGCCAGGAACAGCGCAAGGCGCGTTACTCGGCGGTAGTGGAGGAGGTCAAGGCCACCCTGGGGCAGTGCGGTTTTCAGATTCATCGCAACCCTACCGAAAGCCTGCAGATCCATTGCGACTACAAGGCTTGATCTCGATCTCTGAAGCGTTGGTCATGCAGCACCCATGGTGCTTGCCGATGCAAGTAATAAGGACGTTACGTGTTGCGTAGTCTGTTGTGGCTGGTGCTGACCCTGGGGCTGAGCGGGTGCACGGCATTGATGACCCGAACCACTCCCTACACCTGTCCCTATATCGGCGTGCGCATGGACTGGGCCCTGGCAAAGGAAAACAACGGCGTACTCTGGCCGTTTCTGGCGCTGGATGCGCCGTTTTCCGGGGTGGTGGATACGCTGATGTTTCCCTTTGAATACCAGCACAGTTGCAGCCTTTGATTCTCGAGGTTCAGCTGGGCTGAACGGTCAGGTGAGTGGGCGGGCCGATCCGTGCTCAGGGGCGGGGGCGACCCCAGGATAGAAAGGCCGTCTAGAGTTGATTCTGGCAATCGCTGCCTGAGGAGAACCACCATGCACACATCGCGTCCGCTTGTTACCGTTCTTGCCTGCCTGTTCCTGGCTGTGGCTTCCCCCCTGGTACTGGCCGATCCGGGCGGGGGCAAGGGGCAAGGCCATTCCAAGCAGGGCGCCCAGGATGATCGTGGCCAGGGCAACCGGGAGGGCCACGGCAAGGGCAAGAAACCTGCTGCTGACGATTGGAGCCATGGCCCGAGCATCGATCGTGGCAACGTGCTCGGCATCTTGGGTGGGCACCGTGATTACTGGAGCCCGGGACCGGCGTTGCCTCCCGGTATCCAGAAGAACCTGGCCCGTGGCAAGCCCCTTCCACCAGGCATCGCCAAGAAGCTGGACAGCCGGCTGCTCGGGCAACTGCCACGCTATGAGGGGTATGAGTGGCGGCAGGCCGGTACGGACCTGATCCTGGTGGCCATTGCCAGCGGGGTCATCTACGAAGTGCTGAATGACGTGTTGAACTGATGGGGCTGCCGGGGTTTCAGCCAATCGCAACTCAAACCCCGGCAGGGAGCCCTGGCCCGAAGGGCTATTCCCAGCGCTTGAACAGCACGCTGGCATTCACCCCGCCAAAGCCGAAGCCATTGGACAGTGCGTATTGCATGGCCAGTTGGCGAGCCTGCCCCCTGACCAGGTCCAGCCCTGCGGCGGCGCTGTCCGGGTTTTCCAGGTTGAGGGTGGCCGGGGCGATCTGATCGCGCAGGGCGAGGATGGTGAAGATCGCCTCGATTCCTCCGGCCGCACCCAGCAGGTGGCCAGTGGCGGATTTGGTGGCGCTAATGGCCAGTCCACTGTTGGTGCCGAACACCGTTCTGATAGCAGCCAGCTCGCCTTTGTCACCCACGGGGGTGGAGGTGGCGTGGGCATTGAGGTGCTGCACCTGGGATGCCTGGATACCGGCCTGGCGCAGGGCCTGCTGCATGGCGCGACGGGCGCCGTCGCCGTCTTCCGGGCCGGCCGTCATGTGGTAGGCGTCGGCGCTGGTGCCGTAGCCCACCAGCTCGGCGATGGGCCGGGCGCCGCGGGCCAGGGCATGTTCCAGTTCCTCGATGACCAGCAGGCCGGCGCCTTCACCCATGACAAAACCATCCCGAGCCTGGTCGAACGGACGGGAAGCGCGTTCCGGGGTGTCGTTGAATTCGCTGGACAAGGCGCGGGCTGCGGCGAAGCCGCCCAGGCTGACCCGGTGGATGGCCGCCTCTGCACCGCCACACACAGCGATGTCGATTTCCCCGGCGCGGATCATCCGCGCGGCATCGCCAATCGCCTGGACCCCGGCGGCACAGGCGGTCACCGGCGCGCCCAGGGGGCCCTTGAGACCATGGCGGATCGACACGTGCCCGGCGGCCATGTTGCTCAGGAACGAGGGAATGGTGAACGGCGACAGGCGGCGCGGGCCCTTGCTGTCGGTGGTGCGTACCGCTTCGGCGATGGCCGGGAAGCCGCCCACCCCGGAGGCGATGATGGTGGCCGTGCGTTCCTGGGCTTCTGCGGTATCCGGCTTCCAGCCGGCCTGGGCCAGAGCCTCCTCGGCCGCGGCCAGGGCGAAGAGGATGAAGCGATCCATCTTGCGCTGTTCCTTGGGGGCCAGCAGTTGGTCCGGGTCGAAGCCGGCCTCCGGGTCCTGGAGCGAGTCGGGCACCTGGCCGCCGATGGTGGTCGACAGCTCGCCGATGAGTTCTTCCGGTAACGAGCGGATGCCGGACTGGCCTGCCAGCAGGCGCCGCCATACCTGTTCGACTCCACAACCCAGTGGCGTGATTGCGCCCATGCCGGTGACTACGATGCGTTTGCTCATGCGGATCCTGCTCCTTCAGCGTACGTGATTGGGGAACAACGAAACGTGGACGATACTATCATCATGAAAGTAACATCCGAATCCATAATTACCGAGGTGCAGTGCAGGAGCCAGCCATGCAACGAAAGAGTCTGATTGAAGCCGAGTGTCCGATCGCCCGAGGCCTGGAGCGGGTGGGGGAGTGGTGGAGCATCTTGATCATGCGCGATGCCTTGCATGGCTTGCGGCGCTTCGACGAGTTTGCCCGCAGCCTGGAGATCGCCCCGAACATGCTGACCCGGCGTCTCAATTCCCTGGTGGAGGATGGGTTGCTCGTACGTGAGGCCTACAGCCAGCGCCCTCTGCGCTATCAATATGTGCCCACGGCCAAGGGCGAGGACTTTCGCGTGGTGCTCATGGCTTTCGTGGCCTGGGGCAATCGTCACTACGCTCCCGAAGGTGAGAGCGTGCAACTTGTCGAGCGGGAAACCGGGCTTGCGGTACAGCCTGTTATGGCGGAGGTCGCCAGCGGCCGGTTGGTGGCATTGCAGGCGTGCACGGTGCAAGCCGGGCCCGCGGCCAGTGCCAGCATGCGCCAGCGCCTGGGGGCTACGGCTGACTGAGCCCTGGCGCCTGGTTCGATGCCGCGGGTGCGGCGGGTTGCTGTGCGGCGGCCAGGTTCTGGGTATCCAGCAGATTCTGGCTGGTGGCTGCCAGGGCGTTATCGTCCGCAGGCTGGCCGGCGTCTCAGCGTGCTCGCTGCCCGCGCCGCCATGAAGGGTGAAAGTGCCGCCAGTGGGCGTCCTGGGCTGCAGCCAGCAGCTCACGGTCGCCGCGGGTATCGCCCCAGGCCCGGAGCCGATACTGGTTCAGCGGACCGTAGACGCTTTCCAGGCGCAGGACCTTGTTCTGGCAACGGCAATTGTTGCCGGTGATACGCCCGCTCAGTATGCCGTCGACCACCTCCAGTTCGGTGCCGATCAAGCTGATCCCCAGGCGTGTGGCGAAAGGTTGCAGGACCAGGGCCGGGGAGGCAGAGCACAGGGTTACCAGGGCGCCTGAGCGCAGCTCCTGGGCCACCGCCTGCAGGCCCGCCGGGCGCATCAGTCGGCTCCAGGCCTGCTGGCAGAAAGCTTCTGCCCGCTGCTGGAGCCAGGCGGCCTCGACGCCTGTGAGGAAGGTGCTGATCAGTTGCGCCTTGAGCTGGTCGCGATCGACCCGGCGTACCAGGAACCTCAGGCTGGGCAGGGCCAGGCCGAGTATCCGCCGGTTGAACTGGCGGTGGCCGAAGGCAAACCTGAGAAAGGGTACGAAGCTGTCATGGCGGGTCAGGGTGCCGTCGAAATC
>ERZ1032387.32-NODE-32-length-41068-cov-184.524053_pt1 | contig 41068 bp, 70 predicted proteins | sample MGYA00516710_ERZ1032387 | MGnify/ENA primary metagenome ERZ1032387 (study PRJEB33718, sample SAMN03160192) | human skin metagenome | collected 2014-02-25 | study: EMG produced TPA metagenomics assembly of the PRJNA266117 data set (Human skin bacterial metagenome...
CTGCGCGCTGCAGCAGCAGCGGGCACGCGGCCTGGGGTGGGGTCGGGGTCATGGGGTGCAGAAAAAAGCAAACCCGCCGAAGTGGGTTGGTCAGGGAAGGTGACACTCGCAGGGGAGGGATTCCTGCATGACGTTGATGCGGATGATCTTGTTGGCCTGGGCCCAAAACCGTTGGTGCGGGATGTGCTCAGTTGCAGGAATACCGTTCGCCTTCATCGCCGCAAACTTCGGCTCCATGTCTTCGAGGTACACCGGCTTGTCGCCGTCCCAGTGGATTGCGTGGCCTATCTCGTCCTCTGCCCACTTGGCCTTGAGCCAGATATCAGGGCGGATGCAATAGACGATGTACCAGTGCTGCCATCCGGCTTTGAGGCAGCCGATACAGTTGCCGTGCTTGAAGACGCCGTAGGTGCATGGGCGCGGGATGCCAAGGGCCTCCGTGCTGTCGTGCTTGCGGTCGGCCCAAAGGCGCGGATAGTCGGTCTGCCAGCCCAGGGTGCCCATGATCCCGGTGCGGCGTTGGATGCGTGCCGGTTCCGTGGCGTCGAAGCCGTAGTAGATGACGCTCTCATCTTGGCTCGCATTTGCTGCAAGCCACTCCATGAACGGCTCGGTCTTGAGGCGTGCAGTGCAGATCTCCTGCCCATTGTTGACTTTGAATGCATTGGATTCCACTGTCACGTCGAACTGGTCTTGCGTGGCGTTACGCCGGTTGGCGAATGTCAACGGCACGTCCAGGTGCTCGGCCACGTCGCGCTTGAAGCGCTTGATGTCCGCATGCTCGACGCTGAAGTGCATGTCGTGGTTGAGCAGCACCAGGTTCTTTGTGCCAAAGCGGTGGGCCACGTCCAGCGCGACCAGGGCCGAGCTGTGCCCGCCCGAGTAGCAGACGATGTGCTGCATGTGTTGCCTTTCGGGGAAGGGCCGAACGCCAAGCGCTGGGCCAAAAAAAGCCCTCGCGGCATACCGGGAGGGCTTCGGGGGGAGGTGGATGTCAGGCGCTGGCGTCGAGCCGATCTTTGATTGCAGTCACCTTGCGGTGGTACTCATTGGCCGCGTACACGCGCTCCAGGGCGTCACGCAGTTCACGCCGCGTGCACTGCTGCTGCATCTCATTGCAGATGCGCAGGGCCTCGTAGATTGCGTCGTACTCTGGCTTTGACGCGCCCCATGTCTGTGTGCGGTCGTGGCGTGCGCTGATGGAGCGCATGGCGTCCTGCGCGTCCACCATCGCAGACTCGGCGTCCGGGAAGTGGTCGCTCGCGAGGAATCGTCCCCAGTTGATCCTCAGCGTCAGCGTGTGCCACGTCGTCTCATCGGCAGTGCCTTCGATCAGCGTTGTTGCAAGGCCGATCGGGACAAGCTGCAGCTGCGTCTCGTCAGCCGCGTTGAACCGGATGTTGATGGGCAACTGGATGTTCCCAGCACCCAGCACAGGGCGCCGCTGTTTCTTTGCCGCGCGGCGCTGGGCTCTGTTGAGTTCCATGGTCAGAATGGAGGGTCAGTTGCGTCCTGGTACTCGTTCCGGCTTTGGCGAGCAGGCGGACTTTGCTGGCTATCGCGCGGCTTCGGCTCGTTGAGGTATGCCCAGCCATCCCAACCGACCGGCACGGCTTCGAGCTTTAGCATCAGTCCATTGCGGCCCTCGATAACGGCGCCGATAGTGAGGTAGCGGTTCTTTTCCTGGCCGTTGTTGTCTGTGTATTTGCCGGTGACGGCGGTGACTTCGTACTTGCGTGCCATGGTGCTCTTTCAGTTTTTGATGGATTGGGCGTGGGCCTTGAGGCTGCTGCGTGTCTTAGAGTCCAGCTTGGGCCAGAGGTATGTCTTCTCTTCTGGATCGGTGATGCCTACCAACTCGCCGTAGGCGCCATGCACGTCGTTGGCATCCATGCGCTCATTAATGGCCCGGACAACGCTGTCACATACAGCCATGCGCTCTACAGACACCAAAGCGCCATCAGTTGGCTTGTGACGCGGCGCTGGCTTCTTGGATGCAGCGTTGCCGTCATCGTCTTCCGGCGCTATACCGCATGCCGCCATAAGCCCGTACCGGCGCGCGTAGGTCAGTGCCGAGCCGTAGCCTTGGGGGTCCTGCTTGGACGCCGGGACATGCAGCTTCCCAGCGCTAATTTGCTCGCCAGATTCGTGGATGAACAGCGTCTCCACGGTCACTCCGCTCGGGTCTTCATGGCACGGCTGCATCAGCATGATCCCGTTGTTGTTGAGGCCGTCGATCACGGCTTCAACGCACGCACTCAGGTCCGCGTACTTGCTGCGGAAATGGGGGTTTTGGCTGGTCTTGAGCGCAGGGCCGAACTCCTTCTGGGCCTTGACCAGCGCTGCCGAAATTGCTTGCATGATTTCTCCTAGAAGGCGGCTTCCTCGTCGCCATATGTGTCCACGTACCATTCCGCTGTCTGTCGCAAAACGCCGTATTCGGTGATCCATTGCTGGATGGCTTGTTCACGTTGTTCGTCGCTCATGGTGATCTCGGTTGCGCTAGAAGGCGCCTGAGTTGAAAGCGGCCACGGCCAGCGTCAGCGCACTGATGCCGGACCACAGGAATGCGTAGAAGAGGTGTTTCATGGCATGGCCTTTCCGATCTCTGCCGCGACGTGAACAATGGCGCGGCGCATCTGCTCGCGCTTGTCGTCGCGGAAAGTGGTGCAGCCAGGGATGCCCTGGCGTTGCGACTCAACCGTGCAGCCATCGCCCTTGTGCTTTCCGGGCAAAACCTTGAGCCTGAGTTCCGCAGCCAGCCGAAAGGCTTGGCCATCGTCGGTTAGAGGATTCCACCCGAACCAAACTCCCTCGCTAGGCAGCACCAGGATTTCAGAACGCATCTCGCCGTGGTGGTACGAATCGCTCCACCTGTGTTGATGGCCCATAGCCTTTGCGGCCAGCGGCAGCAATTCCTTGTCGCTCATGGCTTCTCCTTCTGACCCAGCGCGGCCCGGTAGCCGTTCGCAGTGGCGATGCCCGTGCCTTCTGTGAGAAAGTCCCAGGTGTGCCGGTACTGCTCGGCCTTGTTGATGACCGGCAAGTACCGGAGCATCTCGCTGCGCAGCTGGGCGATCTCTTCCTGCAGCTCTGCGTATGTGGGCATGTCTGCGCTCATGGGGTTGCTCCTTTCACCAGAGCCAGGGCCGCGCGGGCCTGCTCCACATCGCGCCTCCAGTCCTCTGGATTTGCATATCCGTTCGGAACGATCTCTTTCTGGCAATTGACAGCGATGCTCGCGAATTTTTCCAACGCCTCCGCCAGCGCATCCCGCTGCTCCACCAGCTGGCGCGGCGTCAGGCCGGTTTCGTGGAACACGTTGCCAGCCTCTGCGATCAGAGCAGCGTTGGCTTGCATGTCTTGGTGCTTGCAAGCTACGAATGGCAGGCTCTGGCCACCACCCGCCTCAACTCCCCAAACCTCGCACCAGCCTGCTTCATCGATCCCGCCGCCGAGGTTTTTTAGCCAATTGCCGTGTATCCATGGCCCAGGCGTCGGCTTTCTTGCTTCGCTCATGACGACTCCTTCTCGCGGGCGTGCAGCATGGCGTCGGCCCATGCCAGAGGCCACTGGACATACAGCTGCTTGACCTGCTCCCTGCGCCATGCCGCCGCGGCCTTCTCATGCGCGATTTTGGCCATCGCGTATTCGCGGATCCTTGGCTGGACGCAGTCCTGGGCATCCAAAAATTCGCCGAGCGCCTCCCACTCGCTCCGTTCCTCTTGGGTGAGCCTGGGAGGAACTTCGGGGGCATCCGGCTGAGCGGACACAACTGGCTGGAACCAGGGCTGAGGCTCGGCCGGCGCGTGCGCGATGAAGTAGTCGCGCAACAGCATGCCGCCGCTGGGCGCAATCTCGTAGCGCTCCTCGCCGTCGCTGCTGAGTCCGGTGAACTGGGCGTTGAGGCCGGGGGATGCGTATTCGGGCATGGTCATTTCTCCTGTGCACATGTATGGAATCCGTCTTGCCAGACAGGGGTGAGGCCCTCGCAGGCCCGGGCCGCGGCGCGCGCAATGCGCTGCTCCTGCGCCGTGGGCTGGGTCTCCTGTGCGCCGGCCTGGCTGCAGCCGCTCAGGGCCAGCAGAAGCAGCACGACAAGAGCGGCGAGGCCCAGAAGCAGCGAAGCCCGCTTTTTGAGGGCGGGCTTCTTGCGGCGGGGCAGGCGTTGGATGCGGATGGAAGGTCTCATGGGGACTCCTGTGGAGCTAGCGCGGCTGCAATCTCCATTGACGCCTGTAAGCCTTCATTCGAGATCTGCTCACACGCTTCGAGCATCATTTGCTCATCGCCTTGAGCCCCGTTTTCTGCCTCTGCCTTCATGCTGTTGATCGCGCGCCCTGCATCATCCAAAGCGCTCTGGAGGGCCATGATCTTCGCGTCCTGGAGGCGGAGAGCAGAGACCGCATCAGCGGCCCACAGGTGCAGCACATCGGCCGGCATAGAGGCGCGGTACTCGCGCGCCAAGCTTCCGGGGGATGCGTGTTTCTTTGCTTGCTTCATGTCGTCCTCAAATGGCGTCAGCGCTGAACTCCAGCGCCTGGATTTTCTGTATTGCGTTCTTGGCATGCTTCTGCACCCAATCAACGTTGACCCACACGCCAGAGCAGGCCAGTTCTATCTGGCCTAGCGCCTGGACAAGGGTTTGCTGTGTTACTTTCAGCTTTGCAATCTCTTCCTGCTGCTGCAGGATCAGCGCCTCGGCAATTGCGGGGTGCGCGGCGGCTTTTGCTGCGTCAAGCATTACGGGCCTCCGCGATGTTTCGGCGCGCGCACTGGTATGCGTACTTGCTCAGCCACTTCTCAATGGCCTCGCCCTGGGCCGTGTAGTCCTTCAGTTCGGCGATGACCTTTGCCAGCGCGAAGGGGATCTCCTTCATCGCTTCGATCACGAACTCAGGCGCGTAATCAGGCCCGTAGTGGATCTGCACGTATGCTTCCAAGAACGAGTCCTCGGCGTCGTACTCGCCCTGCTGCTGGGCCAGAGCATCAGCGTCTCGGCTGGCGAGGCATGGGGGGCGGGCGTTCATGCTGGCTCCTTCGCGGGTTTGTCTGCCCACGAGAACGTCTCGTCTTGCCCATCCGAATCACGCAGGGGAATTAGGTTGAAGTCCGGGAGCGCAATCCGCTGCTGTCGCTTTGTGGGTGTCAGCCACATCGGACTGCCTTTCGATTCGATCAGCCAGCACTGTCCCAGGTACTCCCAGCCTCCGCTGTTGTCGTATGGGCTAATGACTTCCACGATCATTCCGTTGTCCACTGGCAGACCGTTGGTGATCGCCAAATCTCCAGGCTTGCAGTTCGCCATGAGAAGCCTCCTTGCGGCCCGCAGGCCATGAAAAAAGGCCCTGCATTGCAGAGCCTGGGTTTGAAGAGCCGCGTGGTGCGCGCCACGTCGCTTGCGATCAATCCGACGCGCGCGGCTGAAAAGAGAGCCGTGTTCGCGCTTCAATCCCAGCATCCGACTTGCTGGGCGGTGGGAAGCGCGCGGCTGGAAAACCATCACAACTGCAACCGGCAGAGCTGCAGCACTATCCCGAGGGACCCAGTTGCAGATGTGATGGGCCCTGGGCTTGCCAGGGCGGGGGATCAGGGGTTCGTGGAGAACGATGTTGGGCTGTCCATGCTGTTCCTCATGGTCAGCGTTGCGCGATTCACGGAGACCGTCGCGTTGCGCCAGACGCCTTCGATAATTCGGCGCACGGCATCGGGAGACAGCTTCCACATGTAGTAGTCGTCGCTGCTCGCCAAAACAGTCCACCAGCCGCTGTTCGTTCTGCTGTTCGTGAAACCAGCAGCTCGCTCATCGGTTTTCTCGAAACCGACGTACTTGAAGCCCACAGGCCAGCCTCCGTTGTCATCGATGTGCTGGAAGAACTTTCCGTCGTCGCGGGCCCACGCAAAGCTATGCATGAGGCCTTTCACCATCTTCCTATCGTTCATCTCTCATCTCCTTGGTGTGCCCCGGCTACGAGCCGGGGGAGGGGGTCAAGCTTGCTCGGGGTACTGAGCGAGCAAGTCTTCGAGCGTTGGAGCCTTCTCTCCCGGGTCGTAGCAACCTTGCAGTCCGCGCCAGATGCGCACCAGCAGCTCTTCATCGACCTCGGCGCACTGGAACGCATCAAGGCCCTTCATTACGAACTCAACGAACGTCGAGTGATCCAGCTGCGTCATTTCCTCTGCCAGCTGCTCGGCATCGAAGCCGATGTTCAACCTCAGTTCCATGCTTCTCTCCTGTGAAAAAACAAAGCGCACTCGGCGAATGCGCTTTGTTTTGCCCAGATGTCGCTCTGGGCCGCGCCGGTTTCCCGGTCATGCTGTGGCTTCACTGATTGCGTTAGGGGTTCGCCACTCCCGAAGTACCCCGTGCGCGCTCTGTGCGCTGCCTTTGCCCGGGTAACTCGCCTGTCGGCAACAGGCCGCGAGACTGCGCGGCCAGGTGGTGGCCTACTACATCGGCCTGACGTCGTGCTTCATGTTCTCTCCTTCGCAGCGCGGGGCTGCCTGGTTGTCACCGGGAACCCGTCCCGGCGGCGACTGCGCTTTTAGCTCTCGCTGGGTGCAGTACCCAGCGCGCATGCATTTCTGCAATCCGTGACTCAAGCTGTTTGAAGGCTTGTGCGGCCTTACCGAGTTGCTCCATCGTCCGTGCCCATGCACGCGATCCCCGGACTCGTATCCGCTCCACACCGGCTCACCCGGCACCTGCGCTGATCGATAGCCCTTGGAACAGTCAGCGCCCGGCCGATCCCGTGACACCCGCCGCCGCAACCCCGCTCCAGGGCACTGCCCCTAACCCCGCCTCTGCATCGTTCAGCTACGGCCCGTATCGCTTGGCCTGGGGTGTTTCGCGTTTGTTGCTGCGATGGGTGTATTGAACTATAGTTTTCGCATGCCGTCAACTATAGTTTCTTGAAGAGTGAACAAAAGTTATCGCAGGGACGAAAAAAAGCCCGCTCAAGGCGGGCAGGGGATTTGTGGAGGCTGAGCGCTGCGGCTAGCAGCCTTTCAATGATCTTCGAAGCTGATCAGCTTGGCGCCAAGAACTGAGCCGATGAGAGCGCTAGTGAAGCCGAAGTTGAAGAATTCAAGAACTTCATGAAGTCCAAACCACGACTCTGGGTACTTGGCCCATCTCCATGAGAGTAGGTCGCCTAGAGATGACATCGTTCCAGACGGAATCCAAATTCCATCTTTCAAATATGTGAAAAGCTGCCATCCGAGCAGAAGTACACAAACAACCCAAGAGACGCAGAGGACCAAAACACCAACTCCCCTGACGCCTCTAGCTACGAAGTCATCAGAACGCATCCTTACATCCTAATCTGTAGGTCGTAAGTAGCGCCTGCATCGTCCTGGCACTCACCGAATCCTTGGCTGTTCGTCGTGGAGAACTGGAACTGACAGCGCAGCCCCGATCCATCGGCCGCGCGTGCGATCAAGTTGCCGCCGCCAACGCCAGAGCTAGAGCCGAAGCCAGCAAAGCTCTTGCCCTTGCCAGCTGTGCCGAACATGGAGCCAACAGAGTCTCCAGAGGCAAATACATACTGCCCTCGGTAGAGCTTGTCGCCCAAGGTGATCTCTACCGAGCTGTCGTTCTCATGGGCTACACCCTTACCCGTGACAGGCCCTCCGCGCTGCTGGAGATTCAGTTGGTACGAGCAGCCGGCCAACGCCAGGCAGGCGACAGCTCCAATCACTATTTTCCTCATCGCACTCCTCCTTAAAGCTTCTGGCCATTCCAAGCCCAGAGCACACGCCCCAGGACGTTCAATTCCTCGCGCCCATCAAGCACATCCACAGTCTTGATGGACGGGTTATCGCTGCTGATCTCAAAGCTCCCGTCGTACTTCTGTCGCACGCGCTTGATGAAAACCCGCCCGTGCCCCTCAAGCACATATACGCCATCAATCGTTGGGTCTTTGATCCCCGTGTCCACCAGGAGCACATCCCCATCGTTGTAGGTTCCTTTCATGGAGTCGCCGTAGCCATGAATGAACCTCAGCGCCCGCAAGCTGGACGGCCGGATGCGCTGCTGAAGCCAGGAGCGCGAGATTGGCAGGTCGCCTGTGAAGACCTCGCCATCAAGGCCGTCATCGCCCTGGCCCATAGAGCCTGAGTTCGCCAGCAAAGGAACCATCAGCGTGTCCTCTTCGTTTTGCCGGGATGGCGCAAGCGCTGGCACCTCGATCACCTGGACGCGGCCCATTGGCCCCTCCCCAAGGGCAAGCCAGTCAGAAGCCACATTCAGTTCACGCGCCGCCACGGCGTTGTTCTCGGCGCTGAAAGTCTTGCTCAGACCCTCAACCACCTTTCGCGCTGCTTGATAGGACACGCCAAGACGCTTCGCAAGCTCCTTGGTGTCCATCTTTGCAGCGGTCATTGCCTCGTTCAGGCGCTCTCTGTAATCAACCATGGTTGTGATCATTGGTTGTTTCAAGAAAACTATAGTTTCCTTTGTGCGTGAACTATGGTTAAATGAACGCATGACGATCCAGAAAACCGATGCCATAGCTGTGCTGGGCGGCTCGAAGCGCGATGCTGCTTCGGCCCTCGGCGTGTCCTACCAGGCCATTGACAAGTGGCCGGAGACCTTGAGCAACAAGGTCGCTGATCGCGTGCTCGCTGCGTGGGCGCGGAGGAACGTGAAGAACCTCCCTGGGCCGTTCCGCACAGCCAAGCAAAAAACCACCTCCCGCTAACCCAACAACAAAGTTCCCGAGCCTCCTATGTCGTACCAAAACCGTGACCTCATCCGCAAACCCCTGTGCCTGCTGCGCGCCAGCAAGGAAGAGCGCGAGAAGCTGATTGCCTGGGCTGAGATGAAGTCCAACGGTGGTGCTGTGGCCCCGACCTTGCTGGATGCACTCCTGGCCTTGGCAGACAAGGAGCTGATGGAAGAAGAGCGTCGTCATGCCGCCAATGCTAGGCAGCGCCACGGGCTTGACAGGAACGCTTTTGGCGCCCTGCTGAACGCCTAGAACACAGGAGACATCCCATGCAGGACTTGTCTGATCCCCACGATGAACCAATGGCGCTGGACTTCTCCGGCGTTGACCAGAAGCGCATGCGTGCTCTTCAAAAGCTAGCAGACAGGTCCGGCAAGTCCTTCGAGGACTTCGCCCTGCAGACCCTCCTGGCTGCTGCTGACCACGATGAAAAAAGGTCCAAGCCGAGCACCTTCGCGCGGCTCTTCGGTTTCCGCGCTGCTCGCTAGTACGGAACTTCGCAGTAACTCAAAACATACGGAGCCGAAATGCGAGATTACGGGAAGGTCCACAGCACGTTCTGGTCGAGCCCCACGACCAGCAGCATGACGGACGACGGAAAGGTTCTGGCCCTGTACCTGCTGACGTGTTCTCACAGCACCATCGCAGGGGTTTTCAGGCTACCTGATGGGTACGTTTCGGAAGACTTGGGATGGCCTTTGGAAAGGGTTGCCCAAGGGTTCGAGGAACTGTTCGCCAATGGTTTCGCTAACCGTTGCGCAACCACTAAATGGGTCTGGATTTCCAAGCATTTGGAGTGGAACAAGCCGGAGAACCCAAACCAGCGCAAGTCAGCCGCCAAGATCGCTCTCAGCGTGCCAGACGAATGTGGCTGGAAGCTAGATTTCATGCGGGTTTGCGGTCCATTGCTTGAGATCGAAGCGCCACAAATTTCTAACCCTTCCGAAACCGTTAGCCAACCCTTTCTTAACCAGGAACAGAAACAGGAACAGAAGAGTATTGATGCTCCTTCTGCGAAGTCGCCACGTGGCACCGCCTTGGCGGCGGACTGGACCCTTCCTGATGACTGGAAAACCTGGGCAGAGAAGGAACGCCCGGATCTGGACATGGGAAAGGTTGGGGATTCATTTCGCGATTTCTGGATTGCCAAGCCGGGTAAGGACGGGCGCAAAGCGGACTGGCACGCGACGTGGCGCAACTGGGTGCGGAACCAACGCCAGGGCTACCAGCACACCCAGGTCAGCGGACGGGCAGACACCGCCCCGAGGAACTTCGTGTGATCGGCCATACCCCCCTGCTGAGGATGCGCCGCGACGGCGTGCTGCCCTACGACGTGGTCCACGTCATCGACGGTGACAGCGAGTTCGCAATCGAGCTTGCCCAGCAATGGCACCGCATCCCGAGCTCGGCAAGCGGCCTGCTCACACCACATGTGGTCGTCGGGCAGGAAGACAGCCCTGAACGCCTGGACGTGCGGTTCTGCCGTCAGCTGGGCGTGGTACTGGAAGCCAACCGAGGGCAAGAGCGCGCACAGCGTTTGTTCAAAGCAATCCGGGCAGTTGAGCCAGCCATTCTGTGCTGCGCCATGCCCGACGAAATCTGGTTTTACACGAAGGAGCAAGGCGGCAATGGCAAACGTATTCACGCCTGACGACATCGATTTCGCTGCCTACGAGCACGAGACCGATGCGCAGCAGAAGGTGCTCCCGGCATCGTCCTGGGTGCAGGAGCTGATCGACCGGATTCGCAACCCGATCCGCGCAAAGCAGGCTTTCATGCCGTGGCGCAAGACGGCCCAGTTGGTGCAGTTTCGCCCGGGTGAGGTGACGCTGTGGGGCGGGGCAAACGGCAATGGCAAGTCGCTGGTGACGGGGCAAGTCGCGCTGTCGCTGTGCGGCCAGGGCGAGCGCGTGGCAATCGCCAGCTTCGAGATGAAGCCCATCAAGACGCTGGAGCGCATGGGCCGCCAGTGGTCTGGCACAAACCCAGCGCACCCAGCCTATGCAGGGAACGACGACGGCCAGCGCATCCTGATCGACACCTACGAGCAGTTCCGCGACTGGACCGACAACAAGCTGTGGCTGTACGACCAGCAGGGCACCGTGACGGCCTCCAAAGTCTGCGCCGTGGTCCGCTACGCCGCGGTTGAGCTCAAGGTCACTCACTTCGTCGTGGACAGCCTGATGAAGTGCGTGCAGGGCGAGGACGACTACAACGGCCAGAAGCTTTTCGTTGACGAGCTCACCGCCATTGCCCGCGACCACGGCATTCACATCCATCTGATCCACCACATCAAGAAACCCGCGAGCGAGGACCACAAGCCCAACAAGTACGACATGAAGGGCTCGGGAGCCATCACCGACCAGGTGGACAACGTGATCGCCGTGTGGCGCAACAAGCCCAAGGAGCGCAAGCGCGATGAGGGCCTGCTGACCGAGGAAGCCGACGTGAAAGAGCCCGACTGCCTGCTCATCTGCGACAAGCAGCGCAATGGCGAGTGGGAAGGCTCAATTGGCCTCTGGTTCGAGCGCGACAGCCAGCAGTTCGTCGCATCCCATGGCGAAGAGCCTCTTGTGCTCTACACGCCCGACATGCAGTAACTCAACCGATCAACAAAGGAGTGGGGCAATGAGCAAGACAGAGACACAGAGCGAGTCGCTGAGGCTGGCGGAGATGCTGGAGAAGGGGCCGCGCCGCCAAGGGGATGTGCGGATCGCCGCCGTGCTGCGCGGCCTGGACGCAGAGAACAAGGCCCTGCGCTCTGCCATCGGTGACGCGTGCGAGGGATGGAATATGCACCCGGATTTGAGGAAGCTCCTTGAGGCGGCGCTTTGGGCCAAGCCTGAGGCAGCAGCCAAGATCGGAGGCGCAGCATGAGCATCACCATCTCTTGGTGGCATATCCCAGCCTGCATCACCGTCACATGGCTGGTAGTTCTGTTTTGGCCCCAGCGGAGCGCATGGGACACGATCGCACATGGCTTTGTTGTAGTGGTTGCGCTGATCCCGGTTTTGCTCGTTTGGATCGCTTCACTGCTGTGGAGGCTGGCATGAGCACCGAACGCGAAATGCTGGAGGCGGCGGCACGGGCCATTGGCATCACGATCACCTGGGACCACGGCCAGGAATTCCCCGAGCGAGTGGAGCTGTTCCGTGGGCACTTTGAAAACTACGAGCCCTGGAGCCCCAGGCTCTACAGCTCTGACGCATTCGAGCTTGCCGCCGCGCTGCGCATCAGCGTGGAGCACAACCACGCCGAAGAAACACGTCCTTGGGTCTGCGCGACGATTGACGGAGGACCACTGAGGATGAAAAAGGCCTTTGTCGAAGACGTGCCCGACGAATCCCAGCGCGCAGACCGCATGCGGCTCGCCATCCTGCGCTGTGCCGCTGCTCAGGCGCCGAAGGAGCAAGCATGACCCCGACCGGAACCGAAGCCCAGGTCTGCGAAGACATCGCGCGACGCCAGCAGTTCGGCCTGCACAAGTACGGCACTACGGTGGCCCAGAACCCGCTGGAGCTGCGCCAGTGGCTCAAGCATGCATACGAAGAGGCCCTGGGCCAAGCTATCTACCTGCGCCGCGCCATGGCCGAAATCGACACCATCCTGGCGCGCGACGAGCTGGCCGACATGGTGCGGGCGGGGAAGGGGGCTCAGGCATGAGCGCACCTATCGAAACAGTGACCCTGGTCGAAATCCTGCCCACCAAGATCTGGGTGGAGAGCGACATTTTCGGTTCGCGCCATGTGATGGTCCAGCACCAGGGCATGAAGGCCTTCAGGTACGCCAGCTTCTTCTATGGCTACGGCTACACCAGCAATGGCGGGACTTTGGCCGCTGCCGAGGCCGTTGCGCTATCTCTGGGGGCAACGCAGCCCATCGACCACCGCCAGGTGCTCGCGCCTTCTTTCGCCAAGGAGGATCGCAATGACTGACCGTCTCGAACTGGAGCTGCACAACCGCGCCCAGGCCTGGAGCCTGATCCAGTCGCAGCTGTACCCGTTCCTGCGGGATGCGCTGCAGGGCGGCGGCCGGTGGGTGCTGACCATTGGCCGCCGCAAGCGCACGAAGGCGCAGAACCGCCGTTACTGGGGCGGTGGAGTCCTGGCCCAGATCGCGCAGCAGGCCACCACAGCAGATGGCCGGATGCACAGCGCCGAGAACTGGCATGAAGCATTCAAGCAAATGTTCATCGGGGTCGAGGAGCTGCCCAACGGCAACGTGATCGGCAAAAGCAGCGCCGACCTGAGCACGGCCGAGTTCTCCGAGTTCTGCACCCGGGTGGAGGCCTACGCAGCGTCCGAGCTGGGGGTGACGTTCTATGACCTGTGGGAGGAAAAGCGATGAGCGACTATCTGGAACCCATCACAAGCCTGGTTGAGCTGAATGATGATGAATGCCTGGCTGGCTATCACGCTGGCCTCGGGTTCATTGAAGTTGACCACACGCAGAAGAGCCGCAGCTACTGGCACGGCTACAGCAACGGCCGAGCAGATCGCCGGCTGGAGCCCATCAGCCCCGCTGCGCATGCGATCGCGCGCCAGATGGTGGCTGAACGCCGGGCGAAAGGGATGCATTGATGACCTTCCGTCGCACACGCTGTGCCCACTGTCGCACCAAGCTCACGCCCGAGCGCCCCAGCCAGATCGTCCATGCCGAATGCGCAGAGCCATACGCCATCGCCAAGCGCGAGAAGGAGGAGCGAGCCCAGGCCAAGGCAGCGCGCATGGCCGCCCGGGTAGCGAAGGCTGAGATTCGCCGGCGCAAGGAGGCCGCCAAGCCACGCGCCAAGTGGCTTTCCGAGTGCCAGGACATCATCAACAAGATCGTCCGTCTGCGCGACAAGCACTTGGGCTGCTGCTCATGTGACCGCGGCCCCGAATGGGATGGCCAGTGGCACGCATCGCACCTGCGTTCCGTGGGCGCCGCGTCAGCAGTCCGGTTCCATCTCTGGAACATCCACAAGGGCTGCTCCATATGCAACAAGCACCTGAGCGGCAACCTGGCTGAGTACCTGCCGCGCATCCGCGCCCGCATCGGCGATGACAAGGTGGACTGGCTCTACACCCAGAACCAGCTCGTCAAGCACGACGTCGAGTACCTCAAGAAATTCAAGCGAGTGATGGGCAAACGCCTGCGCCGCATCGAAAAACGCTGCAACTGAAGAAGGAGCCCACATGCTGATGAAAGCATACGTTGACTACAACCTCATCAAAGCCGAGCACGAAGAGATCCACGTCAGGCTCCAGAACTGGGCGCGGTGGGTCCGCGGAGGCAATACCGCCCTATCGCACCCCATGTGGCGCTTCTTCAAAGAGAAGGAGGCCAGTGAGTCCGTCCCGCTGGATCACATCCCAATCAACAGCCTGGATGCCCACGCGCTAGAAAAGCTCGTCGTTGATCTCCCAGAGAAGCAGCGCCACGCAGTCCGCTGGTGGTACGTCTACGCCAACAACCCCAGGAAAGCGGCCAAGCTTTTGGGCGTCACGATGGACGCGCTGAACGAACTGGTGCATGACGCCAGAACGATGCTGAAAAACCGCGCAAAGCCAGTTGCAATTCGCAAATGATTCTGGTAACGTGGCAGCCATCGTTAGCAACAGCACTAGAACGTCCCGGTTTGCGCCGGGATAGGTGCGAGCAACACAAAGCCCTGACCAGAAATGGCCGGGGCTTTTTCATTTCCGCAGGGCGGCACTAACCCCTCAAGCCCTCCTCCTCCGAGTGCTTAGCCCTGCACCCATCAAGCAACAGCAAGCCCAGCATCAATAGCTGCGCATGCCAGAGCAAGCCACCGGGGCAAGACCTCGGCGGACGAGAGATAGCGCGCGTAGGTCGCTCGGCTCATGCCAAGCGCCTCCGCTGCAGTGTTGTATGTGTAGCTATGGCGAGATTGCCAGGCGCGTAGGTCAGTAGTGTTCATCGTGGTTTTGCTCTTGGGGCTGACATGAATGCTCCGCGACGTTTCCAGTCGCCCGCATTGTGTGTTGTTGGAAGCCCTTGCCGCACAACCCAGTCGTGGAAGGACTCGGCTATTTCAGCAACACGGTTTCGTTCAGAAGCTCTGATGTAATCGCCAGACTTGAGCTTCTCTGCAACGACCAGGCAGAAGTCCTGCTCATGTGCTGGAGGAGCGCGCACTGTAACAACCTGCTGGATGGGCTGCTCCAGCCGCGTCTGAGGTTGAGAGAGGCGCATCTCAAGTTCTGCAGCGACATCGCGCATGAGCTTGAGTAGGCCCGGCGTGGAGATTTCGGGGAGTTTGATGATCTGCATGTCAGTCGTACTTGTAGACATCTTCATCTTCGGGTGTAGTCGAGGGCAGATCGCTCGAATGGTGCAGCTTGCCATCTGAGTCCAGATAGAACTTGCCGTCGTACCAGCCTGTGTAATCGTCAGCATCCCATTTCTTGCGTTGCTCTTCGAGCGTGCTGGAGTATTCAACGATCTTGGCATCTGGATGAACCAGAGCAAGCCAGGAGCGATTCCTCTCGAACTCTGCTTCAGCGTCTGCACGGGTGTAGAGGTATCCGCTGAACACGACGCCATTGCCACGGACAAAGATTGCAAACATTTCGATCCCCTTGGTTGTGGCGTTCAACGTGTCGCCATGGGTTTAATGTAGTCTCAATATGAGACTGCGTCAACAGGTTGAAGAGAAATATTTCTATGAGCGACGAACCGAAAAATACGGGACGGTTCGCCAAAGGAAACCCCGGGAAGCCAAAGGGCGCGACGAACAAGGTGACGCGCGAATTCAAGGCCACTGTGCAGAAGCTTCTTGAGGACAACGAGGCGAATGTCGGGAAGTGGCTGAGACAAGTTGCCGAGGGTGAAGGCGATGTGAAGCCGGACCCTGCAAAGGCCCTTGACCTTCTTGCCAAGCTCGCCGAGTACGCAGCTCCAAAGCTGAACCGCACAGAGCACGCTGGCGACGGTGGCGGCCCAGTGAAGTTCCAACAGGTCCGCCGGACCATCGTAGACCCAACCAAATGAGCACACTGGACTTGCAGACGGCGCGCGTGTTCGTGCCGCTGCTTGAGCCTGCGCGCGACAAAGCTGCATGGGGTGGGCGAGGCAGTGGCAAGAGCCATTTCTTCGCTGAGTTGCTCATTGAGGACAGTCTTGCAGAGCCAGGCGAGTCTGGTGAAGGTTTGCGCTCTGTATGCATCCGAGAGGTGCAGAAGGATCTGGCTCAGTCCTCGAAGCTGCTGATCGAAACGAAGCTCAACCGCTTGGGACTGAGTGAAGCAGACGGCTTCAAGGTGTTCAAGGACGTGATCCAGACGCCTGGCGACGGTCTGATCATCTTCAAGGGCATGAACGACTACACGGCCGACAGCATCAAGTCGCTGGAAGGCTTCAAGCGTTCATGGTGGGAAGAGGCGCACGGCGCAACGAAGACGAGCATCAATCTGCTGCGACCAACGATGCGCGCGACAGGCTCGCAGATGTGGTGGTCATGGAACCCGCGCCGCAAGTCCGATGCTGTGGACGTGATGTTCCGTGGTGGCGAGAAGCCTGCCAAGGCCATCGTGGTCAAGGCCAATTGGCGCGACAACCCATGGCTGACACAAGAGCTTGAAGACGAGCGCATTGACTGCCTGCGCATGCAACCGGAGCAGTACGACCACATCTGGGAAGGTGGATACGCGACGTTGAATGAAGGCGCGTACTTCGCAAAACACATCGCAGAGGCAAGGCAGCAGAACCGCATCGGGCGTGTGGCTGCTGATCCGCTGATGACGTTGCGTGCATTCGTGGACATTGGCGGCACAGGCGCCAGGGCTGATGCCTTTGCCATGTGGATCGCTCAGTTCGTTGGCAAAGAGATTCGAGTGCTCGACTACTACGAGCAAGTGGGCCAGCCGCTCTCATCGCACTTGAACTGGATGCGAGAGCACAGCTACGACAAGGCCCAGATCTGGCTGCCACACGATGGCGCCACTCAAGACAAAGTGCACGACGTTTCCTATGAGTCCGCGCTCAGGCAAGCGGGCTACACGGTCACGGTCGTGCCGAACCAGGGTAAGGGCGCTGCCAAGGCTCGCATTGAAGCAGGCCGGCGCCTGTTCGGATCGATGTGGTTCAACGAGGCCACGACTCAGCCCGGGCTTGAGGCGCTGGGCTGGTATCACGAGAAGCGAGACGAGCAGCGCGGCATCGGCCTAGGCCCAGAACACGACTGGTCGAGCCACGGTGCTGATGCATTTGGCTTGATGGCAGTCGCATACGAAGAGCCTGTGACCCGCAAGAAGCTGGTCTACAAAAACATGGGATACGCATAAATGGATGAAGCAGTAGCCGCCCACGTCTACGTTGGCAACTTCGGCACCTACGCAATCCCCTCTGGCGTGTATGCAGAGGCTGTGGCCCTGAGTGGCGCGCAGCTGAGCGACCAGCGGACCAAAGGTGCGCGCCTGCTCAAGCAGTGGGGCCGAGATCGTGATGCGCAAGAAGGCCGTCTGCACAAGACTGGAAGCCAATAAATGGATGATCGTGAACTCTGTGTGCTGATCGACCGCCAGTCTCGGCAAGCCATTGGCGCCGATGACCTGACGGACGTGCAGCGCGACGACGCCTACGCGTACTACTACGGCGAGGCGAAGGGCCGCCTTGCTGCGTCCGAGATCGATGGCCGCTCGCGCGTGGTGTCCAAGGACCTGATGGATACCGTGGAATGGGCCATGCCCGCGCTGATGGACACGTTCGCGTCTGCTGATGACATCGTGCGTTTCGAGCCTGACTCTCCCGAGGATGAGCAGGCGTGCATGGACGCCACGAACTACATTGGCTTCCTGATCCACCGCAAGAACGAAGACGGCTTCACTACCATCCATGACGCGGTGAAGTCGTCGCTGATCGCCCGCACTGGTTGGGGCAAGTGCTACGTCGAAGAGGCGCAGGACTATCGCCAGGAGCGCTATTCCGGTCTGACGCAACAGGAAGTGCAGATTCTGGAGGGTGACCCAGAGATCGAGATCGTTGAGCAGTACGAGACGGGCATGGTTCCTGCCCCCGTGCCGCCGCAACCCGGTCAGCCGCCTCAGCTTGTGCCGCTGTTCGATGTGGTGTGCCGGCGCGCTGAGAACGTCACGCAGTTCCGCAATGAAGGCGTGCCACCGGAAGAGATCCGCGTCAGCAAGGAAACGCGCGTCCTGAGCGATTGCCACTTCATCGAGCACCGCCGCGAGGTGACACTGAGCTATCTGCGGGAACAGGGCTACGAGGAAAGCCAGATCGCCCAATTGGCATCCGACCAGATGAGCCGCTACAGCGACAACGAAGCGGCGCGCATGGACTACGACGACACCGATCCGCTGCGCAATGAGCCGATTGACGAGAGCCAGCGCAAGGTCTGGTTGTCGGAAAGCTACCTGCGTGTGGACTTCGATGGCGATGGCAAGACCGAGTATCGCCGCGTGGTCAAGGTGCTGAGCGTCATCTTCGAGAACGATGTAGTGGATGACCATCCGTTTTGGCTGATGTCGCCAATCCTCATGCCCTACAAAATCCAGGGCCTGAGCATGTATGACTTGGTGGAGGATTTGCAGCAGATCAAGACCTCGCTCACCCGTGAGGTGCTGAACAACGCCTACCTAGCCAACAACCCCATGAAGGAGGTTGTTGAGAACGGCATCATTGACATGGATGAGCTGCTGACCCCGCGTGTCGGCGGCATCGTTCGTGTCAAGGCCGCTGGAACCATCCGCGAGATCATGACGCCATCGATCGCAGCTCAGGGCCTGGAGCTGATGAACCGATTCGATGAGATCCGTGACACCCGCACTGGCGTGACTGAGATGAACTCGGCGATGAACACCGAGAGCCTGTCTCAAACGAATGTGGGCTCGCAAGGTGTGCAGGCGTTGATGAACGCTGGCGTGCAGCGCATCCGCCTGATCGCTCGTGTGCTGGCAGAGACAGGCTTCAAGCGCATGTACTACCTGATGCTGAAGAACGTCACGCAGCATCAGGACAAGTCGCAACAGGTCAAGATCAACGGCCGGTGGCTGACCATCGATCCGCGCGAGTGGAAGAACCGCTACAACATGACTGTCTCTGTTGGCGTCGGCACATTCGGCCGTCAGCAGCAGGTGCAGAACATGCAGATGGTCATGGGGATGCAACAGCAGCTCCTGCAACTGGGTATGGTGCAGCCACAGAACGTGTTCAACGCAGCGAAACGGCTGGTGGAGGCCATGGGCTACCGCGATGCGGACCAGTTCATCACGCTCCCGCAGTCAGGACAACAGCAGGGCCAGCAGAAGGATCCTGTTGCTCAGGCGGCAGAGGCTCAAGCCCAGGCGCTGATCCAAGCCGAGCAGGTCAAAGCTCAGGCCAGCTTGCAGAAGGCGCAGATGGACAACCAAACCCGCTTGGTGGTGGAGCGCGAGAAGATCCAGAGCACTGAGCGTGTGGCGATGTTTGAGGCTGAGAACAAGCAGCGCCTTGAAGAGCAAAAGATGCTGGCCCAAGCAGCCCAGGCGAACGCCCGCGCCATGCAGCCACGCCAAGGACCGCAGCAATGAACCCAGAGCAGCAGATTGCCCGGGCCGAAGAGGCCAAGAGGCTGCTTGAGAGTGAGCTCTTTCAAGAGGCTTTTGAAACCCTGGAACAGGAATGGACCGCAAAATGGATGAACAGCCAAGCCAACGACGAGGCCGGCCGCGAAAAGTGCTGGCTGGCGATCAAGATGCTCCACAAGCTGAAGGGCGATCTGAGGGCGGTGATGGAAACCAGCAAGATCGCCCGAGCCGAACTCAACAGGGCGCGCAACCTGGCTCATGGTCAGACGTTGTGAAGGTGCTGGAGCGCATTGAAGGCTTGATCACTATGGTGGCCGTGCCATTCGACACATTCCCGCCCGTCTATGTGACTGGCAGCTACGGCGCACGCGTTATTCGAGGCGACGAGTTCTCGGTGCGCTTCGACTCTGGCGAGATGATCTACCCGGAGGTGGCATGACATCTCCTGCCATGGTGCTGATCGTGCACAAGGACGCAACAGACTTGATGCCGAATGGCCGTGTGTTCCTTCAGAACGAGGACGGCTCGCCCGCATTGGCCCAGTACACCACGCTGGATCAGGTATCAGCCATGTTCGCACCCTATGTGCAGCAGGCCACTCCTGCCAGCGCATCAATGGTGCACGTGGACACTGAGCACCGCGTCATCACCCTGATCGTCAACGGTTCAGGCGCACTGGCATCTCTGCAAATCGCGCTGCCCAACGGAGCCGCAGACCGGTCGGGGACGATTGTTCGCGTGCTGTTCCGCGTGGGCGTGAATGCGCTGTCTTTCCCTGGTGCACTGATGGAGTCCGAGCCGCCGTCTACGGTCTATGCCGGCGACGGCCTGGCGCTGCAGTGTGTTGGCATGAACGAATGGATCAAGCTCCCCTCATGAAAAAGCTCTTCGCCCTGCTTCTGCTTGCCGCATCGTCGGCTTTTGCTGCGCCCTACGACATCGGGGTGGATCAGCGAAGTCCAACCGACATGTCATGGCAACGCCGTCTCATGGACAGCCCGTCAACAGACGGGCTTTTTATTTACAACGTCACGACCAAGCTACCGGAGTGGGTGACTCTGGGTGCGAACGTGGCGATCACGAGCGGAGTGCTCAACTCGGCGCTTGTGCAGCCTGATTGGGCTGCAACGAGTGGCTATGCGGCCATCCTGAACAAGCCAGTTGCCTTTCCGCCTGCTGCACACACGCACGACGCTGCAGATGTGGTGTCCGGGGTGCTTGCTGATGCGCGCATCCCATCATTGGCGATCAGCAAGACCACAGGCCTGCAGGCGGCTCTGGATGGCAAGTTCCCGAATCCATCCGGCACTACGGCTCAGTACCTGCGTGGCAATGGGTCGTTGGCAACCTTCCCGACAGCGGTCTCCGCTTTCACAAACGATGCCGCCTATGTGACCAGTCCAGGCCTGACGACCACGCTTGCAGGCTATGCGACGACATCCGCACTGACCAGTGGCCTGGCAAGCAAGTTCAACACGCCAGCAGGTACGACAGCGCAGTATGTCCGCGGCGATGGCTCCCTTGCCACGCTGCCGACCACGCCAGCGGCCTCCCAAGCCTCCGCATCGCGCACGCTGAACACGGCATTCCAGGTGTCCACGACCCGCAGCGCCCTGGTCATGTACTCGGTGCAGATCACAGCCACTGCATCCATTGCTGGCGGCCAGAACGGTGACGTGATCCTTGAGATTGCGTCGGACAGCGGTTTCACGGCCAACGTGCAGACAGTCGCTATCGCTGGGCTGGGCCAGACCTACACCCTGGCAGTCGCTATCCAAGGCGTCCAGCCGCAAACCTCAGTCGTGTCGGGTTTCGTGCCGGCCGGCTACTACACACGTCTGCGCACCGTGAACAACACGGGAACGCCGACTTTCACATACCGCGCAGGCCAGGAAGTCCTGCTCTAAGGAGATCAAGATGGATGAAGAACTGCAAGGCGGCGAAGGCGCCGAACTGGACTTGGCTGGGGCCTTTGGCGATGAAGGAGAGGGCAGTCCTGATGATGGTGGCCAGGAGCAAGACCTTGGCTCGTTGATTCCCGAAGACGAAGGCGCCCAGGCGCAACAGCAGCAACAGGACGACGACCCAGAAGACGAATGGGAAGCTGGCGGCGAGAAGTACAAGCTCAAGCGGTCTGAGCTGCGCGCCGGCTACATGAAGGACGCGGACTACCGGCAAAAGACGGCCAAGGTAGCAGAACGTGAGCGCGCTGCAGAGCAGTTCGCCCAACGCCTCAATATGGAGCGCCAACAAAGCGCCAACCAACTTGAGGTGCTGATGGGCACTCTGCAGCAGTCTCTCGTTGGCAGCCAGCCATCTACGGAGTTGCTCAACAGCGACCCGACAGAGTACCTGCGTCAACAAGCTGCGCATAACGAGCGTGTGCAGCAGTTCAACCAAGCCTACCAGCATCGACAGCTACTCCAGCAGCAAATGCAAGCTGCCCAGTACGCTCAGTTCGAGCAGCGTGTCAGGCAGGAGCAATCAGCGCTCCTTGAACGGATCCCGGAATGGCGCAGCGAGAAAACGCGTGCTGCGGAGCAAAAGGGGATCGCAGAAATGCTCAGTCAGGTTGGCTACCAGCCCGACGAAATCAACTCGCTCAACGACTCCCGCGCAGTCGCATTGGCCCGCGATGCATGGAAGTGGCGTCAACAGCAGCAGCTGAGGACGGAGCGCCAAGAACCCCCTCGTGTGCCCAAGCCGATCCGCCCAGGTACGGCGAATGCACAGAAGCAAACCAATTCACTGGTCTCGCGCGCCAATGAGCGCCTGCGCCGCAACCCGAACGACTCGGATGCACTGGCAGGCCTGCTGGCGGGCAGTGGCCTGTAACCCAATCGGAGAACGCAATGCCTGCAAATACCCTGCTGACTACCACTCCCATCGTGCGCCTGGCCGAGGACGTGGAAGACAAGATCTACAACTTTCGCCCCACGGACACGCCTCTGGCGTCCTCGATCAGCTCGACCAAGGTCGAAGCCAATCTGCACGAGTGGACTGCCGACGAATACCGCACGCCCAATGCGGACAACGCGGCCATCGAAGGCGCTGACGCCACGTTCGTGATCCCGACCCAGCCGAAGGTCTACAGCAACCGCAACCAGATCTTCCAGGACACGGTATCGGTATCTGGCACTGCTGAGGCAGTCAAGAAGTACGGCCGCGCAAGCGAAATCGCGCGCCTGAAGACCAAGAAGCTGATCGAGCTGAAGAAGGACATGGAAGCGGCGTTCATCTCGAACCCCGTGGCCGTGACTGGCACGGGCGCAGTGGCATCCAAGCTGCGCGGCCTGTATGGCTGGATCGCAACCAACAACTCGCTCGGCGCCACGGGCGTTGCGCCCGACCCGACGACCAACACCGGCCCCACGGCTGGCACACTGCGTCCGTTCATCGAGGACTACCTCAAGACGGTGATCCGAGCTGTGTACGAGAACGGCGGCGACGCTTCGGTGCTGATGGTCAGCCCGCAACACAAGCAGCGCGTCTCGACCTTCACCGGCAACGTGCAGCGCACTAACGAAGTGGCTAACAAGAGCCGCAACGAAGTGGTTCTGCGCACGTCCTTCACGATCTACGGCCACGACTTCGGCGAAACCAAGGTCGTGCCCAACCGCGTGATGACGGGCAGCCGCGCCGGCCTGGTGAACACGTCCTACGTGATCGACTACGACAAGATCAAGCGCGGTTCTCTGCGTGGCATGCAGTCGCAGAAGCTGGCAAACGTGGGCGACAGCGAGCAATGGCAGATGCTGACCGAAGTTTCCCTGGTTGTCGGCCAGGAAAGCACGCTTGGCGCGATCCGCGACCTGACCGTGACCGGCGCGTAAGCACCAAGCGAGTCAGAAACCGAGGGGGCTGGAGAAATCCAGCTCCCTTTTTCTTTGGGGGAAAGAAATGCGTCGTGAGATCGTTTATGAAGCCGGCCAGATGCACGATGCCTTGTTCGTGGACATGGACCAGCTCAAGGCCCATGCGGATTGGTGCCAGGCCCGGCAGAAAGAAGGCCTGACTGAGGTCCATGGCATGCGCATCCTGGGTGAAATTCCCGGCGAGTTCGTTGAGGCGTATTGCAACAAGAATGGTGTGACGTTCCAGGAGTGGATGCAGAACCCTGAGCACGCCCGCATCATGCTGCGCGACCCGGCCTTGGCGCACTTCCGCATTCACCCGGGCAAGATATGAACTACGGCCAGCTGAAGGCGGCTATGACCGCTTACACGCACCGATCAGATGCTGCGGCGATGGCTGATGTGTTCATGCCCATCGCCGAGCAGCGCATCTATTTCGGTGAGAGCAACTCTCCTGCCGTTCGCTTGTCATCGATGCTGTCCACCGTGACTTTGGCAACCGGAACGAGGCCAGCTGGTTTCGTTGAAGCCAAGAAGGTTTTTGAACTGAGCCGCCCAGAGTGCCCGCTTGAATTCCGCCCGATGGAGTTCATGGACCGGGAGTGCCGCAAGTTCTCTTGGGATGGCGAAACGCTGGTCCTTTCTCGCGACATGTCGTTCCCCATGCAGATGACCTACTACGGCCAGCTCGCAACTCCGGTGGCGGACGCTGACACGAATCCGATTCTGACCAAATTCCCCAACGTCTACCTGACCTCGATCCTCGTTGAGTTCGCCCGTTGGGCGCGTGATGACGAGATGCTTGTGCGGGAGGCTGGCAACTATGCGAGCGCTGTTTCCTCGGCGCAATCTGCAGACCAACGAGCCCAGCACTCGGGCTCCATGCTTGTGATGAGGACACGGCCATGACTGTCGAAACTGCCCTCTACCCTTCCCAGTTGAATCCTGCATTGCCTTTCGCCTCTGACATGGTGTCAGAGGGTGATGACCACATCCGTCTGCTGAAGACGGTCGACAAGACCACGTGGGGCAACGTTGCAGGCGCCGTTTCCGCCTCCCACATCGAGCTGAATTACATCGTTGGCGTCACGTCCCCGCTGCAAGGGCAGATCAACGGAAAAGGCGCGATCACAGGTCAAACATGGACCGGCGCACACGTCTTCAATGGCTCAATCGCCGTCCCAACGCTCGCTCAGGCCACCAGCACCACAGGCGCCGCATCCACAGCATTCGTGCAGAACGAGTGGGTCACACGCCTGCCGAACTACACGGGTCCAATCACGGCGTCTACGGCTGAGCTGAACCGCATGGTCGGCGTGACATCTGGCGTTCAGGCCCAGATCAACGCCAAGGCGACGAGGGCCGGCGACACATACACCGGCACGCACGATTTCTCTGGCGCAACGAGCATCACCGCCCCAACGCGCACAACTGGCGATGCCACCACGAATGTGGCCACTACCGCTTTTGTGGCTGCTGCAGCACTGTCCACGGCCTTGCCCGGCCAGGCAGGCAACGCAGGCAAAGTCATCACAACTGATGGCACGAACGCATCATGGACAAGCGTTCTCACTGGGCCGCTGTCGGTGCCAGCCGGGGCCAGTGGGGCACAAGCCCCCCGCGCAAGTGAGGTCCCGGTACTCGCCCGCACAACGATGCTGCACGAATATTCCAATTCTTCAATGAATGGGGTAGCGCTTGATGCATGGAAGCAGTATTCGATTGACGCAGGCGCTGTTTATGCTCGGCCTCTTGGGACTTCCGCGACTAATGGAGACAGGTTATCTCTGATAAACCACGGGAACACCTGGGTTACTGGGAATTTCACAGTGACCATCCCGAGTGGAAGCCTGCTTTTTGTCGCCGGGAATCAGTTGATATCCGGTCCCAACACGCTTGTTCTTGACTCTGACAAAGTTGAGAAGATTGAGTTCACATGCATTTCCACAAATGGCCCCGGTCTCCCTGTTTGGGTTATGTCGATTTCCTGAAAGTCTATTATGAATCTCTCTGAAATAGTCAATGGGAGCGGCGGCTTTTATGACCAGTTTTTGTTTGCATCGTCTGGCTCATTCACAGCGCCATCTACAGGATTGGTGAGGATCAGCGCGGTTGGAGGCGGAGCGGCCGGGACTTCTGGCGGTCGTGGCGGATGCGCTGGAGGATTTTCCACAATTGTTGTGAAGCTAACTAAATCGTCAGTCGTTAGTTTCACGGTTGGTGCTGGTGGGGCGACAAGTGGGCAATCTGGCGGCAACACAACGGTGACAGCAACAGGCGTTTCCCTGGCTGCTAATGGCGGCTCTGCGACAGCTGGCGGCACGGCATCGGGTGGAGAGGTAAATGTCACGGGCGGTGTATCTGGGAATGTCGCTGGCTCCGGTGGCGGTGCAGTTGGTGTGTATGGAGTGACGCCAGGTGCATCCGGGGCTCTTGCTGGTTCTGGTGGATCTGGCGTAGGCGGTGGTAGCGCGGCTGCGAATGCGAGTCCTGGGGGGGGCAGTTTCGGCGCTGGGACTACAGCAGCTCCTGGACTGGGAGGCATGGGATTCGGCGGTGGTCGCATCCTGATGCCTGTTGGCCGCGGTGGCTATTCCATGTCGCTGATGGGTGAGGCAGGGGGCGGCGGTTGTGGCGCAAATTCTGCGATCCGCGCGGGCGATGGCGGGGTGTTTGCTGGCGGTGGCGGTGCAACAAACTTTGGCGGCGCGACTGCTGGAAATGGGAATCTTGGCGGCGGCGGCGGCGGGTCGGTTGCGGCTGGAACGCAGGGCGTTGGTGGCCAAGGCTGCGTGATCATTGAATACTTCAGGAACTAGAAATGAAGCGCATTGAAATCTTGCATTTGGATGGATCGGTCGCAAACATCATCCTATGCGATGAAGATTGGGCTGAGCAGTATCACCCCGGCTGCTGGAGGATAGCTCCTGAGACAGAGTTGCCAGCATCTACTGCGCCGCGCCACATTAGCGTTGGCGCGTTCTATGACCGTTTCGGCGCTGCCAAGTGGGGAATTCTTGCAGATGAGAGCGCTGCAGTTCGTGCTGTCGTGCGCGATGCCAGCATTCGCCAGTACATCGATCTGGACAACAGCCAGTTGTCTGCTGGCCTGGCGAAGCTCGTTGATGCCGGGCATCAGATTGATCCGGCAGCGATCATCAGCGCGCCGGTCCAACTGCACGAGTTGCCATGACTGTCCAGACTCTCGCGGATCTGGGAAAGGTCGGCATCGTCAAGGATGTCCAGCCCCAGGAGCTCCCTATCAATGCCTGGTCTGATGGGGCCAACATCCGCTTTCGTGACGGCGGGGTGGAGCGCATGAAGGGTGAGCTGCAGGTGTTCACCACTCCATCAGTTGTGCCGTACTGGCTGCAGCCCTACTACCAGGGTGGAAAGCGCTATTGGGTGCATGCCGGGTTGAGCGCAGTGTATACAGATGACGGCACCACGCGCACGAACATTACGCCTTCTACCGCTCCAACTGGCGGGATCGACAACCGTTGGACTGGCGGCGTTCTCAATGGCGTCCTGGTGGCGAACAACGGTGTAGATGCGCCGTGGTATTGGGGTGGGACAGGCCTGATGCTCGCGCTCCCAGGTTGGACGGCCGGCATGAAGGCCGCAAGCCTGCGCCCGTTCAAAAACGTACTTGTCGCACTGGATGTGACGAAAAGCTCCACACGCTATGCAAACATGGTGAAGTGGAGCGACATCGCCGCGCCTGGAGCGGTTCCGCAAAGCTGGGACCAAAACGACAAGACGAAAAACGCTGGTGAACTAGACCTTGCGGAAGAACCGAGCCTGATGGTGGATCAGTTGCCCATGGGTGACGTGAACATCATCTACAAAGAGAACAGCATGTACGCCATGCGGGCGACTGGCGGCACTGATGTGTTCTCGTTCCAGCGTCTTCCTGGCGCTGTTGGCGCACTCGGGAAGGGCTGCATCGCGCAGACGCCATTCGGCCATGTTGTGCTCACTCATGGCGACGTGATCCTGCACTCTGGACAAGGCCCGAAGTCGATCATCAACGGGCGCATGCGGCAATGGCTGTTCAAGCAGATCGATTCTGTGAACCGTGGCCGCTCGCTGGTCTTCTCAAATCCTCCAGTCAAAGAGGTTTGGGTGTGCTTCCCGGAGCTAGGTAAGAACTACTGCACGCTGGCATGCGTCTGGAATTGGGAAGAGGACACGTGGTCAATCCGGCGCCTGAACAACATCACTTGTGGTGGCGTGGGCCAACTGGACAGCGGCACTACGAACACCTGGGCATCTCAAAACTACGCCTGGGCTGATGCAGCTCAGGCATGGAACGAAGACCCGCTGTCGTCTGCGCAAGAGCGGCTGCTGATCGGCAATGCATCGCCAATCATCAATGCAGTAGAGATCACGGGGACGATCAACGGAGCTGCGTACAGCAGTGTGGCAGAACGTACTGGCATTGCCCTGGGCGCGCCGGATGTTGTCAAGACAGTGCGGGGCCTGAGGTTCCGGGCGCTAGGCGCTGTCGGCACGCAGATCCAGATCGAGGTAGGTGGTCAGATGAGCATGGAAATGCCGATCAGCTGGTCAGCTCCTGTGACCCACATCATCGGCGGTAGCGCATACGGGCAGATTGACACATTCGCGAATGGCCGATTCCTTGGGGTGCGCATCACATCCTTGGACAACCAGCCCTGGCGTTTTCAGTCCTATGACGCCGATTTCATCGTGACTGGGAGGTACTGATGTACGTGCCAACGAACGTCCCGCCGAATGCTGCGGAACTCCCTGGGTGGCTCATGCAAGAGCACCTGAACCTACAGAAGGCCCTCAACGGGCCTTCTTCTTTTTTGACGCTGCAAGAACTGCACAAAGAGCCCGCAAAGATCATTGTGGGCATGGTGGTTCTTGCTGATGGCACGGACTGGAACCCGGGCAGTGGCTCCGGTTTCTACGGCTACCGCGCGGGAGCGTGGCGATTCCTCGGATAGGAGAAAACATGGCACTCTATCAATACCCCGACGGCACCCAAGGCTCCACGCCCTACCAAATGGGCGCGGATGGCCAATACGCGCGCCAGGGCTCCGGCCTGATCGAAGGATCGATGGTGTATGGTCAGCCCGGATCAGGCTATGCCGCTGGAACTGAACTTTCGGCAATGGGCCAAGGCCCGGCCACGAATCAATGGGCCACATCTGGCTTCGGCCAGCCGCAGGGCGGCAGTGGTGGCGCCGTCTTCGGCGGGTCGAATCCGTCTGGTGGCGGCATGACGTTCCATGGCGGACCATCGCCCGCCCCAATGCAGAACGCTGGCGGTGCTGGCGGCAGCTACATGGATCAGACGAACCCCTATTTGCAGAAGCAAATGGACGCGGTTACGAAGACCATGACCGACAACTTCAACACCCGGGTGCAGCCGCAGATCGCGTCCAACGCGATGGCCGCTGGTGGCTACGGCGGTTCGCGGCAGGGCGTGCTTGAAGCCAATGCCATGAACGACCTGCAGTCGAACATCGGGAGCGCACTGGCTGGGCTCGGTGGAAATGCATTCGGCCAGCAGCTGCAGTACGACCTGGGCCGGCGCGCAGACAACCTCGGACAGGGCAACCTGGGGCTTGGCTACTACAACGCAGCGAACAACTACAACTTGGGCCTTGGCAATCAGAACCTGGGCTACGCAAATCTGGACCGTCAGATCAACAACGACAACAACAGCTGGGCGCTGCAAGGTGCGCAACTTGGCAACAACACCTGGAACCAGTTGAACAACAACAACCTGACGGGGTTGAACGCTGGAAACACGATCCAGAACACACCTCTGAACTACTGGCAGCAGTTCATGAATGGTGCAAATGGGATGGGTAACGGCTTTGGCACATCGACGGGTACGACAAACGTGCAGGGCAACCCGCTGCTCGGTGCATTGGGCGGCGCCCAGCTGGCAGGACAGATCGGCAACCTTTGGGGTGGTGGTTCGTCCGGTGGCGCAAGCAGCGGAGGATCTGGCTTAGGCCTGCAACCGCCAACAACTGGTTTCTGGGGGACAACGTCATGAGATACGAAGCGGAGAATCTCCCCAATGATGCGGTGCAGGCGATCCGCCCGGCATTCGAGAAATCTCTTGCTGATCAGTCCGATTTCTGGGTTGAACAGTGCCGGTCTGGCAACGCTCAATACTGGCGTAGTGACGATGGCGCGTACTCGGCAATCACAGAGGTGCGCGACACGGAAAAGGGCCGTGTATTCCACATGGTTGCATCTGCGGGCTCCTATCGCCCATCTCTTCTTGAAGAGGGCGAGAACTGGGGTCGAGAGATGGGCTGCGCACTTGCCATGACAGAAGGCCGGCCAGGCTGGGCCAAATTGCTCGACGGATACAAGGCCGTGTCCGTCCAATATATGAAGGAACTCTGATGCCAGCAGCACTTGTACCAATTGCCGGAGCCGTCGCCGGATCTGTGGTTTCCGGGGCTTTGAACAAAGGCGGTGGTGGTGGATCGTCCCAGACCACTACGAACGAGCCTTGGAGCGCAGTCCAGCCGTGGATGAAGGAGAACATCGAAAAGGGCCAGAAGCTCCAGGGCTACTACGAACAGAACCCGTTCAACTCGCTGCAGCAGAACAGCTACCAGAACCTGTATGGTGATCTGGACAACTATCGGCAGAACATGGCGCCGAGCATGATGGCCCTGTCCAACAGGCTCATGAACAGCAACTACCAGCGCGCGCCTGCAGGCTCGGAGATGGGTGGATACCTGAGGCCTGAGCGCAGCATGGGCGCTGGCACGTACACCTATGGCGCTGGTGCTGCGCCTGGCGGTGCGGGCCAGGCTGGAGCTCTTGCAGGACTGCTCGGCCAAGCTGGGCAAGGCCAGACTCCACTTATGCAGGGTGGCGGCCTGTTGGGCGGGGGCGGCATCTCTGGCGCGCTCGGTGGCCTGATGAGCAGCCAAGGCCAGGACATGACGCAAGGTGCTGGCCAGGGCATGCAGTCGGGCGGGATTCGCCCAAGCCCTCTGATCCCCACCATGATGGCGAATCCAGGTACGGCCTACGGTCAGATCGATTTCGACGCGCTCAACCCCTACAAGGGCGCGCTCAAGCCAGAGGAAAAGTCTGCCGACACAGCCAACACAACTGGCTTGAATGATGACGAGTTGGAGTACCTGCGCCGCCAATACGCTCAGGACAAGTTCAGGCGCGATCAATATGGTGATTTCGGTGGTGGAGGTGCGTGATGGCTGGACTACTCGATTTCCTGAACAGCCCTGATTCTCAGCTTGGGCTGAATCTGCTTGCTGCTGCTGGCAGCGGTCAACGCTTTGGGCCTGGTCTGTTGGGCGCCATGCAAGGTGTGCGCGCCCAGCAGATGGAAGAGATGAAGCGCGGCCTGTTGCAGTCTCAAGTCGATGAAAACAAGGCGCAGGCTGCACAACGACAAATGGCGGTGGATATGGCGCGCAGAGAAGGTGAATTGGCGCAGAAGTTCTACCAGCCAGGCCAATCGGCTATGCCAGCCCTGATGGGGGATGCCGCCTCTGGAATCATGCCAAGCCAGGGCCGTGCGGCCACGCCTGGCAACTTCGACATGCAGGGATATGCCAACGCGATGATGGGAGTGAACCCGAAACGGGGTATGGAGCTTCTGGCCGCGATGCAGAAGGAAATCCCTGTGGACAAGATCGACCCGACCAAGTTCACGCCGGCCTCTTTGGCGAAGTTCGCGCAGAGCCGTAACTACGGGGATCTGATGCCACGTGACAAACTGGAGTTCATTGAGGGTGTGGGCGTCAATCCGTTTGACCCTTCAAACGCAAATCGTTCCATCCCGAATCCCAACAAGCCCTTTCAGATGGACGCTCAGGGCAACATCATCCCCAATAAAGCGTACCAAAGTTACGAGATCAGCAAAGCAGCAGCCGGAGCGGCGAGAAACAGCACCAATGTCAGCGTCAATACTGAGAAGTCATTCTTGAACAAGGTGGCGGAAGGCGTTGGCAGCCAGATAGATTCCTCGCTTGCCGGCGCAAGAGGTGGCCAATCCACGATCAGCACGCTGAACAATCTGGACGCCGCGTTGAACAGCGGAAAGGTGATGGCCGGGCCACTCACTGCGCCTGCTCAGGTGATGATGCAGATCGGCACGCAGCTTGGCCTTGGTGGGAAAAGTTCCAAGGAGACCCTGGAAAACACGCGTTCTGCCATGCAAGCAATGGCACAACTGGAACTGGATGCCGCTAGCCAGATGAAGGGCCAAGGCCAGATCACGGAAAGCGAGCGTGCGATCCTGAGGAAAGCAGCCTCTGGCGACATCAGTATGTCAATTGGCGAGATCAAGACGCTCTCCAAGGTGGCCCGCAAGACCGCAGAGAACCGCATCCGCCAGCACAACCAGAACGTGCAGCCGCTGCTGAGCAACCCCAATGCAGGAGCCTTGGCGCCGTTCCTGACCGTCCCACAGCCCGAGGCCGCGCAAGCGCCTGCAGGCGGTGGTGTCGTAGACTTTTCGAGCCTCAAATAATGGATGTACGTCTGCCGGATGGCACCATCATCAGCAATGTCCCGGACGGCACGACAAAGGCCGACCTGGTCACGAAACTGCAGAAGAACGGTATGGCTGTGCCTGCAGATTGGCTGCAGCAGAGCGCGCCCGCCGCTCCTGCAAATCCTGTGCAGGACGCAGGACGCGCGGTCAACCGCGGCATCTCCGACCTGCCGCGCCAAGTCGGATTGGCCGGGCGCTATGGCCTGGAGGGCCTGGCAAACGCCGCCCAGGTGTTCACAGAGCCCGTTGCCGGGCTCATGCGCATGGCTGGCATCAACACAGCTCCTTTGGGGCAAGTAGCCACAAGCGCGGCTGATGCCATTGGCTTGCCTAAGCCGCGCGACGAGCTAGAGCGTGTGGTGGGCGACGCCACACGCCTTGTCGCGGGCGCTGGTGGCACTCTTGGTGGCGCCCAGCAACTGGCAAAGCTGCCCGGCATGATCGGCTCCATTGGCGGAGCTCTATCGACTGCGCCCATGGCTCAACTGTCGTCTGCTGCGGGCGGTGGCGGCTTGTCTGGTCTGTCGCGCGAAGGTGGTGGAGATGAACTGCAGCAGGCCGCGGCCGGTCTGATCGGTGGTGTGGCTGGCGGCTTTGCTCCTGGTCTGGTGCAGGGCGCCACGGCGGGCGTGAAGCGTGCCATGACGCCGAAGATGACGCCCCAGCAACTGGACGCGCAGATCAATGTGATCTTCGAGCGTTCGGGCGGCGACTACTCGCAGATCCCGGAGCGTGCACGCCAGGCGCTGCGCACTGAACTGCGCAGTGCGCTGCAGTCCGGCAAGGAAGTGAATGCTGATGCTGTGCGCCGACTGGCAGACTTCCAGGCCCTAGGGGTCACGCCCACGCGCGGCATGGTCACGCAAGATCCTGTGCAGATCACGCGCGAGATGAACCTGGCAAAGATGGGAGCCAACTCCGCGGACGATCAACTGCAGGGCATGGCGCGTATCCAGAACCAGAACAACACGCGGCTGATCGGTAACCTGAACGAGGCCGGTGCGAGCCGTGGCGACCAGTTCCGTGCAGGCGAGTCGGCGATTGGCGGAATTTTGGGCAGGGATGCCCAGAAGGCCGCGAACGTGACCACGCTTTACGACCAGGCGCGCGACACCACGGGGCGTAGCGCGCAACTGAACGGCCGCGCCTTTGCTGACAAGGTGAGCGAGGTGCTGGATCAGAACTTGCTCGGTGGCGCATTGCCGCCCCAGGTGGAGCAGCACATCAACCGGATCTCTGCCGGCCAAGTGCCATTCGATGTGAACTATGCCGAGCAGCTAAAGACGTTGATGGGCAACCTGCAGCGGAACACCAATGACGGTCAGACGCGCATGGCGCTGGGCATGGTGCGCCGTGCTCTGGATGACACGCCGCTGATGCAGCAGGCTGCCCAGACAGCGCCTGGCGGCATCCCGATGCTCGGCGGGAGCGGCGGGACCAACCTCGGTCAAGAGTCCATCGATGCGTTCAACGCCGCGCGCCAAGCTGCCCGCGAGCGTTTCGCTTGGCAAGAGAGCGGCCGGCCTGTTGCCCAGGCAATTGGCGGTGCTCAGCCTGATGACTTCTTCCAGAAGTACGTGATCAAGGGGACTGTCGCCGATGCCCGCAACTTGGCAAACAATGTCCCGGTGGGCGAGACGCGTGATGCCATCGTCAACCACCTCAAAGACAAGGCCCTTGGCGGCGCTGCGGATGAAGTGGGCAAGTTCAGCCAGTCGGCCTACAACAAGGCCCTGAGCCAGATTGGCGACAAGAAGCTGACCCTGTTCTTCCAGCCGGAAGAGATCGAAAACCTGAAGCGGGTTGGTCGTGTTGCAAGCTACACCCAGGTGCAGCCCGTGGGCTCCGCCGTGAACAACAGCAACTCCGGCGCGTTGCTGCTCGGGCGCGGCCTGGACATGATGCGCAACATTCCCGTTGTCGGCCCTATGGTCAGTCCGGCTGTGCAGAACGTGCGTGCGACGCTTCAGCAGCGCGCCGCCGAGAACGTGGCGCCCGGCCTACTCGGCCCGGTTCAGCGAGATCCCGTGATGCGCGGCCTGCTCAACCCAGCCCTGGCATACACCGGCGGCCTACTTGCGCCCCCTCCATGAGTCGTAGATAGCAAGCACGATCAGCGCGCCAATCCACCCGATAAAACCCGGGCTGAAATTGCTGTTCCTGATCATCTGATTAATGGTCTCACGCAAATTTTCCATAGTCCTATGCCCGCCTTGAGCGGGCTTTTTGTTGAGAAAACATGGCTGGTGAATACGACCCAACAAGCAGCATGAACCCGCTCGAATTGCTCCTGGCTGGCATCGGCCAGGGCATGAACAACACCAAGTCTGGGATACAGCAGTCGCTGGGTCAACTGTCGAAGCAGGACATTCGCGATCTGCGCGATCTCGACTCGCCACTGCTGTCTACCGGCATGGGGCGCGCGGGCTCAGTCCTGGGCAGCACGCTGAGCATGGTCCCGGCTGCTTTCGTCCCTGGAGCAAACACATTGGCCGGAGCAGGCCTCTTGGGCGCCGGGATGGGTCTCCTGCAGCCCAGTGAGTCCACTGATGAGACGCTGCGCAACGCGGCGATGTTTGGGCTGCTTGGACCGGCTAGCCAACTCTCTGGGCGCGCGCTTGGCGGCCTTCTTTCGATGCCTAGCAAAGCCGCCGCTTACTAGCTTGGCGACCAGCAAAAGCGCCAGGGCCACGAATGGCACGAGGAAATAAGACAGATAGGACCACACAGATGAGAACCTCCATAGAGCCATCCGGCCCAGCGCAGCGAATCATTGAGCTGAAGCTTCCGCTTCCATACCTGCTATCAATCCTTGGTGGTATTGCAGCAATGATCGTTTCGATGCACTTCAAGGGCGAGAAAGCGGCCGAGGAAATCATTGCGCTGCGCGGCGACATCCGCGAGCTACGCGCAGAACTCAAGGTGAAGGACAACACGACGAGCAGCCTGTCAGGCGCTCTCACGTTGCTGCAGTTCCGCATCGACACAGCAGAGTCCGACATCCGCGTGCTGAAGCAAGCAGAGCCACCGAGGAAGACCAAATGAGCGATCCCATCGTACTCATCGATGCGCTGTCGAACAGCAACGTCCAAGCCTTCCTGAGCATGCTCCGCTATGGCGAGGGCACATCGTCGGATGACGGATATCGGGTGATGTTTGGTGGAGAGCGGTTCGAGGATTTCTCGGATCACCCGCGCAGGGCGATCACGAAGCGCCTGGGCGGAAGCCCGATCACCAGTACAGCGGCCGGCGCTTACCAGTTCCTGTCCCGTACCTGGGACGGACTCGTCAAGCAATACGGATTCAAGGACTTCAGCCCGAAGAATCAGGACCTGGGCGCTGTCGCCTTGATCCTGGGCCGCAAGGCGCTGGATGACGTCATGGCGGGCAGGTTTGAGGCTGCCATTGCCAAGTGCAACCGCGAGTGGGCCAGCCTGCCCGGCAGTCCATACGGCCAGCCCGTGGTGACCATGGAGAAGGCCAAGCAGCTGTATGAAGAATATGGCGGCACCTACGCCCCGGCAATCGAGCCTCAGGCCTTCGTCTCACAGATCCCAGAAACACCAAAGGAGTCCAGCATGACCCCATTCGTAGCCGCCGTCCTTCCATCGCTGATCGACCTTGTGCCGAAGCTTGGGAAGCTGTTTTCCTCAGGCTCAGAGACTGCAGAGCGCAATATCAAGGCCGCAGAGATCGTCGTGTCCGCAGCAAAGGAAGCCATCGGCGCGCGAAACGAGCAGGAGCTGATGGAGATCATCAAGACCGATCCTTCAGCAGCCGCGTCTGTCAAAGCAGCGATTGAGGCCAAGTGGTTCAGCCTGGAGGAAGTGGGCGGCGGCATCCAAGCTGCGCGCGAGGCGAATTCGATGTACCTGGAGCCTGGCGCCCCTGGCTTCTGGATGAACCCCGCGTTCTGGGTTTCCATGGCCTTCCTGCTGATGCCGCTCATGATCCTTGTGGACATGCTGTTCGTGCACCCAGGCAGCTACGATGACACGCTGCGCATCCAGATCGTGACCGCGATTTTGGCTCTGCTGGGCATCGTTGGCGCCTACTGGCTGGGCACAAGTTTCTCGTCTCAGCGCAAGTCTGAGCCGAAGACGCCAGGTGTGGTGTAGGAGGAAATATGGCAGGACTACTCGGAGAGATCTTCAGCCAAGGGGACCGCGCGAAGCGATTCATTGGCGGCCTGCTGGGTGATCCCATCGGGACCATGGCTCAGACTGCCGGGTTGCTCGGCGACTTCCGCCGTGATGACCAGGCGCTGAACGCTCGAGCTTTTGCAGATCCTGCAAATCCCCTTCGGGTCACTGACCCATCCGCGATGCATCAGCTTGGTGATCGTATGCTTGCAGGTCCACTATCCATGGCGCCTGTTGGCATGATCGGAGCCACATTCCCGCAGCAAGTCGATGAGCTGTTGCAGCAGATCACTTCCCTCCCCAAGGGTCAGCGGGCTGGCGTCCGTTTGCTTCCTGACGATGTGCCTACTCCGAACATCGGGGATGTGTTGTCGCCATCTTTCAAGTGGGCGGACGGCGTGCGTCAAGAACGTACTTTGCCAGGCACATCTGCGATGGATGTAAGCGGCAGAACACGCGGAGAAGTTGAGGCCGCTGTTCGGCGCCTTGGCTTGTTCAACACGCCAGGACAAGGCTACTATCCTGGCAACAAGCTCGCCGTGATCTCTGGCGCGTCCAAGCGCAAGGGCGAAGATGTTGGAGAGACGATGATCAAAGACGCCATCGTCCGCTACCTCACAGATCCACCACTCGGGCCGCGCTAATTGGTGGGGGGATTTTTGACACAGACCCCGCACAGGCTTCACAGAATGCGGCTTCCGCACTCGCCCAAGCCCATGTAGATCAACAACTTGCGGCATCTGCACTGTCTGCGTACAAAACTCGAAATCAGGCGTACGTGCGAACGTACCGAGGGTTCGAATCCCTCCCTCTCCGCCAAGATGCAAGCCGCTTGAGTGCTATCAAATAGATAGTCTCAAGCGGCTTTTTTGCGCTCTGCGGTGGGGGATTTTTGCCCTATCTTTTTGATCGCAAGATCGAGGGATCTTGTTGCCAGGTGGGAGTACCTAGCTGTACTCCGCTGATCACGATGTCCGAGCACGGCCCCCACGGTGTAGAGGTCGATGTCGTTGTTGATCATCTCCGACGCCGCCGAGTGCCGCAGATCGTGGAAGTGCAGATCCTTGTGCCCTAGCGCCCTGGCCGCCTCGCGAAAGTACGACTGCACCGTAATCTTTGCAGGCTTGCGCGACGTGTTGTGCGCTGCCGTCCAGACTCGGGGATGAATCGGGACGATGCGCGGCTCGCCGTTCTTCGTGTCGTCCAAGTGCCACCGTCCGCCCTCCACTCGTGCGGACAGGATCTCCCCCAGTCTCATGCCAGAGTAGAAGGCGATGCGGATCACGCGCCTCACCTTGCGGTTTTTGATCTTGCGCGCGATCTTGATCATCTCGCGGCGGTCGATATAGATCCTCCGCTCGTTGCGCACCTGGGGCGTGATCACCCGGGCGCCCGGGTCATTTGTGCCGAACCCGTGGTATTTCCACGCATACCGGCACGCTGCCACTAGATAGCGAATCCGCGCCCGGATCGTGGCCGGGGCCATGTCCTTGCCGTAGCGCGAGCGGCCAGAGTTCTGCATCACGTCCCTGCAGACCTCCGGGAGGGCGGAAATCCTCTTCCCCTCAAAAGCCCAGTGGATCAGATCGATTTCCCGTGCGGCGTTCTCTCCCTGCTTGAGCAGTGGCACGCGTTCTGCGACGTAGACGGCAACAGCGTCATCAATTAGCCGGTCCTCGACACCAAGGCCATTGGCGGTCGCGTAGAGCTTCGCTGACTCCTTGCGTTCGAATTCGTCGGCTTGGGCCGCAGTCCAAGCTTTCGGTAGGCGCTTTCGTATGCGGATACGCCCTCCGTTGATGACGCGGTCAAATTCAAAGACGTACGTACCACGCGATTTATCACGGACGATCGGCATTGTTGCTTGTACTCCAGGATGTCTGTTTCATCGAAATTCACGTTGCGGCCGATTCGGTAGCACGGGATTGGACCACCAGGAGCCGCGAGCCCGTACACCTTGCGGGGGCTGACCCCCAGCAGCACGGCGGCTTGTTGAGCTGAAATTTGCATTCAGTCCTCCATGAAAGAACCCGCTGGTGCGGGCTCTGGTTGCTGGTCCTGTGGCTCTTGCCACCTGTCGCGCTTGTCGCCGCGCTCGCGGGCTCGCTTGCTCATGGCTGCTTCTCCTGGATGCGTGTTTGGAGCTCGGCGGCAAGTCTTTGATGCCACTTCTGCGCAGCCTCGTCGCCTGCGAAGACGACATGGAAGTTCATGCCCGGCACAACTGCGCCGATGATCATGGCGACGATGAAGCAGGCTCCGATTACGGCGAGGAATTGGGTCATGGCTTGTCCTTCATGGCTCGGATGGCTGCATCAGCGCAGTCCCAAACCTGGTGCCTGGGATCCACGTCTTCGAGCGCGTGGTCGCACCGGTCCTCATGCTCGCGCATGACATCCCAGATCGCGCGGGCGACATCGGAGCGCAGCCTCAGGCGGTCGTCATCGCTCAGCGGCAGCGGCTTGCGCGCCTCCAGCTCTGCCCGGCGCTCATCTCCCGCTGTGCATCGCTGGACGCTGCTGCAGTACCTGGGGGTGTCGCACTGCAGGAGCTGCTGCAGGCGCTCGTTCTCGGCCTGCAGGCGGCGCAGCTCGGCAGCGGCCTGCTTGATCGGGTTGCCGTGGTCGCCGACGAGCCAGCAGCCCGTCTCCAGCTTCTCAGCAAGGCGCTCCGCTTCGGAGGGTGTTGGTGCTGTGGTCACGGGGTCTGTCCTTTCTCGGCTGCCGGCGCGATCTGCTTCAGAGCCTCGCGCACGGCATTGCATATGCGCTCCAGGTGGCCGTACTCCGGGTTCGTCTCCGTGGCCTGCACAGCCATCATGGTGCCGTCCGGCCCGAAGATTTCCTCCAACAGCTCGGCCTTGGACCAGCACTGGCTTTCGGTTTCGCAGTTGGCAAGCTCATCGACGCGCCCCATCAGCTCCTCGGCCTGGGCCTTGGTCAATGGGTCGTACTCGAACCGGCACGCGGCTGTGCCCTTGCGGCGCCCCCTGATGGTCTTCCGCGCCAGGGAAACCAGCGCATCGGCGCTGTAGCGGATGGCGTGCAGGTCCGGAGCGAGGTTGCTGATCAGGTAGTGGTTGTCGCAGCTGGCGAAAAATTGCGCGATGCCCCGTTCGCCCATGGCGCCCCAGTACGAGGCCCAGGCCCGTCCGTAGCACTCAACGGTGATGCGGCCGCGCCCCGGCTCGATGTCGTCCAGGGTGACGCGGATCGGGTCCAGCCGGTGGGATTGCATGATGTCGCTGATCGTGATGTGCACGACCGCGTTTGAGCGCTCAACTTTCATGTGGTCCTTTCTGCTGCGCCTGGGCGCGCAACGGCGATTTGCGCTCGTAGAGCACGGCATGGCGATAGGCTGCGTACTCGGCAGTCTTGCCTTCCGCGTCGTCCGGTGAGGCGAACCAGCGTTCTGGCTTCAGCCACTGCTCCACATTGATCGGCCTGTAGTTGCCGTCGCGCCAGCCGTTGTAGCCAGCGAGCACCACGCCGCTGGTGATGTCGCCGTTCTTGAGGCGCACGACCTGCCAGACGCCGGTGAGTGACCAAATCTTCTGGGCGAACCATTGATCCTGGGGGACCCACCAGCCGCGTTCGGTCTCGTTGCGCACTGTGATTTCGATGGGTTCTTGCATGTCAGCTCTCCTTGTGCCCAGTGGGGCGCGGTGATTCGTTACCAGACACGGAAGCCTCCAGACTTCTCGGCCCAGTCAGCAAATGCGCGCGTTTCCTCAACGAAGTCGCGGCGCACGGGCAGGGTGTAAAGGCGGGTGCGGTCGTCACGCATGCGCTGCTGTTCGCTGGCCGGCATCTTTTCCCACTCGGCATACAGGCTGTCCTGTAGGTCGGCCACCCAGCGAGCGATCTGCGCCATCTGCTTCGCTTCAGAGGCCGAGACCCGGGCGCCATCGTTTTTGGAAACGCACAGTCCATCCTTGCGATTCCGCGCGACGTACTGTCCAGGCACGAAGGCCTTGCCATAGCCCAGGGGCAGGCCAACGCCGGCATCCAACATCCACGGCCACGAGAATCCGCCGGCGTCGAAGTCGCCTGCCGCCTTGTTTCGCGGGTTCAGGGTGTATCCCATGCTCACGCCCCCTTGGCTGCTGCCTGGGCTGCGCGATAGAGCGGGTAGCAGCCGGGCGGCAGCGTGCACGGTGGCACAGTCTCGTAGTCGAGGCCTCCCCCGCTGTCCACTTCGAGCGTGGCCACCCATTCGCCCAGAGCAGACGTGGTATTGGCCTCCTCCAACATGTTGAGCAGGTCCACCACGATTTCGCTGGGGCAGTCCATCGGACCGAGCCAGCCGACCGCCTTTAGCGCGTCGGAGTTGCGTTCGATGGCTTGCATGAAAGCCTCCCCAACGTCGCGCAGGCCCAGTGGGTCCGCATCCACTGCAGGCGCAGCAGGTGCTGCCGCAGCGCTGAAGTGATGCGCGACAGACTGCAGCCGGGCCAGCGCTGCTTTGGCCCGCTTCGATGCCTTCCCGATGCTGTCCATGGGCTGGAAAGCGCCGTCCGCTAGTTCCTCACGGTTCGCAATGGCAGCCAGTGCATGTTCGACATACTGCAGGGCGCAGTACGCGGCATCGGGGATGGCCGCTGCCACGGGCGCAGCAGGTGCCTGGGGCGCTGCTGCCAGTGCGGCCCGAGCCATGTCGCAGAAGCTGGCCCAGTAGCTCATGGGGTGCCGCGTCACGCTGTGCTCTGGCTCGGCCTTCGCCCAGGCGTCGAAAAGCAGTTGAGCAAGCTCGTTCACATCGAAGCGCGAAGGGGCTGCAGGCGCTTCCAGGGCGGGGGCTGCCGGCGCGTGGCTCAGGATGTTGGCGATCATTTGGGCGCAGTCCACATCAAAGTAGCCGTCATCAGCCACGGCTGCGATCCAGTCGCGCGTTGGCGTAGCCGGAACGAGACGCCAGCCTGCGCGGGCTACCCCAGCCGCAGCGGCAGGAGCTGCCCCGGCGAGATCAGCGCGCACGTAGGGGATGCCAGTGCCGTCCACGTCGTCGCGGCACCATGTCACTTCGCTCAGGGCGCTGAAATCGATGTTCTCGGGGAGCTGCGGCCCGCCCTGCAGGTAGATGCACTTGGGAGCGGTGGCCTGCACGGGCCTGGTCTTGTTTGCTGTCATGAGGCTTCCTTGTTGAGCAGCTGCCAATGCGCGGCGGTGGTGTTGATGACGTGGCCTGCGCGCTGCAGCAGCAGCGGGCACGCGGCCTGGGGTGGGGTCGGGGTCATGGCTGTCTCTTATACACATCTGACGCTGCCGACGAATAGAGAGGTGTAGAT
>ERZ1032387.40-NODE-40-length-37529-cov-12.716684_pt1 | contig 37529 bp, 35 predicted proteins | sample MGYA00516710_ERZ1032387 | MGnify/ENA primary metagenome ERZ1032387 (study PRJEB33718, sample SAMN03160192) | human skin metagenome | collected 2014-02-25 | study: EMG produced TPA metagenomics assembly of the PRJNA266117 data set (Human skin bacterial metagenome...
CCGGTAACCAGCCAGCCGGACTGGGGCAGCGTGGTGGTGCAATACCGGGGCGCGGCTCTGGATCACGCCAGCCTGCTGGCCTATCTGGTGAGCTTCCGCCAGCACTCGGACTTTCACGAACAGTGCGTGGAGCGGATCTTTCTCGACCTGCAACGCTTGCTCAAGCCGGAGAGACTCACCGTGTATGCGCGTTATGTGCGCCGCGGTGGGCTGGATATCAACCCTTACCGCAGTACCGAAACCGCGGATTTCGCCAATCACCGGTTGGTACGCCAGTAAAAGCAAAGCCCCGCTTCGAGAGCGGGGCTTTTGCTTTGTGGGGTTGGCTACCGGGGGTTGCTCAGATGCCGATGTTGCCCAGGGTCTGGACGATATTGCGCAGGGTTCCGGCAATCGCCGGGTGCTCCAGTTCGAAGCGTTCCACGGCCAGGTTGACGCCGTCGGCGAGGCTGGCGTCCTGGGTGCCGGTCTCCAGTTTGAGTTGCAGTTCGATCTGCTGCATCAGCTCTTGCAGATTGTTGCGCTCGGCTTCGGAAAGCGGTGGGTTCTGTTCCAATTGCTCGCGCAGGGTGTCGAGTTGTTCTTGCAGTTCGCGGGCAGGCATGGCGTTCTCCCTTTATTGATAGGCACAGGGATGGACCGCGCTGTCGAGTCAAAGGTCCATGCCCACGGCTTAGAGTAATCCACTCCCAGGCGCTGTGCATGATCCTGATCAACAGGCTTATGTCAGGGTTTTTCACCCTTGAGCCGGCGCAGTTCGATGTCCGCCAGGCAGGTGTTCAACTCCCCCAGATGGTCGATGACCGAATGCACCCCCAGGCCGAAGAGCTGCACCGTGGCTTTGCCACGCTTGAATTCCCGTTCCTGCTGGCTCAGGGCCTGCCATTCGCTGGGGGTCATGCCGCACAGGGAGCCGCAAGAGGCCAGGCCGATGGTCCAGAGGCCGGCATTGAGGCCCGACTGCAGCAGTTGGGGTTCGCCGCTGACCAGGACACAGCCGTCGATGCCTTTGACGTTGAGCGCCATCAGCGCCTGCCAGCAGGCATCGGGTGCGGGCCAGGGGGCGGGGGAGTGAGGTGCCGGCGTTATCCAGTCCGGCAGGACGGCAGCCAATTGGCGGCTACTGGCGGGGAGCAGTTGCTCCAGCCAGGCGCAGGGGATGCCTTGCTGATGCAGGCGCCGCAGCGTTTCCAGTGCGCCAGGTGTGGCTTGGGCTTGCTCCGGATCAGGTTTGTCCGTGGCTTGCTGGCGCATCCGCGCGCCGAAATCCACCAGGCAGCCACTGAGGCCGAAGAGTACGGCAGTCAATGGGCGGGCGGGTTGCACTGAGGCGTCGGCGTGGGGCATGTCAGCGTCCTTGAAATACCCTTGGAGGCTAGCGGCAGAACATGACATGCAGGTGACAGTACGGTGAATGGCAGCAAGGTTGGCTGAACCCTGACTGAAGACGGTTTGCGGTGATGCTGCCTAAACCGGCATATCCGCTTTATACTCCTGAACTTATCCTCAGGGCATAGCCCCACGAGAGAACAATCGAAGGAGTTTCCTGCTATGCGCTGGAGCCGTTATCTAGTTCCACTATGTATGAGTGCCGGTGTGACGCTGGCTCCCCTGGTTGCCCAGGCGGCCGAAGATGATCCATGGGAAAGCATCAACCGTCCCATCTTCACCTTCAACGATACGCTGGATACTTATGCCCTGAAGCCTCTAGCACAGGGCTATCAGGCCGTCACTCCGCAGTTTCTGGAAGATGGCATCCACAACATGTTTCGCAACATCGGTGATGTCGGCAACCTCGCCAATGACATTCTCCAGGCCAAACCTGCTGCTGCCGGTGTCGACACTGCGCGACTGTTGATGAACACCACCCTGGGCCTGGCCGGCTTTTTTGATGTCGGCACCAAGATGGGCCTGCAGCGCAATGACGAAGACTTCGGCCAGACCCTCGGTCATTGGGGCGTGGGCAGCGGTCCCTACGTGATGCTGCCGTTGCTGGGGCCAAGCACCCTGCGTGATGCGCCGGCCAAGTATGTCGACAGCTACACCGAACCCTACCGCTACATGAATGACATCCCCGCGCGCAACATCACCATGGGTGTGGATGTCGTCGATACCCGTGCCAGCCTGCTCTCGGCGGACAAGCTGATTCGCGGTGACAAATACACCTTCATTCGCAATGCCTACCTGCAGAATCGCGAATTCAAGATCAAGGACGGCAAGGTCGAAGACGACTTCTAGGCTCGACTGTCCTGCACAAACTGAAAAGGCGGCCTGATGGCCGCCTTTTTCATGGGGTGGGGTCTTTACTTCATTTTAAGGATTGTAAGTCCAAGTTTCTGGCCGCCACCTTCTTGTGGGTTGACCCATACCACTTCTGTCTCTGCTTCCAGCCCCCTGAGGGCTGCGTGCTCTGAGTCGATACGTACACTCAACTGGTCGCCGACCTGGAACGAACGGGGTGCCTGAACCTGCATGCCGCTGCTGGAAAGATCGATGCAGACCGCTTCGATCACCTGCCCCTGATGGATCAGCGTGACCTCTGCATCCACCCGCATGCGGATGTAATCGCGCTTTTCGCTGTAGTCACGCTGGTTTTGGTTCATGGGTTCCATCCTGCGATTGAGTTGCGGTTTTAGCGGTTTTTATAACTCCCGGTGATTTGCGGTGTAAAGACGTCAGGCGACCATCGGCATGAGCTTGAAACGCCCCGCGGATGGGAGTACCGTCTGCGCCTTAGAAGGGCACCTCTGATGGTCGGGCGTGCAGGGCTCAAGGTCCTGGCCTGGCTTGCAGAGTGGCTAGAAAGCGAATCCAGTAGCGTGCCTCAGGCCCCAGGCCAGAGCACCTACGCCAACCTAATTCTGGCGCCGTTTGCCCACATGCAAAAAACCAGTGCCACGCTGCTGATAATCGATGACGACGAAGTAGTGCGCGCGAGCCTCGCGGCCTATTTGGAAGACAGTGGCTTCAGCGTACTGCAGGCCGCTAACGGCCAGCAGGGTCTTCAGGTATTCGAGCGCGACAACCCCGATCTGGTGATCTGCGATCTGCGCATGCCGCAGATGGGCGGTCTCGAGCTTATCCGTCAAGTGACCGAACTGTCCCCGCAAACCCCGGTGATCGTAGTTTCGGGTGCGGGCGTCATGAACGATGCGGTTGAAGCCCTGCGCCTGGGCGCGGCGGACTACCTGATCAAGCCGCTGGAAGATCTGGCCGTGCTCGAGCACTCGGTGCGCCGCGCCCTGGATCGTGCTCGCCTGTTGCTGGAAAACCAGCGTTACAGAGAGAAGCTTGAAGCCGCCAACCGCGAGCTCGAAGCCAGCCTCAATCTGCTCCAGGAAGACCAGAACGCCGGTCGACAGGTGCAGATGAACATGCTGCCGACCAGCCCCTGGTCGATTGACGAATTCAACTTTGCCCACCAGATCATCCCGTCGTTGTACCTGTCGGGTGATTTTGTCGACTATTTCCGTGTCGACGAGCGCCGGGTGGCCTTCTACCTGGCGGATGTTTCCGGTCATGGTGCGTCGTCGGCCTTTGTCACCGTGCTGTTGAAGTTCATGACCACCCGTTTGCTGTTCGAGTCCAAGCGCAATGGCACCTTGCCGGAGTTCAAGCCTTCGGAAGTGCTAGGCCATATCAACCGTGGCCTGATCAGTTGTAAGCTGGGCAAACACGTCACGATGGTCGGTGGAGTCATCGACGAGGAGACTGGCTTGTTGACCTATAGCATTGGCGGGCACTTGCCGTTGCCGGTGTTGTACACCCCCGACAGTGTGCGTTATCTGGAAGGGCGTGGTTTGCCGGTGGGCCTGTTCAACGAGGCCACCTACGAAGACCACATTCTGGAGCTGCCGCCGGTGTTCAGCCTGACGCTGATGTCCGATGGCATCCTGGACCTTTTGCCCGAGCCTACACTCAAAGAGAAAGAAGCAGCCTTGCCCGAACGGGTGAGGGCAGCGGGCGGCAGCCTGGATGGCTTGCGGCAAGTTTTTGGATTGGCCACGCTAGGGGAGATGCCGGATGATATCGCCCTGTTAGTGTTGAGCAGGAACCTTCAATGAGTACCGGTAGAATCCAGTTCGCCGAGCAGGATGGCACCTTCGTCCTGAAGTTCGTCGGTGAAGTGCGCCTGACCCTGTGTTCGGCGCTGGATGCGACTATTGAGCGGATTTTCACCGCGCTGAATTTTTCGGCGATCGTGATCGATCTGACAGAAACCCGCAGCATCGACAGCACCACCCTGGGCCTGCTGGCCAAGCTCTCGATCCTGTCGCGGCAGAAAGTCGGTCTGTTGCCCACCGTCGTCACCACCCACGAAGACATTACCAGGCTGTTGCAGTCCATGGGCTTCGATCAGGTGTTCAACATCGTCGATCGCCCGATTCCCTGTCCGGAATGCCTGACCGACCTGCCGTCCCAGGACCAGTCGGAAGAAGTGGTACGGGTCAAGGTCCTGGAGGCGCACAAGATCCTCATGGGCCTTAATGACTCCAACCGTGAAGCCTTTCACGATCTGGTGAATGCCCTGGAGCGTCACTGATCGACTGAAACGCTAGCGCACAAAAAAGGGCGAACCTGTGAGGGTTCGCCCTTTTTGCGTTGACGCGAAGCGATCAGAGCTTTGCAGCCAGCAGGGCTTCGAGCTTTTCCTGGTCGCGGGCGAACTGGCGGATGCCTTCAGCCAGCTTTTCGGTGGCCATGGCGTCTTCGTTGGAGGCCCAGCGGAACTGCGCTTCGTTCAGGCTCTGGCGAGCTTCACCGGTCTTGCCCGGGCTCAGCTTGCGTTCCAGCTTGCCGGTGTCGGCGGCCAGCTTCTCAATCAGGTCCGGGCTGATGGTCAGGCGATCGCAGCCGGCCAGTTGCTCGATCTGGTTGAGGTTGCGGAAGCTTGCCCCCATGACCACGGTCTTGTAGTCGTTGGCCTTGTAGTAGTTGTAGATGCGGGTAACCGACTGCACGCCCGGATCGTCAGCGCCCTGATAGTCGTTGCCGGTAGCCTTCTTGTACCAGTCGTAGATCCGCCCTACGAATGGCGAAATCAGAAACACCCCGGCTTCGGCACAGGCCACGGCCTGGGCGAAGGAAAACAGCAGGGTGAGGTTGGTCTGGATGCCTTCGCGCTCCAGCTTTTCGGCGGCGCGGATGCCTTCCCAGGTAGAGGCGATCTTGATCAGCACCCGATCACGGCCGATGCCGGCCTTGTCATACAGCTCGATCAGCCGATGGGCGCGCTTGAGCATGGCTTCGGTATCGAACGACAGGCGGGCGTCCACCTCAGTGGAAATACGGCCCGGAATGACCTTGAGAATCTCCTGGCCGACAGCCACGCCGAAACGGTCGCTGGCCAGGCCGACATCGCCTTTGCAGTCGTTGACGCAGGCATTCAGCAGATCGGCATAACCCGGGATGGCCGCAGCCTTGAGCAGCAGCGAAGGGTTGGTGGTGGCATCCACCGGCTTGACCCGGGCGATGGCGTCGAAGTCACCGGTATCGGCCACTACGGTGGTGATTTTCTTCAGTTGTTCCAGCTTGGAAGTCATGAGCGTGCTCTGTCCTATGGGTCTGACGACATTACCCGAGCGCTGTCAGGCGCTCAAGGGCGCGGAATGCTAACTACGGCCCCAAAGTCCGTGACCTGAAAACAGTCGTTTGAATGCTGGGGCACTGTCCAGTAGATACGATGCCAAAAGCCCGGCCAGGTTCAACCCGGCCGACGCTTAACGTCCTTCCAGCAACTGCCCGGCCTGATCCAGCAGGGCCAGCGGATCCTGGGTCTTGTGGATATCCACCGACAACAGCTGGCGGAACTTGCGAGCCCCGGGGAAGCCCGTGCCCAGCCCTAGGACATGGCGCGTGATGTGGTGCATGGCGCCACCGGCAGCCAGGTGCTCGGCAATATAGGGGCGCAACCGGGCCAGCGCCTCGGCCCGGGAAATCACCGGCTCAGTGCTGCCAAACAGCTGTTGGTCTACCTCGGCCAGCAGATAGGGGTTGTGATAGGCCTCACGGCCCAGCATCACCCCATCGAAAGTCTGCAGATGTTCATGACAGGCCTCGAGGGTCTTGATCCCACCGTTGAGGATGATTTCCAGCTGTGGGAAATCCGCCTTCAATTGCGCCGCCACGTCGTAGCGCAGCGGGGGAATGTCCCTGTTCTCCTTGGGCGAGAGGCCTTCGAGAATGGCGATTCGTGCGTGCACGGTAAAGCTGCTGCACCCGGCTTCCATGACCTGGCCGACGAAATCGCATAGCTCGGCATAACTATCGCGCCCGTTGATACCGATCCGATGCTTGACCGTCACGGGAATCGACACCGCATCGCGCATGGCTTTCACGCAATCGGCCACCAGCGCCGGATGGCCCATCAGGCAGGCACCGATCATGTTGTTCTGCACCCGGTCGCTGGGGCAACCGACGTTGAGGTTGACCTCATCGTAGCCATGCTCCTGGGCCATGCGCGCGCACGCCGCCAGATCCGCCGGCGTGCTGCCCCCCAGTTGCAACGCCAGAGGGTGCTCGGACGGGTGGTAGCGCAAGAAGCGCTCGTGATCACCATTGAGCAGCGCACCCGTGGTGACCATTTCGGTGTAGAGCAAGGTGTGCTTGGACAGTAGGCGCAGGAAGAATCGGCAGTGACGGTCCGTCCAATCCATCATGGGTGCAACGCTAAACCGCCGGGACAGCGTAGGGCTTGATTTTACTGGGGCTGTAGCTGAATTATGGACCATTTTGCTCTACGTGTTTAAGGCGTGTTTTGGGGCGTTTTCAGGCGTTTTAAGGCTCGGTGGTACCATGTACCACCCAAAAACTGACGCGTACCACTTTCCATATGGCGACTATCAGGGCAAGAAAACTGGCAGGTGGGAGCGTGAGCTACACGGCTCAGATCCGCATCAAGCGCGACGGAGTGCAAGTTTACCAAGAGAGCCAGACCTTCGCCTGAAAACAAGCCCACAGGCCTGGGGGCGTAAGCGAGAGTCGGAGTTGGATGAGTCTGGAGCGATCGAGCGGGCAAGCCGCAAGGGCGCCACTCTCAAAGAGATGACCGAACGCTACCAGGTATCTTCAAGTCCTACGTCCCGGCCTTCGCCCGTGACACGGTCGGTATCGAGCTGACCGGCGATCCGATCATCTTGGGCAACGGCGCCGAGCTGCATTTCCTGGGGACCAACGCCAGGACCGCCCAGGGCTATCACGGCAACTTCTACTTCGACGAGTTCTTCTGGACCTTCAAGTTCAAGGAACTCAACAAGGTCGCCAGCGGCATGGCGATGCAGAAGCAGTACCGCCGGACCTACTTCTCGACGCCGTCGAGCATGGCCCATGAGGCCTACACCTTCTGGACCGGTGAGCGCTTCAACAAGGGCAAGCCGGCGGCTCAGCGGATCAAGCTCGACGTGTCCCACAACGCCCTGCAGCAGGGACGGCTCTGGGAGGACCGGATCTGGCGCCAGATCGTCACCATCCTGGACGCGGAAGGGCGGGGCTGTGATCTGTTCGACCTGGACGAGCTGCGGCTTGAGTACGACGCCGAGGCCTTCCAGAACCTGCTGATGTGCCAGTTCATCGACGACGGGGCCAGCATCTTCCCGCTGGCGATGCTGCAGCCCTGCATGGTGGACAGTTGGGACCTCTGGGCAGAGGACTACAAGCCCTTCGCCGCACGGCCGTTCGGTGATCGCCAGGTCTGGGTGGGCTATGACCCGGCGGAAAACGGCGATAGTGCAGGCATGGTGGTGATCGCTCCCCCCCATGGTGCCCGGCGGCAAGTTCCGAATCCTTGAGCGGCGCCAGTTCCGGGGCATGGACTTCGCGGCCCAGGCCGAGGCCGTCCGCCAGGTCACCCAGCGCTACTGGGTGACCTACATCGGGATCGAAATAACCGGCATGGGCTCAGGCGTGGCGCAGCTGGTGAAGTCGTTTTTCCCGAACATCACCACCTTCAGCTACTCGCCCGAAGTCAAAACCCGCTTGGTGCTGAAGGCCTACGACGTGATCAAGAACGGCCGCCTGGAGTTCGATGCCGGCTGGACGGATATGGCCCAGTCGCTGATGGCTATTCGAAAGACCGTCACCGCCTCCGGGCGCCAATTCACCTACACGGCCGGTCGCACCGACGAAACCGGCCATGCCGACTTGGCGTGGGCGACCTTCCACGCCCTGCACAACGAGCCCCTCGAAGGGCGACCACGGCGAACACCGGATTTATGGAGTCCTACTGATGAGCAGACGTAACCGCGGAAAACAGTTGGCACCCGCCAATGCCCCGAAAGAAGGGGAACTGCTGCAGGCCGAGGCCGGCCCGGTTGAGGCATTCACCTTTGGGGACCCGACGCCGGTGCTGGATGGCCGCGAGATCCTCGACTACCTACAGTGCTGGCTCAACGGCCGCTGGTACGAAACGCCGATGTTCATGGATGGCCTGGCCAAGACCACCCGGGCCAGCGTGTACCTGCAGTCTGGGTTGAACTTCAAGCGCAACATGCTGGCCCGCACCTTCATCCCCCACAAGCTGCTCAGCCGCCAGGCCTTCGAGCAGTTCGCTCTGGACTGGCTCTGGTGCGGTAACTGCTACCTGGAGAAGCGCAACAACATGCTGCGCAATACCCTGGGCCTGGTCCCGCCGCTGGCCAAGTACATGCGCCGCGGCGCCGATCTGGTGACCTACTACCAGGTGTGGGGCTGGAAGGACGAGCACGAATTCGCCCCGGGCTCCATCTGCCACCTGCGGGAGGCCGATATCAACCAGGAGATTTACGGCCTGCCGGAGTGGTTGGCTGCGCTGCAAAGCGCGCTGCTGAACGAGAGCGCCACGCTGTTTCGCCGCAAGTACTACAACAACGGCAGTCACGCCGGCTTCATCCTCTACATGACCGACGCTGCGCAGAAGGAAGAGGACATTGATTCGCTGCGCACCGCGCTGAAGAACTCGAAGGGCCCGGGCAACTTCCGCAACCTGTTCGTCTACGCACCCGCCGGGAAGAAGGACGGCATCCAGCTGATCCCGGTCAGTGAGGTCGCGGCAAAGGACGAGTTCAGCTCAATCAAGAACATCAGCCGCGACGATTTGCTCGCGGCCTTGCGCATTCCGCCACAGTTGATGGGCATCGTGCCGCAGAACGCGTGCGGTTTCGGGTCGTTGCGGGAGGCTGCTGAGGTTTGGGCGGTGAACGAGCTGGAGCCGTTGCAGGCGCGCCTGGCCCAGGTCAATGAGTGGCTGGGTGAGGAGGTTGTCAGGTTCAGGGAGTTTGAGTTAAGCGCGAGGGAGTAAGATCCGCAAAGTGAGTATATGAGGTCAGACCCACATCTGAAGTGGCTTTTACTGGAGGTAAAAAACCCCGCCGAAGCGGGGTCTGTATGTGGTTTAAAAAATGTCGTGGTGATCGCGTAGCCAAGAAAAAACGCGATACGCCTGGGCCATTTGCACAAAGGCACAGAAACCCTTCCACATACGGTGAGCAAATTTGGAAAGCTCCATAAGCAGCCTCCTCAAAGAAGCCCGACACAACCACCGCCTTAACCGGGCTGAGCGGTGATGGTAACTGAAAGGTGGTCGAACGCTTTCAGCGTGCCAGGCATTAATCGGCCCTTCCATCCCGGCACGTTTTCCAGACGTGGTGAAGGGGCTAGGGCCATGCAAGACCCTTGCCCTACGTAATACCCCAAAACGCGGGATAGGAAAAAGCACTTTGACGCCTTTTTGAAGTATATTTTCCAGACCTGACGGAAGGCCTTGACGCGGGCGTTCGAGGTTGTTCTAGGTGTTGTGGGGGCACTAGGATAAATGACGTCATCGGCGATCTTTTCGCTACGTTTCGCCAAGGATCGCTACGTTTCGCTGAGTTACTACTTGCACGGTGATGCGGATAAGCACCCGCTCAAACGATGAGCTCAACTGGTTACCTGTGTTGACGCCATTGCGTAATGACGACGTCGTCAATTAAGATCGATTTGTCGAACGCTTTCAGCGTGTCTGCGAACCCAACCTCCAATTGGGCCGCACAAAACAACCGCCCCTCCAAGGCGGTTTTTTTGTGCCTACGATTTCTCAATCGTGTCGTCACAGCGGCGGTAGTACTGGTAGCTGATCCCGCACGCTTAGCTCCCTTCTGCTGTAGTTCTTCCCAGAATGTGTCAATCACAACGCAGGGAGTCGTGGGGTATTGACGTTAGTGGCGTGCTTCAATGCTCGGCGCGCCGTCGTGCCCTCACCTCAACCGTTGTCATTTCGACAGTGGTGTGGTGGGTTGCTCAGTCAGCGGCCTGCTCTACAGTGAAAATCCAGCATCTGACACTTTGTGCCTTGCCTTCTTCGTTGCGGGCATGCGCTGAGTGGCTGCATTTGTTGGCTTCGACAAATCGCGGATGTTGGCTAAGGCGTAAGGCGTGTCGCAACTCGGATAGGTGGGGCATTGCGCAGCGTTGTGCCTGGGCTGCTCGAGTCACTTCATTCAAGTTGATAGCAAGCTTCCCTGGTGCCACGGCGTGGTTGAGCTTGTGACCCTCCGGTTGCGCGCTGAGGTGGTAAAACAGATCCCAGAACTCTGTGACCAGATCCGGAACATCCGGTTCAGCCCTGCTTATCGCTTCAAGTGCCGGTGTCGACAACCCCAACTGGCGAGATGTTTGATCCAGTTGCTCATGGAGTGCGGCACGCAACGCGTTATTACGTGTTCTGTTCAACTCTTTGAGTAGCGTGATGCGGTGGCGGGAGAGTGCAATCTGCTGATTGACGTTCGGTGCCCCAGCCCGTTCGGCGCTACCTTTGGTCCAGTAACTCCACAATGCGTCGTCGCATTCTTCCTGGTAGCGGGTGATCTTATCGCGCAGCTCGGTGGGCACTTTATTGGGGCTGATTGAGTAGAGCCAGGCTGGGAGTTTGCGGAGGGGGAGGCAGACCATGTCGTATTGCTTACCATCACCACCAGTTGTGGTCATTTCAACCATAACTGAGTTGAATTTTTCACTGAGCTTCCGGTATTGGGTTTTCCAGTCCATCCCCATATTGGTAACGATCGGTTTCATTGCTACCAGCGGCTCATTGTCTTTGCCGACAAGGACAACGGTGTCCTCATAGAACGGGACGGGCATCACGTGCTGGGCTGTTTGCATGGGGATACTCCCTGCCTATATCGAGGATGCCCGATAGTAGCGGCGCCCATCTGCGGTTCACAACGTCTCCTCGCTCTGCATTGACCAACAAACCCTACCTTCCTAGCGGCACGGGCAGCTGTGGGGGTAGGGGCAGGCGCACTGTTTTGGTGCGGCCTAAGGCCGATTCGGATCGTTCAGCCCCGGCGCGCGCCGTCGTCCCCCCACCTCGCCTGCGGGCTAAATGGGTCGCTTTTTCTGCACCCCTGCAACCTATTCAGAACAGCGCCGGCCTGGGCGCTCTGGCACGTCCCTGAGGAGGTAAAAGCCTGCGGAACCCTGCGAAGGTAGGCATGTTTTCAGCGCCTGCTGAGAGGTGGATAGCCTGCCGAATCTGAGAGGAGCCTCGGGAAAAGGGTTAGTTTTTTTCTGAGGCTGCTGAGAAGGGGGGAAAGGCCCGGATTTACTGGGCTTGAGACCTAACTTTCATGGGTTAGTTTAGGTTAGGTTTAAGGTTAGTAATCTGTAAGTTATTGAATTTAAAGGAATTTATAAAGCTTAAAATTAACATCTCAAAAGGTTAGAAAATAACCCAGACCTAACCAAAAACTAACTTTTATCACTCGACTGAAAGCCGCATATCACAAGGCCTGCAGCGGTGTTAGTAAAAAACTAACCGTCCTAACCTTTTTCCGATGGGTCAACATGAAACGCCGAAGGCACCTAGGGGGCGGTGCTGGCTGAGATCTCGCTGCTGTTTGCGCATGCATTCACACAAACGGACCCCGAAACGGCCCCCAACTGATTGCAGTCATGTACATGCACCGCTGGAGACCTTGAAGTACTTGGAGCGGGTGAAGGGAATCGAATCCTCGTTATCAGCTTGGGAAGCTGCAATAGTTTTTTAGCGGAGGAAGGCTAACCTCCTAATACGAGAAAAGGGTTGCTTCTCTTGGAGTATCACCCTCTAAAATTATTCTTAATAACAGTGCTTATAGAGGGCAGTACGCATCAGTCGTCGCGTGCTTGGACTATCAAAATATTGGAGGTTGAAGTGGTAAGTTATTGAATTGGTATGACTATGTGTTTGCTGTTGTATGTGCAAGGGAGCTGATTTTTGATTTGAATTTTTCACAGGATTTTTCAAAAGAAATTTGAAGGTTTTCAAAGTCTTTTGTAGATAGTTTGTTAATTTTAGGGTCAGAGAGAAAAGGCACTAGTAGCTCTCTACCTACTTCAACTGGCTCATACTCATCCGCTAGAGATGGGAAATGAACCATCATGATCATTTTGTATTTTTGAGCTTCGCCGGGCGCAAGTGAATTAATGTTTTTGATTAAGTCATGAGTTTCTTGGAATTTTAGTAGGCCTCTGTAGCAGCGCAAATGAAGAAGATAGATTTGTGAGAAGTTTAATTGCCACTTGTCAAAAAGCATATAAAGCTCTTCAAGTTTTTCTAGTTTTAATTCTTTTGCTTTTTGTTAGCTTTGAGCGTTGATGTTTATTTTGGCTACTATAAGATTGAAAAGGCTTGTAACTATTACGGCTAAAATTGCCGCTGTCGCTGTAATCACGCCAGTCAGCAGTGGGGTGATGTCTTTGATTTCGAGAGTATCCAAAGTTGGCTCCTTAATTTGTCTGCTACTGTGGTTCAGATTGGTTTGGTCGAGTGATTTTAAATCTATCGGTAACTTATGCAGAGCACTGAATTAGATCAACTGCATACGCTGCTAGCGTCATTGTCAGTCATGTTAGTCCAGGCCTCCCAATGGCGCTAGGCCTTGTTTTATATGGCCTGTGTTGTCACCAATCGTATGAAGAACTGCTCAAAACTTGTTAGCCTGCTGTGGAGCATTTGCTATTCAGCCCATAGTGACATCACTGGTCCATGCAGAAGAGTCTTTGTGAGCAGTATCGTGATTTCTTCCAATTCTTCTGCAATAGACGAAGTCGCTCAACACATATTATGAGGTCATCAACGAAGCTGTGAGGGCCTGCACCAGGGTAATCGCCAGTAGACTACGTAAAACATTTTCACTGTATCCAACCAACTAGTTCGTGCTGGTTGGTTGTGTGGGCTTAATCGCTTATTTGTGTTGGCTTTTGCCAGGGCAGATTGTAGAGAAGTTAAGAGGTGTAGGTGAAAGGTTCTCCATAGATAGATGTGTAGTCTATTCTTACATTTGCTCTTTGATCTATTTTTTTTATTATTTCTTCGGGTGTGTGTTCTGTTGAAACTATTGTGGCGAGTTCTATTTTTTTTCCTGCAGGTAGGAATGAGTTGCGTGTGAGCGTCTCGTGCCCCCATTTATCAATTGGAAGATCGTTTAAGAGTAGCTTTAAAGCTTCCTCGACTTCGTCACCGGAGCTAATTATTTTTCCATCAATTTCTATTGAGAAATCTTTAATTATTGCTGGGCCTATGCCGTTGTTTTCTAAGTGAAGCATAATTATTCCGTTGTCGTTATCTATGTGGGTTATGCTCGAAATATGCGGGGTAACCATTAGGCGATTGTGTTTGTCAGTTTTTTTTGTCTGCAACCATGTAAATAGCAATGCTGTCATGGCAATTACCACTGATGCAATACTGGTCCCGATTGACCAGTAGGGGGATGTTGAATCTTCAGGTGTGAATACGTAGATCAAATATTCCATTTGTGGCTCGTGTGCTGTTGGGTGATCGAACTATGGTGATCGACTTGATGTGCCAAGGCAATTAGCTTGGTGAGGAAGGTCTTTACTGTAAAAGGTGATTTGGCTAAGGGTGGTACAAAAAAGGTACTTGCGAGATATTATATTGGTTAAGTTGCTGATTTTTAATATTTTATTTTTTAGTCGATCCAATCCATCATCGGCGCCACACTGAAGCGCCGGGAAGGTTCTGAACGGGAAGGGCTTGGAGCGGTAAAGGGCATGGGATGTTTGTCGCTTTGCGGGGCAACCGCCTGTGGTCATGGCGGTTGTCGGGGTGACGAATTGGCGCAGTTTATCAGGAAGTGCCACGCCGACGTTGTGCTCTGAGCCTTTGCCGGACTAGCGAGGCTGTCCGAGCATCCGTCCCACCTGCGCCAGCCAGTGGTAGCCCACCACGAAACTGAAACGTAGCCAGACACCCGCGCAGATGCTCCAGGAGAGGACCCGGGGATAGTCCTCACGAAAAAACTTGCCATAGAAGCGGATCATGCCCCGGTGCTTGTGCCATTCGACGAACACCGGGCGGGTGCGGCTGCAGGCGCCCCAGGCGTGAAAGATCCTGGCCTGGGGTACGAAGCAGACTTTCCAGCCTTCCTGGCGAAAGCGCATGCACAGGTCCAGGTCCTCGCAGTGCAGGAAGTAGCCTTCGTCCCAGCCGCCGACGCTGTCCAGGGCTTCGCGCTTGACCAGCATACAGGCGCCGGAAATGGCTTCTACCTGCGTCGGACGGCTGGGCAGGGGCTCGCGGTGCAGAAGAAAGTCGGAGAACAGTCGCGGCGAGAGCCAGGCCAGGCCCGACAGGTTGAGGGCGCGTACTATTGCCCGCCGTGGAGTGGGGAAGACCCGACGTCCACCGGGCTGTTCGCTGCCGTCGAAGTTGCACAACAGGCCACCTGCCATGCCCAGATCGTGGGTGTGGCGCAGGGCGTCGATCATTCCTTGCAAGGCGCCCGGTTGCAATACGGTGTCGGGGTTGAGGAACAGGATGTGTGGCTGCTCGCAGTGACTGGCGCCTAGGTTGCAGGCCGCGGCGAAGCCGGTGTTGCTTGGGTTGCGCAGGATGAGCAGGCGTTCATCGGCAGCGAACCGGGTGGCAACCTGTTCCAGGCTGCCGTCATGGGAGGCATTGTCCACCAGCACCAGCCGGTTGATGTCCTGGGCCAGCACCGAGATCACGCAGTCCTCCAGCAGAAGGCCGGCGTTGTAGTTGACCACCACCACATCACAGGAACGCGGCATGGGCCCCCTCGAAGCGTTTTGCCCAGGAGTTGGCTTCGCGGAACTTCAGGGTCTCGGCCAGGGGCTCGGTAAACGTCAGCGCCTGGTGGATCACTCGGGAGATGTCGTCGAGGCTGTCGCTGAGAAACACTCCCGGAAGGTGGCGCCTGGTGCCCATTTCGCCGAATGCGGTGCTGACCACTGGCAAGCCCAGGGCCCGGTACTCGTAGTATTTGATCGGGTCGACGTAGCGGGTGATGTCGTTGCACTTGAACGGGATCAGGCCGACATCGAACTCGGCCATGGCTTGCAGCGCGGCCTCGTGGGACAGCGCCGGCAAGCACCGGATATTGTCCGGCAGTGCCCTGGGCGAAGGTCCGTGCTGGGGGCCGATCAGGCGTACCTCGGCCCCGGGAAAGGCCACGGCCAGGGCAAGCACGAATTCCCAGTCGAACCACTTGGCGAGGGTGCCGATGTAGCCGAACACCGGGCGTGTTCCATGTGCTGCGCGCCGGGACAGGGGCAGGGCGGGCAGGCGTTCGCTGGCGCAACCATTGAGCAGCAGCCGGGTATCGACCTGTTGCCGTTGCCAGTAGCGCTGCAAAGTCGTGCAAGAGGCCAGGGCGGTGACCACAGCCCGGGCGGTCTGGTGCTGGCGCCGGTGCATGGCACGGCGCGACCAGCCGCGATAGAACGCCGGTACGTTGTCCATGACGTCATAGAAACTGCCGGCGAAGATCGGTTCCTGCAGCAGTTGCAGGGCCAGCCTCGAGGGTTTGCCGATGCCGAGTTGGGTCGGTGCCTGGGCAAAATGGCGGATCTGTTGCTTGAGCTCCTGCCAGAACAGGCGATTGACCCAGCCCGAGCCGGGCAGGGGCTCTATGGGCAGAGCCCGGGGCCTGGCCAGGGTCAGCCAGTCCGGCACGGCGACGGTCGGGCCCTGGTATGGCGGGCGGGTAAGCAAGTCGGCCAGTACCGGCAAGCGCGTGGGATAGGGTTCGACCCACAGCACCGGGGCCTGGGTGGCCGCATGGAACTGGCGCACCAGTTCATGGGGGCGCTGCGCGAAGCTGTGCCAGCTGACCGGTGACAGATAGACCAGCCTCATGATGGTTCCCTGGCGGTGTGGGGAGTCCAGGGTCGGCCCCATTTCGCCTCGTACAGGGCCTTGTTGCGCTCAAACAGTTGTTGGCGCTGGCTGCCGGGCATCTGGCTGAACGAGGCAGAAAGATGGTGATGAATGAACACGTCTTCGGCAAAGGCGCAGGACAGCCCTGCTTGCTCGACCCGGCGGCAATAGTCGTCGTCTTCGAAAAAGCCCAGACCGAAGGCTTCATCCAGGGGCCCGACGCGCTCATAGGTCGACCTGGGCATCATGACCGCGAAGAAACCGAGGGTGGCGCAGGGCACCACCTGGCCGACATGGCGCCAGGTGTACCGGCGAGCGCGGCCAGGCATCTCCTCGAGGCTGCGGTAGCTGATCTCGATCTTCGCTTCGTTGCCGATGTTGTTGGTTACCGGCCCGATCAGGCCGAGCCCCGGGTTGCGTTGCAGGTGGCGGCGCAGGGTCTGCGCCCAGCCAGTGGTGACCTCGGTGTCGTTGTTGAGCAAGACTAGGAACTCGCCCCGAGCCCGGGCCAGGCCCTGATTGTTGGCCGCGGAGAAACCCAGGTTGCCGGGGTTGAGGATGAGCGAGTGAGCGCTGTCGCTGGCCCACTGCCGAAGGAACTCGACGCTGCCGTCGGTGGAGGCATTGTCGACGACAATGATCTCCAGGTTGCGGCCCAGAGCATCGGCGGCCAGGCTGGCCAGGCAGGCACGGGTAAATGCCAGGTTGTTGTAGGTCACTACTATCACGCTGATCAGGGGCCCGGTTTGCTCGCCTTCCACCAGGGCCTTCAACTGTTCTACCCGGTGCTCCCAAGTCTGTTGTGCGGCGAATTCCTGGCGCTGGCGGGAAGTGCTGTCGCAGGCAGGTTCCTGCAACGCCTGGGCGATGGCTTCGATAAAGGAGGGGGTATCCCTGGCAATGGATACCTGCTGGCCGAACTCCTGCAGCTCGGGCAGATCCACCGCCACCACCGGCTTGCCGGCACTCAGGTATTCGTAGACTTTGACCGGGTTGGTGGCCAGGGTCAGTGCCTCGATGCGAAACGGCAGGATGCAGACATCGAAGGCCTGCAGGTAGGCGGACAGCTGTGCGTAGGGGATTTCACCGGTCAGCCTGACGTTGGCATGGCGCTGCAGGCGCGCACCAACCCGCCCGGTATCTGCGCCTATCAGCAGGATCGTGCAGTGCCTGAAGGCTTCGGCGATGGCGGCCAGCAGATCCACATCAAACCACTGGGCGAGCGCCCCGTAGTAGCCGATCACGGGACGGCCTTGCGGGTCTTGATAACACTGGGCCGGGGGCTTGGAAAAATAGGTGAAGTCGGCGGCATTGCGCAATACGGCGCGTTGCCCGGTGCTTGCAGGCGGGCAGTGCCGACTCCAGTGGCGTTCCAGCCACGCCGAGGCAAACAGCGTGATATCGGCCTCGCGCAGCAGCTCATGCTCCAGTTGCAGCAGGTCCGGGGCATTGTTGCCGAAGCCCTGATGGTCGTCCATGCAGTCATAGACCAGGCGGCTGGCCGGCAGCGCCCCGGCCACGGGGGCCCAGAACGGGTGCTGGACCAGGGAGATCACCTGGCTCGAATGGGCCCAGCTCAATAACTCGCCGATGCTGCGACGCAACTGCTGGACCACGGCCTCTTGCGGGGCAGCGTGGTAGAGGAGCGGGGCTGTGCGTGCAAACAGCCGCACTTCGAACAGCCGCCCTCGGTCATCCAGCGGGCGCAAGGTAAAACCGTCGCGAGCGTCGTCCTCCAGGCTGGCCGAGACATAGAAAACCCGGCGTCCGCTGGTGCTCAAGCCGCGGGCCAGGTGCTGGGGACGCTGCTGGCGGAAATCCCAGTCGATGGCACCCCAGACCACGTAATCCGGCCATTGCGGGTCGGGCGCCGGTAGCACGCTACAAGCGGGTACGAAACTCTTGGCGGCCCGCTGATGCCGACGCAGGGCCCGCCAGCCAGGTCCCAGCACGCCGTGATACAGGCGCCGGATCAAGGCTTTCAGCAGGTAAGGCAGCGGCAGGCGGTGATAGACGCGGCGCCAGCGCTGGAACAGGGCGGTGCTCATTGCCGCGCCCCGGATACAGAGCGAGTCAAGGCACGGACTCTGACTGTTTCGGGGTCGCGGCAACGATCACGAAATCGCTGTTCAGGGTGCCCGACTCGATCAGCCCGTCTTCGATGTCGAACAGCATCCGCAGCACCCGCATCGCCTGGGGATCATCGGCCTTGAAATTGCCGGCGATGCCATGCAGCAGAAATTGCAGTAGGGTGCCGCCGCAGGTGTTGAGGGCCTGGATCTCGAAGTGCTGTTCCACCACCTTGAGAATGTCCTGGGAGCGCACGGCCTCGGACGGATCAACCTTCACCACCTCTTGTGGGTCAGGGAGCGGTACGTTGTTCTGCACCTGACCGTAGGAACCCTGGACAAAAGAGCGGCGCATGGCCGGGGGAATCAGGGCGAAGGCATGGCTGATGGCTGCGCACTGGGCCTGGTCAAAGGCAAAGTGATTGGCGCCGACATACTCGTTGAAGAACAGCCAGCCGTCCGCCTTCAAGGCCTGGCGGACATTGGCGCAGACCTTTTCCAATTGGCGAATGTGATGCAGTGAACCGTTGAACCAGACGGCGTCGTAATGAGCGCTGGGCAGTTGCACCCGCTCGACGTCGGTGAGGCTGTAGTGCAGGGTCCGGGTCCCCAGCGCCGCCGCTTCTGCCCGGGCGGTGTCCAGCGCCGCCGGGGCGATATCCACGGCGTCGCAGTCCTGGAAGGCCTGGAGTTTGTAGAGCTCGCGTTCCAGGGTACCGGTGCCGCAGCCGATGCTCAGCATACGCGGCACCGGTAACCGGTCCGCCAGAAAGGTGTTCAGGCAATAGGGTACCCAGTGAGCATGACCGCTGCCGGCCGTGGCCTTTTGCTGATGGCGTTGTTGCACCGCAGGCACTGCCAGCCAGTAGACATCCGCAGAAAACGCATCCGAGCCAGCCTGGTTCTGTGACCAGTGCTCGGCGGTCTGCGCCTTGCGCTGCTCCTCGCTCATGTCGTCCGGGGGAACAGGGGCTGCGACTGCCCGACCACTGAGCTGTTGAATTATTTTTTTCAGCACGTTCGGCATCTTCCTTGTGGGTGTATCGGGCTGCCGATTCAGTCGGTGAGCTTCATTTTCGTGGCGTCGGCGTTCGCTCTGCGGCGTGCTTGGCGATGGGGTTGCCAGGGCCCCCACTTGCTTTCGAAGTAGGCCTGGTTCTTGTCCCATAACCGCTGGTATTCGCCGCTGGCGATAAGGGCCTTGAACGAGGCCTGGCCGTAGTGGTGGATGTAGCTGTCCTCGGCGCATACGGTGCGCAAGCCGGTGGCCTGGACTCGCCGGCTGTAGTCGTCGTCTTCGAACATGCCGATGCCAAAGGCTTCATCCAGCCAGCCCACCTGATCCAGCACTTCGCGGCGCATCGCTACGCAAAACATGGCCAGCATCGGGATGTCGAAGCAGCGCCCGCGGTACTGGCTGGCGCGCCGGTCGGCGAAGTCCTCCATGTCGTCGAGGTCCTGGTAGTCGATGCTGACCCGGGCCTCGTTGCCCACCGCATTGGTGGTCGGCCCCACCAACCCCACCTCTGGGTCGTCGAGGTGGCGCAGCAGGGGCGCGAGCCAGCCCTTGGGCACCACGGTGTCGTTGTTGAGCAGGACCAGGTAGTGGCCCTGCGCAAGGCGCAGGCCCTGGTTGTTGGCGGCGGCGAAACCCAGGTTCTGTTCGTTGAGCACGATGCTCACATTGGGTTCGCTGCGGGCCAGGTAGCGCAGGTAGTTGCGGGTGGAATCCCGCGAGGCGTTGTCGACGATGATCAGTTGCAGGTTCGGGTAGGCGCAATTGCGCAGCAGGCTGTCGATGCAGCCGCGGGTCAGCGGCACATTGTTGTAGGTGACGATGATTACCGAGACCTTCGGAAACAGTTCGACCAGCGCATCGCGCGTGTCTTCGAAGCGTTTCCGCCAATCGTTTTCCCTGGCCAGTGCCAGCCGTTGGTCCCAGCGCTGCAGATCGGTTTCCCCGAGGGCTCTTTCGATCTGCGTGACAAAGGCAGACGGCCCGTCGGCGAAATACAGGTAAGGCTCGTAGATCTGCATCTCCAGCAGCGGCACTGCGACCACGGGTTTGCCGGCGCTGATGAACTCGTAGAACTTCACCGGATCCACCGCGTGGGTCACGTTGTAGAGGCGAAAAGGAATGATGCAGACATCGAAGTGGTACAGGTATTGCGGCATCTGCGAGTAAGGCTTGCGGCCCAGCAGGTGCACATTGGGCAAGCGGTCGAGGCCGGCCAGGTCACGGACGAACACATCGCCAATGAGCACCAGATTCCACTCTGGTCGTTGCCGGGCAATGGCCGCCACCAGCTCAAAATCGACCCATTCGGCCAGGGCACCATAGAAGCCGATGATCGGGCCTTGAAGCTCCTCCAGCAGAGTATTGGGTGTACAGCATCGGGCAAAGAAGTCGAAGTCCACCCCGTTTCTAACCAACTGGCAGCGACGGCTGGTACTGGCCCATTTGTCGTACAGCACGGAGGCGGTGACGGTTACCAGATCAGCCTGTTCCACCAGTACCTGTTCCTGGTCCAGCAAGGGCTGACCGATGTTCGGAAAGTCCTGCCATTCGTCCATGCAGTCGTATTGCACGGGCCAGCCGTATGCCTTGCGCAGGTGCAGGGCCAGGCGCGTCCAATAGGGCAGGTGAACCACCGACACCGCCGTCTTGATCCGGTAGTCGCTCACCAGGGCCTGCAACGCCTCTGCATTGGCGCGCAGGTTGCCTTCGGTGATGCAGGTGGCGTAATAGTCCTGCCGTGCATGCCCGCGCAGGGTGACTTCGAAGACCCCGGGAGCGACTGGGTGCGCCGTATAGGGCCGCTCTGCCGCGGGTAGCGGCGAAAGGATAATGTAGAACACCCGATAACCCTGGATAGCGAACTGCGTCATCAGTTGCTGTGGTCGCTGGAACCTGGCGGACCAGTCGATATTGGCAAAGCACAGCAGGTCAAAATGCTGAGCAGCAGAGCCGGGTGTTGAGTCCTCCACGATATCGGGCTCCAAGGGGATGGAAGCTGGCAGAGGCTGGACGAGAGAGGGCAGGTGAGTCGGGTACTCGCTCTCGTCGTTGATCACCCCGTGCCGCAGCAGCTGCATCAGCATGCGCAGGGGGCGGGTCAGGCGCCAGGAACGCGAGCGCCGCATATGTTCGATATGCGCCAGGGCGGCATCGCGCTGAAGGATGGCCTGTGCGTGCTCGAGCCGCAGCAGGGTCGACTCCTGGTCCTGCGAGTGGGACTTAGTCATGAGCGGGCTCATAGTTGTGCAGTGGGCTCTGGTCGCCACTTGGCCACATTGAGCTGAGGGAGCCGGGCCGGTAGAAGGTCACGGTCATGCTGCGCCGTGAAGTCCGGCAATTGGCTACCACCTGCGTCACCGCATGCCAGGAGTTCTCGGCGCGTACCAGTACTGCCGATGTGCCCACCAGGGGCGGGATCACCGCGACCACATCCGTGGGGTCGGCAGAGCCCAGGATATTCAGGCAGCCACCGTCCTCGATGTTCCAGGAATCGTTGAAGTACAGGATATGGGTCACCAGCTTGTCGCCCAGGTCCGGGTGCGGGCCGAGGCAGGCCTGCGGCCCGTAGTGGAAGACATTGACCTCCATGGGAGCGTTTCTGAGGTCCATGTCGGTGAGCGTCGACAGCGCCAGGCGATAGTCCGGTGCGGTCAACTCGCTGGCCAGCCTGCGCCAGGCCGGGCTCAGGTGCTGCTCGTGGATAATGCGCCCGGTGCCCATTTCCACCAGTTGCCGCGCCTGGTACTCGTAGTCCTTTTCTCCGCCATAGCCGGACACCGTCTTGAAGGAGTCACGGGGATAGGTCGCTACCAGGGCCGCGGCGTCCGCGGGCGAATACAGTTCGGTGATCCGCCCCCAGCGAAAGGGCTGAGTGTGCAAGGGGGCTCTGGTCAGCATTGGCAGATTCAGCATCGTATTCATCTTCCCAATAAATGTTGCAGGCGGCGCCGCAGGGAGCGTAACGGCGCGGTGAGGCGATAGGAGTTGGAACGATGGATTCGACCCAGCTCGGCATCGACCCGACTGGTGAGTTCCGTTTGGTGGCGGCGTAGTAGCGTCAACTGCTGTACCTGGATTTTCAGCGCATCCAGTTCGGCCTGTTTGCTCAGGATTGCCTCGCGACAGTCCGGGAGGGGGGCCTCCAGCAGGCCGGGCAGGGCCTGCCAGAAGCGGTTCAGCGCCTGGCTGGTGGAGCGCGGGCCCTGGGCGATCAGTTCGGCTACCCGGTCCCAATGGCGCTGCACTTGTTCTTGCGCGGCGATCACCTCGGGGCAGGGCCCCGTTTCGCTCAGGTGTTGCAGGAACCATTGGGGATCGATGGGCTGTTCGGCGGGCAGGGGGCGGATCCCGCGGTATGCGCGCAAGGCGGTGTACTTGCCCTGGTTCAGGTTGGCCGAACAGAAGGCCGGTACGCCGAAGGCCAGGGCGGTGATCGCCAGGTGATAGCTGTGGCCGATGACGCCCTGGGCCTGGGCCAGGATCTCCGCCAGTAGCAGTGGCTCTGGCCAGGCCGGCAGGCGCACGGCCCGTGGCAGGTCGGCCCCGAGAATCGACTCATGGTCCCCGAGCACCGGGCCGATGGGCAACAGCAGCAGCTGCCACTGGCTGAACAGCGCGTTGTGGGTTTTCCATAGCTGGAGAAAGCTCTCCAGGCCGGCAATCGCATGCACCACCAGATAGGGCCCGGTCAGGCCGGCCTGGGCACAGAGTTGGCGATAGGCCGCCGAGGGTTGCTGCCGGTCGATCAGGCTGGGCAGGCCAAAGGCGGTATCCGGCAGTACCTCGACCTGGGCCTGCTCGCTCAGCGCGGACAGGGTGTTTGCAGACAGGGCATCGCGCACCCGGACGTGGGGGCTTTGCTCCAGGGTCAGCCTGACCAGCGGGGCCGCCCAGGATGGAATCGGGTTGCAGTGCATGCCGGGGGCGTTCCAGATCAGCGGCACATTGTGTTGCAGGGCCATCAGCGCAGGCGACAGCCAGTACCCGGTGGGGTGATGGATCTGCGGGTCGGGCGGGTAGTAGTCGGCAGCGATGACCTTGTCGAAGCGAATGATGAAGCCGCCGCCGATCAGCACTGCGTCCAGGCTATCGATGAGCTGGGGTAGTTCACTGACCGAGGTGACGGGGTAGGGCCATTGCGGCGTGCTGCGCGAGTGATAGGAGAACGCGTGCAGGCGCACCTTGCCCAGGCGCGCCTGCAATGCTGCTTCGGCAATGAGGGGGAACAGCAGGTCGCCGTAGTTGGCTACATCGAAGGTACCGAAGATCGCGACTTGCCATTGCTTGTCGCTCATGAACGCTCCTCGACTGCCAGGAGCTGCTGCGATGGGCGGGTGACAGGTTCGATGTGCAAGTCGACGATTCCCAGGAAGTGCTTGTTGCCCGGCAAGGTGTCGAACGCCAGGAGGGCCACCTGTTTTTCAATCAGGTGGGAGGTTTCTTCCGTTTCGCCATTCATCAGCTTGAGCGTGATGTGGTAGCGCCCGGCCGCCAGGTTGGCGGCGAATCGCAGGCACACCGAGGCGCTGCGCCAGCCTTGCCGGGACTCGCCGCATTGCAGGGCGACGTTGACCCCGCTGACCACCAGCAGCCGGGCTTCCTGGATGGTCAGGCTGATGTTGGGGCGGGCAATGGCGTCGCTGACCTGGGCATCGATGGCGATTTCGATCATGTCGCCGTGGGCAAAGCTTGAGTACAGCGCCCCGGTATTGCTGAACACGGCTGAGGTGATCCGCCCTTCAGGGGTGCCGAAGGCCATGCCGTGCTTCGGGTTGAGCGGTGTCTTGGCGCTGACCTGGACGGCGCCCGCGCTGGCCCAGCGGCGCTGTTCGTCACGCATGTCCAGCAGGTACAGCTCGGCCATCGCCTCCGGTGCACCGCTGGCGCGGATTTCGCCGTCGCGCAGGTAGAGGGCACGGTTGCAGAAACGCTTGACCATGCTCATGTCATGGGACACGAACAGCAGGGTCGTGCCTTGTCGGGTCAGGCGCTCCAGGCGTTCCAGGCACTTGAACTGGAAGGAAGCATCGCCGACGGCCAGGGCTTCGTCGACGATCAGGATATCCGGCTCCACGCACACCGAAACGGCAAAGGCCAGGCGCACCAGCATGCCGCTGGAATAGGTCCTGGTGGGCTGGTCGATGAATTCGCCGATGTTGGCGAAGGCGGTGATTTCGTCGAAACGCGCCTCGATCTCCGCGCGTTTGAGGCCCAATACCGCACCGTTGAGGTAGACGTTCTCGCGGCCGCTGAACTCTGGATTGAACCCCGAGCCCAGCTCCAGCAGGGCGGCGATCCGCCCATGGCTGGTCACGCTGCCCGTGGAGGCGGTGCTGGTGCGGCAGATCAGTTGCAGCAAGGTCGACTTGCCGCTGCCGTTGCGGCCGATGATGCCCAGGGTTTCGCCCTTACGCACTTCCAGCGCAACGTCCTTCAAGGCCCAGAATTCGCGATAGCGCTGCTTGCCGCGGGGCAGCAGCAGTTGCAGCAGGCGGTCGCGGGGCTGGTCGTAGATCGGGTAGCACTTGCCCAGGCCCTGGGCCTTGATCGCCAGTTCAGAGCACATCGGCGAACCCCGGGCGGGTTTTTTCGAACCACGCCCATCCCAGGAAGGCCACGCCGAGCGCGACGCTCAGCTCTATCAGCCACAGGCCGAGATCGGGCACCACGCCCCAGATCAGCACGTCGCGGGAGGACTCGATCACCAGGGTCAAGGGGTTCAGGTAGAGCCAGTGCCGGTAGGCCTCAGGCAGGGCGCTCAGCGGATAGAACACCGCCGACATCAGCAGCAGGGCCGACATCAGTACACCGATGACCTGGCCAACATCCCGCAGGTAGACCCCCAGGGAGGCGAGGACCCAGGACAGCCCGAGGGTGAACAGCACCAGGGGCAGCAGCACCAGGGGAAACAGCAGAGCGGTGGGCGGCGGAAGGCCGAAGGCCAGGAGGTGGAACAGCAGCCAGACGGCAAAGCTCACCAGCGTGTGGAACAGCACCGCCCCGAGCATCACGCAGGGCAGCATGTCCAGGGGGAACACCACCTTCTTCACATAGTTGACGTGGCTCAGGATCAGCCCGGGGGCTCGGGTGAGGCATTCGGAGAACAGGTTGAAGACCATCATCCCGGTGAACACCAGCAGGGCGAACTGGGTGTTCGAGTCGTTGTCGGCTCCCCAACGCACCTTGAACACCACGCTGAACACGAAGGTGTACACCAGCAACATGAGCAAGGGGTTGAGAAAGGACCAGAGCAGGCCGGCGATCGAGCCGCGGTAGCGGCCTATCACTTCGCGTTCGATCAGTGCCCGCAGCAGCTCGCGATGACGCCAGGGCCTGAAGGTGAAACGCTGCAGCGTGGTACTTCCGGTCAACTCCCGCTCCTTGGGCCAGCTTCCAGCACCACCCCATGCTCGACAAGGGCATGGGTGAACGGGTGGTGATTCGAAGCGAAGGATTTTGTGAATTGTTTATAGACCCGAAATGCAGGAAGTGAAGGTGTCGTTACAGCTTTTTTTGATGAGCGGCGGGCGCAGCCGGATAAGTGGCAAGACACCCGCGAGGGTAATGCTCACTGCGGATGCCTGGGCTCGGCGGTAAAGAGCAGGGTGGGCCAGGCGGGCAGGCTCCTGCGCGGCGCCGGCCCGGGTATGGTTCAGTACTGGCGGGCCGCCAGTTGCTGCGCCAGGGCCTGTGCCTGCTCGGCGGCCGCCTGTCGCGAGGCCTGGTCGATGTCCGGGCCGAGGATGGTCTTTTCCACGATCAGCGAGTGCTGGTTGGCAATCCCGATGAAATTCAGCCAGGCCTCTATATAGGGCTTCTGGAAATCGAATGCCGGTGCTGGTGTGCTGGAGCGGGAAGAAAAGTCCAGGCCCCGGGCGTAGGCCGCCACCGCTGTCTTGTTGCGCAGCAGGCCTTGCAGGCCGTTCTCGGGGTCGAAGCTGAAGAGGATGCCCTGGTGGGAAACCAGATCGATGAAGTGCTTGAGCTTGTAGGGGATGCTGAAATTCCACAGGGGGATGGAAAGCACCAACAGGTCGGCCTGGTGCAGCGGCTCTGCCAGCGCCTGGAGCCGGGCCCAGGCCCGCTGTTCGGCATTGCCCAGGGGCTGGCCGGCCAGTTGTGCATATTTGGCGTCCATGGCCGTCTGATCGAGTTCCGGCAAATCGAGGCTCCACAGGTCCAGGGTGGTGACCTCGGTGTCCGGCCGTTGCTGTCTGTAGCTCTGGATGAAGCCGTGGGCGATTTCCAGGGAGGCGGAGCGGCGCAGGCGGGGCGAGCATTGAATGTGCAGGAGCCGGGTCATGGACGAATCTCTTGGGGTTGGGATGACCGTCATTGCAACATAGCTTGTTTTTAAATATAAATTGTCGATTCAAGCCTTATTGATTTCATTCTGAAATATGTTCGATGCCCTGCTATTGCGCACCTTTGTTGCTGTTGTCGATGAACAAGGGTTCAGCCGTGCGGCCCTTAAGCTGCACCTGACCCAGTCCGCGGTCAGCGGCCACCTGCGGCGCCTGGAACAGCAGGTCGGCAAGCCGCTGCTCCAGCGCACCACCCGCTCGCAGCAGCTGACCGCCGATGGCGAGCGGTTGATGGCCTATGCCCGGGCGATCCTGGCGTTGAATCGCGACGCCTGGACCGAACTGACCCGGGTGCCGTTCCACGGGCGCGTGGGGGTGGGCCTGTCCGAGGATTTTGCCGACCCCCGGCTGCTGCGTGCGCTGCAGGATTTTGCCGGGCGCTACCCAGGTATCCGGCTCGATGTGCAGGTTGGCATTCCCGGTACGCTGCTGGATCTGCTGGCCCAGGGCAATTTGCAATTGGTGGTGGGCTCGCTGTGCGAAACTGCCGAGCCTGGCCGCCTGCTCTGGTCCGAACCGCTGGTCTGGGCCGGGCTGGTGCAACCTGCCGGGCTCTTGCCCGACCCCTTGCCCCTGGCGCTGTTTCCCGAGCCTTGCCCCTATCGGGCCGCGGCCCTGGGCCGGCTGGCCCAGGCCGGCATTGCCCAGCGCACGGTTATGCTTTGCAGCAGCAATTGGGCCCTGCGCGCCGCCGTGCTGTCCGGGTTCGCCATAGCACCCATGGCGGCCAGCCAGTTGGGGGCAGGGCTGTGTGCCCTGGGGGAGGAATACGGTTTGCCACCGTTGCCGGATGCGCAGTACCGTCTGTTCACCGCGCCCGAAGCGGACCAGACTGTGCTGGCGGCGCTGTCCGAGGTGTTTGTCGAATATTGCTCGAGCCGTCGATCGGCGCTTTAAGCATTGCTCGTGGTGGCCGATAACCCCAGGGTGGAGCCGGGTCGTTCAAGGTTGCTGCCTGATCTCCCGGCCCGGGTCAGCGGCCAGAAAACCTATACTGTGCAGGGCGCTGGCCGTTCAGCCAGTCTCGAAAATAACCAGGGACCCGCCCTGTAGCCCAGGCCACTCCCGTCAGGACGACCCTTTTGCCTGTTCCCATCTACGATCCTCATCATCTCCCTGGTGGAACCCTGAAGCGCTTGCCGCTGCTCAAGGCCGCGGTGGCCTTCATCGCAACCGTGTTTCTGTGCCTGTGCGGGCTGTTGTACCTGCAACTGGAACAGTCCTGGCGTCACGACCTGATGCAGGCGGAAGTCAATTCCACCAACCTGACCCGGGCCATCGCCCAGCAGGCCGAAGACACTTTCATGGAAGCCGACCTGGTGCTGATGAGCCTGTCCGAGTGGATCCAGGCCCTGGGCGATGGCCCTGAGCAGCAGCCCCGCTTGCAGGGCATATTCGCCCGGCGGGTGCAGGCCCTGACCCAGCTCAGCGGGGTATTTCTCTATGACCGGGACGGTCAGTGGATGGTCAGTTCCTTTGGTGATTCGCCCCATGGCAACGATGTGGCAGACCGCGACTACTTTCGTTTCCATCAGCAGAATGCTTCGTTGCTGGCTCACATCAGCCCGGCCATCCGCAGCCGGGCCAATGGCGAATGGATCATTCCCATCTCGCGGCGGCTCAACGATAGCCAGGGGAATTTCCAGGGGGTGCTGATGGCAGGCATCAAGCTGGCGTATTTCGATCAGTTCTTCACCAGTTTCAATATCGACGAGCAGGGCGCCATGTTCCTTGCCCTGTCCGACGGTACGCTGATTGCGCGGCGGCCGTTCGAAGAGCGGCAGATCGGTGCTTCCCTGGCCCGCGGCGAGATCTTCAGCAAGTACTTGCCCGAGGCCACCACCGGCAACGCCATGATCACCTCGATTGTTGATGGGGTGACGCGCCTGTACGGCTATCGGCAGTTGCAGGCCTATCCCCTGGTGGTGGCCGCGGCCAACTCCAAGGACTCGGTGCTCAAGGGCTGGTATGCCTCGGCCTACCAGTCCACGGCCATCGTCGCCCTGGTGCTGCTGGGGGTCGGCCTGTTCGGCTGGGTCTTCGTGCAGCAGGTGCGCAACAACGAGCGGATCGAGGCAGATCTGCGCGAGGCCCAGGAGGCCCTGGAGGTGATCGCCACCCATGACAGCCTCACCGGCCTGGCCAACCGCCGCTTGTTCGAGCGCGCCCTGACCGTGGAGTTTGGCCGTGGTGCGCGGCAACGCAGCCCGTTGAGCCTGGTCATGGTCGATATCGACTATTTCAAGCGCTACAACGATACCTACGGGCATGTGGCGGGCGATCACTGCCTGACCGAGGTGGCCCAGGCGCTCAAGGGCTGCTGCCAGCGCAAGGCTGACCTGGCCGTGCGCTATGGTGGCGAAGAGTTTGCGGTGTTGCTGCCCGACACCGACATTCATGGCGCGCTGGCCATGGCCGAGCAGATTCGCCGCAGTGTCATGCAGCGCAACATCGCCCATTCCGGCTCACCGGTGGGCTGCGTGACGGTCAGCCTGGGCTGCTACGCCTTCGTGCCGACGGGCCGCGACAGCATCGAGATGTTTATCGAAAGGGCCGATGCGGCCCTGTATCAAGCCAAGGCCACGGGCCGCAATCGGGCCATGGCGCTGGCGGCGGACCATGTGGGGGAGCCGTTGCAGCGCTCCGATCGCTGACGGCTACCAGCGCTTGCAGAACACCTGGTTGGCGTAGGCGTTGCCGCCAAACTCGTAGGCGGTGCTACCGGCGCAGACGTAGCCCTGGGCCTGATAGAAGGCCTGCGCCCTGTGGTTCTGTGCCCAGACGGCGAGCCACAGGCAGGGCCTGTCGCTGGCTTGCAGCCGTTCTTCCACCTGTTGCAGCAGCGCCTGGCCAACGCCTTGCCGATGGGCATGGCGCTGCACGTACAGGCGCACCAGCTCCATCCCATCGGCCAGGCCGGCAAGCGGCGGCCGGGTGTTGCGGGCGATTTCCGCGAAGCCCAGCAGGTGCCCGTTACGCTCGGCCAGCAACAGGTTTCTGTGGGGATCCTCAAGGCGCTGGCGGAACTGTTCCGGGGCGTAGACGCTCAGGGCTTCCTCGGCCAGGTCGCTGCGCATGCCGTCGGTGGCATAGGTGTCGAGAAAGACCTGGGTGGCCAGGCCACTGATGCACAGCGCGTCCTCGCGCTGGGCTGGGCGTAGGGTGAAATCGACGGGCATGGCTACATCCTTGTGGGGGCTTGTAAGGGTGAGGCCTCAGGCTTGGCTGAGGCGTTGTTGCAGGCGCTGGCGCACGGAGGGCCACTCGTCGTCGATGATGCTGAAGCGCACGGAATTGCGCTTGCGTCCGTCGGGCATGATGCGCTCGTGTCGCACTATGCCTTCCTGTTGGGCACCGAGGCGCAGGATCGCCGCGCGGGACGTGTGATTGATCTCGTCGGTCGTGAACTGCACCCGCACGCAGTTCATGTCGTCAAAGGCATGGCACAGCATCAGGTACTTGGCCTCGGTGTTGACGAAGCTGCGCTGCCAGCGGCTGGCGATCCAGGTGCTGCCGATCTCCAGCTTGCGGTTGTGCCGGTCGATCTTCCAGAAACGCGTGCAGCCGATGACTTCGCCCGTGCTCCTGAGCACGGTAGCGAACGGCAGTACGCTACCGGCATCACGGCCCTCGAGCGCCACGTCGAGGTAGCGTTCGACGGTGTCGGGGGAGGGCACTACGGTGAAAGGCAGGTTCCACAGCTCACCGTCCCGGGCGGCGTTGACCAGGGCGTCGGCATCACTGCGTTGCAACGGGCGCAGGATGATTCGCGGGCCTTCCAGTGAGTGCATGGCGCAGAGTTCTCCAGCGGGAGCGACGGGGCGCTTATTACAGAGTCGCCCTCGACGCTTGGCAAGAGCCAATCCGGGGCCAATGCGATAAAAAATATCAGCCGAATTGATTGTCCGGGCTTGCCGCTTCTGGCTTATACATAACGCCGACCTGCCGGGGCCTGTCGCGACCTTGGGCGACCCTCATTTCAAGGATTTGTGCATGAGCCAGCCGCACCTGATGAACTTCGACCTGTACCTGCAGCAACTGGGCTACCCACAGGCGCCAGCGCCGACCCTGGAAACCCTGCGGGAGCTGCAATGGCGCCATGTCTGTCGTTTTGCCTTCGAAAGCCTTTCGACTCTGTTGCGGGTTCCGGTACCCATCGACCTGGCCTCGGTGGAGCGCAAGATTCTCCACGAGGGGCGCGGCGGCTACTGCTATGAACTCAACCAGGCCTTCCTGGTGCTGTTGCAGCACCTGGGTTTCGATGCCCGGGGCATCACCGGGCGGGTGGTGATGGGGGCGCCGGAAGATGCGCTGACCGCTCGCAGCCACCGTCTGGCGCTGGTGCACCTGGAGGGCCAGCGCTACATCGTCGATGTCGGCTTTGGCGGCATGGTGCCCACCGCGCCCTTGCTGCTGGATACCGAGCAAGAACAGGCAACGCCCCACGAGCCGTATCGCATCACCCTGCGCGAAGGCAGCTACACCTTGCGCGCCAAGGTCATGGATGAATGGCGGGCGATGTACGTTTTTGACCTGCAACTGCAGGGCGATGTGGATTACGAGATGGGTAACTGGTACGTCTCGACCCACCCGGACTCTCCTTTCCTCGGCCAATTGAAGGTGGCGCTGATGGGGCCGGGAATACGCCGCACCTTGAACAATGGCAGCTACGCCCTGCATCGGATGGGGCAGCCCAGCGAGCGGCGGCAGATCACCGATGCAGGGGAACTGATGAGCCTGTTGCAGGACGAGTTTGCCCTGCGCCTGCCGGCCCACCCCGAACTGCCGCGGGTTCTCGAGCAGTTGCTAGAGGCCTGATTTCACGGCTTCCCCAACAGCGAGGCGGTGTCCGCGGTTCCGGTCGGTTGTCGACACGGCCGTCCAGGTGCAGTTGCCGCGTTTGCCGTCGCCGGCCCGGCCAACGGTAGGGCCGTGTTGCACCCAATGTGTACAAGATCCGGGTTCCGGCCAACGGATCGCACCCTACGAGCAGCAGATAAGCCGATCCGGCAATGGGATCGGCTTTTTTATCCTGTTTTTTCAACCAGTAGAGCAGCCCTCAAACCTTCGGTTGAAGAGCGGCGGATCGGCCCTGGGTTGGTTTCAACGAGGGCTCTGGGCCGCCTTTTCAGGCCGGCACGGAGTCAATATCCGAGTGCCTTGCGCGCAATAGCCCGGGTTGATGGGTGGGGAAATTCAGAATGGAAAACTGTATACAATCCTATGGACAGTTGTCTTGGATGTTGCATACAGTGTGCCCATAACAAAAACAGGGAACCCCACACCATGAATACCCCCCAGGTTTCACAACAGCGGCCCGAAGACGAAAATTTGGGTGTTGGCGCAAACATGGCTTATGGCCTGCAACACGTGCTGACCATGTATGGCGGCATCGTTGCCGTGCCACTGATCGTCGGCCAGGCGGCTGGCCTGTCGCCTTCGGAGATCGGCTTGCTGATCGCCGCTTCGCTGTTCGCAGGAGGGCTGGCAACCTTGTTGCAGACCCTTGGCGTGCCGTTTTTCGGCTGCAAGCTGCCGTTGGTGCAAGGGGTGTCCTTCGCGGGCGTGTCGACCATGGTGGCGATTGTTACCAGCGGCGGCGAGGGCGGTTTCCAGTCGATTCTCGGTGCGGTGATCGTCGCCTCGCTGATCGGCCTGCTGATCACACCGGTGTTCTCGCGGATCACCAAATTCTTTCCACCGCTGGTCACTGGCATCGTCATCACCACCATCGGCCTGACGCTGATGCCGGTGGCGGCGCGCTGGGCCATGGGTGGCAACAGTCGGGCCCCGGACTTCGGCAGCATGTCGAACATCGGCCTGGCGGCGGTGACCCTGGTGCTGGTGCTGCTGTTGAGCAAGATCGGCAGCGCGGCGATTTCCCGTCTGTCGATTCTCCTGGCCATGATCATCGGTACGGTGATCGCGCTGTTCCTGGGCATGGCGGACTTCTCCGGGGTCACCCAAGGGCCGATGTTCGGCCTGCCCACGCCATTCCACTTCGGCATGCCGACCTTTCATGTCGCGGCGATCCTGTCGATGTGCATCGTGGTCATGGTGACGCTGGTGGAAACCTCGGCGGACATCCTCGCCGTGGGTGAAATCATCCACACCAAGGTCGACTCCAAGCGCCTGGGCAACGGCCTGCGCGCCGACATGCTGTCGAGCATGATTGCGCCGATCTTCGGTTCCTTCACTCAGAGCGCCTTCGCCCAGAACGTCGGGCTGGTGGCGGTCACCGGCATCAAGAGCCGCTTCGTGGTGGCCACCGGCGGGCTGTTCCTGGTGATCCTCGGCCTGCTGCCGTTCATGGGGCGGGTGATTGCCGCGGTGCCGACTTCGGTGCTGGGCGGCGCCGGTATCGTGCTGTTCGGCACCGTGGCGGCCAGTGGCATCCGGACCCTGTCCCGGGTCGACTACCGCAACAACATGAACCTGATCATCGTTGCCACCTCCATCGGCTTCGGCATGATCCCGATTGCCGCGCCGAGCTTCTATGATCATTTCCCCAGCTGGTTCGCCACCATCTTCCACTCGGGCATCAGCTCCTCGGCGATCATGGCGATCCTCTTGAACCTGGCGTTCAACCACTTCACCGCGGGCAACTCCGACCAGCAGTCGGTGTTCGTCGCCGGCACTGAGCGCAGCCTGCGCTTCCAGGACGTTGCCGTACTGCGTGAGGGTGACTACTTCAGCGGCGGCAAGCTGCACGATGCCGAGGGCAATGAAGTGCCTCTGGTAGGAGAGGAGCCGGGCCACTCACCGAGCCAGGCCGGCGATGGTTCGCAGCCGAGCCATGCGCGTGGCAGTGTCGAGGCCACTCACTGAAGTCGAGTACCGCGGCCATGAAAAAACCGGCGCCCTCAGGGCGCCGTTTTTTTTGCAGTCGGTTATTCCAGGTTGTCCAGCGGCTTCAGGGCCTGCAGGGCGTCGGGGTTGTCCTGGTACTGCTGGCGCAAGCTGGCGAGCTGCTGATCATGGCCTGTGCAGACCTCATTCACGGCTTTCTCCAGGAAGACCCGGCGTTCCTCGTCGTAGGCTTCCTCGCCGGCAAAGTGCTCGCAGGCTTCGTGGCGCTGGATGAATGCAGCCACCTCATCGGGAAGCTCGGCGCCGCTTGCGCCATAGTGCTTGCCCAGCAACAGGCGTTTTTCCTCGACCCAGCCGGTGTAGTCCTCGCCGTCCTTGGCGATGTACATGACCTGGGCCCAGCCGTCTCCACTGGAGGCGTATACCGTCAGGCCATCACCGGGAATCACGTAGAGCTTCTTGTTCAGGCAGGTGGCATTCGGCCCGCTGTGAAAGTGCAGCCGCCCCTGGCCTATCACCTTGGCTTCCAGGGGCGGGCGATATTCGCCGGCTTCCAGGGAGACGTTGTCGCTTAAGGTGGCGCAGTCCACCGGGGCTTCGGCCAGGGCTGGCAGGGGCAACAGGGAAAGCAGGCCGTACAGGGGCAGGAGGCGCAGGAGTCGGTCCATCGCGAGGGTATCCATGAGGTGGGAGTGCGGATCGCGCGATGGTAATGACAAAGATGCGGCCTGTGAATGATCACGGGCCGCATCCGCTGTATTTCAGTCGGCAGCCTTGCTGAGTTGCCCCTGGCGTACCAGGGACAGGGCGAAGACCACCACCACTGCGGCGGCCGCCGCCAGGGTCAGGGGCAGCCCATAGCTGCCGCCGCTCATGGCCGCGCCGCTGAGCAAGGGGCCCAGCAGGCTGCCGATGCCCCAGAGCAGCCCGGCGCTGGCGTTGGCAGTCACCAGGTCGGCGCCGCTGAAGGACTGGCCGATCAGCACGATAGCCAGGGTATAGATGCCGCCGGCCACGGCGCCGAGGATGACCAGGCTCGGCCAGAGCAGGGTGGACGTTTGCATCAGCAGTGGCAGGGCAAGGCCGATCAGCAGGGCAATGATGCCGCAGCCCAGGTAGATCCCGGGGCGCCCGAGCTTGTCCGAAAGCCAGCCGAGGGGGAACTGGAACGCGGTGTCGCCCAACAGAATGATGGTCACCATCAAGGCCGCGAGCTTGATGCTGTAGCCATGGGTGGCGGCGTACACCGGAAACAGCGACAGCACCACGCTGTCGAAAAACGCGAAGAACAGGATGCCCACGCACAGCGCCGGCGCGATGCGGATAAAGCCCAGTACCGAAAAGGTGCGACTTTCGGCATGCAGCGGCTGCTGGTCTTCCAGGGGCAGGATCAGCCAGACCACTGCGATCGCCACCGCATAACTGACGCTGACGATGCCCAGCACGGCGGGCCCCTCGGTGCCCAATAGCGATACCAGGCCCGGGCCCAGGAGCTGGAAAAAGGTGAAGCAGGTGGTGTAGACCGCTACCAGGCGTCCGCGGGTGGCGTCTTCGGCCATTTCATTGACCCAGGTTTCCCCGAGAATGATGATCAGCCCCGCCCCCAGGCCCATGGCGACCCGCGCCAGGCCCAGGCTGTAGAGGCTGGTCCCGGGCAGTTCCAGGGCGGCCACGCTCAAGGCGCACAGGCTGAAACACAGCAGGTAGATCTGGCGCCGGGTCAGGCGTTGGCTCAGGGCATTGACCAGGAAGGCCGAGAGCATCATGCCTGCGGCGGGAAGCGCCGACATGATGCCGATCTGGTTGTTCGAGGCCCCGGCCTGATACAGGCGCAGGGCAAGGATTGGCACCGTGGAGCCGATGCTCAGGCCGACAATGGAGATGCCCAGGATCAGGGCGGCTAACAAGGCTTTGTTCATGATCAAGACCTGCGCCTGAAGCGTCAGGCGCCAAAAAAGACAGTTATTGCGGGCGCTGCAGGACATCGCAGGCCGACGTGCGGGCGATTGCCGGGCAGATGCCCTGGTGGAAGCAGAGGGGCTAGCGGGGTGGCGCCGGGTTCAATCGCGATCAGCGTGGGCCCGGGTGGGGGGAGAAGGTGAAGGCAAACAATACGCTACGGCGTCGACGGTTGATCGCACAGTCAAGTTGGGCAACAGCCAGAGTTGCCGAAGGGCTCATCGAGGGGGAAGGGCACGGTGACTGTGCGGGCAGGAACATCGCGGGGTCTGACTGCTTGGATAAAGAGGCGCACAGCCTACGTCAGGCCTTTGCGGCAATGCAACCGGGTTGGCGAAGGAGGATTCCAGGCGTGCATGAGGCGTCTATCCGCATGTCGGGATGACAGGCGGATCAATCATTTGCAAGGGGGATACTGCTTGAGCTGATTTGCCGCAGGAGCAGGGCGCTCTCATGAGGATCAAGGCAAATCAGTGTAGGAAGATGGCTCCACGACCTGGACTCGAACCAGGGACCCAGTGATTAACAGTCACTTGCTCTACCAACTGAGCTATCGCGGAATGCGCCGTATCTTACTGATTCAGAAAGGGAAGTCAACAAGTCGAGAAATATTTTTTCAGGGCGACGAGGATCTGAATGAAAGGCTGGCAGGACTTTGCGGGATTTATCGGTCTTCAGGTCTCTGGCGGATCCGATAGGGGCTACCATGGCGCCCCGGAAGTGGTTTCACGCGCTGCCGGCCTTCAGCCGCATAGGTACGCCTTTATGATCTGCTTCGATTTATCCCAGCATCCTTCTGTCTGTTTCGCGCTGTGCTGCGAGGTGCTGTCATGAGCATCGAGCAGATCAGCCTGCCCAAAGGGGTCGGCCCCCAGGCCGGCAAGTTGCTGGACGCCATTACCCAGGCCGGATCGGCGATGGATTTGAACCGTGCCGGCGGCAAGGCCGAAGGTTTTGTCCTGGGGCTGGAGAGTGCCAAGGCCATCAAGAGCCAGGTGGCCGAGGCGCTGTACGTGGCGTTCGACGATGCCGCCAGCCAGCGCCTGGCTCAATTGCAGGGGTAGGGCGGTTCAGCCGCCGAAGGTCAGGGTGCCGAGCATCAGCTTGGCCATCAGCGAGGTTGCGGCCAGTTGCACCAGCCACAGGGCCAGTCCGCCAAGGAATACCCCCAGGGCAATTTGCAGCACCAGGCTCTTTTCGCGTTTCTGCGAGCGGGGCAGGTAATGCTCTAGTTCGTCGCGGTCGGCCCGCAGGTCATCGTTTTTCATCGGGATCTCGCTCAGCAGGGGGGGCATAGGCTAACAGTCTAGAGGCTGTGGGGGCGGGCAGGGCAACGACGTATCGCCAACGAAAAAGGGGAAGCCTGCCGGCTTCCCCTTTTCGTTGGCGCTGTCGTGAATCAGATCACTTGCAGGATGGCCTGGGTCACGACATGGATGTTGTTCTGGTTCAGCGCGGCGACGCAGATGCGGCCGGTGTCCAGGGCGTAGATGCCGAATTCGTTGCGCAGGCGGGTCACTTGCTCAACGGTCAGGCCAGAGTAGGAGAACATGCCGCGCTGGCGACCGACGAAGCTGAAGTCGTGCTCAGGGGCGCCTTTGGCCAGCAAGTCGACCATCTGGGTGCGCATGCCGCGAATTCGCAGGCGCATTTGCGCCAGTTCCTGCTCCCACTGGGCGCGCAGTTCCGGGCTGTTCAGCACGGCGGCGACGATGGTTGCACCGTGGGTCGGCGGGTTGGAGTAGTTGGTGCGGATCACGCGCTTGACCTGGGACAGCACGCGGGCGCTTTCTTCCTTGGAGCTGCTGACGATGGACAGGGCGCCAACGCGCTCGCCGTACAGCGAGAACGACTTGGAGAACGAGCTGGAAACGAAGAAGGTCAGGCCCGACTCGGCGAACAGGCGCACCGCCGCGGCGTCTTCGTCGATGCCGTCGCCAAAGCCCTGGTAGGCCATGTCGAGGAAGGGCACGAGGTTTTTCGCCTTGACCACCTCCAGGACGTCTTTCCAGTCCTGTGGGCTCAGGTCGACACCGGTCGGGTTGTGGCAGCAGGCGTGCAGCACCACGATCGACTGGGCCGGCAGGGCGTTCAGGTCTTCCAGCAGGCCAGCACGGTTCACGTCGTGGGTGGCAGCGTCGTAGTAGCGGTAGTTCTGTCTCTTATACACATCT
>ERZ1032387.50-NODE-50-length-35037-cov-12.936510_pt1 | contig 35037 bp, 34 predicted proteins | sample MGYA00516710_ERZ1032387 | MGnify/ENA primary metagenome ERZ1032387 (study PRJEB33718, sample SAMN03160192) | human skin metagenome | collected 2014-02-25 | study: EMG produced TPA metagenomics assembly of the PRJNA266117 data set (Human skin bacterial metagenome...
CTGGAGAACCCCAGGTGATCGAAATACAGCGCCAGGAATGGCGCGGTCGAGCCCAGCAGCGCGAAATAGAACAGGTAGAAACTGGAAAGCCGCCAGTAGGGAAGTGCCGCCACGGCCTTCAGACCGTGGCGACTGGCAGGACCGGCATTACAGCTGGCCCAGCACCGGCGTGCTGACGCGCACGTCGGCATTCTGGCCGCGGTGGCGCAGCAGGTGATCCATCAGCACGATGGCCATCATCGCCTCGGCGATCGGCGTGGCGCGAATGCCCACGCACGGGTCGTGGCGCCCCTTGGTGATCACGTCCACCGGGTTGCCGTCGATATCGATGGAGCGCCCGGGGGTGGTAATGCTGGAGGTCGGCTTGAGCGCCAGGTGAGCGACGATCGGCTGCCCCGAGGAGATGCCGCCCAGAATGCCGCCGGCGTTATTGCTGAGGAAACCTTGCGGGGTCAGTTCGTCACGGTGCTCGGTGCCGCGCTGGGCAACGCAGGCGAAACCGGCGCCGATCTCCACGCCCTTGACCGCGTTGATGCTCATCAGCGCATGGGCCAGCTCGGCGTCCAGGCGATCGAAAATCGGCTCGCCCAGGCCCGGCATCACCCCTTCGGCCACCACGGTGATCTTCGCTCCGACCGAATCCTGGTCTCGACGCAACTGGTCCATATAGGCTTCCAGTTCCGCAACCTTGTCCGGATCAGGGCTGAAGAAGGCGTTGTTCTCTACCGAATCCCAGGTCTTGAAGGGAATCTCGATCGGGCCCAGCTGGCTCATGTAGCCGCGAATCACGATGCCCTGGCTGGCCAGGTACTTCTTGGCAATGGCCCCGGCCGCCACGCGCATGGCGGTTTCCCGGGCCGAACTGCGGCCGCCACCACGGTAGTCGCGGATGCCGTACTTGTGGTGGTAGCTGTAGTCGGCGTGAGCCGGGCGGAACAGGTCCTTGATCGCCGAATAGTCCTTGGACTTCTGATCGGTGTTGCGGATCAACAAGCCGATGGAACAGCCGGTGGTCTTGCCTTCGAACACCCCGGAGAGGATCTCGACCTCGTCGGGTTCCTGGCGCTGGGTGGTGTGGCGGCTGGTGCCAGGCTTGCGCCGGTCCAGGTCACGCTGCAGGTCCTCCAGCGTCAGTTCCAGGCCCGGCGGGCAGCCGTCGACAATGGCGACCAACGCCGGACCATGGCTTTCGCCCGCGGTGGTGACAGTGAACAGCTTGCCGTAGGTATTGCCGGACATGCAGGGAGCTCCGTGAAATCAGCCGAAATAACTCAATCTGGATTAGCGCGTGCGCCAGTATACGCAGGCTACCCAACTAGTTCATCCTCGAACCTTCTGCCTGTTACCGAGTCAAACCGGCACCTTATCCATGATGGCGCGATGATGCTGCGAGTTCTTCTCTTGAGCCTTTCCCTGTTCACCGGCCTGGTTCATGCGGCCGTCCTGCAACGCCCCGTGAGCCTGGACACCGGGCACGGTGAGCTGTACGGCTCGCTGCTGCTACCCAAGTCCGAGCAGCCGGTGCCGGTGGTGCTGATCATTTCCGGCTCCGGCCCCACTGACCGCGACGGCAACAACCCCGATGGCGGGCGCAACGACAGCCTCAAGCGCCTGGCCTGGGTACTGGCCAAGCACAACATCGCCAGCGTGCGTTATGACAAGCGCGGCGTGGCCGCCAGCCTCGCCGCGACCCCGGACGAACGCAACCTGACCCTGGACGCCTATGTCGCGGATGCCGTGGCCTGGGGCAACAAGCTCAAGGCCGATCCACGCCTGAGCCAACTGATAGTCCTGGGGCATAGCGAAGGCGCACTGATCGCCACGCTGGCGGCACCGCAGCTGAATGCCGCAGGCGTTATCTCGATCTCCGGAACCGCCCGCCCGGTGGACCAGATCCTGCGCCAGCAGTTGAGCTACCGCCTGCCACCGGCGCTGATGCTGCGCAGCAATGAGCTGCTGGACAGCCTCAAGGCCGGCAAGGTCGACCCGGATGTGCCCCCTGCCCTGCAAGTCATCTTTCGCCCCAGCGTGCAGCCTTACCTGATCACCCTGTTTCGCGAAGACCCGGCGGCGGCCTTCGCCCGCCTGAAGATGCCGGCGCTGATCATCCAGGGCAGCAACGACATCCAGGTCAGCGTCGATGACGCCAGGGTCCTCAAGGCCGCCAAACCGGATGCGCAACTGGCACTGATCGAAGGCATGAACCATGTGATGCGCATCGTGCCCAATGACCTCAAGCGCCAGCTGGCCTCCTACAAGGACCCGCAATTGCCGCTGGCAGCGGAACTGGGCAGCGCGATCATCGATTTTATTGACGGACTTCACACCCGTTAGGCTGTTTTTGCCCTCCAGTCCTGAAAAAAACGGCCGATAAGCCTTTGCCGGCCGTTCAATTGCTGTCGGCGCGCAGCGATTGGACAGGATCTCGCCGTTATGACTGATACCCCAAACTCACCCGCCACCGAGCAGGAAGCCGCCGCCCCGGAAGCGCCGCCGCTGCCGTGGGCCGATGTGCAGGCCGAGCACCACAAGATGCTGCGCCTGGCACCCTTGCAGACCGATCGCGCCACGGGCGGACGGCCTCTGCGCTTTGTCGAGTTCGGTTATGCCGAACGCAACAACAAAGAGCACAGCCTGCTGCGCATGACCATCAGCCTCCCCGGCCAACGGGTGCGCAAGGAACAGAATCACCTGGATGTGTGGGTCGAGCACGACACTCGCCGGGTGCACTTCGAGCCCGAAGGCGGCCTGCAGGTCGAACCGTTGAACCGCGGGATCGGCCGTTTCCTGCTGGCCCAGGCAGCGCAGTGGGCCCAGAAGAAGTGGCCGCACTACCGGGTCGACGGCTTCGACCTGGCGAACAAGGATGCCCTCAACGAAGACACGCGCCTGCGTCGCGACCACGTGCTGCGCACCCAGGGTTTCGATGTGGTGTATGCCGATGCCCAGCACCTCAAGGGCAGCGTCAAGGATGTCCAGGTGGGTGAACTGCTGGGCCAGTGGAATAGCGAAAAGCTGCAGTTCGTGGAGATTCTGGAAGCGGCGCAGATGCTCCAGCAGGCCGAACAGAATCTTGAAGAACTGGAAGTGAAGCTGCGCAAGCAGGAAGAGAAAGTCACCAAGTACAAGCGCGAGGACACCGGTCTGCGCTTCACCATCACCTGCCTGGTGGCCTTTGCGGTGTTCCAGGCCGGGCTGCTGATCTGGATTGCGACTCATCGCTGAGCCGCAACGCCTGACCGCCAGAGGCCCGCGTTGCGCGGGCCGGCAATCGGCTCAGACCCGGGACGCGAACAACGCCTGATGTTCGCGGCACTGCTCCGCGGTCAGCATGAACACACCGTGGCCACCGCGCTCGAAGTCCAGCCAGGCGAAGTCGACCTCCGGGTACAGCGCCTCGACATGCACCTGGCTGTTGCCCACCTCGACAATCAGCAAGCCCTTCTCGGTCAGGTGGTCCGCCGCCTCGGCCAGCATCCGCCGCACCAGGTTCAGGCCGTCCTCGCCACAGGCCAGGCCCAGCTCGGGCTCGTGCTGGTATTCATCCGGCATGTCGGCGAAGTCTTCGGCATCGACATAGGGCGGGTTGGACACGATCAGGTCGAAGCGCTGCCCGGGCAGGCCATCGAAGCCATCGCCCTGGACCGTGAACACCCGCTCATCGACGCCATGGCGCTCGATGTTCTGGTTGGCCACTTCGAGGGCTTCGAAGGACAGGTCCGCCAACACCACCTCGGCATCACGGAATTCATAGGCACAAGCGATACCGATGCAGCCGGAACCGGTACACAGGTCGAGAATCCGTGCCGGCTCGCTGCCCAGCCAGGGTTCGAAACGTTTTTCGATCAGCTCGCCAATCGGCGAACGGGGAATCAGCACGCGCTCATCGACAATGAACGACATGCCGCAGAACCAGGCCTCGCCCAGCAGGTAGGCGGTAGGCACGCGCTCCTGGATACGACGCTTGAGCAGGTGTTGCACATGGACCAGCTCGTCGTCTTCCAACGCGCAATCAAGGTAGCTGTCGGCAATTTCCCAAGGCAGGTGCAAGGCGCCGAGCACCAGTTGACGGGCCTCGTCCCAGGCATTGTCGGTACCATGGCCGAAGAACAGATCCTCCCCATGAAAGCGGCTGACAGCCCAGCGGATATGGTCGCGCAAGGTGCGCAGGCGGGAAGTGATCACGGCACAGACTCCTGACAAAACGACCGGCGATTCTAACAGCCAAAACGCTTGCCGACGACGAATGAAAAACCAGCGACGGGCAATGGTGTTCAAGCGTTTTTTGCTCGGGAAGGCTGCATACCTTGCCCCACTTGACAAGGCTACAGGCCAGCAACGGCGCACCTTACGTTAGTAGCGATTCACAGAAGCGCTCCGCCAGAGGACAATGGCGCAAAAGCCCCACTCACAGGAGCCCCAGAATGTCCGTTCCAAAGACGATGTTTCAACTCAGCGGTCGTGGTTATGCAGCGGCCAATTTGAGCCACGCGACCCTTGTGATCATCGACGCCCAGAAAGAATACCTCAGCGGCCCGCTGGCCCTGTCCGGCATGGACGCGGCAGTGGCCAACATCCGCCAACTGCTGGCCGCGGCCCGGGCTGCCGGTCGCCCAGTGGTGCACGTACGCCACCTCGGTACCGTCGGCGGCCTGTTCGACCCACAAGGCGAGCGCGGCGAGTTCATTCCCGGCCTTGAACCCCAAGGCGACGAAACCATCATCGGCAAACTGCTGCCCAGCGCGTTCCACGGCACCGAACTGGAAAAGCGCCTGCAGGACCTCGGTTCCCTGGACCTGATCGTCGCCGGATTCATGAGCCACTCCAGCGTCAGCACCACCGTGCGCGCGGCCAAGAACCTGGGCTTTCGCTGCACCCTGGTAGAAGACGCCTGCGCCACCCGCGACCTGCCCTACAAGGGTGGCATCCTCAGCGCCGAGCACGTTCAGCAAACCGAAATGGCAATCATGGCTGACAACTTCGCCACCCTCGCCCAGACCGCAAGCCTGATCTGATCAGCCCTGGTGAGCGGCTGGCGGGCCGCTCATCCATAAACCCCTCGCCTTTGCAGCAATTGCCTTAGCCTCAGGAACCACCCGGTCAACTTCCGGTCGAAGGGCCGATACCCATTGAGGAAGGTCGGAATGAAGATATCCGATGGTTTTGACGCACGCCGATTGCGGCCCAAAAGCCCGCGAAACTGGCGGTTGCGCCTGGGTGCGGGATTCTCCGCGCTACTGGCGACATTTGGCGTGCTGCTGGCGATGGCCGGTACTGCGAGCCTGCTGGGCCGTGCCCCGGCGCTGGGGGAAATGAATGCCAGCCCGGCGGGCTCGGCGGTGATCCTGGTGGTCGGCCTGTTGCTGCTGTATGTCGGCGTGCGCTTGTGGCGGCGCTGCCGGCGGCGCATGCGCCAGCCCCTGGCGCTGAACATGGCGCCGCACCTGATGAAAAAACACGACTGACATTCCCGAGGCGCGATTTGCGCGCCTTAAGGTGTTCCGAGTTGGGTAAACTAGCCGCCCTTCGCGGAGGCTGACATGCAAGACGACGATTTTTCCCTGTTCAAAAACGAGATCCGCGGCGTCAAGCCGATCAAGCACGATCGTGCCGATACAGGCAAACCCAAGAGCGACCGGGCGCAGATCGCCAAGTTGCGCCAGGCGGCCACCGTACGCAGCGAGACCACCACGGTGGACGGGCTGTCCGACCAGTTCGTCATCGACGTGGGGCCGGAAGATGAGCTGATGTGGGCCCGCGACGGGGTCCAGGAAAGCCAGATGCGCAAGCTGAAGATCGGCCAGATCCCCTTTGAAGGCAGCCTCGACCTGCATGGCATGACCGTGGAAAAGGCCCGGGAAACCCTCTGGGCCTTTCTCGCTGAAGCCACCCAGTTCGAAATCCGCTGCGTGCGCGTCACCCACGGCAAGGCCGTGCGCCTGGACGGCAAGCGACCGATGATCAAGAGCCACGTCAACACCTGGCTGCGCCAGCATCCGCAGGTGCTGGGCTTCACTTCCTGCCAGGCCAGGCATGGCGGTACCGGGGCGCTGTACGTCATGCTCAAGCGCACCATGATGGAAGGCCGTGACGAATAAAGCCGCTGCATCACGCTTGCAGCGTCGTGTCCGCCACCGTACCCTTGCCCTTTGCGTAAAATCCCACAGGTAGTTTCATGTCCCTGGAACAGAATTACACCGCGATCCTCGGCCAGCTGGGCGAGGACGTCTCCCGCGAGGGCCTGCTCGACACGCCCAAGCGTGCCGCCAAAGCCATGCAGTACCTCTGCCGCGGTTATGCCCAAACCCTGGAAGAGGTCACCAACGGTGCCTTGTTCAGCTCCGACAACAGCGAAATGGTCCTGGTCAAGGACATCGAGCTCTATTCGTTGTGCGAACACCACCTGCTGCCGTTCATCGGCAAGGCCCATGTCGCCTACATTCCCAGCGGCAAGGTCCTGGGGCTGTCGAAAGTCGCGCGCATCGTCGATATGTATGCCCGCCGCCTGCAGATCCAGGAAAACCTCAGCCGGCAGATCGCCGACGCCGTCCAACAAGTGACCGGCGCCCTCGGGGTGGCCGTGGTGATCGAGGCCAAGCACATGTGCATGATGATGCGCGGTGTGGAGAAACAGAATTCGTCGATGATCACCTCGGTGATGCTGGGCGAGTTCCGCGAGAATGCCGCGACCCGCAGCGAATTCCTCAGCCTGATCAAGTAACAGGCTGCAGGCGAAAAAACCGGCGTTGATCGCCGGTTTTTTTTCGCCCGGGAAAAATCAGGTAAGCTGCCGCCCCTTCATTCATGGGCAAGAGGCAATAACCGTGATCGTCAAAGCGCTGCGAGTCGGCCTGGGCCAACTCATCATTTTCATCGACTTCATCACCCGCCCACGCAAGCAGCAGCGGGACGCCGCCGCTCAGGCGCAAGTCGTGGAAGCCGCCAAGGGCCTGACCCTGTACCAGTTTCACGCCTGCCCGTTCTGCGTGAAGACCCGCCGTACCCTGCATCGCCTGAATGTGCCGGTGGCCCTGCGCGACGCAAAAAACAACGAGCAGGACCGCCAGGCCCTGTTGGAGCAGGGCGGCAAGATCAAGGTGCCGTGCCTGCGCATCGAAGAGAACGGCCAGACCACCTGGATGTATGAATCCAAGGTGATCATCGGTTACCTGAACCAGCGCTTCGCGACCGTCTGACGCCCTCCCCCGGGGCTCTTCATTCCCGGGCCAACTGCAAGTCAAGCAAGGCCGCGCCCAGGCACTTGCCGTGGGCATCCAGCGCCAGGGAGCGGGTCACTCCGCCGCGCAGGATGCCCGGCAAGACAAAGTTCAAGGCCCGCACATTCTCCAGGACATAGCGCTGTACCGGCGCCGCATCGCTCCCCAGCAAGCCGGCGAAATATTGCGCCACGCGCTCGGCGGTAAGCTGCTCGCAAAGAAAGGCAAAGTCCTCGGCGCGGTAGGCAATCACCGAAATATTCGAAGTGTCGCCCTTGTCCCCGGTACGCGAGTGCGCCAAGTCACGCAATTTGACCTCATTCATGCCCGTACCTCCTGATGCAAGGTGACCCTGACGGCCTCCCGGGGCAGTAACAGCGAAGCCACCGCCACCACCTGCCGCAGGCTTTTACTGGCCCCGCCGCCACCAGCGGGCCCATTGGTATAGAGGGTTTCCACCTCATTGCCGACGCGCACCGCTTCGGCCTTGTCCGTGCAGCGAGCCGCCACCCGCAGGCGCACTTCCCAGGGTTCGGCAGGCGCTCGCTGGCCCAGTTCAACACCGTGCAAGGCATCGATGCCGATCAGCTCCGCGCGCACTTCCTGCATCTGTACCCCGGTCAGGGCCAGGCGTTCGAGCACGATATCCCGGGCCAGCCGCGCCCTGGCCACAGCCCCAGGGCCGCCATAGGAAATCTGCCCTTCGCCGATCCAGCCATCCAGGTAGCCGACGCTGACCTTGAGCCGCTCAGGCCGTGGGCTGCCTGCCGCCCCTTGCAGCCGCACCCGGTCCGGTGCCTCCTCGACAAAGCCCACCGCGGAAAAGTCGGCACGGACATCCGGCGTCAGGTAGGCCGCCGGGTCATGCACTTCGTAGATCAACTGCTCGGTACAGGTAGCGCTGCTGACCTGCCCCCCGGAGCCCTTGACCTTGGTGATCAGCGCCGCGCCCTGTGCATCCACTTCGGCCAGGGGGAACCCCAGGCGCGCCAGACCGGCCACATTCTTGACCCCCGGATCGGCAAAGTAGCCGCCGCTGACCTGCCCTGCGCACTCCAGCAGATGCCCCACCAGGGTCCCGCGCCCCAGACGCAGCCAGTCATCCTCGGCCCAGCCGAACTCGAAGATCTGCGGCGCCAGGAACAACGAGGGGTCGGCCACCCGCCCAGTGATCACTACGTCGGCATCAGCCCGCAGCGCGTCGACGATGCCCTGGGCGCCCAGATAAGCATTGGCGGAAATCAGCCGCTGCCCCAGCGAGCCCAGGGTCTGCCCGTTGTCCAGCACCCACTCCGGCCGGGCCCGCAGAGTCTCGAGCACATCGTCCCCCAGCACCGCGATCACCTTGAGCCCTGGCAAGCCCAGCTCGGCCGCGATCCGTTGCACCTCGGCCACCGCCGCCAACGGATTGGCCGCCCCCATGTTGCTGATGATGCGCAAACGCCGCCCCGAGGCCGTGGCGCCGACAAAGGGCAGCACCCCGCGCATCCGTGCCCCCAGCAACGGGTCGTAGCCGCTGTGCGGGTCGGCCAGGCGCGCCTGCTGCGCCAGGGCGATGGTGCGCTCGGCCAGGCATTCGAACACCAGGTAATCCAGGTCGCCCTGTTGCGCCAACTCGATGGCGGGCTCGATACGGTCACCGGAGTAACCGGCGCCGGAGCCGATACGTAGGCTTTTCATCTTAAAAAACTCCCAGCAGCAGCGCGGTCAGGGTCATCAACACTGACGCAGCGAATAGAAAGGGGATGGTGAAACGCTGGTGGTCGGCCAGTTCGATCTTGCACAGGCCCACCAGCAGGAAGGTCGCCGGGGTCAGCGGGCTTACCGGGAAACCGGTGGTGTGCACGCCGAGCAACGAAGCCTGGGCCACTTGCAGCGGGTCGACACCCAGGGCCTTGCCCACTTCGGCAATCACCGGCATCACCCCGAAGTAGTAGGAGTCAGGGTCGAACAGCATGCTCAGGGGCATGGACAGGAACCCCACCACAGTCGGAATCAGCTTGCCGTGACCGGCAGGAATCTGCGCCACCGCCACTTCGGCAATCGCCTTGAGCATGCCGCTGCCCTGCATGATGCCGGTGAACACACCGGCCGCCAGGAGAATGCTGGCCATGGTCAGGGCCGTCTTGGCATGAGCATCGATGCGTGCCCGCTGGGCCTCGACATCCGGATAGTTGATGCACAGCGCCAGCACCGTGCCGACCATGAACATCACCACCGGATCGACCCAGCCGGCAATCATCACCAGCATCACCAGCACCGTAAGCAGCAGGTTGATCCAGAAGCGCCCGGGACGGCGTAGCGCCTCTTCGGCGGGGCTCAATACCCGGGTCGGGATGCCTGCACCGGCCGTGGCATCGGCACCGAGCCCCAGGCGGCGCTCCTCCCGGCGGCCGAGCCACCAGGCGCTGGCGAAGACGAACAGCAGGCCGACGATCTGCACCGGGATCAGCGGCTGGAACAGATCCGCCACCGGCACATGCAGGGCCGCTGATGAGCGCAGTACCGGGCCGGTCCAGGGCAGGAAATTGACCCCCGCGGCCATCGCCGCGACACAGGCCAGAATCCGTCGATCGATGCCCAGCCGGGTATACAGCGGCAGCATTGCCGGCACCGTCACCAGGAAGGTCACCGCGCCGGAACCGTCCAGGTGCACCAGCAGCGCCAGAAGCGCCGTACCGACCACGATCCGCGTCGGCCGGGTGCCGACGGTACGCAGGATGCGGTCGATGATCGGGTCGAGCATGCCGGCGTCGGTCATGATGCCGAAGAACAGGATAGCGAACACGAACATGCCTACCACGGGGGCGACGTTCTTGATGCCGGTGACGATGAAGGCGCTGGTCTGCAGACCGAAGCCGCCGATCAGCGCGGCGATGATCGGCAGCGCAATCAGCGCGACCAGAGGCGACAGGCGCTTGCTCATGACGGCCGCGAGCAGGCAGAGAATGGTGATGACACCCAGGGTGGCGAGCATGGAGCAACTCCAGTGTGCCGCCTCTTCAAGCCGGGGCCGGAAGGCGGACGGTTATTGTTTTTCTGGAGTATTGAAATCGCGCTAGTCTTTGTAAATTGGAATATTCGGCGCCTTGCATTCGGAAAAACAAAATGAAGAACTCGATCCAGCATATCCAGGCCTTCCTCGCCGTGGCCCGCAGCGGCAACTTCAGCAAAGCCGCCGCCGAGCTGCACCTGTCGCCATCAGCCCTTACCGTGCAGGTCCAGCAACTGGAGGAATGGCTAGGGGTCGCCCTGCTCGATCGCAGCCCGCGCCATGTCAGCCTGACCGCTGCTGGGCTGCAGGCCCGGGGACCGATGGAGAAACTGCTGCTGGACCTGGACAACATCGTCAGTGGCTCCCGGGACCTGGCCGCCCTGCGTCGGGGCGTGGTCACCCTCGCCGCGCTGCCGTCGGTCTGCGCCGGGGTGCTGCCGCCGGCCTTGCGCCAGTTTCGCGAGCAATTTGCCGGAATCGAGGTACGCCTGCAGGACCTGGTGGCTCACCGCATTCATGCCCAGGTCCGGGCCGGCGAGGTGGATTTCGGTATCGGCGGGCGCGCCCGGCTCAGCCACGGGCTGGATTTCCAACCTCTGCTGGAGGATCGCCTGTGCCTGTTCGTGGCCACCGATCATCCCCTGGCCCAGCGCCAGTCAGTGACGCTGAAGGACCTGGCCCGCCAGCCGATCATTCTCACCGGCCGCGACAGCAGCGTGCGCGAGCAGGTCGAAGCGCTGTTCGACGACAGCCGACTGTCCCTGCTTCCAGCCATGGAAGCCAACTACATGAGCACGGTGCTGGCGCTGGTACGCCAGGGGCTGGGCATTACCCTGCTGCCGGAATCCGCCGATGACGGCCGTGAGGGCCTGCGCCGAATTGCCATCAAACACCCGGGGGTCAGCCGCGAGATCGGCCTGATCCGCCGCAGTGGCCAGCAACTGAGCCCAGCGGCGCAGCGCTGTTATGAGTTGCTACGCCAGAACCTGGCCGGCAAACATCGTTAGCGGGCCCCACAACGCACCGAACCGGCACAAGGCCGGTCCAGTGGGGATAAAAGCACCCGCTCAGTCGAGCATCGGCACGTGTCGCGGATGGCTTTGCACCCGCTGCATCCAGGCCTGGATGCCCGGGTAGCGGCTCAGGTCGAAACCGCCCTCATCGGCCACGTGGGTGTAGGCATAGAGCGCAATGTCGGCGATCGAATAGTGCTCGCCCACCAGGTACGGGGTGCGGCTCAATTGTTTCTCCATCACGTCCAGCGCCTTGTAGCCACGCTTGTGCAACTTCAGGTATTCCTCGCGGCGCTCCTCGGGCAGCCCTTCGTAAAGCTGGATGAAACGCGCCACCGCGATGTAGGGCTCATGGCTGTACTGCTCGAAGAACTGCCATTGCAGAACCTGGGTGCGCAAGCGCGGTTCGCTGGGCAGGAACTGACTGCCGTCGGCGAGGAAGTTGAGAATCGCGTTGGACTCCCACAGGCAGGTGCCGTCTTCCAGTTCCAGAACCGGAATCTTGCCGTTGGGGTTCTTTGCCAGGAAGGCCTCGGTCTGGGTATCGCCCCCGAGAATATCCACCGCCTGCCATTCATAAGGCAGCCCCAGCAGATTGAGCATCAACTTGATCTTGTAGCAGTTGCCCGAACGGTAATCGCCATAAACCTTGTACATGGCCCTCCCCTTAGGCTGCCTGTGCAGCCTGTGCTTGACGTATCACGGTGGCCAGCCGCTTGAGGCCTTCGTCCAGCCGCGCCGAATCGATATGGCTGAAATTCAACCGCAGATGCCCAGGGTTGCGTTCCGGATCGGCAAAGAACGGCTCACCGGGCATGAATGTGACGTCGTGCTCCAACGCCGACTTGAGCAAAGTGCGGGTATCCAGGGGCTGTTTCAAGCTTAGCCAGAAAAACAATCCGCCCTGGGGCACCTGCCAATCCGCCAGATCGGCGAAATGGGTGAGCAAGGCGCCCTGGAATTCATCCCGGCGCTGGCGATAGAAACTGCGCAACTGATCCAGGTGCGCCTGATACTGCTCGCTGCCGATCCACTGCATGGCCTGCCACTGGCCAACCCGATTGGTGTGCAGGTCCGCCGACTGCTTCAGCCGCAGCAGGTGCGGAAACAGGTCCGGGCTGGCAATCAGGTAACCCACCCGCAGGCCCGGCAACAGGGTTTTAGACACGGTGCCGGTGTAGATCCAACTGGCTTTTTCCAGGCGGCCGACAATAGGCGTGGCACTGCCACCATCGAACGTCAGCTCACGGTAGGGCTCGTCCTCGATCAGGGTCACGCCGAACTCGTCCAGCAAAGCCGCCACGGCATCACGCTTGGCTTCGCTGTAGCGCACCGCCGAGGGGTTCTGGAACGTCGGGATCAGGTAGATGAACGCCGGCCGGTGCTGCTCCAGGCGCGCACGCATCTGCACCAGGTCCGGCCCATCGGCCTGCAGCGGTACGGTCAGGCAGTCGGCGCCGAACAGCTGGAAAATCTGCAGGGCGGCCAGGTAGGTCGGCGCTTCCAGCATGATCTGGGTGCCCTTGTCGATGTACAGCTTGGCTGTCAGATCGAGGGTCTGCTGGGAACCACTGACCACCAGCACCTGGCTCGCCTCGCAAGGCACCCCGAGCTGGCGCGCCTGGGCCGCCAGGGCTTCACGCAATTGCGGCTCGCCTTCGCTCATGCCGTATTGGCCCATGGCCAACGGCATGTCCTGCCATTGCACCTTGGGCAGCATCACTTCGGCCGGCAGGCCCCCGGCGAACGACATCACTTCCGGGCGCTGGGCCGCGGCAAGGATTTCACGGATCAGAGAGCTTTTGAGACGCGATACACGTTCGGAGAAGGCCATGGAGATCACCGCTAGCGAAGGCTGAGGAAAATACGTCAAACTGCTTGACCGAAATTACGCCGACCTTTGCAGATACGTCAATATGCTTGACCTTAAAAACCAGGCTTCGCAGCAAGCGGCCATGGAAGCCTTCTTCTTCGGCTATCAGGCGTTTACCGCCAAGGCCGACGAAATGCTCGAACGCCGGGGCCTGAGCCGGGTGCACCAGCGCATCGTGTTTTTCATCGCCCGCTATCCCGGGCTCAGCGTCAAGGAACTGCTCAATCTGCTGGGGGTGAGCAAGCAGGCATTGAACACACCGTTGCGCCAATTGATGGAAATGCACCTGGTGGACAGCGTCGCACCGGACAGCGACAAGCGTAAGCGCCTGTTGCAGTTGACCGCCGATGGCACAGGCTTCGAGCAATCCCTGCGCCGCGAGCAGGTCAAACTCCTGCAACGGGCCTTCAGCGAAGCTGGCGAGAGTGCGGTCAATGGCTGGCTGGCGGTGAACCAGGCGCTGGCCGGCAAACCCGTCGAAGACTGAGCCCCTGCGGGCGCCATTCATTGGTGCGCCGGCCCCGGCCTTGCCCCAAACCCTTGCACACCCCGGCGCAACGTCGGGGCCGCGATATAGCCATGTTCGCGGATTTTTCGCACACAACCCCAAAAACATTATTTGCTTTCTTTGTATACAAACGCATAATTCGCCCGACGAGTTCTTGACCCACAGGTCAACAAAACCCGCACGCCTTACCTGCCTCAAAGAGCCGCTGCCCACCCTTGCGTGTCCGGCTCTGGAAAAAACAATAAAACTCTTGAGGAGTACTCGCTGTGGAAAGCCGCAAATCCGAAGCCTCTACGCTCGATCTCTCGCCGTCGCTGAACAGCGGCTGGCTGGAGCGCATCTTCAAACTCAGGTTGCATGGCACCACGGTGAAGACCGAGTTGATTGCCGGTCTGACAACCTTCATCACCATGGCCTACATCATCTTCGTCAACCCCAACATCATGGCCGACGCCGGCATCGATCACGGCGCAGCCTTCGTCGCCACCTGCATCGCCGCCGCCCTGGGCTGCCTGTTGATGGGCCTGTACGCCAACTGGCCGGTGGGCCTCGCACCGGGCATGGGGCTCAACGCCTTCTTCACCTACACCGTGGTCGGCACCATGGGCTACCACTGGGAAACCGCCCTTGGCGCGGTGTTCATTTCCGGTGTGCTGTTCATGATCCTGACCCTGTCGCGGGTACGTGAATGGCTGCTCAACAGCATTCCGGTGAGCCTGCGGTTCGCCATGGGTGCCGGGGTCGGGCTGTTTCTCGGCCTGATCGGCCTGAAGACGGCCAACATCATCGTCGACAGCCCGGCCACCCTGATCAAGCTCGGCAACCTGCGAGACCCCGGCCCACTGCTGGCGGCCGTCTGCTTCTTGATGATCGCAGTGCTCAGCTATCACCGGGTCTTCGGCGCGATTCTCATCAGTATCATCGCCGTGACCCTGGCCGGCTGGGGCCTGGACCTGGTGCACTACAACGGGATCATGTCCACTCCGCCGAGCCTGGCGCCGACCTGGATGGCCATGGACATCGCCGGCGTGTTCAACGTCAGCATGATCAGCGTGGTCCTGGCGTTCCTCTTCGTGCACATGTTCGACACCGCCGGCACCCTGATGGGCGTGGCCCAGCGCGCCGGCCTGGTGAACGCCGATGGCAAGATCGAGAACCTTTCCCGCGCACTCAAGGCGGACAGTGCCTCCAGCGTGTTCGGTGCCGTGGTCGGTGTACCACCAGTCACCAGCTATGTGGAAAGTGCCGCCGGGGTCGCCGCTGGTGGCCGCACCGGGCTGACCGCGGTCACCGTGGGCGTGCTGTTCATTGCCGCAATGTTCTTCGCTCCCCTGGCAGGCATGATCCCCGCCTATGCCACCGCCGGCGCGCTGATCTATGTGGCGATGCTGATGATGGGCGGCATGGCCCACATCAACTGGGACGAGGCCACCGACAGCATTCCGGCCATCGTCACCGCGATCATGATGCCCCTGACCTTTTCCGTCGCCGATGGCATTGCCCTGGGCTTCATCACCTATGTGGTGCTGAAGGCCGGCACCGGCAAGTACAAGGAAATCTCCATCAGCCTGTATGTGCTGTGCGCGATTTTCATCGCCAAGTTCATTTTCCTCTAGGACGCCCTGCTCCACCCAGGCCCCATCCCGCTGGATGGGGCTTTTTCGTTGCCGATGATCGGCTGTGGCCAGCAGGTCCGGGGCGGTCACAGGGCCCTTTCGGCGGCGAGCCGGCTCCTGCGGGATCTAGTGGAGCCGATGACCAGTGAAGGCTTTATGCCAGACGAAAAAAAGCCCGCAGTGTGGGCGGGCAAGGACCAAAGAAGCTATTTGCGCAGGATTCTTGGGGGGAAAGTCCTAGCTTCCTCTGTAGGTCGAATAGCTGTAAGGCGAGATCAGTAGCGGTACGTGATAGTGGTCCTGCTCGGCGCTGATGCCGAACCGCAGTACCACCACATCCAGGAACGCCGGCTGCGGCAGTTGCACACCACGGGCACGGTAGTAGTCACCGGCATGGAAGTGCAGCTGGTACACCCCGGAACGGTAGTCATCACCCTGCAGCAGCGGCGCATCGCAACGGCCATCGCTGTTGGTCAGGGTGCTGGCGACCAATTCCAGCTGGGCCCCTTCCACTCGATACAGCTCGACCTTGATAGCGCTGCCAGGGCAGCCATGTGCGGCATCCAAAACGTGTGTAGTCAAACGTCCCATTGATTCTGCGTGCCTGGCGCCTTCAAGCGTTCAGGCCTCGCGCCTCCCGGAGTCAGTAATTGAAGGAGACCGCAGCGTTTCGACCGGTGAAAAGCTGCGGCGAGAGCAAGATTAAGACATTTTTCAAAAAAATTGTACACAATAATAATCGCAAATATTCCCGGCCCCGCGACCCTTCGAATGCATCAGCGGATTTGCCTGTACGCCATAGCGACAGACGACTTGTCATCCATTAGCTGACCATCCAGGCAAGTTTCTTGCAGGTGACAGCCATAGCGATGAAAGCGGAAAAATGCAAAAAATCAGGCTTACAAAGTGAAGACAAACTTGTATACAATCATTCCATCGCAGTGACGCCCACCTGGCTTTCCGGCTTCAGGTTCCGCCACGCCACCGTTATCACGAATAAGAAGGAAGACTGCAGTGAGCGCTGACTACCCTCGCGACCTGATCGGTTACGGCTCCAACCCTCCTCACCCTCACTGGCCGGGCAATGCCCGCGTCGCCCTGTCCTTCGTGCTCAATTACGAAGAGGGCGGCGAGCGCAACATCCTTCATGGCGACAAGGAATCGGAAGCCTTCCTCTCGGAAATGGTCTCGGCGCAACCGCTGCAGGGCGAGCGCAACATGAGCATGGAATCGCTGTACGAGTATGGCAGCCGTGCCGGCGTCTGGCGGATTCTCAAGCTGTTCAAGGAATTCGACATTCCACTGACCATCTTCGCCGTGGCCATGGCCGCCCAGCGTCACCCGGACGTGATCCGCGCCATGGTCGAAGCCGGCCACGAGATCTGCAGCCACGGCTACCGCTGGATCGACTACCAGTACATGGACGAGGCCCAGGAACGCGAGCACATGCTCGAAGCGATCCGCATCCTCACCGAAATCACCGGCGAACGCCCACTGGGCTGGTACACCGGCCGCACCGGCCCGAACACCCGGCGCCTGGTGATGGAGGAAGGCGGCTTCCTCTATGACTGCGACACCTACGACGACGACCTGCCCTACTGGGAACCCAACAACCCCACCGGCAAGCCGCACCTGGTGATCCCCTACACCCTGGACACCAACGACATGCGCTTTACCCAGGTGCAGGGCTTCAACAAGGGCGACGACTTCTTCCAGTACCTGAAGGACGCCTTCGACGTGCTCTACGCCGAAGGTGCCGAAGCGCCGAAGATGCTTTCCATCGGCCTGCACTGCCGCCTGATCGGCCGCCCGGCGCGCCTGGCCTCACTCAAGCGCTTCCTCGAATACGTCAAGGGCCACGAGCAGGTGTGGTTCAGCCGCCGGGTGGACATCGCCCGTCACTGGCAACAGACCCACCCTTACCAGGGAGCGGCGAAATGACTGCCTTCCAGAGCCTCAAGCCCTCGACCCTGAGCCGCGAAGATTTCGTCAAGGCCTTCGCCGACATCTACGAACACTCGCCGTGGGTTGCCGAAAAGGCCTACGAACTGGGGCTCGACGCCTCCGTCGACCAGATCGAGACCCTGCACCAGCGCATGAGCGACATCCTGTTGAGCGCCGATCACGCCAGCCAGCTGGCACTGATCAACGCTCACCCGGACCTGGCCGGCAAAGCCGCCGTCCAGGGCCAGTTGACCGAAGCCAGTACCAATGAGCAGGCCGGCGCTGGCATTCACCAATGCACCGCCGAAGAGTTCCAGCGCTTCACCGAGCTCAACGACGCCTACAAGGCCAAGTTCAAGTTTCCCTTCATCATGGCGGTGAAGGGCAGCAATCGGCACCAGATCCTCGCCGCATTCGAAACCCGCATCCACAACTCGGTGGACACCGAGTTCAAATGCGCACTGGCAGAAATCAACAAGATCGCCCTGTTCCGCTTGCTGACCCTGTAGCGATTGCCCGCCTGGCCCGAGAAAGCACCTGCATCGATGCATTTCCCAGGGCCTCGCGAGCACCCCGGCCACTGAATTCAAGGCAGACAAGAAGAATGAAAACCAACGCCGTAGCTTTCGAGAAGTTCGTCAACCTGGCCGATGCCCGGCTGGGGACCAAGATCATCTCGGTCACCGATGACTGGTTCGCCGACGCCAACCGCCTGTTCCAACCGACTCCGGCGGTGTGGAAGGAAGGCGTATTCGATGACAACGGCAAGTGGATGGATGGCTGGGAATCACGCCGCAAGCGCTTCGAAGGCTACGACACTGCGGTCATCCGCCTCGGCGTGGCCGGCTCGATCAAGGGCGTGGACATCGACACTTCATTCTTCACCGGCAACTTCCCGCCCTCGGCCTCCCTGGAAGCCTGCTTCCTGGCCGCAGGCGAACCGGATGAAAACACCCAGTGGACCGAAGTGCTGTCGGCGGTGGAGTTGCAGGGCAACAGCCACCACTACCACGAGATCCACAACCACCAGCCGTTCAGCCACCTGCGCTTCAACATCTACCCCGATGGCGGCGTAGCACGGCTGCGGGTCTACGGCATTCCCTACCGCGACTGGTCGGCCATCGGCGACGACGAACAGGTCGACCTGGCTGCCGCCCTCAACGGCGGCCGCGCCCTGGCCTGCTCCGACGAGCACTTCGGGCGCATGGGCAACCTCCTCAACCCCGGCCGCGGCATCAACATGGGTGACGGTTGGGAAACCGCCCGGCGCCGTACTCCCGGCAACGACTGGGTGATCATCGCCCTGGGCCATGCCGGTGAAATCGAAAAGATCATCGTCGACACCCTGCACTTCAAGGGCAACTACCCGGACAGCTGTTCGATCCAGGGCGCCTTCGTCAAGGGTGGCACCGACAGCCAGATCGAAACCCAGAGCCTGTTCTGGCGTGAACTGCTACCCAGCCAGAAGTTGGAAATGCACGCCGAACACAGTTTCGTCGAACAGATCAGGGCACTGGGGGCTATTACCCACGTGCGCCTGAATGTATTCCCGGACGGTGGCGTCAGCCGCCTGCGACTGCTGGGCAAGGTCAAAAAATAAAGGGTCGCGCAGCGCGCGGGCGACCGGTTTGCCCGCAGTAGCCACGGACCAGACAACAACGAACTCGAGATAAGAAGAACAGCATGCGCACATTAGTGATTGAGCCCCTGAGCAAAGAAGCCTTCGCCCCTTTCGGTGACGTAATCGAGACCGACGGCAGCGATCACTTCATGATCAACAACGGTTCGACCATGCGCTTCCACCGCCTGGCAACGGTCGAGACCGCTCAGCCGGAAGACCAGGCCATCATCAGCATCTTCCGCGCCGACGCGCTGGACATGCCGCTGACCATCCGCATGCTGGAACGCCATCCGCTGGGCAGCCAGGCTTTCATCCCGCTGCTCGGCAATCCCTTTCTGATCGTGGTCGCGCCACTTGGCGATGAACCTGTATCGGGCTTGGTCCGTGCCTTTGTCAGTAATGGCAGGCAGGGCATTAATTACCATCGCGGCGTCTGGCACCACCCGGTGCTGACGATCGAAAAGCGGGATGACTTCCTGGTGGTTGATCGCAGTGGCACTGGCAATAACTGCGATGAGCATTTCTTCAAAGAGGATGAGCGTTTGATCCTCGCCCCCCACCAATAAGAGAAGGTCTGATCACCCGACAACAAGGGTGGCAGGCAAGAGGTAAAGACTGTGGAAGCACATCTGTTGGAATGGCTCAACCTGAGCGTGCGTTGGGTACATATGATCACTGGTGTGGCCTGGATCGGCGCATCGTTCTATTTCGTCTGGCTGGAGAACAACCTCAACCGCGTCAACCCCAAGGACGGCCTGTCCGGCGACCTCTGGGCGATTCACGGCGGTGGTATCTATCACCTGGAAAAATACAAGCTGGCACCGCCCTCGATGCCGGAGAACCTGCACTGGTTCAAATGGGAAGCCTACTTCACCTGGATGTCCGGGATTGCCCTGCTGTGCCTGGTGTTCTACTTCAACCCGATGCTCTACCTGGTTGCCCCCGGCAGCGGCCTGACCGGCCCTGAAGGCGTGGCCATCGGTATCGGTGCGTTGATCGCCGGCTGGTTCGTCTATGACTTCCTCTGCGATTCGCCACTGGGCAAGAAACCCGCCCTGCTCGGCTTCATCCTGTTCCTCCTGCTGATCGGCGCTGCCTATGGCTTCAGCAAGGTGTTCAGTGGCCGTGGCGCGTACCTGCATGTGGGCGCCATCATCGGCACCATCATGGTGGGCAACGTGTTCCGCATCATCATGCCGGCCCAGCGCGCGCTGGTGGCAGCGATCGCGGAAAACCGCACCCCCGACCCGACCCTGCCGGCCAAGGGCCTGCTGCGCTCGCGTCACAACAACTACTTCACCCTGCCCGTGCTGTTCATCATGATCAGCAACCACTTCCCGAGCACCTACGGCAGCCAGTACAACTGGTTGATCCTGGCCGGGATCGCGGTCCTGGCGGTATTGGTGCGTCATTACTTCAACACCCGTCATGACAGCCACAAGTTCGCCTGGACCCTGCCCGTCGCGGCACTGGGCATGATCTGCCTGGCCTACGTGACCGGCCCGACCCCAGCGCCAAGCGCTCCGGAAGTGGCCAAGGCCCAGACCCAGTACCAGCCATTGCCGGAAACCGCCCTGGGCGGCAAGCCGGCAACCTCGGCTGCGACAGAGGCACCGGCCGCTCCAGCCGCTGCGGCAACGGCTCCGGCCAGTGCCCCGGCGCAGGCGGCCAATGCCGGCCCGTCCTTCGACAAGGTGCATAGCGTGATCCAGGAGCGTTGCGCGGTCTGCCATTCGGCCAAGCCCACCAGCCCCCTGTTCAGCGCAGCACCGGCAGGGGTGATGTTCGACACTCCTGAGCAGATCCGCCTGCAAGCCGCGCGGATCCAGGCCCAGGCCGTCGCCAGCCAGATCATGCCGCTGGGCAACATCACCCAGATGACCCAGCAGGAACGCGAGCTGGTCGGTGCCTGGATTACCCAGGGAGCCCAGACCAACTGATCAGCCTGGTACCCGGCTGATTCGCGAGCAAGCTCGCTCCTACAGAACCGCAATTGTCTGTAGGAGCGGGCTTTCTTGCCATCAGTCAGAAGATTCGCCTGTTGCAAACACGTTGCGCGTAAAGACGCAGCGGTTAAATCACAAGAATAAAAAGATCCGAGGTGTTGCATGTCCGATTCATCCGAACAGTGCGTCCCCGATGCGCCCGCCATTCAGCGCTTGCCCTTCCTGCAACTGATCCTGGTCGGCCTGCAGCACGTCCTGCTGATGTATGGCGGTGCAATCGCGGTACCGCTGATCATCGGACAGGCCGCTGGCCTGAGTCGTGAAGAAATCGCCTTCCTGATCAATGCCGACCTGCTGGTTGCCGGGATCGCCACCATCGTCCAGTCAATGGGCATCGGCCCCATGGGCATTCGCATGCCGGTGATGATGGGGGCCAGCTTCGCCGCGGTGGGCAGCATGGTGGCCATGGCCGGCATGCCCGGCATCGGCATGCAGGGAATTTTCGGCGCAACCATCGCCGCCGGTTTCTTCGGCATGCTGATCGCGCCGTTCATGTCCAAGGTGGTGCGCTTCTTCCCGCCGCTGGTCACTGGCACGGTCATCACCTCGATCGGTCTCTCGCTGTTTCCCGTGGCGGTGAACTGGGCAGGCGGCGGCAGCAGCGCAGCCCAGTTCGGCTCGCCCATCTACCTGACCATCGCCGCCCTGGTGCTGGGTACCATCCTGCTGATCCACCGCTTCATGCGCGGCTTCTGGGTGAACATCTCGGTACTGATCGGCATGGGCCTGGGCTACATCCTCTGTGGCCTGATCGGTATGGTCGACCTCAGCGGCATGGCCCAGGCGCCCTGGCTGCAGGTGGTCACACCGCTGCACTTCGGCATGCCGCAGTTCCACCTGGCCCCGATCCTCTCCATGTGCCTGGTGGTGGTGATCATCTTCGTCGAGTCCACCGGGATGTTCCTGGCCCTGGGCAAGATCACCGGCCAGGAGGTCACCCCACGCATGCTGCGTCGCGGCTTGCTGTGTGATGCCGGGGCATCGTTCTTCGCTGGCTTCCTCAACACCTTCACCCACTCCTCCTTTGCCCAGAACATCGGCCTGGTGCAGATGACCGGCGTGCGCTGCCGTTCCGTGACCATGGTCGCCGGCGGCCTGCTGATCGTCCTCAGCCTGCTGCCCAAGGCGGCGTTCCTGGTGGCGTCGATTCCACCAGCGGTGCTGGGGGGCGCGGCCATCGCCATGTTCGGCATGGTGGCTGCGACCGGGATCAAGATCCTCCAGGAAGCCGACATCGCCGACCGGCGCAATCAGTTGCTGGTGGCCGTGAGCATCGGCATGGGCCTGATTCCCGTGGTGCGCCCGGAGTTCTTCGCCCACCTGCCCCTGTGGATGAGCCCCATCACCCACAGTGGCATCGCCATGGCGACCTTGAGTGCGCTGGTGCTGAACCTGCTGTTCAACATTCTCGGGGGCAGCGAGCGCGCGGCCAGCAATGCGCATCACGCCCATCAGCACTGAGTCACCAGCAGGGTGCCGGTTCGGCGCCCTGACCTTGCTTCACCGTTCATGCTTGACCGCAGCGCTCGCCTACTCAGGATCGAGCGCTGCCCATTAGACGCTGCGCCTTGAAAATAAGAACAAACAGGGAGCAACACCTATGCAGCCTGCCCAGGCTTTCCTGGCGGTGGCCGCTGGACGGCCATTAGCGCCATGCAATCCCCCTGACGGCCGCCAGTCATTGGCACTCTATTGCCCTTCAATGCGGATGCTTGCCTGAGATGGCCCGCATACCCGCCCCAAAGTGGTTGCAAGTGCGCCGTTGCGGAGCACTTGAGCCCTGCCGTGAGAGCCAGTATTCTCCGCGGCCGCGCAAGTCTGGTCTAAAAAAAAGCCCGGATGAAAAACCTGACCCAAGAGCCAACTTATCCCGGCCTGGACAGGTAACAAGGCGCAAGAAAACATCGCGAAAAACACTCTCGCCCGGCGGTATCGCTACAGCCGGACGGGAGTTTTTTGCTTTTTTTCGGCCTTGGCTCAGCTCTTGCTAACAGCAACAAAGCTGACCGATCGGATGGTTTTTTGCAGCAACGAAAAAAGGCGCCAAACCAGAGCGCCAAGCCAAAAAAACGTGGAACTACCTACTTGGGAGCAACCGAATGAAACCGATGTGCAAGAGCCTGATGTTGGCCGCCAGCTTGCTGGCCGGGGGGCAGGCCGTGGCTGGCGACCTGTTGCAATGGCAGAACAACAGCCTGACTTACTTGTATGGCAAGAACTTCGAAGTTAACCCGCAGATTCAACAGACGGTCACTTTCGAACATGCCGATGCCTGGAAGTACGGGGATAACTTTTTCTTCCTCGACCGCATCTTCTATAACGGCAAGGAAGACGGCAACGTCGGCCCGGACACTTACTACGGCGAGTTCACGCCACGCCTGTCGTTCGGCAAGATCTTCGACCAGAAACTTGAATTCGGCCCGATCAAGGACGTGCTCCTGGCGTTCACCTACGAGTTTGGCGAAGGTGACAACGAGTCCTACCTGATCGGCCCGGGCTTCGACCTGGCAGTCCCTGGCTTCGACTATTTCCAGCTGAACTTCTACCAGCGCCACACCGAGGGCAGCCGCCCGGGCGACAACGTCTGGCAGATCACGCCAGTGTGGTCCTACACCATTCCCGTGGGCCGTTCGGACATCCTGATCGACGGCTACATGGACTGGGTGGTGGACAACGACCAGAACGCTAAGGGTACCTACCACGCCAACCTGCACTTCAACCCGCAGATCAAGTACGACCTGGGCAAGGCGCTGAATTGGGGCGCCAAGCAGCTGTACGTCGGCTTCGAGTACGACTACTGGAAGAACAAGTACGGTATCGAGGACTCGCGCAACTTCGAGACCAACCAGGACACCGCCAGCCTGCTGGTCAAGTACCACTTCTGATGCTTGGCTGATGCCGCCTGCGCCCCTCCATGGAGGGGCGCAGGCGGTATTTGCCATCAGGCAATGCGTGAACCGGAATCCCGCCAGAATGCCGGATCGGCACTCTTGAGCCGCTCCACCGCGTTGTGGATGTGGCTCAGCGCCGCTTGCCTCGCCCCTTCGACATCCCGCGCCGCAATCGCCCGATAGACCGCCAGATGCTCGGCACGCACCGTGCGCGCCAGATCCTTGCGCCGTTCCTCATTGGAGCGGGTGATACGAATCGCTTCCTTGATGAATTGCGCAATGAATTCATGCAGGGAGGGGTACAGCGGGTTACCGGTGGCCTGGGAAATCGACAGGTGGAACGCCAGGTCCTGCTCCACCCCATCCTGACCCGCCTGCTCGGCGCTATCGATAGCCAGCAGCGCCTGATGAATCGCCTCTAACTGCGAAGGGGTATGGCGCTGGGCCGCCAGGGCCGCCGCCTCGCCTTCGATACCACGACGCAGTTCGGTGACCCTGAGCACCGCCTCGATCGAGCCACGTACGTCCAGGTCGATAGTGAACGCCTTGATATGGGCGCCCTCGCACACCACGGTGCCGCTGCCTTGGCGCACCTCCACCAGGCCCGCCGACTTCAAGCGCGATATGGCCTCGCGGATGACGGTGCGGCTGACGCCGAAACGCTCGCACAGAACCGGTTCGGTGGGCAGGCGCGCTCCCGGCAGGACTTCGCCATTGGCGATGTGTGCCTTGAGCGCCGCAGTCACCTGGTCCGCCAGCGTGCCCTTGGCCGAATCCTTGAGCGTCGCCAGGGAATCGGCGGCGGGGAAAGCGTTATCAGGCTTGGACATGGGCATCTCGGTAGTCAAATTGGCTAACGGTACTGCATTTCAGGCACGCCGTCCTGCCCGAAGCCCGCCATTGAATTCGTATGATGTATTATGTTATCTAAGCCATGTCAGCAAGTCCGATAAAAACAAAATCACCCAAATACAAGAAACAAGGATGGGTAAAGACATGCCTGAATCACTGTCGCAAACCACCTCGGCCCCGGTCACCGCCTCCTTCGAGGACCTGGCCTACCGTAAAGTCGCCTGGCGCATCCTGCCGCTACTGTTGCTGTGCTACCTGGTGGCCTATCTGGACCGGGTCAACGTCGGCTTCGCCAAGCTGCAGATGTCCGAAGACCTGCAGTTTTCCGAAGCGGTCTATGGCCTGGGCGCCGGGATCTTCTTCATTGCCTACTTTCTGGTGGAGATCCCCAGCAACCTGATCCTGCATCGAGTCGGCGCGCGGCTGTGGATCGCGCGCATCATGATCAGCTGGGGCCTCATTTCCTCGTGCATGGCCTTCGTCAGCACCCCCACTTCCTTCTATGTCATGCGCTTTCTGCTGGGCATCGCCGAGGCCGGGTTCTACCCGGGGGTGATCCTCTACCTGTCGTACTGGTTCCCCTCCAACCGCCGCGGCAAGATGTACGCACTGTTCGCTACCGCCGTGCCGCTTTCGGGGCTGATCGGCGCACCGCTATCCGGGTGGATCATGAGCGCCCTCAATGGCCATCACGGTTTCGCCGGCTGGCAGTGGATGTTCTTTCTCGAAGGCCTGCCCTCGATTCTGGTGGGCGGCCTGGTGATCTACTGCCTCAGCGACCGGATCGCCGACGCCGGCTGGCTGACCCGGGAACAGAAGACCCTGCTGCAGAGCAGGATCGAAGCCGAAACCGACGGCCACCAGGTACACAGCGTGCGCCAAGTGTTCGGTCAGCCGCGGATCTGGCTGCTGACCGCCATCTACTTCTGCATGATCGCCGGCTTCTACACCGTCGGTTTCTGGCTGCCCTCCTTGATTCGCCAGGCAGGCGTCAGCGACGTCTTCCAGGTCGGCATGCTCACCGCGATTCCCTATGCCGCAGCGGCGCTGACCATGGTGCTGATATCCCGCAGTGCCGACCGCCTGCGCGAACGTCGCTGGCACCTGGCGCTGACCGCGGTGCTGGGTGGGGTGGGGCTGATGATTTCCGCCACCTGGAGCGACAACTTCACAGTGTCGATGATCGGCCTGACCCTGGGGGCCATGGGCGCCTTCAGCACCCTGCCACTGTTCTGGAGCCTGCCCACTGCCTTTCTCGGCGGCACCGCAGCGGCAGCCGGGATTGCCCTGATCAACTCCTGGGGCAACCTCGCCGGGTTCGTTTCGCCCTACCTGATGGGTTTTCTCAAGGACCTGACCCAGAGCACCACCATCGGCATGTACGTGATGGCCAGTGCGCTGTTCGTCGGAGCCCTGCTGGTCTTCAAGATCCCCGGAAAACTGGTCAATCGCTGATAGTTGGAGTTACTCATGAATATTCTTGTCACCGGCGCCGCCGGGTTTCTCGGACGCCGCCTGATCCAGGCCCTGCTCGAGCGCGGCTCACTCACCGACCGTCACGGCCAGTTGCGCCCCATTCAGCGGATTACCGCGTTCGACCGCGACCCCGTGCAAGGCCTCGACGACCCTCGGGTCCAGGTCAAGGGTGGGGATATCACCGATCCCCAGGTCCTGGCGAACCTGATCGACGCCAACACCCAGGGCATCTTTCACCTGGCCGCAGTGGTCTCTAGCCAGGCAGAAAGCGATTTCGATCTGGGCATGCGCGTCAACTTCAGCGCCACCCAGGGACTGCTGGAACGCGCGCGACAGTTGGGTACTTGCCCGAAGTGGGTGATGACCAGCTCGGTGGCCGTCTTCGGTGGACAACTGCCGGACACCGTCGGCGATGATCAAGTCTGGTCACCCCAGAGTTCCTATGGCACCCAGAAAGCCATGAACGACCTGCTGCTGGCCGACTATAGCCGGCGCGGCTTCGTCGATGGCCGCAGCCTGCGCATGCCCACCATCGTCGTGCGCCCGGGCAAGCCGAATCTGGCGGCATCAAGCTTTGCCAGCGGCATCATCCGTGAGCCCCTCAACGGTCAGGCCAGTGTCTGCCCGGTGCCCTTGAACACCCGGCTATGGCTGATGTCACCGGCACAGGCCATTGCCAACCTGGTTCACGGTCATGAGCTGGCCGCCGAGCGCTTGAGCCAGGGCCGGGTGATCAACATGCCCGGTTTGTCACAGACAGTGGAGCAGATGATCGATGCGCTGCGCGAGGTGGCCGGTGACGCGGTGGCCCGGCAGGTTCAATTGCGGCCGGATGCAGCCATCGAGCGCATCGTCGGCTCTTGGCCGGGAGCGTTCAGCACACCTTATGCAAACCAACTGGGCTTCACCGCGGACCCGGACTTTGCCAGCGTGATCCGACAGTTCATCAGGGATTATCTGCATCGTTGAACAACGGACCGCCCCCAGGATGGCCTCCTTGAGCTGGAGGCCGTCCTCGCTGGGTTTGCCACAAGACCTGCAAGCACTACCAGCTGTAGCTCAGGCTCAACTGCCCGCCGTAACCGTACTCGCTGGCGCTTCCCGAATGGCCGAATAGATGACTGGATAGCTCCACATCCCGAGCGACCCGCAACTGGGCTCCTACCTTCAACTCCAGAGCATCCCGCGATGGCCTGGCATCGAAGCTGTTACTCCCCATCCGTACCGACGGCACCGCCTCGCTATGCAGCCAGTTGGTTTCGACAAAGGGTCGCAGCACCGATTCATCGGCTGCCTGACCAGGCTGCTGGTAGAGCCGCACGCCAATACTGGAGCGCCAGGCATCGGCAGTGCCATTGCGCAACCGCGTATCCTGCAAGTCTGCGGCCCTGGCGGTATAACGGCTATAGATCAGCTGCCCGCGAGGCTCCACCACCCAGGCCCGGAAGGGAGAATCAGCGGCAAATGGCGCCAATGCATAGCCGGACTCCAGGGAGGCCGACCATAGGTTCGAATCATAATCGGCGGACCCCAGTTCACTGCTCAGCCGGTTGGTATAGCGACCATACTGCAACCAGGTGTCGACATAGGCGCCCAGCCGGTTCACGTCATCCGCATAGAAAGTGCCATACACGCCCGCCGAATAACCCGAGACCTTGCCATGGGCCTTCGCGCGAACAGCAGTATTGGTGTCGCGGCGCATCAATGTGGAGGTCGAGTCGATGCGCGCGTCGCCATAGCCCGCCATGAGCCCGGCATAGAGCGCACCTTGCGCGCCCACCGGCCGGCGCAGCAACGCCCCGCCCATCTGCACCACATCGCTGCTGGAATCGATATCGACCTTGCCTTCGGCCATGCGCATGCCCTTGTCATGCCGCCCCTGGGCCCGCATCCAGAGTCCCGAATCCTGGCGGTCGGCCCCCAGGCTGCGCTTGCTTGCACGGTCCTGCAGGCCATGGTCGAACATTGTCCTGGTGGCCTGCTGGGTGCCGATATATGCCCCGCCTTCCGGTGCCACCTGGCTGGCTTCTGAGGTCAGGTACCAGTCATTCGTGTTGCCCGAGATGCCACCTTGCACCAGGCTGTACTCATAGCCATTGATCGAAAGGCTGCCGACGCTCCAACGATAACCGCTGGAGCCCGTGTCCAGGTAGAAGGCGTCGGCTGCGATGGTTCCGCCATTGATCGCCTGCACCAGGGGGATCCCCTCCTGCGTCAGCCCCCCCTTACCGCCAGCGTTGAGCACTCGCACTGCGGTTCGGCCACTGGCCGTTCCACCATCGATGACCAGCCGGTCGCTGGGGGACGTGTCGCCGCCCAGGTGGGTGCTGAATACCATCGTGCCATTACCGATGTAGTCGTTAACGGTCAGGGTCTGGAAACCGGCTGCGCCGAACACCAGCGTACCGTTGTTGGTCAAGGTGCCCAGTGTCGAGTCACTGCGTATGTTCCAGCGGCTGCTGTCATCGAGCAGCAAGCTGTTGATCCGCCCCCCGCTCTCGGCCCGCAGAGCCCCCGTCAATTCCGAGCCGGCGCTGAGGCTCAGGTCCACACTGCCGTTCTGGGCAAGGACATCGCCCACCAGCGTCGAGCCGCTGGCCTCGACACTGACCTGGCCGGTATCGACGGGAACATTGTTCAACACTGCCTGGCGGGTCTGCAGAAAGATGCCCTGGGCCTCCTGCCCATCGGCACGCGCAACAATGCTCGAGTTCATCAGGGTGAACTGATGATCGCCGCCACTGGCCAGCAAGCCTGCGCCATCCTGGGTACTGATCTGACTGCCGGTCAGCGAAAGGCTATTGCTCGCCGTCCCGCTGTTGACATAACTCCAGACGCCAGACGCCAGGTCCCCGTGAGTGGCCAGCCGGGAGTTCTCCAAAGTTGCCACCGCACCATTGCCCAGTGCCAGGGCGGACGCACCGTTGCCGTTGGTGATGACCTCGGTGCTACTGACGGCCAGACGCGCATCGTCCGCCCGCACGAACAGACCATGGGCCGCTTGCCCATGGGTGACGACCTCAGACTGTGCCAGGCGCAGGTCGGCTCCCGTAGTTTGTGCCAGGGCGCCGAAGGATCCGGCGCCAAAGGTTTCAATCCTGATATTGCTCGCCTCAATGCTGGCATCGCTGTCGAACTGGTTGTACAGGTACAAACCCAGCGAATTCGCACCATGAGTGGTGATGCTGCCGTTGCTCAGCGTCGCCTGGCCGGCCCGGTTATCCAGCCCGTGGGCAAACTGGGCGCCGTAGGTGTCGATGCTGAAGCGATCGGCCACCAGCTTCGTCTCGGGCATGAACATCCATATTCCGCCTGCTTGAGCTCCAGAGGAGCTGATGCGGACGTTATTCAACGTGGCGCTGGCGGCGTCGCCATTGAGGTTGAGCCCATAGCCATTGCTGGAGCTCAGCGTTGCATCGCGAATATCGGCTGACGAGCCAACGCCGTCGAAGTCGTACCCCAGAAATACTGCGTCCTCGTGGGCGGTGAGGCTGCCGCCAAGCATCGAGAATTTGCCACCATAAAGTCGGGCGCCGGAGTAACTGGCAGAAGTGCCATGGCTGTCGATGAAGGCCAGGCTTGACCCGGCCCCCCTGACATACAGAACCGAAGCGTCCTCGCCCGCCGTATTGATGGTGACCGCCTCCAGCGTCATTGAGGCGCGCTGGGACACCTCGGCGCCATATCCGCTGGCATTACTGGTAGAGATGCTCAGATTACGAGCTTCCAGAGCCGTTCCCGCACCCGAGGCGACCACGCCATGGCCATAGGTGCCGAGGGTGGTAATGCTGCCACCGTCAAGCGTGATACGGCCACCACCGTACGCGTATGCACCAAATGACTGCCGGGAAGTGAGCGAGGTGCCGGTGGCGACGATTTCACTGCCAGGACCACGGGCCTCGAGCGCGTAAGTGCGGTGGCTCAGTACCTGGCTATCCACCAGAGTCACGTGTCCACCATCGCTGGCGCTGACCCCGACCGTGAAGCTGCCGACCGGGGAACCGGCCTGGATATCAACCCCTTCGGCATTCAGGTTATTGCCCTTGGCCGAAATGTTGATCGCCGCCCCCGGGCCGTCATAGATCACGGAGTCGCCCGGATGCAGGCTCATCGAATCACCGCCAGCCGGATTGGAGAGATCAATCTGGCCGTACTCAGCAGCTCGCGCCTGGATCGACACAGCCACGAGGGACATCGTAAAAAGGCCCGACAGCGTCGAGCGGACCAATCGTTGCATGAGACTACCTACCACATTTGCGTCGCAGGCTCCTCAAGACAATGTCCACAATTGACAGCAAATGGCCGTAGAAAGCAGGAGGAACCGCGATGATGATCGACATTGATCACCACCATCATCCAAGCGATCCCGAACCTTTGTAATCAGATTGATCTCAAAAGACTGCACCGGCCCTCGGCAGCGCCGGCAATAGAGAGCAGGAAGGGCTGCGCGCATTGTTCCGCACGCAGGCGCGTGCATGCTCCCAAGCGGATTCAGGCCCGTGGCGCGCGCGCCAGCCCAAGGAAGCGCGCCAGCTCCTCGCGCTTGGCCAGGGCGTCACTGCGGCCCAGCTCGATCAGCTCGTTGCAGTAGGGCGCTTCGAACAGCAGATAGCTCAAGACCCCTGCGCCGCTGGTGCGGGTCGCCCCGGGCCCACGCAGGAATACACGCAACGCTGCCGGCAGCTCATGCCGATGACGAGCGGCAATCTCGTCGATGGGCTGGCTGGGGGCAATCACCAGTACTTCCACTGGAGCAATGCCCAGGGCGCGGTCGGCCGCACTGCCGGGCAGCAACCGGCTGAAGTGATTGAGCCGCTCCAGCAATTCGATATCGCTTTCCAGGCTGTCAATGAAGGTGCTGTTGAGCATGTGCCCGCCAATCTGCGCCAGGGTCGGCTCCTGACCGGTATAGGTCCGCTGCCCGGCACTCTCCGGATCGTTGCCCCGCGGGTTGCCGCTGACGCCCACCACCAGCACACGGCTGGCCCCCAGGTGCAGGGCCGGGCTGATGGGCGCCGACTGGCGCACCGCCCCATCGCCGAAATACTCCTGGTCGAGCTTCACCGGCGCGAACAGCAAGGGGATCGCCGAACTGGCCAGCAAGTGATCCACCGTCAGATGGGTGGGAATGCCGATCCGTCGATGCCGCAACCAGGGATCGATCACCCCGCCCCCTTGATAGAAGGTCACCGCCTGGCCGGATTCGTAGCCGAACGCGGTTACCGCCACAGCGTGCAATTGGCCCTGGGCAATCGCGTCGTTGATGCCCGACAGGTGCATGTGTTCGTTGAGCAGCTCGCGCAGCGGCGAGTTGTTGATCAGCGCCACCGGCACCTGGGCACCCAGCCCCAGCAGGCTGTGGCCGACAAAGCGGCTGGCCTGGCGAATGACCCCGGGCCAGTCGCTGCGCATTACCTGATCACTGCGAAAGTTGCGCCAGAACGCCGTGAGGCGCTGGATCGCCGCAGAAAAGTCCGCGGCGCCACTGGCCAGGCTGACGGCATTGATGGCCCCCGCTGAAGTGCCGACGATCACCGGGAACGGGTTGCGCGCCCCCGGGCCCAGCAACTCGGCAATCGCCGCCAGCACGCCGACTTGATAAGCGGCCCGGGCACCACCGCCGGAAAGAATCAAACCTGTTACCGGTCCAGCACTCATTGCTTCACTCCATCCATGGCGTACCAGGGCCGCTCATCAAGGCCAGAGGGTCAACCGCGCTTCTTATAGAGCTTGGGCTCGCCTGGCGGCCGGCTCTTGAAGCGACGGTGAGCCCAGAGGTACTGCTCGGGGCAGGCGCGCAAGGCGGTTTCCACCCACTGATTGATCCGCAGGCAATCCTCCTCTTCGGTGGCGCCGGGAAAATCCGTCAGGGGGGCATGGATCACCAGACGGTACCCACTGCCATCGGCCAGGCGTTCCTGGGTGAAAGGCACCACCAGCGCCTTGCCCAGGCGGGCGAACTTGCTGGTAGCGGTGACCGTCGCAGCCTGGATACCGAACAGCGGCACGAAAACGCTCTGCTTGGCGCCATAGTCCTGGTCCGGCGCATACCAGATCGCCCGTCCGGACCGCAGCAGCTTGAGCATGCCGCGCACGTCGTCGCGCTCCACCGCTAGGGAATCGAGGTTGTGGCGCTCGCGCCCGCGGCGCTGGATGAAGTCGAACAGTGGGTTCTTGTGTTCGCGGTACATGCCATCGATGGTGTGTTGCTGGCCCAGCAGCGCCGCGCCGATCTCCAGGGTGGTGAAGTGCAGGGCCATGAGAATCACCCCATGACCGTCGCGCTGGGCCTGCTTGAGGTAGTCCAGCCCTTCGACATGGGCCAGCCGAGCCAGCCGCGGCTTGGACCACCACCAGCTCATGGCCATCTCGAAGAAGGCGATCCCGGTGGAGGCGAAGTTCTCCTTGAGCAGGCGTTTGCGTTCCGCGGCGGACTTTTCCGGGAAACACAGTTCCAGGTTGCGCTTGGCAATCCGCCGGCGCTCACCGGCCACCCGGTACATCAGCGCCCCGAGGGCGCGACCGATGTGCAGCAGTGCGGCATAGGGCAACTGGACGATCAGCCATAACACACCAAGCCCCAGCCACAGCGGCCAGAAACGTGGAGACAAGAATGCAGCTCGAAAACGCGGGCGATCCATTACAGATTCCGGGACAGACAACAAGGTCGCGCATTCTACATCGGTTCGACCTGGCTTGCGGGGCGCGGGCGATCTCGTTATAAGTCTCGGCACTTTTAGTGACAAGCCGCCTTCTGCAGACCATGAGCCAAACCGAATCGCTAGACCAAGATCCTGTGTTCCAGTTAAAGGGCAGCATGCTCGCCATCACCGTGCTGGAACTGGCCCGCAACGACCTCGAAGGCCTCGATCGCCAACTGGCCGCGAAAGTCGCCCAGGCGCCGAACTTCTTCAGCAACGCCCCGCTGGTACTGGCCCTGGACAAGCTGCCTGCTGGCGAAGGCTCGGTGGATCTGCCCGGGCTGATGCGCGTCTGCCGCCAGCACGGCCTGCGGACCCTGGCGATCCGCGCCAGCCGCATCGAAGACATTGCCGCGGCGATTGCCGTCGACCTGCCGGTGCTGCCGCCTTCCGGCGCCCGGGAGCGGCCGCTGGAGCCACCGGAAAGTGAAATCAAGAAGCCGGAAAAACCGCCGGAACCCACCATCAAACCGACTCGCATCATCACCTCGCCCGTACGCGGCGGGCAGCAGATCTATGCCCAGGGTGGCGATCTGGTAGTGGTGTCCTCGGTCAGCCCCGGTGCGGAACTTCTCGCCGATGGCAATATCCATGTATACGGCCCCATGCGCGGCCGCGCCCTGGCCGGAGTCAAGGGTGACACCAAGGCGCGGATTTTCTGTCAGCAATTGAGCGCTGAACTGATCTCCATTGCAGGCCAGTACAAGGTTTCCGAGGACCTGCGACGCGACCCTCTGTGGGGCTCCGGAGTCCAGGTCAGCCTGTCGGGTGACGTGTTGAACATCACACGTCTTTAACGGATACTGCCGCATTTTCCAAGCATCTCTAAAACGTAGCGAAAACGGCTCAAACGAAGTAGGAAATTGGCAATCAGCAGTGTTTATCGACGATAAACCCTGCCGCTGACCGAGCTCCAGCCAAGGCTGTCCGACTGCAGTAGTTTTCAAGAGATGTTTTTCAGGGGCTAAAAGTCCTTTTTCCTTAGGGGTGAAACACCTTGGCCAAGATTCTCGTGGTTACATCCGGCAAGGGTGGTGTGGGTAAAACCACCACCAGCGCCGCTATCGGTACCGGCCTCGCTCTGCGCGGCCACAAAACAGTGATCGTCGACTTCGACGTCGGCCTGCGTAACCTCGACCTGATCATGGGCTGCGAGCGTCGCGTGGTGTATGACTTCGTCAACGTGGTCAACGGCGAAGCCAACCTGCAGCAAGCCCTGATCAAAGACAAGCGCCTGGAAAACCTCTACGTACTGGCCGCCAGCCAGACCCGCGACAAAGACGCGCTGACCCTGGAAGGCGTGGAAAAGGTCCTGATGGAACTCAAGGAAACCTTCGAGTTCGTGGTCTGCGACTCCCCGGCCGGTATCGAGAAAGGCGCGCACCTGGCCATGTACTTCGCCGACGAAGCGATTGTCGTGACCAACCCTGAAGTGTCTTCGGTGCGTGACTCCGACCGCATGCTCGGCCTGCTGGCCAGCAAATCCCGTCGCGCCGAAAAGGGCGAGGACGCGATCAAGGAACACCTGCTGTTGACCCGCTACAACCCGGAGCGTGTCAGCAATGGCGAAATGCTCGGTGTTGAAGACGTCAAAGAAATTCTGGCAGTGACCCTGCTCGGCGTCATTCCGGAGTCCCAGGCAGTGCTCAAGGCTTCCAACCAGGGCGTGCCGGTGATTCTCGACGACCAGAGTGATGCTGGCCAGGCCTACAGCGATGCGGTTGACCGCCTGCTGGGCAAAACCGTGGAGCACCGGTTCCTTGATGTCGAGAAGAAGGGATTCTTCGAGCGCCTGTTTGGAGGTAGATAATGAATCTTTTTGACTTCTTTCGTGCCAGCAAAAAGGTCAGCACCGCGTCGGTAGCGAAAGAGCGTCTACAGATCATCGTGGCGCATGAACGCGGCCAGCGCAGCACCCCTGATTACTTGCCCGCCTTGCAGAAGGAACTGGTGGAAGTGATCCGCAAGTACGTCAATATCGGGTCCGACGACGTGCACGTCGCTCTGGAAAACCAGGGCAGCTGCTCGATCCTGGAACTCAATATCACCCTGCCTGATCGCTGATTGATCCGACGGGAGCCACGGCGGCTCGCTGGCCTCATGCATTGCATCGAGGTCGGCGAGCCGCCGTTGGCGTTTGTTACGAGGCTGTTTCAATGCCGTTGTCGAATATCCACATCCTGCATCAGGACCCCGCCGTCCTGGTGGTGAACAAACCCACCCTGCTGCTTTCAGTCCCCGGTCGCGCCGACGACAACAAGGACTGCCTGATCACCTGTCTCTTATACACATCTGACGCTGCCGACGAATAGAGAGGTGTAGAT
>ERZ1032387.55-NODE-55-length-33944-cov-23.503821_pt1 | contig 33944 bp, 30 predicted proteins | sample MGYA00516710_ERZ1032387 | MGnify/ENA primary metagenome ERZ1032387 (study PRJEB33718, sample SAMN03160192) | human skin metagenome | collected 2014-02-25 | study: EMG produced TPA metagenomics assembly of the PRJNA266117 data set (Human skin bacterial metagenome...
TCAACACGAGCCGAACCGAAAACTTCGGAGCAAACGCGAGTCAGAGCAGCGGTCAAAGTGGTTTTACCGTGGTCAACGTGACCGATAGTACCCACGTTAACGTGCGGCTTATTACGTTCGAACTTTTCCTTAGCCATCGAAATCACCCCTAGGAGAAGAATTGAGCAAGTCACCCAAGCCATTAAAACAAAGGCAGATATTTTCATATCTGCCTTGTTATATGGAGCTCTTGAGCGGATTTGAACCGCTGACCTCACCCTTACCAAGGGTGTGCTCTACCAACTGAGCTACAAGAGCGTAACACTTTGCAAAACCTGCAAACTTGGAGCGGGTAGCGGGAATCGAACCCGCATCATCAGCTTGGAAGGCTGAGGTTCTACCACTAAACTATACCCGCGGAGCCTGCAGCTCTCGCTAAATCTGGTGGAGGGGGAAGGATTCGAACCTTCGAAGTCGTAGACGTCAGATTTACAGTCTGATCCCTTTGGCCGCTCGGGAACCCCTCCTAAGCGAGGCGACATTCTATATCATGCCACCCTTCTGTCAAGCATTTTCTCAATAAAATCTTGAGGTTAGCTGCGTTGACCTCGCTTCGCGACGTTGACTTCGTGAAGTCTTCGCTGCGGAGCGGGCGCCATTCTATGCAACCTATTCGACAGTTGCAACCCCCTCGCAAGGCATTATTTTATGTTTTAACTCATTGAATTCTTTAGCAAGGTTCTGCAGTTGCAGATCATCCAGCAAATGCTTGCTCTCGGGAGTCACACGAAGCCAAAAACCAGAAGAACCAGAAACACTCAAGGACTGCAGCCTGACATCAGCCCCCAGCCCTACCAGCCGCTGCTCCAACATCTGAGCCGTATCACGACGAGCAAAGCCCCCCAGATAAAGACAGCTTGCATCAACCTCCCCTGACTTACCCTTATCCCGCCGCTCGACCGAATCAGAAGACTCACTCAACAAACGGATATCTTGCTGAGTACCTCGATAGAGCGAGAGAGGCATGACCTCTTTCGCACGAAGCGGCGCTTCCTGCTGATGCCAGATGTAATAAAAGCAATTGAGGACCAATAACAACAGAAACAACCAGCGCATAAAAACCTCAAGACAGAGGACAAGGCTTAAACAACTCGAAAAGATGGATCACGTACAAGCTGATCTTGCGGAACCGATGCAACACTCAAAGTCCCACCCCACACAAGGAATCAGCCCCTACCTCCTAGCCGTAGATCGCGCAAGCGCACATTGATGGCCGAACTCATGAGCCATCACGCAACCTTAGACTGAGCTCCCCGCCGCTATACGTTTTCTCCTCCCCCTCAACGCTCAACCGCAAAGCTCCTTGGCGATCAATACCCAACACAACACCATCGATCTTATTTACGCCCGCGATCAGAGACACAGCACGCCCCTGCCAGAGGTGACCTTGCTCCCACTCGCCCTGGATCGCGGAGAAGCCATTCAGCCGATGACGCTCCAGATAAGACACAAGAACCTCATTCAATCGAGCAACAAGCTGATTGCGATCAATAACCTTGCCAGACTCCAACCTAACCGAAGTCCACTCCTGATCGATCTCTTCAGCGCTTTGCATATTCACATTGATCCCAATGCCCAGGACCACATGACACACATCCGCAGGATCACCCACCAACTCCAAAAGTATCCCCGCGACCTTCTTCTGACCAACCAAAACATCATTTGGCCACTTCAAACCCGCATCAGGAATTCCATACTCACGAAGGGTATGCATGACTGCCAACCCAACGACCAGGCTAAGCCCTTCCAATTGCCGGAGACCTCCGTCCATACGCAAGACGAGGCTGTAATAGATATTTTCGGCAAAAGGGCTTACCCACTTACGACCACGACGGCCTCGCCCCACCGTCTGGCGCTCAGCTAGCACAAGAAAAGGAGCCACACTCCCTTCTTCAATGGATCGCAGCGCCTGTGCATTCGTGGAGTCGATAGAGTCGAGAATTCGGATATCCCAGGAGCCACTGGAAATAGAGGAGCGGCCTATCTCAGCACTGCTCAGCAATGTGATTGGAGTGGCCAGCTGGTAACCGCGGCCTCGCACCTTATGAATGACAAGCCCCAACTCCGCCTCAAGAAGCTGTAACTGCTTCCATATAGCACTACGGCTAACACCCAGCGCCTGACCGAGCGCCTGACCCGAGTGAAATCGCCCATCTTTCAGAAGCTCTAACAACGTCGACATGCAGTTTCCGCCTCACCATGAGGCAGGCATGATAGCCATGCCCAGCGCTATTGCATAGAAACCCCCACCTGACGAGCAAGTCGATCGAGACAGCAAAAAATCAAACCCATTTTTCGCGCGGAAAAACAAAACCCCAACTGCATGCGCAGTTGGGGTTTCGGAATTTAATCTTGACGATGACCTACTCTCACATGGGGAAACCCCACACTACCATCGGCGATGCATCGTTTCACTTCTGAGTTCGGGATGGGATCAGGTGGTTCCAACGCTCTATGGTCGTCAAGAAATTCGGTAGCCAGTCCGTTGCTTGTGCAACGTGCCAGCGAATGGGTATGTAATAGCTTTGTGTGTTCGCAAACTTTCGGTTTGTATCGTCTTCACACACCGCAACTCGCTTCTTAAGCAAATTGCTTGGGTGTTATATGGTCAAGCCTCACGGGCAATTAGTATTGGTTAGCTCAACGCCTCACAGCGCTTACACACCCAACCTATCAACGTCGTAGTCTTCGACGGCCCTTTAGGGAACTCAAGGTTCCAGTGAGATCTCATCTTGAGGCAAGTTTCCCGCTTAGATGCTTTCAGCGGTTATCTTTTCCGAACATAGCTACCCGGCAATGCCACTGGCGTGACAACCGGAACACCAGAGGTTCGTCCACTCCGGTCCTCTCGTACTAGGAGCAGCCCCTCTCAAATCTCAAACGTCCACGGCAGATAGGGACCGAACTGTCTCACGACGTTCTAAACCCAGCTCGCGTACCACTTTAAATGGCGAACAGCCATACCCTTGGGACCGGCTTCAGCCCCAGGATGTGATGAGCCGACATCGAGGTGCCAAACACCGCCGTCGATATGAACTCTTGGGCGGTATCAGCCTGTTATCCCCAGAGTACCTTTTATCCGTTGAGCGATGGCCCTTCCATACAGAACCACCGGATCACTAAGACCTACTTTCGTACCTGCTCGACGTGTCTGTCTCGCAGTCAAGCGCGCTTTTGCCTTTATACTCTACGACCGATTTCCGACCGGTCTGAGCGCACCTTCGTACTCCTCCGTTACTCTTTAGGAGGAGACCGCCCCAGTCAAACTACCCACCATACACTGTCCTCGATCCGGATAACGGACCTGAGTTAGAACCTCAAAGTTGCCAGGGTGGTATTTCAAGGATGGCTCCACGCAAACTGGCGTTCACGCTTCAAAGCCTCCCACCTATCCTACACAAGCAAATTCAAAGTCCAGTGCAAAGCTATAGTAAAGGTTCACGGGGTCTTTCCGTCTAGCCGCGGATACACTGCATCTTCACAGCGATTTCAATTTCACTGAGTCTCGGGTGGAGACAGCGCCGCCATCGTTACGCCATTCGTGCAGGTCGGAACTTACCCGACAAGGAATTTCGCTACCTTAGGACCGTTATAGTTACGGCCGCCGTTTACCGGGGCTTCGATCAAGAGCTTCGCGTTAGCTAACCCCATCAATTAACCTTCCGGCACCGGGCAGGCGTCACACCCTATACGTCCACTTTCGTGTTTGCAGAGTGCTGTGTTTTTAATAAACAGTCGCAGCGGCCTGGTATCTTCGACCGGCATGAGCTTACGGAGCAAGTCCTTCACCCTCACCGGCGCACCTTCTCCCGAAGTTACGGTGCCATTTTGCCTAGTTCCTTCACCCGAGTTCTCTCAAGCGCCTTGGTATTCTCTACCCAACCACCTGTGTCGGTTTGGGGTACGGTTCCTAGTTATCTGAAGCTTAGAAGCTTTTCTTGGAAGCATGGCATCAACCACTTCGTCACCTAAAAGGTAACTCGTCATCAGCTCTCGGCCTTAGAACCCCGGATTTACCTAAGATTCCAGCCTACCACCTTAAACTTGGACAACCAACGCCAAGCTGGCCTAGCCTTCTCCGTCCCTCCATCGCAATAACTAGAAGTACAGGAATATTAACCTGTTTTCCATCGACTACGCTTTTCAGCCTCGCCTTAGGGACCGACTAACCCTGCGTCGATTAACGTTGCGCAGGAAACCTTGGTCTTTCGGCGTGGGTGTTTTTCACACCCATTGTCGTTACTCATGTCAGCATTCGCACTTCTGATACCTCCAGCAAGCTTCTCAACTCACCTTCACAGGCTTACAGAACGCTCCTCTACCGCATCACTTACGTGATACCCGTAGCTTCGGTGTATGGTTTGAGCCCCGTTACATCTTCCGCGCAGGCCGACTCGACTAGTGAGCTATTACGCTTTCTTTAAAGGGTGGCTGCTTCTAAGCCAACCTCCTAGCTGTCTAAGCCTTCCCACATCGTTTCCCACTTAACCATAACTTTGGGACCTTAGCTGACGGTCTGGGTTGTTTCCCTTTTCACGACGGACGTTAGCACCCGCCGTGTGTCTCCCATGCTCGGCACTTGTAGGTATTCGGAGTTTGCATCGGTTTGGTAAGTCGGGATGACCCCCTAGCCGAAACAGTGCTCTACCCCCTACAGTGATACATGAGGCGCTACCTAAATAGCTTTCGAGGAGAACCAGCTATCTCCGAGCTTGATTAGCCTTTCACTCCGATCCACAGGTCATCCGCTAACTTTTCAACGGTAGTCGGTTCGGTCCTCCAGTCAGTGTTACCTAACCTTCAACCTGCCCATGGATAGATCGCCCGGTTTCGGGTCTATTCCCAGCGACTAGACGCCCTATTAAGACTCGCTTTCGCTACGCCTCCCCTATTCGGTTAAGCTTGCCACTGAAAATAAGTCGCTGACCCATTATACAAAAGGTACGCAGTCACAGAACAAAGTCTGCTCCCACTGCTTGTACGCATACGGTTTCAGGATCTATTTCACTCCCCTCTCCGGGGTTCTTTTCGCCTTTCCCTCACGGTACTAGTTCACTATCGGTCAGTCAGTAGTATTTAGCCTTGGAGGATGGTCCCCCCATATTCAGACAAGGTTTCTCGTGCCCCGTCCTACTCGATTTCATGACTAAGAGATTTTCGCGTACAGGGCTATCACCCACTATGGCCGCACTTTCCAGAGCGTTCCGCTAATCTCAAAGCCACTTAAGGGCTAGTCCCCGTTCGCTCGCCACTACTAAGGGAATCTCGGTTGATTTCTTTTCCTCAGGGTACTTAGATGTTTCAGTTCCCCTGGTTCGCCTCTTGCACCTATGTATTCAGTACAAGATAACCATCTTATGATGGCTGGGTTCCCCCATTCAGAGATCTCCGGATCAAAGTCTGTTTGCCGACTCCCCGAAGCTTATCGCAGGCTACCACGTCTTTCATCGCCTCTGACTGCCAAGGCATCCACCGTATGCGCTTCTTCACTTGACCATATAACCCCAAGCAATCTGGTTATACTATGAAGACGACATTCGCCGAAAATTTGCATTCTTAATTAAAAGAGAACTCACAAATTTTACCTTAGCCTGATCCGTTACCAGTGAAAGTAACGTTCAGTCTATCTTTCTATCACATACCCAAATTTTTAAAGAACGATCTAATCAAAAGACTAGAAATCAACATTCAATGCGAATGCTCATTTCTAAGCTTTCAGAAGCAGTTTATGGTGGAGCCAAGCGGGATCGAACCGCTGACCTCCTGCGTGCAAGGCAGGCGCTCTCCCAGCTGAGCTATGGCCCCATAACAAAATTGGTGGGTCTGGGCAGATTCGAACTGCCGACCTCACCCTTATCAGGGGTGCGCTCTAACCAACTGAGCTACAGACCCAATTTCGAGCTTGTAACTGTTAGCTTGGAGCTATCAGCTTGGAGCTTAAAGCTGCTTCTATCGTCTTCTTCAATGAATCAAGCAATTCGTGTGGGAGCTTATGAAGCAGCTGATGTCGTCGATTAAGGAGGTGATCCAGCCGCAGGTTCCCCTACGGCTACCTTGTTACGACTTCACCCCAGTCATGAATCACACCGTGGTAACCGTCCTCCCGAAGGTTAGACTAGCTACTTCTGGTGCAACCCACTCCCATGGTGTGACGGGCGGTGTGTACAAGGCCCGGGAACGTATTCACCGCGACATTCTGATTCGCGATTACTAGCGATTCCGACTTCACGCAGTCGAGTTGCAGACTGCGATCCGGACTACGATCGGTTTTATGGGATTAGCTCCACCTCGCGGCTTGGCAACCCTTTGTACCGACCATTGTAGCACGTGTGTAGCCCAGGCCGTAAGGGCCATGATGACTTGACGTCATCCCCACCTTCCTCCGGTTTGTCACCGGCAGTCTCCTTAGAGTGCCCACCATAACGTGCTGGTAACTAAGGACAAGGGTTGCGCTCGTTACGGGACTTAACCCAACATCTCACGACACGAGCTGACGACAGCCATGCAGCACCTGTCTCAATGTTCCCGAAGGCACCAATCTATCTCTAGAAAGTTCATTGGATGTCAAGGCCTGGTAAGGTTCTTCGCGTTGCTTCGAATTAAACCACATGCTCCACCGCTTGTGCGGGCCCCCGTCAATTCATTTGAGTTTTAACCTTGCGGCCGTACTCCCCAGGCGGTCAACTTAATGCGTTAGCTGCGCCACTAAGAGCTCAAGGCTCCCAACGGCTAGTTGACATCGTTTACGGCGTGGACTACCAGGGTATCTAATCCTGTTTGCTCCCCACGCTTTCGCACCTCAGTGTCAGTATCAGTCCAGGTGGTCGCCTTCGCCACTGGTGTTCCTTCCTATATCTACGCATTTCACCGCTACACAGGAAATTCCACCACCCTCTACCATACTCTAGCTTGCCAGTTTTGGATGCAGTTCCCAGGTTGAGCCCGGGGCTTTCACATCCAACTTAACAAACCACCTACGCGCGCTTTACGCCCAGTAATTCCGATTAACGCTTGCACCCTCTGTATTACCGCGGCTGCTGGCACAGAGTTAGCCGGTGCTTATTCTGTCGGTAACGTCAAAACAATCACGTATTAGGTAACTGCCCTTCCTCCCAACTTAAAGTGCTTTACAATCCGAAGACCTTCTTCACACACGCGGCATGGCTGGATCAGGCTTTCGCCCATTGTCCAATATTCCCCACTGCTGCCTCCCGTAGGAGTCTGGACCGTGTCTCAGTTCCAGTGTGACTGATCATCCTCTCAGACCAGTTACGGATCGTCGCCTTGGTGAGCCATTACCTCACCAACTAGCTAATCCGACCTAGGCTCATCTAATAGCGTGAGGTCCGAAGATCCCCCACTTTCTCCCGTAGGACGTATGCGGTATTAGCGCCCGTTTCCGGACGTTATCCCCCACTACTAGGCAGATTCCTAGGCATTACTCACCCGTCCGCCGCTCGCCACCAGGTACAAGTACCCGTGCTGCCGCTCGACTTGCATGTGTTAGGCCTGCCGCCAGCGTTCAATCTGAGCCATGATCAAACTCTTCAGTTCAAACATCTTTGGGTTTTGAGAAAACCCTAAACTTGGCTCAGCAATCGTTGGTTACATCTTTGATTTCTCGCGGAGTAACTTGTGATGCTGATAATCTTTTTGACTATCAGTCTGACTCCACAAGCACCCACACGAATTGCTTGATTCAGTTGTTAAAGAGCGGTTGGTTAAGATCTTTCGTCTCAACCGAGGCGCGCATTCTACAGCAGCCTCATTTGCTGTCAAGTGATTTTTTTAAGAAGTTTTCAAAGTTTCCTTTTTAACTTCAACCACTTGCGCTTCCGATCTCTCGTTAGCGGGAGGCGAATTCTACAGCGTTACACGCTGCTGTCAACACCTCTTTTCAACCGCTTTCGACCGAGAGGATCGAATCGTTAATAAGGCGAAAACTGACTGCCTTACCAACTGCTTCTGGCTTCGATGAACTGAAGCGTAACCGCTGTCGAAAACTGCATAACTCATTGAATCTCAAGGAGTTTTCCGTTTCGACTGCGCCGGAAGTGGGGCGAATTATAGAGAGATATAATTCGCCGTCAACACCTATTTTCAGTTTTATTCGGATTTAAGCGTAATACGTGCAAATGCCTTCTTGCCGGCTTGGCACACATGGGTTGAACCTACTGCATATATATAGGTGCGATCGACAACCTCACCATCCACCCGCACACCACCCGAACCTAGAAGATCCCGAGCCACTGCGGCGTTCTTCACCAGCCCTGCCTTATTAAGGACAGCCGCAATCGGCATATCCTCGGCAGCAACCAGCTCGATTTCCGGCAGATCATCAGGCAGCTCGCCATCTTTCATGCGGTTACCTGCGGCACGGTGAGCATTTGCAGCAGCCTCTTCACCATGGAAGCGCGCAACAATCTCTTCGGCCAGCTTGATCTTGATGTCACGCGGGTTAGCGCCAGCATCTACATCCGCCTTGAATGCATTGATCTCATCCATGGAGCGGAAGCTGAGCAACTCGAAGTAACGCCACATCAACGCATCAGGAATGGACACCAGCTTGCCGTACATCACGCCAGGCGCCTCCTGGATACCGACATAGTTACCCAGAGACTTGGACATCTTCTTGACGCCATCCAACCCTTCGAGCAATGGCATGGTCAGAATGCACTGAGCCTCCTGACCGTAACCGCGCTGCAGCTCACGCCCCATCAGCAGGTTGAACTTCTGGTCGGTACCGCCCAGCTCGACATCGGCGCGCAATGCCACCGAGTCATAGCCTTGCACCAACGGATACAGGAACTCATGAATGGCAATCGGCTGATTGGTCGAATAGCGCTTGTCGAAGTCGTCGCGCTCGAGCATCCGCGCAACGGTGTACTGGGAAGTTAGACGAATGAAGTCCGCCGGCCCCATCTTGTCCATCCAGGTGGAGTTGAAAGCCACCTCAGTCTTGGCAGGATCAAGAATCTTGAAAACCTGGCTTTTATAGGTCTCTGCGTTTTCCAGGACCTGCTCGCGAGTCAAGGGTGGGCGCGTGGCACTTTTGCCACTGGGGTCACCGATCATGCCGGTGAAGTCGCCAATCAGGAAGATTACCTGGTGACCCAAGTCCTGGAACTGACGCAGCTTATTAATAAGTACGGTATGCCCGAGATGCAGATCCGGCGCCGTCGGATCGAAGCCAGCCTTAATGCGCAGCGGTTCGCCGCGCTTGAGCTTCTCGATCAACTCGGACTCGACCAACAACTCTTCCGCACCACGTTTGATCAGCGCTAGCTGCTCTTCAACCGACTTCATAACAGACCCGCAAGGCTCAGATTCAAAAGGGAACCAACCATACAAGATCATGGACTAATTACAAGTTTTGCCCGGCGTACGGGAGCATTCCGAAAGCAGAGTGCCCGCGCCCTTGCGTCACAGATGATTTGGTTATATTTTATACAGTTATTTCATCTTCATCATGTCATTCATCTTTTCCATTTCATCTTTTCAAAGTCAAATTACCTATGACCACCGAACCGTCTAAAGCGCCACCGCTTTATCCGAAGAGCCACCTGCTCGCCGCAAGTGGCATCGCGGCCCTTCTCAGCTTGGCCCTTCTGGTATTTCCATCCAGTGATGTAGAAGCAAAAAAAACGACATTGAGCCTTGATCTGGAAAGCCCGATCGAGCAACTGACACAAGATCAAGACGCCGCATCCACCGAACAAGCCACAAGCGAGGCCGTTGCCTCACCTTTCGCACAGATCGAAAACACCGCCGAAGACACCACGCAAACCGCAGAAACCGCACCTGTGCCTGCTGCCGTGGAGGAGCCAAAAGCCCCCGGCCACAGGGAAGTTCTGGTCACCAAGGGCGACACCCTCTCCACACTCTTTGAAAAGGTTGGCCTGCCAGCCACTTCTGTCCATGAAGTACTGGCCAGCGACAAGCAGGCCAAGCAGTTCTCCCAGCTCAAGCATGGCCAGAAGCTGGAGTTCGAGCTGACGCCTGATGGCCAACTGAACAACCTGCACAGCAAGGTCAGCGACCTGGAAACCATCACCCTGACCAAAGGCCCCAAGGGCTTTACGTTCAGCCGCGTGATCACCAAGCCAGTGGTTCGTTCTGCCTATGTCCACGGCGTCATCAACAGCTCGCTTTCGCAGTCTGCCGCACGCGCCGGGCTGTCCCACAGCCTGACCATGGATATGGCCAACGTTTTCGGCTACGACATCGACTTCGCCCAGGATATTCGCCAGGGTGACGAATTCGACGTGATCTATGAGCAAAAAGTCGCCAACGGCAAGGTAGTCGGTACAGGCAATATCCTCTCCGCGCGCTTCACTAACCGTGGCAAGACCTACACCGCAGTGCGCTACACCAACAAACAGGGTTCCAGCAGCTACTACACCGCTGATGGCAACAGCATGCGCAAGGCCTTCATCCGTACACCTGTGGACTTCGCTCGCATCAGTTCGCGCTTTTCCATGGGCCGCAAGCACCCGATTCTGAACAAGATCCGTGCCCACAAGGGCGTGGACTATGCCGCGCCACGGGGCACGCCAATCAAGGCTGCCGGTGATGGCAAGGTGCTGCTAGCTGGCCGTCGTGGCGGTTATGGCAATACCGTGATCATCCAGCACGGCAACACCTACCGCACCCTGTACGGCCACATGCAGGGCTTTGCCAAGGGTGTGAAGACTGGCGGCTCGGTGAAACAGGGCCAGGTCATCGGCTATATCGGTACCACCGGGCTGTCCACCGGACCGCACCTGCACTACGAGTTCCAGGTCAACGGTGTCCACGTGGATCCGCTGGGCCAGAAGCTGCCCATGGCCGACCCGATCGCCAAGGCCGAACGAGCACGCTTCCTGCAGCAGAGCCAGCCTCTGATGGCCCGGATGGATCAGGAAAAGGCCACGATGCTGGCCTCGAGCAAGCGCTAAGCCATGGCGCTCTATATAGGTGTGATGTCCGGTACCAGCCTTGATGGCCTGGACATCGCCCTGATCGAGCAAAGCCCGGCGCTCAGATTGGTCGCCACTCGCTACATCCCCATGCCCGATACCCTGCGCGCCGAACTCCTGGGTTTGTGCGCCAGTGGCCCCGACGAGATCGCCCGTTCCGCCATCGCCCAACAGCACTGGGTCGAACTGGCCGCCCAGGCCATCAACCAGCTTCTGCAACAACAGCAACTGCACCCTCAAGACATTCGCGCTATCGGCAGCCACGGACAAACCGTGCGCCATGAGCCAAGCCGCGGGTTCACGGTGCAGATCGGCAACCCAGCCCTGCTCACTGAGCTGACCGGGATCACTGTCGTCAGCGACTTCCGCAGCCGCGACGTGGCAGCGGGCGGGCAAGGCGCGCCGCTGGTTCCGGCCTTTCACGAAGCCCTGTTCGACCAGCGCCCGGGAAACCGCGCCGTGCTGAACGTTGGCGGGTTCAGCAACCTGAGCCTGATCGAAACCGCCAAGCCGGTGGCCGGATTCGACTGTGGCCCGGGCAACGTCCTGCTCGATGCCTGGATCCAGGCCCAACGCGCAGAGAACTTCGACCGCAATGGCCAGTGGGCTGCCAGCGGCCAGGTTGATCCGCCCCTCCTGCAAGCCCTGCTCAGCGACCCGTTCTTCGCCACCCAAGGCCCGAAGAGCACCGGGCGCGAGGTATTCAATCTTGATTGGCTACAGCGGCATCTGAGGGCACGGGGCGCTATTGCCGCCGAAAACGTGCAGGCTACCCTTCTCGAACTGACAGCTCTAACCATCGTCGATTCGCTGCAGAGCGCTCAAAGTGACACCCAGGAGCTGCTGGTGTGCGGCGGCGGCGCGCATAACGCAGCGCTCATGGGCCGCCTGGCAGCCCTCCTCCCGCAAACACGGGTCAGCAGCACTGCGGCGTATGGCGTAGATCCCGACTGGGTAGAGGCTATGGCGTTTGCCTGGCTGGCCCACTGCTGCCTGGAAGGCATCGCTGCCAACCGGCCCAGCGTCACCGGCGCCCGTGGCCTGCGTGTACTAGGCGCCATCTACCCGGCTTGAACAGCAGACAGCAAAACGCCGCAGGATCCCAGGCCCCTGCGGCGTTCGGCGAATGGCTACTGCCGGCTGGTCAGATCGAGAACGACGACCCGCAACCACAGGTAGTGGTGGCATTGGGGTTCTTGATCACGAACCGCGAACCTTCCAGGCCTTCCTGGTAGTCCACTTCAGCACCGGCCAGGTACTGGAAGCTCATCGGATCGACCACCAGGCTCACGCCCTCGCGCTCGACGATGGTGTCATCCTCGGCCACTTCCTCATCGAAAGTGAAACCGTACTGAAACCCCGAACAACCGCCGCCCGTAACGAATACGCGCAGCTTCAAGCGATCATTACCCTCTTCATCGACCAGGGTCTTCACCTTGTGCGCTGCACCTTGAGTGAATTGCAAAGCCGTGGGGGTGAAGGATTCAACGCTCATGCTGACTATCTCCCGGCGTTAAGCCGCCATACTGCGTAATGACGCGCATTATCCGCTTCTCCCAGAAAAGCGGTCAACTATTGTTACGGTATATCAATAGTCGTACAGCCACCCGTATAAAGCAGAAAGGCCCGTCAGACGGGCCTTTTTGTTCACGCAAAAACGACGTTAAGGCAGCATGCCCGCGTGGGACAGCCCCAGACGCTCATCCAGGCCGAACAGGATATTGAGGTTCTGCACCGCCTGGCCCGAAGCGCCCTTGACCAGGTTGTCGATGACCGACAGTACCACTACCAGATCACCATCCTGCGGCCGGTGCACGGCAATCCGGCACACGTTGGCACCCCGCACACTGCGGGTCTCCGGATGGCTGCCGGCCGGCATTACATCGACAAACGGCTCATTGGCATAACGCTTCTCGAACAACGCCTGCAGATCCACCGACTTATCCACCACCGTGGAGTAGAGCGTGGAGTGGATACCGCGAATCATCGGCGTCAGGTGCGGTACGAACGTCAGGCCAACTTCCTTGCCTGCTGCCCGGCGCAGGCCTTGACGGATTTCCGGCAAATGACGGTGCCCCTTGACCGCATAGGCCTTCATGCTCTCGGAAGTTTCCGAGTACAGCGACCCGACGCTGGCGCCACGGCCAGCACCGCTGACACCGGATTTGCAGTCGGCGATCAGCCGGGAAGTGTCGGCAAGGCCGGCTTCCAGCAGCGGCAGGAAACCGAGCTGGGTTGCGGTTGGATAGCAGCCAGGAACCGCAATCAAACGGGCTTTCTTGATCTGTTCGCGATTGACTTCCGGCAGGCCGTAGACCGCTTCGTCCAGCAATTGAGGAGCACCGTGAGGCTGACCGTACCACTTGGCCCACTCATCGGCATCCTGCAGGCGGAAGTCTGCCGATAGGTCGATGACCTTGGTCCCCGCAGCCAGCAGCTCGCCAGCCAGTGCATGCGCCACGCCATGGGGGGTGGCAAAGAACACCACGTTACAGGCACCAAGGGTCTTGATATCCGGCACGCTGAACGCCAGGCCGTCGTAATGGCCACGCAGGTTCGGGTACATATCGGCAACGGCCAGGCCAGCCTCGGATCGCGAAGTGATGACTTCCACTCGCGCTTGCGGATGCTGTGCCAACAGACGCAGCAGTTCGACACCGGTGTAACCCGTGCCGCCGACGATACCGACCTTGACCATAAACCTGCCCTCAACGAACCCACTGGAAAGCTGCCGATAATAGGGGCGGCGCGCCCCTGCGACAACCGTCAAGGTGACGTGCGGACGCTCTACCCTCTACTATCTTCGCCACCGTGAACCTGGGAATAACTAAAAATGCTCTATCTATGGCTCAAAGCCTTTCATATCGTCAGCGTGGTCTGCTGGTTTGCCGGCCTTTTCTACCTGCCACGCCTGTTCGTTTACCACGCCCAAAGCGAGGACAGCATCAGCCGCGAGCGCTTCTGCCTGATGGAACGCAAGCTGTACCGCTTCATCATGGGGCCTGCGATGATCGCGGCACTGATCTTTGGCATCTGGCTGATCAGCCTCAACCCCAGCGCGTATTTCGGCCAGGGCGGCTGGATGCACGCCAAACTGACCTTGGTGGTCATCCTCATCGGCTATCACCACATGTGCGGCGCGCAAGTGAAGCGCTTCGCCCGTGGCGAAAACACCCGCAGCCATGTCTTTTATCGCTGGTTCAATGAAGTACCGGTTCTGATATTGCTGGCTATTGTAATTTTGGTCGTTGTACGGCCGTTCTAACTCTAACTAGTCGCTTCCCTGGGGGTACTCCAATGTCACTGCCCGCTTTGCTCGAACAACGTCTGCGCCTGCCCCTGGTGGCCGCGCCGATGTTTCTGATCTCCAACCCGGAACTGGTCCTGGCCTGCTGTCGCAATGGTGTGGTGGGTAGCTTTCCCGCCCTCAATCAGCGCGAAAGCAGCGGTTTCAAGGCCTGGCTGGAGGAGATCGAAGCGGGCCTGGCCAAGCTGGAGAACCCTGCTCCCTACGCCGTGAACCTGATCGTGCACAACAGCAATCCACGGCTGCAGGCCGACTTGCAGATCTGCATCGAGCACAAGGTACCGATCGTCATCACCAGCCTCGGCGCGGTCAAGGAAGTAGTGGACGCCGTGCACAGCTACGGCGGCCTGGTATTTCATGACGTGACCACCCGCCGGCACGCAGAGAAAGCCGCCGAGGCGGGTGTCGATGGGCTGATCGCCGTCGCAGCCGGAGCGGGTGGCCATGCAGGCACCTGGAGCCCCTTCTCTCTGGTCGCCGAGATCCGCCAGTTCTTCGACAAGACCCTGCTACTGGCCGGCTGCCTGAACCGGGGCCACGAGATTCTTGCCGCACAGCTGCTTGGCGCCGACCTTGCCTACTTGGGCACCCGCTTTATCGGTACCACCGAAAGCCACGCACCGGATGCCTATAAAGAGATGCTACTCAGCTCTCGAGCCGCCGACATCGTGCATACCGCCGCGGTTTCTGGAGTACCTGCCAGCTTCATGCGCCAAAGCCTGGAGAACGCAGGTTTCGACCTGGCCGCCCTGCAAGGCAAAGGTGAGATCAACTTCGGCTCCAAGCTCAAACCCATCAGTGATGAGGCAAAAGCCTGGAAAACCGTCTGGTCCGCAGGCCAGGGGGTCTGTGAAATCGACGACCTGCCCAGCGTCGACCAATTGATCGCGCGCCTGGACAGCGAATATCAGGCGGCCCAGCAACGCGCCAGCCAACTGAGCAAACGCTGGCCACGTTAACCCGTTCTCATTAGTTTTTTGGCCAGCCGAGGGGCGCTGGCCTTAAACTGTCGGTCTTTTATGTAAACCTTCTTTTCAAGTGACAGGGATGCCCCCATGAGCGAAACCCGCTACAAGATCGTTTTCGACGGCACATTGCTGCCCGGCGTGGAAAAAGCCACTGCCCAACTGAACCTCGCCGAACTGTTCAAAAGCGATACGGCCGCCGTAGAACGCCTGTTCAGCGGCCAGCAGGTGGAGCTCAAGCGCGACCTGACGCAGGCCGACGCCCAGCGCTATCTGGAAGCATTGAAGAACGCCGGGATCGATGCCCGCATCGAATCCGAGCAGGCCCTGAAGCTGGATCTAGACGCAGTAACCCCCACACCCAGGGCCAGCAGCCTCAGCGAGTCGCCCTATGCGCCCCCGCAAGCCGTAGTAGGCGATGCAATCCCACAATACGCCGCACTCAACGTATTCAGCTTCGAAGGCCGTATCGGTCGCCTGCGCTACCTGGCCTGGACTCTGGTCCTGACGGTGGCCATGCTGGCCGTGGTCGGGGTAGGCGCCTTCTTCGGTATCCTGTCCGCGGCGGTGTTCAATTCCACCCTGCTCACCGGCCTGGGAATTGTCGGCGGCATCGTGGTCTTCATCGGCTTCCTCGTGGTCAGCATTCAGATCAGCGTGCAGCGCCTGCACGATCTCGGCTGGTCGGGCTGGCTGTGGCTGCTGAACTTCGTGCCCATCGTCGGCAGCATCTTCCCTCTGGTGCTGATGGTCAGCCCGGGCAGCAACGTGGCCAACCGCTACGGCGCACCACCACCGCCCAACACCACCGCCGTCAGGGTGCTGTCCTGGATGTGGGTCGTCCTGATCGTCGTGCTGATCGTGGGCATGGTGGCCGGCGGTCTGAGCTCCCTGGAAGATCGCTACAGCGAAACCAGCTACAGCGAAAGCATCGACTCCAGCAACGCCGATGAAGATGCCGAACCCGCCGATATCGCCGCCCCTGTAGAATCCGAGTCCGAGCAAGAATAAACGCGCCCGGGCCTGCGACCCTCCCCGTCGCAGGCCGCCGGCCGTTGCGATGGAGAAATGCATGACCCGTTACGCTCTGATCACTGGTGCTTCCAGCGGCATAGGCCTGGCCCTGGCCGAAGCACTGGCCCGGCGCGGCCGTAACTTGATTCTCGTGGCCCGTCAGCGTGATCAGCTGGAATGCATCGCCCTGGAATTGACCCAGCGCTTCGGCGTCGAAGTGCTGTTCCGCGCCTGCGACCTGGGCGAACCGCTGCGCCTGTCCGGTTTCCTGCTGGAGCTGGAGGAGGGTGACCGGCAGATCGACCTGCTGGTCAATTGCGCCGGCATCGGCACCAGCGGCCCGTTCCTGGCCCAGGACTGGATGACCGAGCAGGACCTGATCGAGGTCAACATCCTCGCCCTCACCCGCCTGTGTCATGCCCTGGGCAACAGCATGGCGCTGCTGGGCGGCGGGCAGATCCTCAATGTCGCCTCGGTGGCAGCCTTCTATCCCGGCCCCTGGATGAGCAGCTACTACGCCAGCAAGGCCTATGTCCTGCATTTCTCCGAAGGGTTGCGCGAAGAATTGAAGAAGTGCGCGGTGAAGGTCTCGGTACTCTGCCCGGGGCCGACCCGCACCGCATTTTTCCGCACCGCACAAATGGACACCACCAAACTCAAGGACAGCAAGCTGCTCATGAGCCCCGAGGAGGTCGCGCTGTATGCGATCCGCGCCCTGGAAAAGAACCGCGCCATCATCATTCCCGGCCGCCTGAACCGCTGGATGGCCTTCAGCGCCCGCCTGAGTTCACGCTGGCTGACCCGCAAGATCGTCGGTTACGTCAATCGGGCCTACTGCCCACGTTAAGAGTCGGGGCTGGGCGCACCTTGTGCACCTGAGTACACTCGGCCCGGACCAACCCAATGGAGAAACAGCTGTGGATACTCTGTTCACCAAGATCATCAACAGAGAAATACCCGCGAAGATCATCTACGAGGACGACCAGGTTCTGGCCTTCCACGATATTGCCCCGCAAGCGCCGGTGCATTTCCTGGTGATCCCGAAGAAACCCATCCGTACCCTCAACGACCTCACCGAGGACGACAAGACCCTGGCCGGACACATTCTGTTCACCGCCCAGCGCCTGGCCAAGGAGCAAGGCTGCGAAGACGGCTTCCGGGTGGTCATGAACTGCAACGAGCTGGGTGGGCAGACCGTGTATCACATTCACATGCACGTGCTGGGTCAGCGCCAGATGAACTGGCCGCCGGGCTGATTGCCCCCACCCACCCCTTGCGCAGCGCCCTCTCGGACCATCGAGGACGAGGGTGCGCTGATCCAGCGCAGTTTTCGCTCCTTTGATTGGAGTAAACTGGCCGCCGAGATTTCTCCCGGAGATAAGCATGACTACCCAACGTCACTACTCGCCGATCGACCGCCTGCTGTTGCAAGCCGATATGGCGATGCGCACGCTGCTGCCTTTCAGCGGCCAACCTTATCGCCCGTCGCCGGCCATCGTGCAGCCGGAAGCGCAGATGAGTGACGAGGACACCCGGCACGTGGCCGGCCTGATGCGCATCAACCACACCGGGGAAGTCTGCGCCCAGGCGCTGTACCAGGGCCAGGCCCTGACCGCCAAGCTGCCTCAGGTACGCCAGGCCATGGAACATGCCGCCGAAGAAGAAATCGACCACCTGGCCTGGTGCGAACAGCGCATCCGCCAGTTGGGTAGCCACCCGAGCGTGCTCAACCCGCTGTTCTACGGTTTGTCCTTCGGCATCGGCGCCGCGGCAGGCCTGATCAGCGACAAGGTCAGCCTGGGGTTCGTTGCCGCCACTGAAGACCAGGTGTGCAAGCACCTGAACGAGCATCTGGAGCAACTGCCGGCCGAAGACGAAAAGTCCCGAGCGATTCTCGAACAGATGCGCATCGACGAAGAACATCACGCTGAAACCGCGCTCGAAGCCGGCGGGTTCCGCTTCCCGGCGCCGGTGAAATTCGGCATGAGCCTGCTGGCCAAGGTCATGACCAAGAGCACCTACCGGATCTGATTCCAAACCACGGGCATCAAAAAGGGCGCTATCGAAGCGCCCTTTTCTTTTACCGCCAGAATCCGCGCGGGTTCAGCCCAGCTCGACGATTTCGTAATCGTGAGTGATGGCCACACCGGCCGCGCCGAGCATGATCGACGCCGAGCAGTATTTCTCGGCAGACAGCTCGATGGCCCGCTTGACCTGGGCCTCTTTGAGGCCCCGGCCCTTGACCACGAAATGCATGTGGATCTTGGTGAAGACCTTGGGGTCTTCGGTGGCACGCTCGGCATCCAGGAACGCCTCGCAGCTTTCAACCGCCTGGCGCGACTTCTTGAGAATGCTGACCACATCGAAGTTGCTGCAACCGCCCACGCCGAGCAGGAGCATTTCCATAGGGCGAACACCCAGGTTGCGGCCACCGGCTTCCGGCGGGCCATCCATCACCACTACGTGGCCACTGCCCGATTCGCCGAGGAACATGGCTTCGCCAGCCCATTGGATGCGTGCCTTCATCGCCAAGACTCCACTGTTAAAAAAGGGTCGCCAGCTTAGCACAGGGTTTTCCAGCCACAGCGCTTTGACCGTTTGTCCCTCAATACCGGTTTTCGATAAGAAAAATCTTAATTGAGCCAAGGACGTGTCTGTTAAGCTGACGCCAAATGACTGGCGCATCGCCAGCGTTCAACACCTTCGTTTTACGCCCCATAAAAAAAAACACCTCATACCGTGCAGTCTTTTCGGGATACAACCATGGTTGCTATTGCCCCCACCCCCAAGATCAAAAATCTCGACAAGTTGCTCATGCACTGTCAACGCCGCCGGTATCAGGCCAAGAGCAACATCATCTGCGCCGGTGATGTGTCCGACAGCCTGTACTTCATCATCAAGGGCTCGGTGACCATCCTCATCGAAGACGATGACGGTCGGGAGATGATCATCGCCTACCTCAATGCCGGAGACTTCTTCGGCGAACTGGGGCTCTTCGAAGAGGCCGGCCATGAGCAGCAGCGCAGCGCCTGGGTACGCGCCAAGGTAGAGTGCGAGGTTGCCGAGATCAGCTACGCCAAGTTCCGCGAACTGTCGCAGAACGACCCGGACATCCTCTATGTGCTCAGCGGGCAGATCGCCCAGCGCCTGCGCAACACCACGCGCAAGGTCGGCGACCTGGCGTTCTTCGACGTGACCGGGCGGGTGGCCCGCTGCCTGCTGGAGCTGTGCAAGCAACCGGACGCCATGACCCACCCGGATGGCATGCAGATCAAGATCACCCGCCAGGAAATCGGCCGGATCGTCGGTTGTTCACGGGAAATGGTCGGTCGCGTCCTCAAGGATCTGGAAGAACGCAACCTGGTTCACGTCAAGGGCAAGACCATGGTGGTATTCGGCACCCGCTAATCCCCCAGGAAGCCCTTGAGCATCTGTCGGTACAGGCTCTCCAACCGCACTAGCGCATCGGGCGCCGCAAAGGCCTCGTGCAGGGCGATATGACTTTCGGCCCGGCAGCGCTGTTCCAGGCCACAGGCCTGATTGAAAGTATTGACCGCGTTCACCATCGAATCGCGTTCGTTATCCAGCAGCAAGGCACCATGCACCAGGCCCACTGGCCGCTGGCCACCCTTGCTCTGACGCCAGCGCTGGGCGGTGCCAACCATCTTGCGCCCGTCCAGGTTGACGTTGAAGCGACCATCGCAGAACGCCCCTTCCACTTCGCCCAATGACGGGTTGCCCCCCAGCTCGCTGAGCAGGTCGCAGATCGGCTGACACAGGCGCCGGTACGCGGTTTCGATCCGGCCCTGATCCCCTTCGCTGCGCGGCGGGGCGTAGACCAGGGCGATGTTCACCGTGGCCGCCGACTGCGGCACCGGCTCGCCGCCGGTTTCGCGCAACAGCACCGGCCAGCCGTTGGCGGCCGACTCCTCGCAGGCCCGTTCAAATCCAGGCAGGCGGCTCAAGCGCCGAGGCATCACCAGCGCCCGGTCACTGGGCTGCCAGAACAGCAGGCCGAACTCTTGTTCACCGGTACACACCAGGGCCAGCAGATCTTGCTCGGCCTGCAGGCCGGCTTCGACAGTCAAGGCAAGGGGTTGAGTCATGGCAGTAGAAATCCTTGGCGATAGGCATGAAAAAGCCGGCATCGCCGGCTTGTTCATTGTCACGGGTTCAGTCCAGGGTCGAGCCGCTGACCGGCACGCCGCGCTCAGGGAAGAACAGACGCTGCAATTCGCTGCCCGGGCTTTCGGCACGCATGAACGCCTCACCCACCAGGAACGAATAGACATCGCTGATTTCCATCAGCTCGACATCGGCACGGTTGAGGATGCCGCTCTCGGTAATCACCAGGCGCTCGCGGGGAATGCGTGGCAGCAGGTCGAGGGTGGTCTCCAGATTGACTTCGAAGGTGTGCAGGTTGCGGTTGTTGACCCCAACCAGCGGTGTGTCGAGGGTCTTCAACGCCCGCTCCAGCTCATCACCATCATGCACTTCCACCAGCACATCCAGGCCAACGCCCTTGGCCAACGCCGCCAGCTCCGCCATCCGCGCGTCATCCAGCGCAGCGACAATCAGCAATACGCAGTCGGCGCCCAGGGCACGGGCTTCGACGATCTGGTACGGGTCGATCATGAAGTCCTTGCGGATCACCGGCAGCTTGCAGGCGGCGCGGGCCTGCTGCAGGTACGCATCGGCACCCTGGAAGTAATCGACATCGGTCAGCACGGACAGACAAGTGGCACCGCCTTTCTCGTAGCTCTTGGCAATGTCCGCCGGAACGAAGTTCTCACGGATCACGCCTTTGCTCGGCGAAGCCTTCTTGATCTCGGCTATCACTGCCGGCTGCTTGAGCTTGACCTGATCCTGCAAGGCCCGGGCGAAACCCCGTGGTGCATCGGCAGCACGCGCCAGGGTTTCCAGCTCGGCCAGGCTGACGCGGGCGCTGCGCTCGGCAACCTCCTCGGCTTTACGGGCGAGGATTTTTTCCAGAACTGTCGGCACACTCATCCTTCATTCTCCTGCTTGAACACCGCGGTAAAGGCACCCAGCTCTTCGAGCTTCTCCCGGGCCAGGCCGGTGTGCAAGGCGTCGTGAGCCAGGGCCACGCCCTCTTTCAGGCTACTGGCATGATCGGCGGCATACAGCGCCGCACCCGCATTGAGCACAATCATTTCGGCGGCCTTCTGGCCATGCTCGGTCTTGCGGCGCCCCAGGGCATCGCGGATCAGCTCCAGGGAGGCCGCCGGGCTTTCCACCACCAGGCCGAACAGACTCTGGCTCTTCATGCCCAGATCCTCGGGCTGTACCCAGTACTCGGTGATCTGGTCATTCTTCAGCTCGGCCACATAGGTGGGCGCAGCCAGGCTGAACTCGTCCAGACCATCCTGGGAATGCACCACCAGAACGTGCTTGCTGCCCAGGCGTTGCAAGACTTCGGCCAAGGGCCGGCACAACGCCTGAGTGAACACGCCTACCACCTGATGCTTGACTCCGGCCGGATTCGTAAGCGGGCCGAGCATGTTGAACAGGGTGCGCAGGCCAAGGTCGCGACGCGGGCCGGCGGCATATTTCATCGCCCCGTGATGGGACTGGGCAAACATGAAGCCGATGCCGACGTTATCGATGCAGCGCGCCACCTGGACCGGGGTCAGGTTCAAATAGATCCCTGCCGCTTCCAGCAGGTCGGCGCTGCCGCTCTTGCCGGACACCGCGCGGTTGCCGTGCTTGGCCACAGTGCAACCGGCCGCTGCGACCACAAAGGAGGAAGCCGTGGACACGTTGAAGATGTTCGCCCCGTCGCCGCCGGTGCCCACTACATCCACCACGCCATCCAGGGTTTTCAGCTCGACCCGGTCCGCCAGCTCGCGCATTGCCGATACCGCACCGACGATCTCGTCGATGCTTTCGCTTTTCATGCGCATGGCCATCATGAAGGCGCCAATCTGCGCATCGGTGCATTGGCCGGTCATGATTTCACGCATTACCGAACGCATTTCTTCGGTGCTCAGGTCCAGGTGGCCGACGATACGGCTCAAGGCAGTCTTGATATCCATGAAAAGTCCTTAGCGCGTGCCGCCGCTCTGTTTGAGAAAGTTGGCGAACAGCTCGTGGCCCTGCTCGGTGAGAATAGACTCGGGGTGAAATTGCACCCCCTCGATATTCAGCGTCTTGTGGCGCAACCCCATGATCTCGTCGACGGAGCCGTCTTCCAGCTGGGTCCAGGCCGTGACTTCGAGGCACTCGGGCAAGCTCTCGTGCTTGACCACCAGCGAGTGGTAACGGGTTACGGTCAGCGGCATGTTCAGGCCGTTGAACACCCCCAGGTCACGGTGGAACACCGGGCTGGTCTTGCCGTGCATCACTTGCCGGGCACGCACCACCTGGCCGCCAAAGGCCTGGCCGATGGACTGATGCCCCAGGCATACGCCGAGAATTGGCAGCTTGCCGGCGAAATGCTTGATCGCCTCGATGGAAATACCGGCTTCGGTCGGCGTGCAAGGCCCGGGCGAGACCACGATGCGCTCGGGCTTGAGCGCCTCGATCTGAGCCACGGTCAGTTCGTCATTGCGCACTACTTTCACCTCAGCTCCCAACTCGCCCAGGTACTGGACGACGTTGTAGGTGAAGGAGTCGTAGTTATCAATCATCAGCAGCATACATGCTCCAACTTATTGATTTTAAAGTAGGTGTGCATGCAACTCAGGGTGTCGATATGCACATTGATATACACAAGCGCAGTGGAGCGTGCCGGGCGAGCTTGCGCACCCGAAGGCTGCAAGCTGTCGGCAGGGCAGACAAGGTGATGGAATTGAACCGCCTTATCTATGCAATGTCGCTCAGCTCGCCACGCCATCGTCGGCCATCGCCAGCGCAAGCCGACAGAACGTTGGGCATGACGATGCACCCGATGGCATTGCCGCCGGGCGAAGGTGTACTGCGTGGGGAGACTGATTGGCATGCAGCGTTCTCCTGGGGTTTGGAGCCGCCGTGCCGGAGAGCTATTAGATCCTTGATCCCTGCTTGCCGATTACGGCGGCAGGGTTCGGTTAAAAAACCGCAACGACGTGCCGCTTCCTATTGGAAGCGCCACCACTGACTAAAACGAATCGTTGCAATGTAAAGCATAGGACCTAACCGTAATTGAGCACTCGACGGCGTTCCGCAGCCGAGCTTCGAGGCGCGATTGTACCGTTCATCAAGGGGCTGCGTCGATTGCAATTTGCCGCTGGGTCTTGCGGCACTCACTCCGATGGTTGATACCTGCCCCACTCCGTTGGAGCGCGATGCATGGCTGGCCCCGCGTATGCCGTGCGCTCCAGAGCGCCGGGCGGCACGACATGCAAACCGTTTTGCGCAGCCCGCCTCGGCAGCTGGCTTGGAGGCCCTTTAAACGCCACAAGTCCATCACCGAAACGGCGCGGTTCGTAATGTGGTGGCCGCCTGCTTGCTCTCCTTTGTCGTGCGGCTCAAGGGGCATTACGCCTCTGCCAGAACAGGAAGCACGGCCACTTGATCAAAGGGGCGCTATTCTTGCCATGGCCAAGTCAGGAAACCAGCGCCCTTTTCTCCAGCAAATGGTCGAGCCAGTCCGGATCCATTTCTGGCTCACTGGAGAACAACAAGCCGGTGTAGTCGCGGTACGGCGGGGTAAAGATCTCCTCCCGGCAGCCGTGATCGACCACCTTCCCACGCTGCATCACCAGTACCTCGTCGGCAATGGCGCGCACGGTGGCGACGTCGTGGGTGATGAACAAGTAGGCCACGCCCAGTTGCTGCTGGATGCGGTTGAGCAGCTTCAGAACGCCTTCGGCCACCAGTTGGTCGAGGGCCGAGGTGACTTCGTCGCAGATGATCAGTTGCGGCTCGGCCGCCAGAGCCCGGGCGATACAGATTCGCTGCTTCTGCCCGCCAGACAGTTCGCGGGGCTGGCGATCCATGTACAACGCCGGGTCCAGCTCGATCATCTCCAATAGCTCGGCGACCCGCTGGCGCAGCGCCTGGCCCTTGAGGCCGAGGTAGAAACTCAGCGGCCGGCCGATGATGTCGACGATGCGCTGGCGCGGGTTGAGCGCGGTGTCGGGGATCTGGTAAATCATCTGCAATCGGCGCAATTGCTCCTTGCTGCGCTGGCGATAATCAGCTGGCAGCGCTTTTCCGTCATACAACACCTGGCCGCTGGTCGGCGGCAACAACCCGGTGATCAAGCGTGCCGTAGAGCTCTTGCCGCTGCCCGACTCGCCGATCACCGCCAGGGTCTGGCCACGATAGAGCTTGAGCGAGACATCATGCAGCACCGGCTGATGGCCGTAGCTGGCGCTGGCCTTGCGTACCTCCAGCAGCGGTGTTGCCTGCGGTGGGCACGGCTTGGGTTCGGTGCGCAAGCTACGTACTGCCCACAGCGATCTGGTGTAATCCTGCTGTGGGGCGTCGAGCATGGTCCGGGTGTCGGCCTCCTCCACCAGCTTGCCGTGACGCAGAACCATGATGCGGTCGGCCATTTGCGCCACCACTGCCAGGTCGTGGCTGATGTACAAGGCGGCGCTCCCGTAGGTTTTCACCGCATCGCGAATCGCCACCAGCACTTCGATCTGGGTGGTGACATCCAGCGCCGTGGTCGGTTCGTCGAAGATGATCAGGTCCGGGTGGCAGGCCATGGCCATGGCGGTCATCACCCGTTGCAACTGACCGCCGGAGACCTGGTGCGGGTAGCGCTGGCCGATCTGCTCGGGGTTGGGCAGACGCAGTATGCGGTAGAGCTCCACTGCTTCGGCTTGTGCCTTGGCACGCTCGATACCAGCGTTCCTTACCGCGGTTTCGACATGCTGGTCGATCAGCCGGTGCGCGGGGTTGAACGAGGCCGCCGCGCTTTGCGCGACATAGGCGATACGCAGGCCGCGCAGCTTGCGCAGGGCTTCGGGCTTGGCGCCCACCAGTTCCTGGCCATCGAAGCGCACCGAGCCACCCGTGATACGGCAACCGTCGCGCACATAACCCATGGAGGCCAGGCCCAGAGTCGACTTTCCCGCCCCCGATTCACCAATCAGGCCCAGTACTTCGCCCCGCTGCAAGCTCAAGTCGATGCCTTTGATCAGCGGGTGCCAAGCGTCCTGATAATGACCTTCAATACGCAGGTCGTGGATTTCCAGTAGCGGTTTTTCACTTGGATGAACGGTCATGCTCAGCACTCCTTCAGGCCGCTGGAAAGATGCAGCACCCAGTCCACGACAAAGTTGACGCTGACGGTGATCAGCGCCACTGCCAGGGCCGGCAGCAGCGGGCTGATATCGCCGAAGGTGATCAGCACGGCATTGTCGCGGACCATGCTGCCCCAGTCGGCGGTCGGCGGCTGGATGCCCAGGCCCAGGAACGACAACGCACTGATGAACAGAAACACGAAGCAAAAACGCAGGCCGAACTCGGCAATCAGCGGCGCGGCGGCATTGGGCAGCACCTCGCGGCTGACCAGCCACCACAGCCCTTCCCCACGCAGCCGGGCGGCCTCGACGAAGTCCTGGACCACCACGGTCATCGCCACCGCCCGTGACAGGCGAAACACCCGGGAGGCATCCAGCAGCGCGATCACCAGCACCAGCGAGGTGGCGTTGGTGCCGACCACGCTGAGGATCAGCAAGGCAAAGATCAGCTGCGGGATGGCCATGAGGATATCCACCAGCCGCGACAGGCCCTGGTCGATCCAGCCGCCCCTGATCGCCGCTACCAGCCCGCAGAAACCGCCGACGGCAAAGGCCAGTAGCGTCGTCAGGAAGGCAATCCCCAGAGTGTTGCGCGCGCCATACACCAGGCGGCTGAACATGTCGCGGCCCAGGTTATCGGTACCCAGCAGGAACTGCCCGCCCCAGGGCGCAAAACCTTCGCCGACCACTTCAGTCTCGCCATACGGCGCCAGCACCGGCGCGAACAGCGCCACCAGTATGTAGGCAACAATCACCAGCAGGCCGAACTGGGCGCTCATGGGCGCCCGCAACAACGCTTTGATCAGGCTCATGGCTTACCCCTTCGGATGCATCAGGCGTGGGTTGCTGGCAATCGACAGCACGTCGGCCGTGGTATTGAGCAGGATGTAGGTGGCGGCGAAGATCAGGCTGCAGGCCTGCACCACCGGGATATCGCGCTTGGACACCGAGTCGACCAGTAACTGGCCGAGCCCCGGATAGACGAACACCACCTCGACCACCACCACGCCGACCACCAGGTAGGCCAGGTTCAGTGCCACCACATTGATGATCGGTGCCAGGGCATTGGGCAAGGCGTGGTGGAAGATGATCCGCGCCTGGCTGATGCCCTTGAGCCGGGCCATCTCGATATAGGGGCTGGCCAGCACGTTGATCAAGGCCGCGCGGGTCATGCGCATCATTTGCGCGACCACCACCAGGCTCAGGGTCAGCACCGGCAGTAGCGAGCGCTCCAGCACCTCGGCGAACGATGCCCCCGGAGCCAGGTTGGAGATACTCGGCAACCAGTTGAGCTTGACCGCGAACACCAGGATCAGGATATAGGCGACGAAAAACTCCGGGAACGACACCGCGCTCAGGGCGCTGGTGTTGAGCAGGCGGTCGAACCAACTGTTGCGGTACAGCGCCGCGAGCATGCCCAGCAGCAAGGCTACCGGCACCGACACCAGCGCCGCCAGCAAGGCCAGGGTAAAGGTGTTGCCCAGGCGCGTGCCGATCAGCTCGGCAATCGGCCGCTGGTTGGCCAGCGACAGGCCCAGGTCACCGTGCAGCAGTTGCCAGGCCCAGTGGCCGAAGCGGGTCAGCGGCGGCAGATCCAGGCCCAGTTGGGCACGGAAGGCAGCGACGGTCTCGGGAGTTGCCGCCTGGCCGAGCATGGCCTGGGCGACATCGCCCGGGAGCATGCCGACGGCCAGGAAGATGATCACCGACACCGCCAACAGCGACAACAGGCCCAGGGCCAGGCGCTGGAGCAACAGTTTGCAAAGGCTATTCACCGTACAGCTCCTCGAACAGGATCAACGAAGAAAGGTGCAAAAAGTGTCGGGCTTACGCCTGCCACCAGCGCTCGATCAAGCGCAGGCCATCGAGCTCGCCGTAGGGCGCGGTCAGCCCGCCGTGGGCCACGCGCTTGGAGCGTGCGGCCACGGAGCTTGCGAACAGCGGCACGATCGCCCCGCCCTCGTCACGGCACAGGGCCTGCATTTCGTTGTACATCTCCTGGCGCAGCGGCGCGTTCATCTCGCCGCGAGCGGCGTTGAGCAGCTGGTTGAAACGGGCGTTGTCCCAGCGCGTCTCGTTCCAGGCCGCGCCCTTGGCGTAGCCGATGCTGAACATGCGGTCGGCGGTCAGGCTGCTGTACCAGAACGAGGTGGTGAAGGGCTGCTTCATCCACACATTGGAAAAAAAGCCGTCGGCAGGTTCGCGCACCACGTCGATGTCGATACCGGCCTGGCGTGCCTGCTCCTTGAACAGTACCGAGGCATCCACCGCGCCGGTGTAAGCGGCATCGGAAGCCTGCAGGCGCACCTTGAGCGAATCGACCCCGGCCTGGCGCAGGTAGAAACGCGTCTTGTCCGGGTCATAGCCACGCTGCTCCAGGGCGCTGTTGATGAAGCGACTACCGGGCTGGATCGGGTGGTCGTTGCCAATCTGGCCATAGCCATAAAGCACCGAGGCCAGCAGGGTTTCGCGGTTGATCGCATGTTTGAGCGCCAGACGGATGTTGTTGTCCTGGAACTGCTGGCTGTCGGTCAGCATCGGGAAGGTGTAGTGCTGGGCGCCCTTGGTCTCTTCGATGACCAGATTGGGGTTGCGCTTGAGCAAGGCGACAGTCTTGAGATCGACCTTGTTGATCACATCGACCTGGCCGGTGACCAGGGCGTTGACCCGCGCGGCGCCATCGGCGATGGCCAGCAACTCGGCGCTGGCGAAATGCGCGCGGCCGGCTTTCCAGTAATCCGGGCTACGCTCAAGGTCCATGCGCACGCCGGGTTCGAAGCCCTTGAGGCGATAACCGCCGGTGCCGATCCCGGCCTGCCAGTCGGCGGCGCCGTCCTTGGCGGGCATGATCACCAGGTGATAATCGGCCACCACGTAGGCGAAGTCGGCATTGCCCGAATGCAGTTCGAACACCACGGTGTCATTGCCCTGGGCGCTGACCTTGGCAACATCGCCGAGCACAGTCTTGGCCGCCGAGGTGGACTTGTCGCCCAGGTGATGCCCGATTGAGGCGACCACATCGCCAGCATCCAGAGTCTTGCCGTTATGGAAGGTCACCCCCTGGCGCAAGGTGAAGGTCCAGATGCGTGCATCGGGGCTGGATTCCCAGCGCTCGGCAAGCTCGGGGATCGCCGTACCATCGACGCCGATTTCGCTCAGGGTGTTGTACACCGCCGAGAAACCGACAAAGGTAAAGGTGTCGCTCCATGAACCTGGATCACGAGAATCGGTAGTACTGCCACCGACCAGGCCCATGCGCAGCACGCCGCCCGCTTTCGGGGTGGCCTCCCCGGCCCAGCCGCGTTGCGGCAAGCCCATTGAAAACGCCCCGGCCACGGCAACCGCCGCTGCGCTGTACTTGAGAAAATCCCGACGCGGCAGGCCGCTGTCGTGCATCGCTTGAGTTATTTTGTTGTTGTTATCGCTCATGGCATTGCCTCTGTTGAACCGCAGAGAAAAGGATTCAGCCGACCTCGCACGCACTGATGCAAAATATTTGTAATTGTCATCGTGACAAATACATTAAGCTCAAAAACAGGTCGCTGCCAATCCCCTTTTCTTTGCGAGCGAGGCTCTTGCTAGGCGGGGTTTTGTCAGTACTATCGGTTCGAAGGGGCAGATCGGAATGTCGCTACTGCCCTACCACTGAAGAGAGAATTCAAACTAGATGAGTCAGTCGACCCGCCTGATCACCGCCTCATACATCCTCTCGTTCGTAGCGGCCAACGCGCCGCAGAGGTTGCGTACCGAGACCATTGCCAAGTGGGTCAAGACTCATCCCACCCGGGTACGCAGTCTCGTGTCGTTGATGGTCAAAGCCAATATTCTGAAGTCATGGCGCGGCGCCCACGGCGGCCTGACCCTCGCACGCCCAGCCAGCGATATCACCTTGCGTGAGGTCTATGACGCCGTACAGGAAAGCTCGCTGATCGCCGAGAAGATCGACAACCCGTTCTCAGGCATGGAAGAACACTGCAAGGTATTCGATGTATTCACCCGCCTGTTCGCCATGCTTGAAGCCAACATGCGCCTGGACCTTGGCACTATCACCGCAGACCAACTGTTCGTTGCCTTCGAAAAGCCGCAGGAAAATATCAGGCAGGCCTAAGACCTTAGGGCGCAATGCTCGGGGCCTTCATCAGCGCAGCAAATGGGCGCTTATCGCTCCCGCGCTCGATTGATATACACCACAGCACTGGATTTCATGAGGACCTGATAGACATCAGGATCCTCACAAAACCAATCAACGACAGCAACTCCTCAAGCCTTGGATGCAGGGGTCTGTTCCGCCAGTGCCACGGCACGGAACATTGCGCGACGCTTGTTCAGCGTCTCTTCCCACTCCAGGGTCGGCACCGAGTCGGCGACAATCCCGCCGCCGGCCTGTACATGTAGCTCGCCGTTCTTGATCACCGCCGTGCGAATGGCAATGGCGGTGTCCATGTTGCCGTTCCAGGCGAAGTAACCCACGGCGCCGCCATAGATCCCACGCTTGACCGGTTCCAGCTCGTCGATGATTTCCATCGCACGGATTTTCGGTGCGCCGGACAGGGTGCCCGCCGGCAGGATCGCTCGCAGCGCATCCATGGCCGTCAGCCCGGCCTTGAGCTGGCCGGTGACGTTGGAAACGATGTGCATCACGTTGGAATAGCGCTCGATGACCATCTTTTCGGTGAGTTTCACCGAACCGATTTCCGAGACCCGACCGGTGTCGTTGCGTCCCAGGTCGATCAGCATCAGGTGCTCGGCGATCTCCTTGGCGTCCGACAGCAGGTCCTGCTCCAGGGCCAGGTCGGCCTCCTCGGAGGCGCCCCGCGGGCGGGTACCGGCGATCGGCCGCACAGTGATCAGGTTGTCTTCGACCCGCACCAGTACTTCCGGCGAGCTGCCCACTACGTGGAAATCACCGAAGTTGAAGAAGTACATGTAAGGGGTCGGGTTGAAGCAGCGCAGCGCCCGGTACAGGTCGATGGGCGCCGCCGAAAAATCGATGGACATGCGCTGGGACGGCACCACCTGCATGCAGTCACCGGCCAGGATGTATTCCTTGATGGTGTCCACGGCCCGCTCATAGTCAGCCTGGGTAAAGCTGGAGCGGAACAGCGGATCGGCGGCCAGCTGCTTGCTGAAATCCAGGCCCGGACGCGGAGTAATCGGCTGGCGCAATTGCGCCAGCAATTCCTGCAAACGTGCCTGGCCGGCTTCGAAGGCGTTGTCCTGGCCAGGGTCGGCCAGCACGATGGCGTGCACCTTGCCCGCCAGGTTGTCGAACACCACTACCGCGTCGGAGACCATCAACAGGATATCCGGCACACCGATCGGATCCGGGTTCGGGCACGGGCCCAGGCGCGGCTCGACATAACGCACGCAGTCATAGCCGAAATAGCCCACCAGGCCACCGTTGAAACGCGGCAGGCCGGCAATGGTCGGGACGTTGTAGCGGGCTTTGAATTCCTCGACGAAGGCCAGTGGGTCGGCCACTTCGTGACTTTCGATCTCCACGCCATCATGGGTCACGCTGACCTGGAAGCCGTGCACCCGCAGCACAGTGCGGCACGGCAGGCCGATGATCGAGTAACGCCCCCACTTCTCACCGCCCTGCACCGACTCCAGCAGATAGGAGTTGGGCTGGTCGGCCAGTTTCAGGTAGATCGACAGCGGGGTGTCGAAGTCGGCAAGGGTTTCGCAGGCCAGCGGGATACGGTTGTAACCGGCTGCGGCCAAACGCAGGAATTCTTCGCGAATCATGGGGTGCCTCGTGGCTTGAGGGTCTAACAGTCAGGTATGCAAACGTGCCGGCGGGGCCGGCCAGACAAAAATCAGGCGCGCCAACGCCAGCGGGCCAGGGCCTTGATGACTTTCATCCAGAGTTTGCGAGTGACCACCACGATGGAGTTTCCAGAATGGGATGGAACAGCGTCGGGCAACGTTATCTCAGCGGCAGGCTCTAAGCAACCGGGGATCAGCGCCCGCAGGTTGTCGATCACCAGCGCCGGCGACTCCTCGGCAATCGGCCGGCCGTGGTTGTAGCCGTAGCTCAGGGCGACGCACTTGACCCCCGCCGCCTTGGCTGCCAGCACGTCACTGCGCGAATCGCCGACGAACAGTGATTGCGAGGCTGGCACGCTGGCCATCTTCATCACAAAGAACAGCGCCGCTGGGTCGGGTTTCTTCTGCGGCAGGGTATCGCCGCCGATGATCCAGCGGAAATACCGACCGATTTTCATCTGGTCCAGCAAGGGGGCCACGAAACGCTCGGGCTTGTTGGTAATCAGGGCCATTTCCACGCCCTGCTTGTGCAGCCACTTGAGAGTCTCGCGCGCACCGGGATAGACCACGGTCAACTCGTGGCTGTCCTCGTAGGCGGTATTGAACAGCTCCAGCGCATACTCGGCCTCGACATCGTCGACACCCTGGGCCTCCAGGCTGTTGGCCAGGGCCCGGCGCACCAGCATGGGCGCACCGTTGCCAACCCACTCACGCACCGCCTCGACACCGGCAGGCTTGCGCCCCAGCTTGAGCAGCATCTGATCCACGGCGGCCGCAAGGTCCGGTACCGAATCGACCAGGGTGCCATCCAGGTCGAACATCACCAGCCGTGGCAGGCGCCCCTGGAACAGCTGCTCAAAGGCGCTCATGGTCGCGCCAACGCCAGTTCGGCACGCATCTTCTCGATGACTTCCTGATAGTTCGGCGCATTGAAGATCGCCGAGCCTGCCACAAAGGTATCGGCGCCTGCGGCAGCGATTTCGCGGATGTTGCCCACGTTCACCCCACCGTCGATTTCCAGGCGGATATCCCGCCCGGAGGCATCGATCAAGGCACGAGCCTCACGCAGCTTGTCGAGGGTGCCCGGAATGAACTTCTGCCCGCCAAAGCCCGGGTTGACACTCATCAGCAGCACCATGTCGACCTTGTCCATCACGTACTTGAGCACGTCCAGCGGAGTTGCCGGGTTGAACACCAGGCCGGCCTTGCAACCGCCTTCGCGGATCATCTGCAGGGAACGGTCCACATGCAGCGTGGCTTCGGGGTGGAAGGTGATGTAGGTGGCGCCCGCTTCGATGAAGTCACCGATGATGCGGTCCACCGGAGTGACCATCAGGTGTGCATCGATCGGCGCGGTGATCCCGTACTTGCGCAGTGCAGCGCAGACCATCGGGCCGATGGTCAGGTTCGGCACATAGTGGTTGTCCATGACATCGAAATGCACGATGTCGGCGCCGGCGGCCAGGACATTGTCCACTTCCTCGCCCAGACGGGCGAAGTCGGCGGAGAGAATCGACGGAGCAATAGCGAAGGGCTGCATGACGCACCTTTTTTGAGCAGAATCACGATGGCGCGCATTGTATACCTCATGCTTTGGAGCGCACACCGTAACCGCGATGATCAGTAGGCCGCGCGATAGATCTTCTCGATATCGGCGGGGCTCAGCCGGCGCGGGTTGTTGCGCATCAAGCGCTCGATACCCGCGGCCTCGACGGCCATGGCCGGGATCGCATCCTCGGGCACGCCGAAGCTGCGCAAGCCGCTGGGAATTTCCACCGCCGCACACAACGCTGCCATGGCCTCCACTGCCCGGTCGGCCGCCTCGCTGGCGCTCAGGTGCGCGGTCTGTACCCCCATGGCCTCGGCGATATCCTGCATACGCTCGACGCAGGCCATCTTGTTCCAGGTCATGACATAGGGCAGCAGCAAGGCATTGCTGACCCCGTGGGACATATGAAAGCGTCCGCCCAGGGGATAGGCCATCGCATGCACCGCACCGACCCCGGCATTGCCGAAGGCCATGCCGGCCATCAGGCTGGCGGTGGCCATGTCCTCCCGGGCCTGCAGGTGGGCCGGGTTGGCAAAGGCCTTGGGCAAAGCCTTGACGATCAGCTTGATGGCGCCGATGGCCAGGGAGTCGGTGATCGCGGAAGCATTGAGGGACAGGTAGGCCTCGATGGCATGCGCCAGGGCATCGACGCCGCTGGCCGCGGTGACACGCGGTGGACAGGTCAGGGTCATCTGCGGGCTGACCAGGGCCACGTCCGGCAGCAGGTAGTCGCTGATGATGCCTTTCTTCAATTGCGCGACCCGGTCCGAGAGGATCGCCACATTGGTCACTTCCGAACCAGTGCCTGCGGTGGTGGGAATGGCGATCAGCGGCGGCCCCTTGCGCGGCACCTGGTCGATGCCGAACAGGTCCTCCAGGGCGCCGTGATAGCCGGCATAGGCCCCGACACTCTTGGCAATATCGATGGCGCTGCCGCCGCCCAGGCCGATCAGCCCGTCATGCCCGCCCTCGCGGTACACCTGCATGCAGTCCTCGACGATGGCGATTTCCGGATCGGGCTGCACCCGGTCGAAGACTTCGTAACTGCGCTCCCCCAGGTGGGCCAGCGCCAGCTCCACCGTGCCGGACCTGAGCAGGGCCTGTCTCTTATACACATCTGACGCTGCCGACGAATAGAGAGGTGTA
>ERZ1032387.59-NODE-59-length-31856-cov-12.549700_pt1 | contig 31856 bp, 37 predicted proteins | sample MGYA00516710_ERZ1032387 | MGnify/ENA primary metagenome ERZ1032387 (study PRJEB33718, sample SAMN03160192) | human skin metagenome | collected 2014-02-25 | study: EMG produced TPA metagenomics assembly of the PRJNA266117 data set (Human skin bacterial metagenome...
AGGACACCAACCTTTAAGGCAAAGGTTCCGGGTACGCCTTGAGGCACGGTGTTGACCCACTCGATAATCTCGATCAAGTAGCCCAGCGGTTCCACCACCCGCCGCAGCGCACCGATGGTGCCTTTGCGGGCATGGATGAAGAACGATGCCCGAATGGCGCTGCGCTTAACCGTCTCGGACCAGCTCAGGTCCCAACGATCCACCGACCAGGCCCACGCCAACTGCGAGAGCAGGTGCGCCGGACAGGTGTCGGGGTTGTACAGCGTGCGCAGGATACTGGCCGTGTCCTGGGTGTTGACCGCCTCCAGGCCGCGCTCCAGTGCCGTGCTGTTGATGGGGAGTAGGCTCGGCATGTCAGGTCCCCAGCTTAATGCTGTAGCCCGTGCAATACGCCGCTTGGGCTTGGGTCGGGGCTAGGTCCTGCCAACCCAGCAATTCCACCCGGGCCACACCTGCGACATGCAATTGCGCATCGATAGCCGAACGGGCGACCTCGACGCCCAATCGCTTGCGCGGGTTCATCCAGGCTTTGAACCTACGTTCTGCCTCCGCCAGCGCGGCATCGCTTTCCGGGCCCGGGCCCTTCATGTGCAACACGGCATCCACGCGGTAGCACAGCACCTGGGCACTCTGCACCGTGACCCGATCCGCCACCGGCCGCACATCATCATCGTTAACGGCCTTGGCAACAGCCGCGAGCAGCTCCGGCCCGGCGGTGCCATCGCCCTCCAGGCTCAGTACCGACACCGTCACGCAGGCAGGGGCCGGGCTTTCTGCTGATGCATCCGCCACCAACGCCGAGGCGTTGCGCGCATGCAGGATATAGCTGTTGCGTGGGCCGGCAGTGGTCAGCCCCTCATAGGCCAGCTGGACGCGCTCGCGCAAAGCGTCATCCGACTCCTTGACCTCCTCGACTGGTGGCACAGCCTGGGGATCTCCCGCCTGAATCAGCAGGCGCCGCAGGTTGACGTTGGCGGCCAGTTGATCCAGATCCGAGCCCTGAGCATGAGCCAGCAGCAGCGCCTTGGCCGCGTCGTTGATCCGGGCGCGCATCTGCATGTCGCCATAGGCCACCAGTTCCAATTGCTTGACGACCGGGTCACTCTCAAGCGCTGCGGTCCAGTTCTCACCCATCGCCAGACGAAACAGTGCCAACTTGCGCTGGTACAGCTCTTCATAGTCCAGGGGCTCCAGCACCTGCGGCGCCGGCAGTGCCGACAAGTCCAGCATGCTCATGCCGTTACCTCCAATATCGCGCTATTCCCCAGGTACTGACCCACCAACTGAAAGCTGATCTGCCCGCCCACCACTGCCACCACCTGCACCCGCTCCAGCTTCAAGCGTGGCTCCCAGCGCAACAGCGCCCGCGCCACCTCGGCCTGGACCGCGCTTTTCCAGCCGCCGGTCACCGGCAAGTCGACGTAGCGGCGCAGGTTGCTGCCGTACTCCGGCCGCATCCGGCGGCTGCCCAGCGGCGTGGTCAGAATGTCCTCGATGGACTGCCGCACATGCTCGATGCCGGACAGCGGCTGGCCGGTGCGGCGATCCATTCCGATCATCGCGTTACTCCTGCTGCAAATCCGGGTGCTTGCTCAGGTACTCCAGCGCGGCGCTATCCCCAGCGTCAGCGGCTACCCGCCCCTGGGCCACAGCCAGCTGGCGGCCGTCCGGCAGGATCAACACCCGGGAGGTGTAGAGGGTGTCGCGGAACACTGCAGGGCCAGCACTGCCCGATTCGTCGGTGAGTCTCTTGGGGGTGGACATGCTTTTCTCCAGGTACAAAAAAGCCGCTTTAAGCGGCTCGGGTTGAGTAACAGTTGCAGGGAAATCATTGCGGCGGCGCCGTTGCCCCAGGGCCCGGCAGCACTCCCAGGTGGGTATGGGTCGATCCAACATTCACCCCGTTGTGCTTCAAGCTCGCGCCGTTGATTTGTACTTCGCCATTCAAGGTGATCTGCCCGGTCAGCGTGATGGTGTCGGCCTTACCTGTAATGCTGCTATCCGTCACCACCGCCGAGCTGCCGCCGACCTGAATGGTCACCGTGCCACCGGGCAGGCTGATGGTGTAGCTCTTGGCCTGCCAGTCGTAGACCAGCGAGCCGCCATCGTCGAAGCGCCAGACCTCGACGTGGTCACGGTTATCCGGCTGCGCACCGGCGTTGCCGTACAGACCAGGGACGAAGGTGCCTTGTGCTGGCTCGCCACTGGGGCTGATCAAGGCCCCCTGCTCACCCAGACTCGGCGCCCGCCAGTGCCGAGCCTTACCGGCGGCCTGGCTGTGCCAGCGGACCCAGGCACTGGTCCAACCTGCGCCGTCGGAAACCCGCACCGCCCCGGCGGCTAGATCTACGCCGACCACACTGCAAGGGATGATCAGGCCGGCCAGCATACGGTCGTGTTGTGCGCTGACGTAGCTCACGACAACTCCTCCGGCCGGACATCACCGACACCCTCGCCCAGGTTAAACACCAACGTGCCCGGCGGCTGATCCGGCCATGGCCATTCCTCTTTGCCGAGGTATATGCCCTGGGTCCACTCCACGACCCAGACCGCGTACCCATCCAGCTCAGGCCGCGTCCAGTCCTGGGCCGACCGCACAAACTCGGCGGCGACCACTTCGACGCCCCAGGTCTGCATGCGTAACAGAACCGCAATCTGCGAAGCGACAAAGGCCGCTTGCTGCTGACACTGGGGCAGTTCAGATCCCACGATTACTCGCGCCTCAAAGCGAGCGTCCAGCGCCGTTTCGCCGGTCATCTGATCGCTACCTGGCTCCAGCTCCACCAACTCAATCACTACCGCCGGGATCGCCACACGATCCAACAAATCGGGCATGACCGCGACATAGGCCAAGCCAGGGATGGCATCACGAATGTGTCGCTCTATCGCGATGTACAACTGATCCAGGCTGAAAGGTTCATCAGGCACGTTTGCCACCTCGCAGATACTTCTGCAGCTCAAAGTTCAGTTCCTGTTCGAGGATTTCCAGCAGCCTTTCATCGGCACGCCTGGCCCACTCCTCAAAGATCGGCCGTACGTCATCCAGCGACACCTTGGCCTTGGCCAGGGGGAAGCGGTTGTCGTTCTCGTTGATGAACCCAGAGCGCCGCTTTCCCTCCCGTGTTTCGGGGTAGTCGCTCGGGTCGTAGTGCTTGCTGCCAGTCCGAATCCAGATGTCGGCCTGGCTGCCATAGACCTTCTTGAAGAAGGCCCCCTGATAGCGCCGCCCCGCGACCGACACACCCGACCGATTCTGGCGGGCCCGACCGATCCGGCTCGACTCAATCGGGTTGATACCGAACCAGAGCTTGCCCTGTCCGTTGCTGTTGATGGGGTAAGCCCGCAAACGCTGGCGAACCGCCCCAACGGCAATGCGCTCCTTGCTGCTGACAGCCCGGGCGATGTAGGTCCGCAACCAGCGCAAGGTCTTGTTGATCGCCCGGCGCTGGGCTGCAGCTGCTGCCTTGGGCACCACGGCCGCAAAGTCCTTGAACGCCTGCAAATCGACGGCCGAGGGCTGCAGCGTGATCATGCCCTCGCTGGCCGATTGTCGAGCGTAGCTGCCGATGCTCATGGATTGATCCTCAGAATGAGACTGACCAGGCCATCGCCTCCTGGCTCAATCAGAACCAAGGTGTACAGGCCACCTCCATCGTGCGCGGGCAGATCGATGCGCACCTGCTGACGTACCTCTACCCCCTCGGCATCCGATACACGGATCACCAGATGTGGCTCACGCAGCCCCGTGTTCATCTTGCCGAGCTTGGGTTGCAGCCAAGGCGCCGAGAACATCCCCAGCACCTCGCGCCCTTCGATGTAGGCCGTATCCCCCAGCGTCTCGAACACCGCATCGTCAACATCGGCGACCAGCTCGCGAATGCCCACGGCTACATCTCCAGCAGGATCTGCGCCAATGGCCGCGTGCACAGGTGCAGCGGGTTGGACTGCGCTTCGCCGGCCATGCCCTTGCCGAACGGCATCGGCTCGATCTTGCTGTAGTACGGCAGGCCCTCGGTGTTGGCCGTCTCCATGTAGTCAGCCGGGGCAAACACAGAAACGTAGAGATCAGGCACACCCTCGGGAATCAGCAGGGCTTGGTCGGGGTGAACAAACTGAACCCCAGCGACCTTGCCGCGATAGCGCTCCCACACGATGCCGCCGAACTCAAAGCTCTCTCGGGCATCCCCTCGCAGTGCTGAGGCTTGCTGAGTGTTGAGGAAGGTTTCCTTAACCTTCTCGTGGGCAACCAGCTTATTCCAGAAGTTTTTGCCGCAAAAAGCCCGGGCGCCGGTACTGGTAATACTACCCAGCGCCTCCTCTTGCTCGTCCAGAGCATCGCCGCATTTCTCGCGGACTTCAGTGTCTGGACTGTTGAGCCCCATCTTCACTTTCTTCCGGGTGACGCCGAAGGTCTTGTAAATATCCAGCAACACGGTCTTGCCATCAGCATCGAGGATTTGGCCGTTCAAAGCCCCCATACGCTGGAATTCATGGGTAGCGTCCAGCTGTCGGCGACACTTGGCCAAACGCTTGTTGACCGCGTCCTGTACCGACTGCAGCTCGCTGCGGGTTCCGAAAGCACGAATGCCCTGGATCTCGTCCGCCTTGATCGAGAAGCGCTGCGGCAGGTGCACGGTGTTGAACGGAATCATGGTGCGCTTGCTACCAGCAACCACCAGACCGGAGGTGCCACGCTCGCCGGCCGGAACCAGGCCGATGGTGTCGCCGTCCTTCTCGATCTGCACTGTCAGGGTGGTGATGCCTTCCTCCCTGAACAAGCCCATGCTGCCGATGCGACCTGGCAGGTATTCCTGCTCGTTGATCGCCGCAGTCAGCGAAGAAACCGAAAATGCGTCGTCGTTGAAAATCTCAATGTCAGCCATGAAACCATCTCCAGAAAGCAAAAAACCCGCAAGGGCGGGTTCGATAAACGAGGGTGAAACGCCTTAGCGGACGATCACGAAGTGACTAGCCAGGGCCTTCTCAGCTGCCAGATCGAAGCCGGTCAGACAAGCCTCACTGACCTCAGCAAGACGAACCACGGCGCGACCGCGTCGCACTACATCCGACTCGCCCAGTGGGCCGTAGAGGATGGCCTGAGCGTTCTCGCTGCCATCTTCTGCGGTCGGGTTGTACGGTGCGAACTGGCCGGTGGCAGTGACCAACCCGAGGATCTGGCCGGGCTCCAGCGCCGGGCCAGCGGCGACGTTGATGGCTTCGCGGGAGATATTGCCGGTGCCTTCGGACAGCAGGAATTCACCCGCATGCATCGGCTCACGTTGAACAGTCATGGTCTGGTTCCTTTCGCGGATGGTTGATGTGCAGCTTGGCGAGCAGCCCAGATCGAAGGCTGGTCGATTTTTTTTGCCTGTACCTTGGGCGGCGGGTCGTTTTCCAACGGCAGGCTGTTGTTGATTTCGAAGCCCTTACCCGTGCCCACCAGCTTGTCGAACAAGCGAGCGCGAACACTGGCTGTGTCCAAACCGGCCGCCACAAACTCGGCGCTGAACTCCGGCAGTCGAGCGGCTACGCACAGATCATTGATGGCCTTGGCCCGAGTCAGGCCTGCCTGGACCACTGCTTCACTTTCCAACTGGGTGGACTTGAGCAGCGGTTCTACCAGGTTGCTGATACCGGATTCAGTGCAGCGCTGAGTGATGAGCAGAGCCAGTTGGGCAGCGTCCACCACAGGAGCGGACTCGGGCGGAGTAGTCGGCTCGTCAGGGACCGCTGGGGGCTGCTCGTCCAACTGGGCCAGCAGCCCGGCGGGAGCGTTGCGAAAGCGCCGCAGCGCATCACCACGACCCAAGCAAGCGTTGACCTTGACCCCGTCCCCTACTTCATCCGCCAGGCCCAAGGCTAAAGCCTCGTTGGCGGTCAGCCAGGTCTCAGCATCGACCAGGCGCCGCAGCTCGGCATCGTCGATGTCCGGGGCTTTGGACTTGTACGCCGCGATGATCGCTTCCAGGGTCTGGTCCAGCACATCGGCGACCTTGCGAAAGTCCCCAGCATCGCCAGCCGCATAGGTCCATGGGTTGTGAATCATCAGCATGGCGTTGGCGGCGATTACCACCCGGTGCGCGCCGCACACTGCCACACTGGCAGCACTGGCGGCCAGGGCGTCTACCCGGCCAGTACAGCGCTCGCCCAAGCGCGAAAGCGCGTTGTGCATTGCCAGACCGTCGAACAGATCCCCACCAATGCTGTTGAAGGCGACCACCACCGGAGACACTCCGTCGTCCAGGACCCGCAGGTCCTGCACAAACTGATTCGCCGTCACGCCCCAGGCGCCGATCTCGCCATACACGAACACTTCGATGTTACGTTGCTCGGCTTCGCCGCTGGCTCGCAGCGTGTACCAGGTCTGATCCTTGACCGGCACCAAGGCGCCGGCAGCGTCGTAGACGCGGACCTGAGTTTTCTTGCTCATGGTTGCTCCTTGTCGTCGAGCAGCTCGACGCTTTCGAGGGTGTTGTAATTGAGGCCCAGGCCGTTGGCCCGCTCCAAATCAGCGGCGTTTTCCGCATCGACCGTTTCGGCGTCGTAGCCGGTACGCAGGCACATCTCGCTGCGTGAGGCGAAGCCGGCCTGCACTTCCATGCGGCGAGCCTGTACGTCTTGCACCGGCTGGAGGTATGGCCACCCTTGCGGCACCCAACGGGTTCGCAGGTATTCACGGCGGCGCTGGGCGTAGTCCGTCAGTTGCACAGCACCGGACAGCACCGCCATATCCAACCAAGCCGCACGCACCGGGCGGCACAACTGGTGCACGTAAACGCCGAACTGCAGCTGCTCCAGGCGCCGACGAAACTCGTTCAGCACCACCCGCATCACTCGATCGTTGATGTCGCGCATATCGCCGGTAACGATCTCGTAGGGCACGCCCGCCCCCGCAGCGGCGGCCATCAGTTGCTGACGCATAAAGTCCGGGTAGTTGTTGCCCGCATCCGGAGGTTTGGAAAACTCGACCTCCTCCCCGGGCCCTAGCTCCTGCATGGTCCCCGGCTCCAATGCCACCATGGGTGTGAACCCGTCTCGATCCAGCGTCAACGGCTGACCGGTGACAGGATCGAGTGGTGGCGGACCACCTTCCGGCGTGGGCCGGGTGATGAAGCCTGCGAACAGGTTCGCGACCTCCTGCCGGAACAGCACCGCGTCATCGTAGTTATCGAGACTGCGCAGGCGTTTCAGCACCGGCGACAGGCGCGGTACGCCACGCAGTTGGCCGGGCTCCAGCGGATCGAAGATGTGCAGCACCTGGGTGGCTGGCACTCGCACCAGCTGGTTATAGCCGCCGCTCAGAGTGGAAGACTCTCCCGGGTGCGAGCGATACATCCAATACGCCACCCGCTTGCCTACGCCGTTGAACTCGATCCCGGCCCGAATGACATTGCCGTCGCGGGTGGTTTCAAACTTGTCATGTGGCACAAACTCCGGCGCCAGTAGCTGCACCTGCAAGGGCACCGCCAGGCCATCCTCAGTCCTACGAGGCCGCAACCGCACGAAGCATTCACCCGAGGTTTCCACCGTCCGGGCGACCAGGGCCTGCTGGCCATAGAAGTCGGTCAGGTCGTCGGCATCCGACTCGTCCACCCAATCCTCCCACAGCACCTGCAATTGCTTGCGCAGGTCGTTGTCGTCGGTCTGGGCCCTAGGGGTGATACCGGTGCCGATCAGGTTGCTGACCCGCTTGTCCACCACGTTGAAGGCGTAGGGGTCGTTGCGCACCGCCGCCCTGGAGCGCGAGCGCAAGTTGCGCAAGGCCGGGGTATTGATGCTGTTGAGGCTACTGTCCGGGGCGTCCCAGCCCACCGAGCGGCGCCCCTCCCCGGCGCCTTCATAGCTGGCCTTGATGTTCGATGGCAGCAGGAAGCCTTGACGGCTCAATGTAGGGTAGTGGCGAGCCATTACAGTCCCTTGCCCCCGTGGTAAAGGCGAACCACGCGGGAGCGTGGGCCAGCAGCTGCAGCAAGGCTGCCTCGGATCTCCTCGCGAGCCCTGAGCAGTTCGTCCACCGTCCGGTATTCAACCGTGCGGTCGCCATAGCGCACGGTTTTTTCACCGCGAGCGATAGCCGCCTCGATAGCGTCGAGGTGTTTCTGGGTAAAGGACATATCAGCGTCTCTTGAGATAGCCGCTGGTGGACATGCGGCGTTGAGGTTGCGGCGCAACGGGTTGAGCCCTTACGACAGGCACAGCAGGCGGCGGAGCCGACCGCTCGATGGTGGCCGGCTCCGGTTCATCAGTCGCAGGCTCTGGCGACACCACCTGCTGGCCGGCCTCGTCGTCGAACAGCCCGCCCTGGGCCAGCGCCTGCCGGACCCGCTCCCAGTCAGCATCTAGGTAGCGATTGATGCCCAGGTAATGGGCCATCGCCAGGCAATACACCATCAAGTCGAGCGCTTCGTTTCGGTCTGCCTTGCCCTTCACCCACTCGATACGCTTGTAGCCTTTGACGTAGCGGGCCACCTTGCTTTCGGCCACGCACTGGTCAAAGAACTCGTCGGGCAAGTCGTTGGCGAAGTGCAGTGCACCAGGGCCGCTTTCGAACGGGTAGCGGTTGTAGATCCAGTCCTTGGCGGTATCGGTGCCGACAAACCACAGCTCGGCGCCGTTGCGTTCGGTCTGCCCGCGCCAGGTGACATCGACCATCGACGGGCGCTGGGCAATAACCGGACGCCCGGGCTTGCTCGCCCCCTTGATGGCGAAGATGTTGCGCCACCGACGAAGGCGGCAGAACTGGTAAACCTCGTCCGTGTGGTGACCACCGGAGTCGACTCCAGCGGCCAGGATCGCCAGTGCGACACCGCAAGGATGCCGATACCGGGCCTTGAGCTTCTCGTCCAGCACATCCCACGTCTTCTGGTTCGCCGGATCGCCCCAAATCACTTGGTGGTCGATCACCCAGCGCTCCAAGCCAACACCGAAGCCCATCACCATCAGTTCCAGGCGGTTTGCCTGCACGTCAACCGCAGCGGTCAGCAGCAGCACGCCCGACGGCATCGAGCCGAGGCTGTAGCGTTCAAGGCGGGCTCGGTCCCGTAGGACGTGGGCCTTGGTTTGCTCCTGGGCGCTGTCCCAGACCTTGGCCAGACGGGTGTTATAGAACACTTGCATCGGCTCCAGGTTGCCAGCGGCTTGGGCCTTCCTCGCCTTTTCGTACTGCCGGGCCAAGGTCCGCCAGTCGGTCCAGCCGGATGGGGCATACAAGGCGTTGAGGTAGAACCCCACGGTTTCCCCGTCGCCGTCGGCATGAGCCCGCCACTCCCCATTAGCCAGCATCCACCCTTTGTGATGCTCCTCGATCAGGACATCACACTCAGGGCCGGCGCACTGGTAGTGCGCCACGCTGAAATCCGGGGAGTACAGCAGGCGTTCCCACTCCAGAACCTGATGATGGCCACAGGTTGGGCACGGCACGTAGTAATGCCGCTGATCGCTCGACTCGAACAGATCGCTGATCCGCGAGGCGCCCTTGATGGTCGGTGAGCTGGAGAAGTAAAACTTGGCGTTGCGGCCGAAGGTACTGCCCCGGGCTTCCGCCAGTTCGATGGGGTCGCCCTCCTCGCCCACATCGACCTCCCAACGGTCCACCTCGTCACCGTACACATACCGGGCCGACAGCTCGGCAAGGTTGGCGGCAGAGCCGGCCGTGGTCACGTACAGTGAGCCGCCTTCGAACTCCTTGGTGTCCATGGTGTTGCGGGAGTCGCGGGAGCGGCTGGACGCCACACGCTTATTCAGCTCCGGGGTGGCCTTGATCGTCTTGCCGATCCGCGACGACACCCGCTTGGCCAGTCCCAGGCTCGGTAGCAAGGTCAGGATATTGGATGGGGCCATGTGGATCAGGCCGCCGATCCAGTTCAAGGCGATTTGAGTTTTCATCAGCTGCGAGGCCACCATGGTCACCACCCGTTTGCAGGGGTGGGCCGGGGACAGGCATCGCATGGGTTCTCGTGCGTACGGCGTCCGGTCCGTGCGGTACTTGCCGGGCTCTGCGGCTCCCGTGTCACGCGGGATTCGCATGTATTCATCTGCCCATTCGTCAACCCATAGTTCAGGGTCTGGCTGTAGCCCTCGGCAATACGCATCGCGGTACACCTCTGCACCGTTTGCGTATTCGGGCATAGGTCTAGCTCTGTGTGATGGCTTGTTGTAGGTCGGCACTGGTCATGCGCCCAGCGTCCTCAAGGGCTCGGCGAAACGCCCCGGTCAGGTGCCGCTCGATTTCCCAGGGATCGCTCAGCGCGGCAACCTCGGCAGCCAGTTGCGGCGACATGCCGAACAACAGATCACGAACCATGCGCCCGGCGTTGTAGGCCGCGACCGTTACCGCCTCGCGGTCAACGAGGTCACCCTGGACCTTGTAAAACTCAGCCTCGGCCAGTCTGGCCAGATAATGCTCCCGGTGGGCGCGGGACTTCTGGAAATCCGGGCCTTTACTGGGAAGTTGCGGCACCGCATCGGTTTCGACCGTCGGCACCAAACCGCTGCGCACATCGCGATCAATGCGTGCCTCTTCGTGCCGAGCCGCCACGGCCGCCTTGCTGGGGTCTGCCGATTCAGCCAGCAGAGCCTCGGTGGCCTCCAGCTCGATCTTGCCGTCTGCGGTCAGCACCAGCCGATCTTGCTTGGCCAGCTTGGAAACGTAGGACTTGGCCCAGCCGCGCCGCGCTGCAAATTCCGACTTGCTGATAACGGTCATGTGATTGACGTCCAGTTAACCCAATGAATACGGGGTGTTCACCAGTTCACCGCCAGTTCACTAAGCGGGTGAACCAGCCTCTAACAAAGATCCGCGGGTTTCCGACCCCGTGTCCTCGGGAGCGTCCCAGGGTCCCCGGCGGGATTTTCGCGCCCCAGATCGGTGCAAAAAGCTGAAAGCCCAGGATTACGTGGCCTCCAGAGCATTAACCCCGATCCTCGGGGACAGGTGGCACCTCACACACCCCGATTCGCTTCGCCGCCCATCGCTCGTACAGGCCAATGGCAACATCCGCCCCGGCCATCGCCGTCAGACAACCAAAGGCGCCCGCAGTCCAGACCGATACACCGGCGCCGATCAGCAGCATCATCGCCGCCATCCCGCAGACGATGCAGGCACCGGACCGCAGCGCGAGACGACGCACCAGGGCCCAACCTCGCGCCCCTTCCTTGTCTGCTCGCCACATCTCCCCGGAAACCCCGCCCACCAGGGAAAGAACGATCACCAACCAGATCGGCATCTCTGCCAGCGCTTGTTGCTCATTAGTCATGTTGTGCCTCGAATGATTGAGCGCGGCAGACGCCGAAAAAAGAAAACCCCGCCAGGGAAGGCAGGGTTTTCAGTGTCCTGGCTTGCGCCAAGGCGGGGTGCACAGCACGTGCTCGGTGAGCGCCAAGGCGCAAATTGCATATCGTGGGGACTTTTTACCCCTCTCCGGAAAAACCGAAAAGGGGTCATTTTCGGTTGTTCAACTCCACGCAACTTTGACGCAACTTTGGCTCACCTTTGAGGTAAACCACCCCGACGAACGGTCAGCAGGCTTGCCGGCGTTTCACCGTCGAAACCCGGGTCAGATCCGTTTCAGCATGCCCACTGCGGCGAGTGATACCGCGTGTCGTAGCGCTGCGCACCGTGAGAATGAGCTGCACCTGCTGATGCAACCGATGAACCCAATTTCGGTAAGTCCGGTCAGCATCCTCAGACAGCCCCAGCAGCGCCAACTGGGCGCGAACAGTCAGGGGCCTTTCCGGCAAATACCGGTTGTAGGCCAGCTTGGCCAACTGAGCGCCCTTCTCTGATTGGCGCTCAAGTTGTGCAAGCGCTGCTGCAACTTCACAGGCAATGTGATCCATACCAGCACCGCCACCAGGCAAGCGAGGCCCCGGCGTGCCACGGGGAGCGCTGCCGCCCCACTCCATGATCGTCGCCATTGGGCTGCCCAGCCCGCCGCCATCACCAACCCGGCAGCACTGGTGGCCCCAATGCTTCATCAGCTCTTCGATTTCCTCAATCATCGCGCCATCCCCCTGAAAATCGAACCCGACACAAAAAACGCCATACCCAACACAAACCCAACACAAATAAATCCCTTTAAAATCAATATCTTTATCAACTTTGAGTTAGGTGTGTTGGGTGTGTTGGGTTTATCGGTCCTCGCATGAGAAGGAATTCCAGCGCCACGTTCACCAACAAATAACGTCACGCATGCGCGCACGCGAAGCAAAACCCAACACACCCAACACACAGCCCGCAAACCCGCGAAATTGAAGGGCAATACCTGTGTTGGGTTTGCAATATCGACCCGACACACACCCAACACACCCGACACACATTCAGGCGCAGTCATGTTGCTGGCCCCTTTACATGGTCCCAGTTGTCCACGTTCCAGCCCGCCAACCGCGCCTTGGCCCGCCAGTTCTCCACCTGCTTGCCCAGCTCGGCCGCTTTCATTGATGGGGGCGGGGAAGCATTCGGATCGACGGGGAAGAAGAACGCACCAAACCGCCGGTTGTTGCCATCGGTCCAGGGGATTGCCCGCGTCTTGTCCACCTCGGAACTGATGAATAGCGAGAACTTGGTCTGGCTCATCACGTGTTCCTTGTTGCGCTGACACCACTCAAGGAACAGCGAATAGAGGTCTGTGGACAGGCACGGGCCCCAAAGACCGTGCCCCAGCTCGCTGTACTTCCATAGGTGCAGGAAGGTTTGCCAGCCGGCCCGACTCAAGGCCACCAGGCGCTCCCGGGCCTCAGTTGACGGTGGTCGCGTGCGTTGGTTGAAGTCGCCCAAGTCAATCGACAGAAGCCAGCCATACAGCGCGGCAACGCCGCCCTGCTCAAGCTCGCGCCCGATTGCCTTCTGCCGCTCCACCGGCAGGGTTTCCATGGGCCACATGACCAGCATCCGGCGGTCGCTCTCGCTGATCGGCCAGGGCAAGATCTCGTTGCTCAGGAACACCGCGTTCATGTGGTTGGCTTCTTCCCAGCCGTTGATGAACTTGGATTCCATCCGCACGGTCTTGCCGGTGATCAGGTGCTTGATCTTGCCCACCTGGTTGTACCGCTGGTCACGGCTCACCACTTCTTCAAACACCGACCAGAGCTTGCGGCTTTGCCAGGCGTTGAAGTTGCTTTCCAGCTGGGTCTGCCCCACGGTCGCGGCGTACTGGCCGTAGAGCATGCCCAGGGCATCGGCGAACAGCAGGCTTTTGCCCGAGCCCTCCATGATCGAGTGCATCAACACGGCGGTGTCCATCTTGGCGCCCAGGTGCTGCAGCGGGTACGCCAACCAGCGCGTCAGCCATTGGGCCGCCGCCTCATCGTGGTTGCACAGGAACGAGATCAGCCACCGCAGGTTGGCACAGGCGGCATCGTCCCTGACGGGCTCCAGCGGCAAGCCATCGAAGGTGTTGATGTACACCGCCGGGTCTTTGGTCATGGTCGGGTCGAACACGATGTGCTCAACGTCCACCGTGCGCCGCTCACTGCTGTTCAGCCAGAGCGGGTAAGTATCGCCGAGGGCCATCTTTACCGCGCCCTCGGCAATGCGCCGTTTCTTCTCCCGGTCCCAGACGTCCTTGGTCCCGTCGATATACACATAGCGGTCAGTCGGCGACATGCCGAAGGCATCACCCTTCTTACCGGCCATGCGCCGCGCCTGCTCGATGTCGCTGACATGATCGGCGGAGATAAGCCTCTTGGCGGTGTTGTCCAGCCACTCCTTGGCAATGGGCTTGCTCACCCGCGCCTCAAATGCCGACTTCTTCATCGCCCGCGCTTGATCACAGTCCCACACATGCGTGGTGCCCTCGATCAGGGCAAATCGCCGCAGCACTTGGTCAACCGTCAACGCCTCCCCCGCGCCCCCCATAGGAGCCGGAGCGGCCTCGCTGGCCTGGATGGCGCCGCCCAGGCTCGGCCCGCTCAGGTCATCAGAAGGGGGCGGGGGAAGGTCCCGAGGATCTGGCCGCGACGAATGCTGCATGCCGAGCATGCGCGCCGCCTCTTTCACGGCCCTGGATTGATCGCCGTTGTGTTCCAGCAGGCAATACACCTCAAAAGCATCATTCTGGTGACCGTTGGCCAGCGGATCGGCGCCATGGTGCGAGTAAACCTTGCGCTCCTTGACCGTGATACCGGGCATGCCAGTGCTGCTTTGCGCATACAGCCATTTACTGCCCCGCTTGATGTAGCCATGGGCCCGCAGCAACTCCTCGACGTCGTGACAGCGGTTGAATTCATCAATCACCGACGGCTTGTCGCCTTTGGGCGCCGGGCGCTTGAGCGCTTTGCCCGGGTCCTTCTTGGGCTTCGGCGCCCACGGGCAGGCCGCCTCGGCATCCCGCTTGAAGATGTCCCAGTTGTTCCAGATCGAAAGCAGCTCACCCGGCAGCACCGGCAGCCCTTCGGCCGCATTGGGCGCATTCCGCCAGTAATAAGGCTTACCCGTGCCGGGATGAATCGACGGGGGCAACACGTCCTGCACCAGGCCGGCGCGCAGCTCCAGCACCGTGAAGCGCTGGAACTGTTGCGCCTCGGCCTTGGCTGCCGCCTCCCCTGCCAGGTCACCAGCTGCCTTTGCGGCCTTGGCCTGAGCCGTCAGCCGCTTGTAGATCGATCCATCTGGGTCATTCTCATTCGGCCAGGATAAAGAATGGCGGGTCAGTTCCAGATCATCCGGAACCCGGAACATCACACGGAAGCGCGCCGGGTTGCCGACCACCGTCGGGAACACCAGCGCCATGGCATCCAGGTCGATGCCGTGCAGTTCGTAAAGTACGTGGCGGGTCCACTGGACATCATCGACATCAAGCGAGCAAACCCGGCTCGGGCCGAGTACAACACCCAGGTTGTGCGCGGGGTGTTGTTGCCAGAAGCCCGCCGCCGCGTCGGCATCAGTGAGGTAACCGCCGAGCTTGTTCCAGCCCATTCCCTTGGGGGCCTTCTCCCCTGGATCGATGGGAACCAGGGCTAGAGCGAACTCGTCGACATAGCGCCGCGCCCACTCAGCCGTGGGCGCGTTGGTCTGCTCAATCATCTGCGCCGCTCCCTCAACTCCTTGCAAGGGACGCAGGTCTGGCACCCGGGCGCCGCCTGCCGGCGAAGAGGCGGTATAGGTTCGTCACAGTCTTCACAAAATTCCGCGCTGGGGGCACCAGTCTCCAAAGGCCGGTGACGCGCCAAAGCTGCTTGCCGAAAACGCTCGGCCAGGTCGTTCGCAATGTCGATATCATCAGCCATGGAGGTGTTCCTCCATCGCGGCGCGGGCTCCGGCCATGATTCCCAGGACAGCGCGGATCACGTCCGCACCATGCTTTTCCAGGTCCTCCACTTCGTGAGGCTCCCAGATGTTGTCTGCGGCACCGTGGTGCATGCTGGACACGAACATGCCCGTTTCATGCAGCAGCCGACTGACCGCCTGTAAGGCCTGTTGCGTTGGAGCTGCTGGCTCTGGCTTGTACCAGACCATCCCCGCAGGGCGCATCAACGCATCGAGCAATACCGGACTTTCCGTCAGCCGGATAACCTCTTCCAGCTCGTCTGGGTCCAGCCAGCGATGCTCGAAATCGTGCTTTAGCTTCTTCTGCAGGGTGTCGTAATCCATGACCATATCCAGCGCCAGCGCAGTGACACCGCCCGGGTAGTTATGGCCGGCGCGATAGAGCGCCTTACGCAATGGGAGTATTGGCTCGACGGCCTTCGGTTTTGCTACGCGACTCATAACCGTAAATACCTCTTTTACGGTCTAGCCATAGAAACGGGCACGCCCTATCCTACGACCACGACCGATGTGCATGTGCTGTGTATCGTCGTAGCCGGGCTGGGGGATTCTTGTGGTGAGAGGCCCCAGCTCGGCACCCTTTCAAGCCGCCTGCAGGTCCACCGGCAGCAAAAAAACATCTGGCCGCAGGTCTTCACGCCGCACCCCGGTCAATTTCTCGACACGAAGCACCAGCTCAGCGGGCAGTTCGCCCTTTCTAAACCAGTAGGAAACCAGCTGCTGCGATACCGGCCGCTCGTCAGTTGAAACCAGTACCGCGAAAGCGGTTTGACCACCGGCTAGGTCGATAGCCTTCGCAAGGGCCAATCGCATGGATTCGGAAATACTCATAACAACCTCGGGACGGAAGGTACCGAGGCAAATTACAACAATATTTGTATTGCCTCAACGCTTTTTAGCGTTTGATAAAATACAAAAGCCTTTGTAGCCTCGCGAAATGACAGAATCTATCCCCGTACCAAGCCGCTTAGCCGCCCTGTTTAAGGCGCGCCGTGAAGAACTGGACCTCACCCAAGAGGACATAGCCAGTCGCGTGACCACCCTGCTAGGCCCAGAGAAGAGGCTGACACAGCAGGTATATGCAGCGTTCGAAAAGGGAAGATCGCAAAACACCAGATATGCACCGGCGATAGCGAAAGCTTTAGATTTACCTATCGAGATACTTGACGAAGAGTGGGACTACTCACCCAACGACCAAGCGAAAAAAGCTGACCTTGCAACTGCAAAATTCATTGATGAGCCAATAGTGCTATGGGGCGACGAACCTCCACTTGGAGACGAAGTAGAGGTACCCATGCTCAAGGAAATAGCACTGTCCAACAAATCCGGACAAATGTCGGTAGTAGAGCAAGGCAAGGTAAAGCTGGGCTTTAGCAAAAGCACCTTGCTCTCCATGGGCATCGATGTGGCGAACATCGTATGTATAACGGTATCGGGCAATAGCATGGAACCCGTCATCCCTGACGGTGGAAGGGCTGGCGTTGACCGAGGTCGAACTGAAGTGAGAGACGGTGATCTCTTTGCGATCAACCACGATGGCCAGCTCAGAGTAAAAGTGTTGTACCGCCTCCCGCGAGGTGGGCTGCGGATGCGTAGCTTTAATAGGGATGAGCACCCCGATGAAGAGTACTCAGCCGAGGATATTCGCCAGGAAAACATAGAAATTATTGGTCGAATCTTCTGGTATTCCGTTCTGAGATAACTAGAAAGCCAGTGAAAAACCCGCATTGTTGCGGGTTTTTTTGCACCCCAGAAATAGTAATTACAAGAATTACTGTTGACCTGATTACAAATTAAAGCGTAACGTTTGCCTGTAAATCTCTCACCACGAGTGTGAATCATGCAAACGACTACACAGCACAGCCCTACCCGCTGCCCGGTGTACCTACACCCCGCAGCCTGCACCAGCCCGGAAGCCATCGACAAGATCCAGCGCCAGACCGGCCTGCTGGTGATCGCCACCACCCGCCGCACCGCCGCCGCCAAACCGGTAGACCTCGGCCCGTTCGGGGGTGACGCAGCATGAAACCATTGCTGATTGGCCTTGCCGGCCCGGCTCGCTCGGGAAAATCCACCGCCGCTGACCACCTGGTACGCAACCACCTGCTGGAGCACTACGCCTTCGCCGACCCGCTGCGCTCTGGGCTCATGGAGATCTTCAACCTCGACCCGGACGACTTCGAAGGCGAGCGCAAAGAGCAGACCCTGGCCTGGCTTGGCCGGTCCCCGCGTGAACTGATGCAGTCGATGGGCACAGAGTGGGCGCGCCAGATGGTGCACCCAGACGTGTGGGTGAGGATCGCAGAGCAGAACCTCAACTACCTACAAAACTCGCTGTCGAGCGTGGTCGGCTTCGTCGTCAGCGACGTGCGCTTCGAAAACGAAGCCGAATTTATCCGCCAGCGCGGCGGCACCATCATCCACATCGAGCGACCTGACGCGGCGAAAGTGAACCCGCATGTCAGCGAAGCCGGCATTCACATCAAGCAGCCCGACCTGACCGTTCTCAACACCCGGAACCGAGAGCATCTGCGGTGCCTGATAGACAACTGCGTTGTAGTCATCCGGCGTCGCTCCCTGGACCAGACCGCAGCCTGAGGTAGCCACCATGAACCGCACCCTGGACGAAACAGCGGCAGTGCTCGGGATCAAGCCCCGGGCCTTACGCGCACAACTCCGCGAGCTGCGCATTCTTTCCAAGGATGGCGACCTGGCCAGCCACCACCGCGACCAGGGCCACCTGTTTTCAGATCCGCGCAGCGTGCAGATCGGCAAAACCGGCCGCTACAAGCACTACGCCGTCGTCATGGTCACCGAGGCAGGTGTGCCGTGGCTGGCAAAGAAACTGGGCATCACCATCACGAACAAGGACGCCGCAGCATGAAGACCAACTACTTCAACGCCTACACCCAAGCACTCGGCGCCCTGGCCCTGATCCCGATCTACCTGACCAGCCCCGGCACCGTGAGCAAGGCCACCCTGATCGGCACCGCCAACGAGGCCACGCTGGCCCTGGCGAGCATGCCCGCCTGTGCGGTCGAGCTTGCGGAGGTTTATCGGTGCGTCAGCAGCGTGATCCAACCCGGTCAGATTGCCTACGTCACCCCGACCAATGTCCCCGAGACGCCCTTCGGCGCTGTCGTGGCGGATGAGCGCGGTCTGATCTGCGCCGCCGCCCGAGGCGCCAGCAAAGAGGGGCTGGCGGAACTGATCCGCCTCAAGCTGCAGCCCGCCGACGTGGGGGCCGGGGAGGTAAGCACATGAGCGACACCCTCGACCAACTGCGGCGCCAGTTCGCCACCCCCTGCCCCACTCTGGCAGCGGTGCGGGAGCAGTATTTCGCGCACATCCGCACTGACCGGCATCTGCTCAGCGAAATCAAAAAGGGCCGGGTGAAGCTGATCGTGACGCGCCTTCACGGATCTGCACGCGCCAAACCCGTGGTTTATCTGCACAACCTGGCCGCCTACCTCGACGCCCAAGCGGAGAAAGCAGCGGCCTGACAACGGTGGCCCCTGCCGTCCAGGGGCGAACAACCAGTGAGACACAGCACATGAGCAAAGCACGACCCTTTATCGACACCCTTCGCGACATCGAGGCCGGCGGCCTGCTCGATGAACTGAGCGAGGCCCAGTTTGGCCTGATCGATGCCATCCGCCTTTCCGGTAAAGGCGGGAAGCTGGTCATTGAACTGACCTACAAGCCCGACGGACGAGGCCAGATGAACATCAAGGCTGACGTGAAGGTGAAAGAGCCGACCCTTTCCCGTGGCACATCGCTGTTCTTCCTGACACCGGAAGGCAACCTCACCCGGCGCAACCCTCGCCAGCAGGATCTGCCACTGCGCCCCGTCCTTGACGAGGACAGTCCAGCCACCCTGCGCAATGTTTCGCAGTAACCACCTCTCACCACAAAGACTGGAGCACATCCAATGCAAGAAGCCATTCAACATCTCGTCAGCCTGTCTCAGGCCCTGGGCAAACCTCTCGACCATCCGGGTCTGCACGCACCGGTTGCCCTGGTACCCGACGGCGTAAAGGTGCAAGACCTGGAGAAGCTGCTGCCCTCCCCCAGCCGCATCCGCCAGAAAGTAACCATGCTCGATGCCGACAGCTTCATAGACTACGTGAACCGCTTCGCCACCTCGGCCACATCCGTTTTCTGTGACGGGCCTGAAGGCCGGACCTTCACTGCCGTCCTCGACTACCACCAACCCGATAGCCCGTCCTGGACCGAACACACGGCCAGCTACTGCTGCCCGATCACTGTTGAATGGGGCCGCTGGAAAGCAGCCGACCGCAAGAAGATGGATCAGGCATCGTTCGCCGAGTTCATCGAAGACAACGTGAAGGACATCACCCAGCCCCAGGACTTCCCAGCAGCCCCCAGCGCGGCGGACATGCTGGAAATCAGTCGCACCCTGGAAGCGAAGAAAAACATCAGCTTCCGCCAAGGCACCCGCCTCGATAACGGCCAGGTCCAACTGACCTACAACGAGGAAATCGACGGACGCGCCGGCGAGTCCGGGCAACTCAACATCCCTGAACAGTTCTTCATCGGCGTGAAGCCCTTCCTGGGCGGCGATGGCTTCTGTATCCCGGCACGCTTCCGCTATCGCATCGCCGAGGGCCGCCTTGTGATGTGGTTCGAACTGATCCGCCCAGAAAAGGTGCTTGAAGAGGCGTACAACGCCGTCCGCGCCAAGATCAAGGCCGCGATCAACGAAGTACCGCTGTACGAAGCCACCCGCTAACTCAGCTTGCAACACCCCGCCGCCGTCCTCTCACCACTTATCCGTCCGGCGGCGGGCTCTAACGAGGATCACAGCACATGCAAACTCAACACCTGATCATCATCGCCATAGGCCAACTGGTTGAGCTGGCCTTACTGGCTTACTTAATCCGCCGGGCGTTCCTGCGCGCCTTGGCACGCGCTACAGCAGACGACCGCGACCGGATTTATGCACTGAACAACGATCTGGCCCGAGCTGTCGAGAGCCGCGAGGAACTGAAAAAGCAGCTCGCCGACCACAACACCCTCCAGCGCCAGCTCAAGGCGCAACCCTTCACCCTGGAAGACCACCAGACACTGATCAGCATCGCGCAGGCACTCGGCCTTGCTGCCTCGACGTACAAGGCGATCCCTGGGACCGCCCCCGTCCAGGCTAAAGCAGATGCCCTGGCCGCCCAAGCCCGCGCCCTGGCCTATCGAGTCTTCCACACCGTCACCGCCGCTTCCGCACACAACGGCGAATCGCTGGACACCCGGCTCATTGAATGGCTCAACACCCACGGCAGCTTCTGGGGGGAGCCTGAGAACAGCACCATCACCTTCCCGCATGAGGCAGATACCTATGGCTATCCGCATGTACGCGAAGCACTGAGAGAAGCCTACGAGATGCACCAGCAGCGCGAGGCCCGCGAGCTGGGCCAGGAGGACGCGGCATGACATCCCTGAAAGCACCTCCTTTCAACTTCAAGACCCAGTATTCCCTGAGCTTCAACGCCCAGGATGATGAAATCATTGTCGACTTCTTCTGCGGTGGCGGCGGCGCAGGCACGGGGCTGGAGATGGGCCTGGGCCGCACGGTCGATGTGGCCAAGAACCATAGCCCCGCCGCGATCAGCATGCACACCGCCAACCACCAGCACGCCCGGCACTACACCACCGACGTTTTCGACGGCGACCCCGACGAAGAATGCCAAGGCCGCCGCGTTGGCTGGTTTCACATGAGCCCCGATTGCACCCACCACAGCCAGGCTGCCGGCGGCCAGCCACGCAAGCGCGAGATCCGCAACCTGTCGTGGATCGGTCTTAAGTGGGGCGGCAAGAAGAAGCCCCGGGTCATCAGCCTGGAGAACGTGAAGCAGATCCTGCAGTGGGGGCCGCTGATCGCCAAGCGCGACAAGGCGACCGGTCGAGTAGTCACCCTCGACCTGGTACAGCACCCCACCAAACCCAAGAGCAAAATCAACCGGGTTGCCGATGTTGGAGAGCACGTGCCTGTATCGAATCAGTTCTTGGTACCTGACCCAAAACGTCGCGGCACCACTTGGCGCCGTTTTGTACAACTGCTGGAAGGATTGGGCTATGCCGTCGAATGGCGCGTGATCAAGGCGTGCGACTTCGGCGCGCCGACAAGTCGGGAACGCCTGTTCATGATCGCCCGCTGCGACGGCCAGCCCATCGTGTGGCCAGAGCCGACCCATGCCAAGAACCCAGCCAAGGGCCAGAAGAAGTGGCGCACCGCCGCCGAGTGCATTGACTGGACAATCCCGAGCAAAAGCATCTTCGACCGGCCCAAGCCGCTGGCACCTGCAACCTTTCGGCGAATAGCCAAGGGCATGAAGAAATATCTCATCGATGCCGCTGACCCTTTCATTGTGCCTATTGCGAACTGGTCCGGTGACAGCGTGCAGTCAGCCCATGAACCGCTGCGAACCGTGACATCCTGGCCCCGCGGCGGATCGTTCGCCATGGCCAGCCCAATCATCGCGCCAGCAACGCACCAGGGCAGCGACCGGATCAACGACCCGTCCGCCCCGCTACCGACTGTGACCTGCGCGAATCGAGGTGAACTGACGCTGATCAGCCCAACCCTGATCCAAACCGGATACGGCGAGCGCACCGGCCAGGAACCCAGAGCGCCTGGCCTTGACCAGCCGCTGGGCACCTTTGTTGCCGGCGGCGTCAAGCACGCCATCGCCGGCGCTGTGCTGGTGGGTACCGGGGGCCCTGAGTACTCCGGGAAGCCGGCGCCAATTGACCTGCCTGCCGGCACCCTGATGACTAAGAACCACCGATCAGTGGTGACTGCGTTCATGGCCCAGATGAATGGTGGCTTCAACACCACGGTATCCAGGAGCGTCGAGGATCCGATGACCACGGTTACCAACACCGGCAGTCAGCAACAGCTGGTGACGGCAAACCTGCTGCACCTGCGCGGCAACTGCGATGCGAAGGATTGCGCCGAACCGCTGCACACTGTCAGCGCAGCCGGCACCCATCACGGCCTGGTCGAGTACACCCTATCGCCTGAGCACGAAGAGGGCGCCCTGCGGGTCGCCGCATTCCTGATCAGCTACTACGGCGCCGAGAACGTGAGCGCTGCAAACGAACCGGCCCCAACGATTACCACCAGGGACCGCCTTGGCCTGGTAACCGTCACCATCAAGGGCACCCCCTATGTGATCGTCGATATCTGCCTGCGGATGCTGCAGCCCTCCGAGCTGTACAAGGCTCAGGGCTTCCCCGACGACTACATCATCAGCCACGGCGCCGACGGCAAGCCATTCACCAAGACCCAACAAGTTCACATGTGCGGCAACAGCGTCAGCCCACCGCCGATGGCAGCGCTGGCAAGGGCCAATGACCCTTGGCGCCAATCCGAACAACTCAAGGAGGCAGCATGAGCCTGCCACGCTGGGTGATGATCTGCCGAGCTGCCGAACTCACCGGGTACAGCGAAGACGCCATACGCCACAAGGTAAAGAACGGCACCTGGGCCCAAGGCCGAATTTGGCGCAAGACACCTGATGGCCGTATCGCAATCAACATGACGGAGTATGACAAGTGGGCCGAGAGCGCACCCCAAGAAGCGGCCTAGAGGCAGAACTGGCAAAGCACAAGGGCATTGAGATACACGGCGGCAATTTGCGCGTCGTGTTCATGTGGCGGCGGGTACGCTGTCGTGAATCGTTGGGTTTGCCCATCACCAAGGCCAACATCAAACACGCCGCCCTTCTAAGGGCGGCAATTATTCATGAGATCAAAACCGGCCACTTTGATTATGGTCGGCACTTTCCAAACTCGAAGCACGCGACCAACTACAGCAACGTTAGAGACGAGCGCCTTAGTGCACTCCTGGAGAGATACAAGCCCCTCAAGGCGGTGGATATAACACCAGAAACCGAAGAGAAGTACGGCTATGCACTTGAGATATGCACTCACCTGGTGGGCAAGGATCGCCTTGCCAGCACATTGCTGCCCGAAGACATCCAACTGCTCAGGACCCAACTGATTGCAGACCGCGCGCCATCGACCGCGAACCATTACCTTGCCACCTTCGCCGGCTTCCTGGGTTGGTGTGAAAGCAATGGATACTGCCGAGAGGGGCTGGCGGCCGCGTGCATTCGCTTTGCCATGCAAGACCGAGAGCCCGACCCGTTAACCCAGGCCGAGTTCGACCTGCTCATAACGAAAGGCTGTCTTCATCGCCAGGACGCAGCAGCAATAACCTTGGCAGTGTATACCGGCCTGCGACCCGGTGAGCTATGCGGCCTAGCTGTAGAGGATATAGATCTAGATCAGGGCCAAATTAGGATAACCAGGGCCATCACCGCACGAGGCACCTTCAAACTGCCCAAGACCGGGAAGCCTCGAACAGTGATGCTGATGCCTCCCGCAATCGAGGCATGCAAGGTCTTAATGGACTTGATCAAGGGGGACAAGCCTGAAGAGATCAACATCTACCACAATCGACACGAGAGCCGCACTGAACAGGCAACACCGCTGTTATCACCAGCTACACAGGCGCGTAAGAAAGTGATCAACAAGTGGTTCGTTCCAACAGCCTGGAATACCAAGTGGGCGGCCATACAGCATCGAGCGCAGATCAGGCCTCGCCGCCCCTACCAGACCCGACACACCTATGCGTGCTGGTGCCTGACTGCACGTGGGAACCTTGCGTTCATCGCGAAACAGATGGGCCACAAAGACTTTACAATGCTGGTCGAAGTCTATGCCAAGTGGATGGATGATGAGTCTTCAAACGAACTTTCAAGAATTTGGAAAGTCTTATCAGCCAGCCACCCTACATAATATCCAACTCACTCCTCATCATGCCTTTCATGCCTAAGATTTCTTAATGCACTCTGAAACTCTCTCATCTCATCATTCAACTTTTTTATCTGACCGGTCACTAAATGAAGCTGCTCATTTAGTGACGGAGCCTTATCTTCAAAGTCAAGCGAGCTAGCACTTCTATTCAAATCAGACAAAGCAGACAAGCACTTTTCCTGCTCCGCTCTAAGAATAGCCCTTTTATTTCGAAGCCCTCTAATCTGCTCTTTAAAGTAAAGCTCTTCAAGCTCTAAATCACGCTCTGAAAAAAACTGATCCAAACCTATACTTTCAAACTGATGACCGTTCTCCATGCGCCCATCAGAGTTAGCATGATAGTGATGATTACGGAGAACTGTTCGGCCATCTTTCAAAGTCTCATAGTCCCAAAAGCCATTCCTTATAAAAGCACTGCTCAAATCAAAAATTTTCTGAGCCTTATCATCGTCAAATTCAGCCACCGTAACATCTCTAATTTCCTCAACCGCATCTGGCGACGCTTCTTGCTTCAAGAAACTATTTGCATACTCTAGAAAACGATCTGGCTGATACATGTGAAATTGCTGCGAGGTTATAAACATAAACTCTTCAATCAATTCAGGCAGAGGACCAATTGTTTTTCCGGAATGCCTTAGCCACCAATCCTCCTTTACATCTCCGGTGACAAAAATAACTCCACGCCCCTCTAACTTAGAGTAATCCATAAGCTGCATCCAGCCTATATAATCTCCATAAGGAGCGCATCGATCCTTTAACTGCTCACCGATTGGCTTACTTTCATCTTTAAACCCAGGTGGAATTTTATTCTTATATCTTTCAGCCCCATCCGTAATCATACCCTCCAATCTGGCATCATCATAAGATGGCCCCACCCGCCCATCAAACAAGTCACCAAGTATTTCTTTAATTTCATCCTCACTAATTCTTCGGGCATGAGCCGCCTGACTTTCCTTCAACTCAGAAACAAGTTTATTGAACGACTCAACAAATCCAGCGAGCGTCTCACCAGCGACAAATGGATGCTGTTTTTGGTTTTCAAAACTCGCTCTAAGCTTCTCCAAAACCTTTACAGAGTCATCGTAATGCTTAGCTTGAGCGCTAATAACAGAAAGCCTATTGGAAAAGTACTCGCCTGCAACTTGATATGATATCCACACTCTTTCCCTCATCAATTCAAGCACATTTAGAAATGCAGATCGTGTTGAATCAGAGTATCGATACAAATCCAACAAAACATTTGCATCCAGAGCGATTATCGCCTCTTCCCATAGATTCTTTATATTCTTAGGGTTGCTAGAAAACTGACCAGGGAACGCGCTTTTCATGAAGGTCCTTCGACAAGAGATATCGGCAGTTTTTTGAGTATCGCATCCGAACTCACCTCGAGGAACCCTCCCCTAGAGATCATGATAGTCTTCTACACAAGCAGACGGCCGTGACTGGCATCCCCTTATCATGCTGAGACGCTGCCCCATTTTTGCCCCAGCAGAACGAATATTTAGAAATAACTCATTGATGAATAAAGCAATTTCAGATCTGTCCTCCCACACGCCGATGATGCAGCAGTACTGGCGCCTCAAGAACCAGCACCCTGATCAGTTGATGTTCTACCGCATGGGCGACTTCTACGAGATCTTCTATGAAGACGCGAAGAAGGCCGCCAAGCTGCTGGACATCACCCTGACGGCGCGCGGGCAGTCGGCCGGCCAGGCGATTCCCATGTGCGGTATTCCTTACCACGCCGCCGAGGGCTACCTGGCCAAGCTGGTAAAGCTCGGCGAGTCGGTGGTGATCTGCGAACAGGTGGGGGACCCGGCAACCAGCAAGGGCCCGGTGGAGCGCCAGGTGGTGCGTATCATCACGCCAGGCACCGTGAGTGACGAGGCTCTGCTGGATGAGCGCCGCGACAACCTGATCGCCGCCGTGCTGGGCGACGAGCGCCTGTTCGGCCTGGCGGTGCTGGACATCACCAGCGGCAACTTCAGCGTCCTGGAAATCAAGGGCTGGGAGAACCTGCTGGCCGAGTTGGAACGCATCAATCCAGTGGAGCTGCTGATCCCCGATGACTGGCCACAAGGCTTGCCGGCGGAAAAACGCCGCGGTGTGCGACGCCGTGCCCCCTGGGATTTCGAGCGGGACTCGGCGCACAAGAGCCTCTGCCAGCAGTTCTCTACCCAGGACCTCAAGGGCTTTGGCTGCGAAACCCTGACCCTGGCCATCGGCGCCGCCGGTTGCCTGCTCAGCTATGCCAAGGAAACCCAGCGTACCGCCCTGCCCCACCTGCGCAGCCTGCGTCATGAGCGCCTGGATGACACCGTGGTGTTGGACGGTGCCAGCCGTCGCAACCTGGAACTGGACACCAACCTGGCGGGCGGGCGCGACAACACCCTGCAATCGGTGGTCGACCGCTGCCAGACCGCCATGGGCAGCCGTTTGCTGACCCGCTGGCTGAACCGCCCGCTGCGCGACCTCAAGGTGCTGGAAGCGCGCCAGTCCTCTATTACTTGCCTGCTGGACGGCTACCGTTTCGAACGGCTGCAACCGCAGTTGAAGGAAATCGGCGATATCGAGCGGATTCTGGCGCGAATCGGCCTGCGCAATGCTCGTCCGCGGGACTTGGCCCGTCTACGTGATGCCCTGGCTGCACTGCCCGAGCTGCAAGAAGCCATGACCGAGCTGGAGGCCACTCACCTCAATCAGCTGGCTGCCACCACCAGCACCTACCCGGAGCTGGCCGCTCTGCTGGCCAAGGCCATCATCGACAACCCGCCGGCGGTGATCCGTGACGGCGGTGTACTCAAGACCGGCTACGACGCCGAGCTCGACGAGCTGCAGTCGCTGAGCGAGAACGCCGGACAGTTCCTGATTGACCTGGAAGCCCGCGAGAAAGCCCGTACCGGCCTGGCCAACCTCAAGGTCGGCTACAACCGTATCCATGGCTATTTCATCGAGCTGCCAAGCAAGCAGGCCGAACAGGCCCCGGCGGACTACATTCGCCGCCAGACATTGAAAGGCGCCGAGCGCTTCATCACTCCGGAACTCAAGGAGTTCGAAGACAAGGCGCTATCGGCCAAGAGCCGTGCCCTGGCCCGGGAGAAGATGCTCTACGACGCGCTGCTGGAAACCCTGATCAGCCATTTGCCGCCGTTGCAGGATACCGCTGGTGCCCTGGCTGAGCTGGACGTGTTGAGCAACCTGGCCGAGCGCGCCTTGAACCTGGACCTCAACTGCCCACGTTTTGTCAGCGAACCTTGCATGCGCATCACCCAGGGTCGTCACCCAGTGGTGGAGCAAGTGTTGACCACGCCTTTCGTGGCCAACGACCTGAGCCTGGACGACAACACGCGGATGCTGGTGATCACCGGTCCGAACATGGGCGGTAAATCCACCTATATGCGCCAGACGGCCCTGATCGTGCTGCTGGCCCATATCGGCAGCTTCGTCCCGGCGGCTAGCTGCGAGCTGTCCCTGGTGGACCGGATCTTCACCCGTATCGGCTCCAGCGACGACCTGGCCGGCGGCCGTTCGACCTTCATGGTGGAAATGAGCGAAACCGCGAACATCCTGCACAACGCAACGGAACGCAGCCTGGTGCTGATGGACGAAGTGGGACGCGGTACCAGCACCTTTGACGGACTTTCCCTGGCCTGGGCTGCGGCAGAACGTCTCGCCCACCTGCGCGCCTATACCCTGTTCGCCACCCACTATTTCGAACTGACGGTACTGCCGGAAAGCGAGCCGCTGGTGGCCAACGTGCACCTCAATGCCACCGAGCACAATGAGCGCATTGTGTTCCTGCACCATGTCCTTCCAGGCCCAGCCAGCCAGAGCTATGGGCTGGCGGTAGCCCAGCTGGCCGGGGTTCCCAGCGCAGTCATCACCCGCGCCCGGGAGCACTTGAGCCGCCTGGAAACCACCAGTTTGCCCCATGAAGTGGCGCCTCAAGCGCCGGGCAAACCCTCGGTTCCGCAACAAAGCGACATGTTCGCCAGCCTGCCGCACCCGGTGCTCGACGACCTGGCCAAGCTGGATCTGGATGACATGACGCCACGCCGAGCGCTGGAAATGCTCTATACATTGAAGACACGCATCTAACGCGAACGCCTTCAAGCTGTTAGAATCTCGCGCGGTTTGGGATGCTGCGGACTATTAGCCTGGTTGCGCAGACTATCGCTCCCAAACCTGGCGACCCCGTCATGTAGGGGCTCCGCTGCCGCCGCCTGAGGAGAGAATTAGAAATGACCTTCGTCGTCACCGACAACTGCATCAAGTGCAAGTACACCGACTGCGTAGAAGTCTGTCCGGTGGACTGCTTTTACGAAGGCCCGAACTTCCTGGTGATTCACCCGGATGAGTGCATTGATTGCGCACTGTGTGAGCCTGAATGCCCCGCTGTAGCGATTTTCTCCGAGGATGAAGTCCCGGAAGAGATGCAAGAATTCATTCAGTTGAACGTCGAGCTGGCAGAGATCTGGCCGAACATCACTGAAAAGAAAGATCCGTTGCCGGATGCCGAAGAGTGGGATGGCGTCAAAGGCAAGATCAAGGATCTCGAACGCTGATTGCAGCTGCGTTCCCAAAGGCCCCTTGCGGGCCTTTTTGCGTTTCTGGGGCAAGGAAACTCCGGCGGGACTTTTCGACAGACGAAAAAAAGGGGCGGTATGACCCGCCCACATTTTTCCCTAGTCCCTGTGTTCCTTTTCATCGTCCTGATGAATCGCTTCCTGCGATGTCCTGACCATCGTCCTTGATGGCTGTGTCTATCCGTCGACACAGGGCTGATATTAGAGAGTTCCCCGGCAAGAGCAATCGCACTATTCGTGTGAAACTTGGTCGAAACTCATAGCCACTCATAAAAAATATTATATAAATCAATAATATAAAAAACAGCCTACGCAAAACTAGACAACGCAGAAGTAGCCGAGAACCGAATGCGTACGAAAAAGTAATCTTTGGCTTACATGACGGTTGAGAGTTAAGCCAACTTCTCTGGCAATAGCCCATTCAAAACCACAAGCTGCGTGCAATAAAAAGCCCCGAGTCGATCGGGGCTCTTGTGAATCGATCCAGTGGCTACTGAAACAGCGACTCACTGGACAATCCATTCTTCTCGAGAATTTCCCGAAGGCGCTTGAGCCCTTCAACCTGGATCTGCCGAACCCGCTCACGGGTCAGACCGATCTCCAGGCCCACATCTTCAAGGGTGCTGCTCTCGTGTCCTCGCAGGCCGAAACGTCGCACTACCACTTCACGCTGCTTCTCGGTCAATTCGGAAAGCCACTGATCGATACTTTGTGACAGATCGTCGTCCTGCAACAGCTCACAAGGATCTGTCGGACGGTCGTCGGTCAGGGTATCCAGCAGGGTCTTGTCCGAATCCGGGCCCAGGGAGACATCAACCGAAGAAACCCGCTCGTTCAGGCCGAGCATGCGTTTGACTTCGGCCACCGGCTTCTCCAGCAGGTTGGCGATTTCTTCGGGGGAGGGTTCATGATCGAGTTTTTGCGTCAACTCACGGGCGGCGCGCAAGTAGACGTTGAGTTCTTTGACCACATGGATCGGCAACCGGATGGTCCGGGTCTGATTCATGATGGCCCGCTCGATGGTCTGACGAATCCACCAGGTGGCATAGGTCGAGAAGCGGAAGCCGCGTTCCGGATCGAACTTCTCCACCGCTCGGATCAGCCCGAGGTTGCCCTCTTCGATCAGGTCCAGCAGCGACAGGCCACGATTGACATAGCGCCGGGCGATTTTCACCACCAGCCGCAAGTTGCTTTCAATCATGCGCTTGCGCCCGGCCGGATCACCACTTTGCGACAACCGCGCAAAGTGCACTTCCTCTTCGGGGGAGAGCAATGGAGAAAAACCGATTTCATTGAGGTACAGCTGCGTGGCATCGAGTGCACGCGTGTAATCAATGTATTTGTGTTGCTTTAATGAAGCGGAGCTTTTGGATTTGGTGCGAACGGAAGGTGGAGTTGCCCCCTCATTATTCGACATCGAATCCATATCGATGCTGCTCTCCATAAGGAGAACCTCATCGTCGATGTCAAACTCCGGCACTTCTTTACTGAGAGCCATTGTTATAGTCCTTTGGTGAGTTCGACCTCAGGCTCAAGCGGCGCCTTTATCCCTGGCAACGCTGGAGCCTGTTCCCTCTACGTGAGCGGAACAGGCTGGTAACGGATCAACGACGTGGCAGGAATTGCAGCGGATCTACAGGTTTACCTTGTCGGCGAATCTCAAAGTGCAGTTTCACCCGGTCTGTACCAGTTGATCCCATCTCGGCAATTGTCTGTCCGACTTTGACCTGCTGTCCCTCCCGAACCAATAGCTTGCGGTTGTGGCCGTAAGCACTGACGTAGGTTTCGTTGTGTTTGATGATGACTAATTCGCCGTAGCCCCTTAAGCCACTCCCGGCGTAAACCACCGTCCCATCAGACGCAGCTAAAACAGGCTGTCCCAAATCTCCGGCGATATCAATGCCTTTATTCAAACTACCGTTTGAAGAAAATTTTCCAATCAGAACACCGTTCGAAGGCCATCCCCAACCCGTAGGAGCGGGGCCCGCGGGGGTAGCCGGAGCAGGCGCCGGCTTGCTCGCTGGGTTGGTGGTGGTGGCAGTTGCAGGCGTTGTCGTGGTGCCTGCCGGGCGACGAATGACCGTGGTCTTGCTGGAGGAAGAGGCACTGGACTGGGTGCTGGTAACAACCGTCGCCGGCGTAGTGCCAGTGCGGCCGTCAAAGCGAATGACCTGCCCGGGATGGATGGTGTAAGGCTCGGCGATGTTGTTGCGAGCGGCCAGCGCCTTGTAGTCCCAGCCATAGCGGAAGGCAATGGAAAACAAGGTGTCTCCGCGACGCACCGCGTACTGCCCGGTGGTCACCGTAGGGCGCTGCGGCGCAACAGTGTTACTGCGCTCGACCACCCCCACGCTGCTGGATTTGGTGCTGGAGCAACCGACCAACAAGGAACTCAAGGCAAGGCCAATCATCAGTCGCTGAAAGCTTGTTGTACCTATACGCTGCGCAATGACTGTGAGACTCACCCGCCGCTCCCTTTGTGGTGGTTGACGATATAGATTGCCTGACTCAGGCGTGAAGTGACGCAAGTATAACTGGACACAGGCGCTTTACCGCTGGCCCAGCACAAGGACAGCCGCAAGAACCTGCCTCTGACCGTCGTATCACTCATTGACGATCGATACGGCACTAAGACACAGCCCGCCAGACAGAATTCACCCCAGCCTGATAAATGCCTTCAGGCCAGGGGACCATTGAGCAACGGCACAAAACGCACCGCCCCCAGGACGTGCCGGGCAAAGCCCTGTTCTTCACGGATGATCAGCATCAACTGCTGCACCTCCCCTGCCCCCACCGGAATCACCAGGCGCCCGCCAGGCGCGAGTTGATCGAGCAGGGCCTGGGGGATATCGGTGGCGACGGCAGTGACGATGATGCCGTTATAGGGCGCCAGCGCCGGCCAGCCTTCCCAGCCGTCGCCCCAGCGAAATACGACGTTGCGCAGGTTCAATTCCTGCAGGCGCTCCTTGGCCCGGTCTTGCAGGACCTTGATCCGCTCCACCGAAAACACCCGCTCCACCAGCTGCGACAACACCGCAGTCTGGTAGCCCGAACCGGTGCCGATCTCCAGTACCTTGTCCAGCGGCCCGGCCGCCAGCAGCAGCTCACTCATGCGGGCCACCATATAAGGCTGGGAGATGGTCTGGTTGTGGCCGATCGGCAGCGCC